>Ga0210399_10001455_pt1 | contig 18466 bp, 12 predicted proteins | sample IncBWC14MmetaG_FD_150865 | JGI IMG/M metagenome (GOLD analysis project Ga0210399, IMG submission 150865) | Forest soil microbial communities from Barre Woods Harvard Forest LTER site, Petersham, Massachusetts, United States - Inc-BW-C-14-M | ecosystem: Environmental > Terrestrial > Soil >...
TCGCAGTAAGCAGGCGTGTCTCCGTGATGCGCACTACCCATTCCTCGCGCAATTGCGTTCGATTCTGCCGAAGGTGGGCCACAAGCTCGCGAAGCAGTTCGGATGGTTCTTCCGTGCGCTTCAGCTCGATGTCCGTGGTGGTATTATCTCGCTTCGCCATGAAAATCTTCTCCTGGGCGCAAATTGTCCGTCGCCAGACCAATCCGCGGTGGGAATCCGTTAGGGACTTGGTAGTGAATACCATCGGAAACCTAGTTCCTCAATCAAGTAAAGTACCTCAACATGCCTCAGGTAAACACCTTAGTATTTTGCAGCTCGAAACTACCCCCCGGACGCGACATTATGAGTCAACTCTTTTCGTTTCTATAACTTATTCGCATTTGCGAGACGCCGCGTGTAAGCCAATCTATCAGGTACCGTACTTCTATTTCGCCTCGCCTCCGAAATTTACCGGATTTTCAAAAAGGAAGGCCTTCCAGGCATTCATACCCGGAACCACTCAATTTGCAGACGATTCCGGTAAGCAGCGTAGCAGACCCAACACCAAAAGTGAGACAGATCGCCCGTCTCACGACACGGCAGCTTTTCCTGCGGCGTGGGACGATTCCTTCGTGCGGCCCGCTGTTGTTTCTGGCCCTGCCCAGGCGCGGCGAAGTTCTTCCGCTCTTCGGATCACCCGCTCCGTCAGATCGTTCGACGGCTGCATGATCCTCGCCGCATCCTTTTTCGCGTTAGCTGGGAAAATCTCAAGTTGTTCCAGTTTTTCGAACACCTGCTTCATCACCCGGTCCGGATTCCTCAGGAAGTCCGTGCCCCGGATCCGCGTGAAAATCCACCCCATGCGTTCCAGCACCGCTTGTCGGTCCATGTCCTCGGGAATTTTTTCCAGCGGATGGTAGCGGTCCCCATCACATTCAATCGCAACCCGCCTCCGTTCGCCTTCCACAACCAGGTCGATCCGGAATGCCCCGACGCGCCATTGCGGTTGCACTCGATACCCCGCCGCCAGCAGCCGTTTCATGACATCACATTCGAAAGGAGATTGTGCGCGATTTTCTTTTTCTTCCAGCGCCCGCATCAGGTGGCTCGGGTCCTGTGCATGTTCAATGAGTTGCCGCCGAAGATCGTCTGCCTTCAAATCATTTTGCGGGCTCAGCGAATGAACGACCCACATCTGATCTCGTGCTCGGCTCGCGGCTACGTTGAAACGCTGCTTGAACAGTTCCTGGTCACGAAGAGATAGCGGGCCGCGCTGCGCTGTATCCACCAGTGAGATAAACACCACGTCCCGCTCGTCGCCCTGGAATTGCGCCGCATTCCCGCAAAGCAGGCGGTGATGCTCGCAGAGATCCGGCGAGAGATGCTTGCGGAGCAAGTTATCAATTTCGAGCGCTTGTTCGTCGCCGACCAGGGAAACCACTCCAAAGCTGGTTGGCTGCCCCGCTTCATTTTTCTGATATTCCGGCTGCTCCATCGCCGCTGTCACCAGCGAGGCCACTCCAATCGCTTCCTGCCGGTTAATTTTCCCGTCGCGGCTGGAGCCTGCAACTCGGTAAGCAACCGTATGCGGGCGGATCTGCACCCGGCTGGCATCACGCAGCGGTTTGATCCGCTGGTCGTAGGAAATCATGTTGCTGAACTGGATGATTTCCGGCACGCAGCGGAAATGTTCCACCAGGCAAGTCGTCCCGCCGAAGGATTGCCGCGCCAAGTCGTAAATGGAAATTTGCCCGTCGTACAGGTCCGAATTCGGAACGCCCTGCAGGTATTGGAAAATAAGATTCTGGATGATCCCCAAGTCCTGGCCCACTGCGGACGGGCTGACCTGCTCATGGTCCCCGACGACCAGCGCCGTCTTTCCCAGATAAAGGGCCACCAGGGCCATTACATCGCTTTGGCTCGCTTCATCAATGATGACGACGTCAAACCGCGTACTGCAAGGATCGAAATTTTCCACCACGCGCGACAGCGGCATCACCCAGACAGGCACGGCGCTCCGGCATTCCGACATTTTTCTTGCGGCTTCCGTGCGCAACAGCGAAACGCGAATCCCGTGGCCCTTGCCGATGCGGCGAATCGTGTCCAGCCAGCCAACCAGCGCCTGGCGCTGCCGCGATGACGTCCGCCGTGCCTGCGCGGACCAGGCCTGTGTATCAATCAGCCCCACCGTCGCGCGTCGCAGCTGCTCGCGCAGCTTTTCGCTTTTCGCCTGCAGTGTTTCGATCGAAACGCTGGCACGCCGGTCGAGTTCGTCGTTGAGTTGCCGCCAGGTCCACGCTGACGCCGGATCGCGCGGCGGTTCGCCTCGGCCGTGCGCTCCGGTTCGGTTTCGAATCGCGCCGGCCCAGGCAGGTGCCGCGCTCTCCAGCTTTGCAAGCAGTGCGCGCCGTAGATCTAGATCGGCCTGCTGGCTCTTAAGTTCCAGCAGCCGCTCATAGGCCTCGCGATATTCGCTCGAATCCTCGTCGATCACAGCCGAAAGCAATTTCACAGTTGCCTTCGACGACTTCGCGGCCCGCCCGGCGAGCTTAAGCCGCGCTTTCAGGTCGCGCAGCTCTTCCTCGATTTGCAATAGCTTTTGCTTCTTGATGCGCGATTCAAGAATCGGGAGCAGGGAATCCGTCACTGCCTTCCCAATCCGCACAAGCTCCCCGTGTGCCCCGACGACCGCCGGCTGCTCCGCCAGGAATTTGTCCCACTTGAAATCGAGATCGGTGAGCTGCTCCTGCAGCGGGAGCCACGTATGTTCATGCCACCCCAGGCAATCCTCAAGCGCGTCACAATACTGCATCAGCGTTTTCTCGACTTCCGCTCCCATCTGTCCGGAAGTCGGCGTCCCAAGCGCCGCCATCTGGCGATCCCAGCGCCCGGAAAGCTCCTGGCGCAATTTCTTCAGGCGCGCCAATTTCAGCAGCGCGATAAAATGCTCGGAATTGCGCGGCGGCCCGTTGTTCACCTTTGCCGATTCGATGAATTGCCCCCACGTCTTATGCGTGAATAGCGTGAACGAGCCCAGCTTCCCGCCCGTCTCCAGATGCGCAAGAATTTCGCCGGCAATCCGCTCCTGGTCCTCATAAGCCGGATTGTCAGGAAGCTGAGGGCCATACTTGACGAAAGACTCCTGCGCATTGGCCGCATCTCGGTGAACCAGCCGGACGAACTCTACCAATTGATCCCACGGCTTCCTGTGTGCGCCTCCATACTTCCCGGCGTAGACCGCCTCCAGCTTCCACTTTTCCTTTCCCGTCAAAGGCTCCACCGCTTGTAACAAACTCGTCACCAAAGCCTCTAACTCCTCCGGACTGCCCTCCGGAACTCCGCTCCGCCACAAATCCGAACGCAGTTCCAATTCTTCCATGCTCAACCGGTTTCGCTCGTTCAGCGAAGTTTCAAACTCTTCCGGCCTCGGCAGATCGTGAAGTTCCGGCAGGTGTCCCGCAAGCTCGATCTCGTCCTCGCGCGAAAGGGAAGTGTTCGTCCGATACAAATCGGCCAGCTCACCCGGTGTAAGGGGGAGCGGAGCAACTGCCGCGACCGGGCCCGGAATCCAGCCCAGCGACTCTTTTTCTTTTGCGACGCTCCGCGCAGCATCCGCCGGAGGCCACGTCTTACCCGCGATGACGATGTCGCGGTATTCGTCGGCCCGCGCCTCCGCAAGCTGCTTGCGGATTTCCTCCAGCCTTTTCAGGATGTCGCCGCGTTCCGATTCCAGTTTTTTCGCTTCCAGTTCCAGCGAAACCGCATCGGCCCGCGAGAGCCTTTCCGCGATCGAGCCTACAGCGCTTTCCAACTGCTTCCGGCTTTCAAGGTCGCTTTCCAGCAGACTCACGCATAGCGGCCGCAATTCCGGCACAATGTGGTGCCGCACCATGCGCAGCGCCTTGGTCGCCTGGCTGGTCACCAATACGCTCTTTCCCTGCGCCAGCAAATGCCCGATCAGATTTCCTATCGTGTGCGTCTTACCCGTGCCTGGCGGCCCTTGCACCAGAACTCCGCCGTGTAATTCCAGTTGTTGCGCAATTCGGATCTGCTCGGGGTTTGCGGGCTTGCTCAACAAAACTTCCCCCACGCTTTCGGCCACCTCAACTACAGGTGGCTCCGGCTCGTTCACTGCTCGGTTCGGGGACTCCTCGCCGACGATGTTCAAGAGCGACCACGGGAGATCTTCCTGCGTGCGCAGGTCCGCAAGTATGCCCTGAATGGAAGCGGCAAACCCCAGCGTACGCGCGCGCAGAAATATCAGCGGGTCGCGCCCGATGCAGGGGTCGCCCTGCTCCTCCGCCGGCGCCCCGTCCTCAAGGAATTCTCCCCGCGGTGATAACTGGATAGCCAAACGTTTCAAGAATCCCGAGGTCGAGCCGTTCACCAGCGGATGAAACCCTTCTTGCTCCAGCTCCTCGCGGCACCTCCCGATGGCGCGCCCGTCCACGTCGGTCATCGACTGAAACAGCGCCGAATACAATTCCACCGGATGATCGGCTTCGGAAATCGTGAATTCCGGTACGGCGGCATTGAAGTGCAGTTGCAGGCGCTGCAGAAGAATCGGATGGTAAATGTTCCCCTCGGCCCGCCGCCAGCTAAGTATGCCGTCTCCCAAAACGAGTTCCACGCGTTCGGCCTCGCGCTCGATCCGTCCGTAAAGCGCATACAACGTCTCAAATATCTTCATCGCCGCGCGAGCCGGCCGTTCGTTTTTGGCCCACTCTTCGCGTGAGAGTTTCCAGCGTTGTAGCGCCGCGACTCTCGCCTTGTCTTCCTCGAATCTCGTAACTCCGGAACTTCCCGAGGGATCGGATTCCGACTGGGCTTCCCGAAGAATGATTTCCTCCGAAGGGTTGTCCCACCCGGCTTCCAGCCAGTTAGCAATCTCCTCCGGTGGCTCGGGTGGTCGCGTCAATACGGGACGCTGGACCTTCAGCAGAAACTCTCCGGCGCCCTCGCTCTCGACGGACTGGGTTTCCTTGGCGGTCCTGGTTTTCGCGGAGTTGGACTTGGCCGCTCCGCGCTTAATCGCCGGATGGCTCGGCAATCCACGAAGCCAGAGGCTCCAGGGCTGCTCGCGAATCTGACGTTTCGCGGGATTGCGGTGTTGGTTCAGCGCTTCCAGGTACCGGAAGACGCGCGTAAGCTTGTCGCGAGCAATGCGCAGTTTATCGGAATCCATGTCGGCACGCCTTTTAAGGACACGTGTAGAAGTTGAAGTGGGCTGTGGAATCCACAGAGTAGCAACCTCCCCCCAACTTTCTCAATAGAACCTCACTAGTACCGGCCTGTCGCTAATCTTAAGCCAGGGAAATCAAGAACTTGGGGCAGCCCACCTTTCGTCCCACCTCCTATATTTTCCCCAATCAAAGTCTCCCTTTAGTCATAACCGGGCGGCGACCAGTGGGAGAGTTGGCTTCTAGAAGCCAGGCCGCTGTCCGGGCGGTTTGGTTTTCGGTTACTAAGGAACGACCATATACGCTCTACAGGAGGATTAGGATGCGAGCAGCAACGGTTGCAGTTCTCTTGTTCACCACGGCCAAGGTGCTTCAAGCCAAGGAACCACCCGCCTATGAAAAGGCCGTGCTGGTTCAAATGGACTCCTCGGCCTGCGGCTACGCCGAAAAGGATGGCAAGACCATCGCGGGCCAGATTTTTGGAACGGACGGCCAGCACAAAAACACCAAGCAAGTGCTCTGTCAGGAGTACGTCTTGCAGACCGATCGGGTGACCTATCGAATTCAACCCAAGGATGACAAGCACCCGGTGCTCTTGCCCGTGGGCGAAACCGCTCAATTCCGGATTCACAAGGACAAAATGCTGCTTCGAGTCCCCGAAGCGGACGGCAAGGAGCGGGAATACATCGTTCTCTCGATGACTCCGCGCACTGACGTCGCAGCGGCCAATCGGCCGACGTCTGCGGCAGCGAGCGGTACTCGCTAACCGCCCCCCGGCTGCGGCGTTCGCGGTCTGGCGAAAGCTCGTAATGGGCCGAGTGAATTCGCCCAAACTTGGATTGCAGGGATTCCACTCTCCTGAATTCCTGCAATCCTTTTTTTAGCGTCCCGCCTGCCGTCCTCCGACGTTAGCGAATTACCTTTGGTGCGCGGACACTCACGTTTCCCTTGTCCCTCTCCGCTTCCTGCCTCAACATGAATCGCAGTGGGGGTAGGCCGACTGCGGCCGGACCATGGCGTCCGTTCTTGAAATCCAGGATCTTCACGTTTCCTATCGGTCGCGGGAAGTCCGCTCTCGCCCTGTTTTGTCAGGCGTAAGTTTCGACCTGATGGCGGGCGAAATTTTGGGCGTCCTCGGCGAATCCGGGTCGGGCAAGAGCACGCTCGCGGCATCGGTGTTGCGGGTTCTCCCTCCGAATGGCCAAGTCGAAAAGGGCGCCGTTCTTTATGAAGGCCACAACCTTCTTCAGGCCAACCCCGAAGAACTCCGCCAAATCCGCGGCGGCAGAATCGCCCTGATCTTTCAAGAGCCTTCCTTGGCGCTCCATCCCACCATCCGCGTCGGCGAGCAAGTTCGCCAAGTGCTGGCTGCTCACCAATCCTCACCGAAAAACGTTTTGAACGATCGCGCCCGCGAGGTTTTCACCCACCTTTTTCCGCAAGACACAGACCGCATCATGCGCTCTTATCCTCACCAACTCAGCGGAGGCCAGCGGCAACGCGCCCTCATCGCCCAGGCGATCGCCTGTAGTCCGACCGTCGTGATCGCTGACGAACCGACTGCCGCACTCGATCCCGTGACCCAAGCGGAAATCCTCGGCGTATTTCGATCGCTCCGGGAAAGCCTGGGTCTTGCAATGATTTTCATTACCCACAACCCGGCTCTGCTGTCCGGCTTCGCTGATCGAATCCTGGTTCTTTACGCCGGGCAGGTCATCGAATGGGGGCCCGCGGAAGCTGTGCTTCGATTGCCCCAGCACCCATACACGAAGGCGCTACTCGAATCCCTTCCTGCAATCTCCGCGGAAAACGAAAAAAGCCGCAAGAATAAACTGCCGGTCATCGCTGGTAATTCGTCGCCCTCCTCGTTGCCGCGGCGAGGTTGTTCCTTCGAACCGAGGTGCACCGTAAGAATGGACCTTTGCAGGGAATTTGAGCCGCCTTTGGTGAAGTTGGGAAAGCTGCACATCGTTTCTTGTTTCAAGTACAAGGAGTGAAGTAACTCCAAGCGGCCGAACCATGGAGCCTATTCTAAAAGTCGAGAATCTCGTGAAGCGCTACGCCAAGCGGAACTTCGTCGGCATGCCGCAAGACTTTCTCGCTCTCGATGGCGTATCCTTCACGGTTTCCGCCGGAACCACGCTCGCCATCGTCGGCGAATCCGGCTCGGGAAAGAGCACTCTGGCATCCTGCATCGCCTGTCTCGAGACGCCGACGGCAGGAAATCTTTGGTTCGAAGGCAGAAATCTCATCCAGGTTGCAGAGAGCGACCTGCGCAAAATTCGCCCCCAAATCCAACTGATCTTCTCTGATCCCGCAAGTTCTCTCAATCCAAGATGGAAAATTCTTGAGATCCTCATTGAGCCATTAATCTTGCAGGGGAGACTCAGCCGCAAGGAAAGGAATACGCACGCGTTCTCCTTGCTTGAACGTGTTGGCCTATCCTCAGACATCGTCGAGCGGCCATCCTCCGAATTAAGCGGCGGCCAACGCCAGCGGCTGGCCATCGCCCGGGCACTCACGCTCGATCCCAAGTTGCTCATCCTCGATGAAGCGCTTTCCGCTCTCGATTGCTCCGTCCAGGCGCAGATCGCCAATCTCCTCCTCGAACTCCAATCCTCTCTCGCAATGACATTCCTCTTTATTACCCACGACCTCACCATGGCCGCCCACCTCGCCGACGAGATCGCAGTCATGAGCCAGGGCAGGATCGTCGAGCAGGGTCCGTCCACAAAGATCCTCCGAAATCCCGGCCAAGAAGCGACCCGGCAACTCCTCGCAGCAGTGCCCCGGCTTCCACACGCCACATTTCCGGCGACTCAACAATGATTCGTTATCTTCTCAGCCGCATGGCGCACGCCCTCCTCCTTGTAATCGGCGTCTCTCTTCTCGCATTTCTTTTCACCACGCTCGCGCCCGGCAACTACTTCGACGAAATGCGTCTGAATCCGCAAATCGCGCCGGAAACCCTCTCGGCCTTGCGCGCACACTATCAACTCGACCGGCCGCTGCCCATCCGCTACGTCTCTTGGGTGAATTCCGTACTCCATGGCCAGATGGGCTTTTCGTTTGCTTACAACAGCCCGGTGGCCCCTCTTCTGTTGGTCCGCGCGAAAAACACTCTGTTACTAACAATCACCGCAACGTTGCTTGCTTGGGCGATCGCCCTCCCGCTGGGAGTCTGGAGCGCCGAACGCCTCGGCCGATTCCCGGATCACGTGATCTCCTGGAGCACAGCGATCCTCCTCGTCATCCCTGATTTGGCCCTGGCGCTCGGGCTTCTCGTCCTGACCGTAAGGACCGGTTGGTTCCCGACCGGCGGCATGGCCTCCGTAGATTTCGAATCTCTTTCCTCGCTCAACAAAATTCGCGACCTGGCAATGCACATGACGCTGCCAGTCGCTGCGCTCGTGCTCTCCGCCCTTCCTCTCCTCGTTCGCCACGTGCGTGCCTCCGTCGCGGATGTCCTCCACGCTCCCTTCCTCCTCGCCGCCGAAGGCCACGGCATTCCTCGCCGCACACTCTTATACCGGTACGCTCTCCCGGCCGCCGCCAATCCGCTCCTCTCACTCTTCGGGTTCAGCATTGGCGCGCTCTTAAGCGGCTCTCTTCTCATCGAAGTCGTAATGAGCTGGCCAGGTCTCGGGCCTTTCCTACTCGAAGCCATCCTTGCCCGCGACATCTACGTCGTTATCGGCGGCGTCCTGTTCTCCACCATTTTTCTCGCGACAGGCAATCTTCTTGCCGACATGCTTCTCTATTGGGTAGACCCGCGAATCCGCGCAGAGAGCGCCTCTCGATGAGCCGCTGGCGCAAAGTTGCACCCTGGCTGCTCGTGCTCGCTGTCTTGCACGGGATCGTTGTCTGCGCCGGGTTCTTCGCTCCTTACGATCCCATCGAACAAGATCGCAAAAATCCCTACTTGCCGCCGATGCGCCTGCATTTTGTGGACACGCACAAACATCTCCACCTCCGCCCATTCGTCTACGCCTTTACATTGCGCCCCGGCTCCTTCGACCAATACATGGAAGACACCTCGCACCCTCTTCCCCTGAAATTCTTCGTCGCCGGCGACCGCTATCGATTGTTAGGCCTCCTCCCCGCGCGTTTGCATCTATTCGGAGCCGACAACGAGCGGATCTATTTGCTCGGCTCCGACGCATTCGGCCGCGACCAACTATCCCGGCTTCTCTTCGGTGGCCAGGTGTCGCTGCTCGCCGGCTTGCTCGGCGCAGGCTTTACGCTGCTCATCGGGTGGTGCATAGGCGCGGCTGCAGGCTACTACGGTGGTTGGCGAGACGACCTGCTCATGCGCGTCGCCGAACTCTTCCTCGCCCTGCCGTGGCTCTACCTCCTTTTCGCCATCCGGGCATTCCTGCCGCTCGCGGTGAACCCGCTCCAAGCCTTCTTCTTAATCGTCGCGGTCATTGCGGCAGTGGGCTGGGCGCGTCCCGCGCGACTCGTCCGCGGCATCGTACTCAGCGCAAAAGAGCGCGACTTTGTCCGCGCCGCCCGAGGTTTCGGAGCCTCTGACGTCTACCTCCTCCGCCGCCACATTCTTCCCGAAACCTCCAGCGTCCTTCTGACCCAGACTGCGATTCTCATCCCCCAATATGTCCTCGCCGAAATGACCCTCTCCTTTCTCGGCCTCGGCGTCCCCGAACCCGTCCCAAGCTGGGGAAATCTGCTCTCCAACCTGCAGCAATACAGCGTCCTTGTCTCGTACTGGTGGATGTACCTGCCCGCCTTGATAATGGTGCCGTTCTTCCTTGGATACTTGGGGTTAGCTAGCGCGTTGCAGGAAAGCCCCGGCGCGTACAAGATAGAAAGGAGGAGTCTTGGAAGCTTGGCGTGAGAAACTGCCCCGCTACGGTCGCACGCTGCCGGATTCTTTTCCGGTCGTTCCTCATTTTCTCCGCAGTCATTTGCCAACTGGCCTTTGCGAAAGCACAGCAAAATAATGCGAATGAGGAACTGCTCGTGCTCCCCGGTGAAGTCGGCCGTTCCGGCGGACGCCTCGCCGTTTCCCTCCGCGGCGAACCAAAGACATTGAATCCAATCATCGCTGCCGACGCCCGATCCCGCGAGGTCATCGGCGTCATGCAAGCCGATCTCGTCCACATCAACCGCGCCACGCAACTCACCGAGCCTGCGCTGGCCAAGTCCTGGAAAATCTCTCCTGACGGGCTCACCTACACCCTCGTCCTGCGCAAGGGCCTGAAATTCTCCGATGGCCAACCGATGGATGCGGACGATGTCCTCTTCTCTTTCCGTGTCTACCTCGACGAAAATACGCACGCTCCGCAGCGCGACCTCTTGATCGTTGGCGGCAAGCCGATTTCCGTTCGAAAAATCGACGCGCAAACCGTCGTCTTTCAAATGGCCGAACCCTATGGCGCCGGCGAGCGGCTCTTCGACGGCATGGCCATCCTTCCTCGACATTTGCTGGAAAAGCCTTTTCAGGAGGGCAAACTCGGACAAATCGGTTCCCTCAGCGCCGCCGCGAATCAATGGGCGGGACTCGGCCCCTTTCGCTTGAAGGAATACGTTGCCGGCCAACGCCTGGTCCTCGAACGCAACCCCTACTACTGGAAATCAGACAGTAAGGGCAACCGCCTTCCTCATCTCGACGAACTCGTGTTTCTCTTCGTCCCCAACGCCGATGCTCAGGTTTTGAAATTCCAATCTGGCGAAACCGATATGATCAGCCAGTTGGGCGCGGAAAACTTTTCCGTGCTCTCTCGCCAGCAGAATGGCTACACAGTCACTGATGCCGGCCCGGGGCTCGAATACAATTTCCTATTTTTCAATCTGAATGATGTCGGCGAAAAGGCCCCCGCGGACTTGCAACGCAAACAAAAATGGTTCCATGAAGTAAAGTTTCGGCAAGCGGTAGCAGCTGCAACGGACCGCGAGGCCATCGTGCGCCTGGTCTATCAAGGGCGAGGGGCGGCGATCTGGGGTTTGGTAACACCGGGCAACAAGCGTTGGGGTGACGCGAATCTCTCTCATCCGCCGCGCTCTCTCGAGCGCGCTCGGACTCTTCTCAAAGAAGTAGGCTTTTCCTGGAGCACCGGACCAAACGGCGAATCCATCCTCCAGGATTCGGACGGGAAGCCCGTGGAATTCAGTATCCTCACCAGTTCTACGAATGCAGACCGCGCCAAAATGGCGGCCCTCCTTCAGGACGATTTGAAGCAGCTTGGAATGCGCGTGCAAGTAGTTCCCCTCGAATTTCGATCCCTGCTCGATCGTGTCACGCAGACGAAAGAATACGACACCTGCATCATGGGCATCGCAAGTTACGATGCCGACCCGAACTCCGATATCAACGTTTGGCTGTCTAGCGGCGGAACCCATCTCTGGAACCCTTCGCAGCCGCATCCCGCAACTCCGTGGGAAGCGGAGATCGACCACCTCATCGAGGAGCAGATGTCCGCCCGCACTTTCGACCAGCGAAAAAAGCTCTATGATCGCGCGCAAGAAATTCTCGCTGAGCACCAACCAATGATCTTTCTGGCCAGCCCGGACATCCTGGCCGGTGCCAAAAATTCCGTCGGCAACTTCCATCCCGCAGTCCTCGAGCCCTACGTTCTTTGGAACGTGGAGCAGCTCTATCTAAAGAGTGGACGGGAGAACGCCACTCGATGAGCCCGGCGAGGACCAAGGCGGCAGACAAACCGGCTAAAAAGTGGAATGACACACGCCTCGTGAAAGAGTGTCTTTCCGGCAATGAAGCTGCCTGGGCCCAGCTCATTGATAAATACAAAGCGCTCATCTATTCAATCCCCATAAAATACAACCTGCCGCCGCAGGAAGCAGCCGATGTGTTCCAAGCCACCTGCGTGGAGCTTCTGGTGCGCTTGCCGGAATTGCGCGAACCTCGAGCGTTGCCCAAGTGGCTCATGCAAGTCGCTCATCACGAGTGTTACCGTGTGAAGCGGTTGGGCCAGCGCGTGGTGAGCCGCGATAGCGAGGAAGATACGCCCGAGCCGGAGACGCCTCCTATCGCAGAGAATCTTGTGCAGCAAACTCAGGAAGAGCAAATGCTCCGCGAAGCCATGGCCATTCTCACTCCACAATGCCGCCGCTTGGTGGAGATGCTTTTCTTCGAAACGCCTTCGCGTCCTTACGCCGAGGTGGCCGCCGAACTCGGCCTTGCCTTGGGCTCCATCGGGTTCACCCGCCAGAAATGCATAGAGCGGCTCCGGCGTCAGCTCGAAGAACTTGGTTTTCACTGATGCCGGCCACGCGCACAAAAAGCTCAAGGGACTCGCTCATCGCCGAGCTTGGACAACTGTCGAATGACGCAGCCCGCCGCAAATTTCTTGCAAAACACGCAAAGCTAATCCGCCAATCCACGATCGAGCAGCTCGCGCAACTTGTCGTCCAGCGGGTTCGCGTTAGCACGAAAGAAGCGCTCCACTTGGCCGAGGCCGCCATCCTCATCGCCAAACGCCTGCGTCGCAAAGAAGCCCACGCGCTGGCCTTACGGGCCATGGCCAACGCTCTCTATTCCAATGGCGATTATCGCGCCGCAATCGAGCATCACCAGCGTGCCTTCCATCTCTATGAGTCCTTGCGCGCCTGGAAGGAAATGGCCCGGACGCTGAGCAGTTCCATCCAACCCATGATCCTTGTGGGCGAATACGACCAGGCTTTCCAGGCCGTCGAGCGCGCGCGGGAAATCTTTTCGCGCCTCCAGGATCCATGGCGCCTCGCCCGCCTCGAAATAAACGTCGGCAACATCTATCACCGCCAGGACCGTTTCGAAGAATCCATCGCGCATTACGAGAGTGCCTACCGGGAATTGATGCCATACAAAGATGCTGAAGGAATCGCCGTCGTCCTCAGCAACATGGCCGTCTGCCTCATCAGCCTCAATGATTTTCCCCGCGCCCGCGCCACCTATCAGCGGGCGCGCGCCTTCTGCCACGAACACAACATGCCGCTGCTTGTGGCCCAAGCGGATTACAACATCGCCTATCTCTACTATCTCCGCGGAGAATATAGCCACGCGATCGAAGCCCTCTATGCCGCGCGCCGCGCGTGTGAGGCCACCGGCGATGCCTACCACTTCGCGCTCTGCCATCTGGATCTCTCCGATATTTATTTGGAACTCAACCTCAGCGAAGAAGCCCGCGAAATGGCTCACGAAGGCTTCCTGCGTTTCGAAAAGCTCGGCATGGGCTACGAAGCCGCCAAAACGCTCGCGAACGAAGCGACGGCTTGCGCCCAGCAAGGCAAAACCGTTCAGGCGCTCGAACGCTTCACAAAAGCGCGCGAAATGTTCGGCCGCGAAAAAAATCTCGTCTGGCCGTGGCTGATCGATCTCTACCAAAGCTTGCTGCTCTTCCATGAAGGTCGCTACTTCGAATCGCGCCGTCTCTGCGCTGGGGCCGCTGCTTTCTTCGATCAATCGGCGCTTCCCGGTAAGGCGGTACTCGCGCATCTCTTGCTTGCCCGAATCGCTCTGCAAGTCGGTGATCCCGCGGAAGCACAAAAAGAAACCGACGAATCCCTCGCGCGGCTCACAAGCCTTCAGACGCCGGTCCTCGCCTATCAGGCACATTTGCTTCAGGGGCAGCTCGCCCAGGCTCGCAACGATCGCCCCGCCGCCCTCCGCGCCTTTCTCGAAGCGAAAGAGTCTCTCGAAACCATGCGCAGCCGCTTGCATGGCGAAGAACTGAAAATCTCCTTTCTCAAAAACCGAATGCAGGTTTACGAATCGCTTGTGGATCTCTTCATCGCCGGCGATGGCTCGGACGCCTCTACGGAAGAAGCGCTCGCCTGGATGGAAGCCGCCAAATCACGCAGCATGATCGAAATGATCTTTCAAAGCGGCCAGAGCCTGCCGTTGGGTGAAGCAGGCCAGAGCGATTTGGTCCGCAGGATCAGGGACCTGCGCGAAGAACTCAATTGGTACTACCACAGGATCGAGCTTGAACAACTTCGTCCCGAGGAAAAATCCGGCGAACGACTCGATACCCTTCAGAAAAAGGCGCAAAGTCACGAGAAAGAACTGCTGCGAACTTTGCGTGAACTTCCAGCGCGCGAGCGCGAGGACACCACGCTGGAAACCCCCTCCGATCTTTCCGTCGGAAAGCTGCAATCCGCTCTCCCGCCAGACGCAACTCTGATCGAATATTTCTCGGCGGGTGACCGGCTCATCGCAGCTGTTATTAGCCGGGAGGAAATCCGGATCCTCCCCGTGACCGTCCTTCCCCGGGTCACCCACATTCTCCAATTGCTACGCTTCCAACTCTCGAAATTCCGCATGGGCAGCGAGTACGTTCGCCGATTTGAAGATCCACTCCTCCGCGCCACGCAAAGCCATCTCGAATCGCTTTACGACGAACTGATCGCGCCCCTCCGCCAATTCTGCCGGGGCAAGAGCCTGATAGTAGTCCCCCACGGCCTCCTCCATTTCTTGCCATTCCACGCTCTCAGGACTGGCGAAGAGTATCTCTGCGACTCTTTCACGATTTCCTACGCTCCCAGCGCCTCGGTTTTCTTCGCCTGCCAGGAGAAGCTCGCCAGCACCAACACCGCCTCTCTCGTCTTCGGAATCCCCGATGAACGCGCCCCCCAAATTTTGGAGGAAGCCCAATCCGTGGCGTCGTTATTGCCGCAGTCTTCACTCCACGTTGGGAACAAGGCCACCTCCTCTTTGCTGCGCGAAAAAGGTCCACAGGCCGGTTTACTCCACATCGCCACACACGGTGTCTATCGGCAAGACAACCCGATGTTTTCGGGCATCCGCTTGGGTGACGGGTACCTCAATTTGTTCGACCTCTACCAGATGAGATTAAACGCCAAGCTCGTAGCGCTCAGCGGCTGCGCCACGGGCATGAACTTCGTCGCAGCCGGTGACGAGTTGCTCGGCCTCCAACGCGGCCTCTTCTACGCCGGCGCTTCCACCCTCCTGCTGTCTCTGTGGGATGTCCACGATCAAAGCACCTCCGAATTGATGCAACTCTTCTATCGCGAATACCTCCGTACGGGCGAGATGCCCAGCGCTCTTCAATTCGCCATGCAACAACTCCGGCAGCAAAATCCCCACCCCTATTTCTGGGCCCCGTTCGTCCTCGTCGGTAAACTAACTGATTCCACAAGACTTAATTAATCACAAATTCTCTATATTTTCCCCCTACCTCACACCCCTTATCCAACGAGGGTAAAACTTTTATCCCGTTCACTGGGGAGTGCATGGGGTACCGAGAGGATTCTGGGGGGAATGATGGAACACTTTAGCGTTGAGAAATGGATCGACTTTGTGAATCAGGCCGTGACCAGTATCGAGAAGCAGCTGATGAACAAGCACTTGAAGCTTGGTTGCGAGTCTTGTCAGGAAACCGTCTCACTCTGGCAGCGAGTTCGGGCGTCAGCGGCCGTGGAAGGGAATTACCAGCCGCCGGAAAGCGCCGTGAGAATTGCCAAAGCGGCATTCGCTGGCGTCGGGCTGGACCATCGGAAAAAAGGGTCGGCCAACCGGGTCCAGATCCTGTTCGACAGTTTCTTGCGGCCTGTTTTGGAGGGAGTCCGTTCGGCTGGCACTGGCACACGCCAGATGCTTTATCGCGCAGACCCCTACCAGATCGACGTGCAGCTTGAGATGAAGCCCGGCGGCAATCGTATTGTCGTCACCGGCCAACTCTTGAATTTGACCAATCCGAAAGTCATTGCTACCGGCACCCGGATCCTGGTTTCGAATATGCACGGAGACGTGGTGCACACGGTTGCAAACCAATTTGGTGAGTTCAGCGGTGAAGTCAAGAACAGCGGTGACATGCAACTGACTTTCGCCACCCCTTCCGGCGAGCCGATTGTGATCTCGCTCCGGGAAGCGCTGGGCCGCTTGCCGGAGGAAAAGGCATGAAACACCGCCGGTTCATAGAGTTTTCCCACGTCCCCACCTTGGTACGAAAGTACCAAGGCCGCTGGGAAGTTTGTTTGGACAGAAAGACAAGCTCGTACTATTGGCGCGAAATGTCGTCCCTTGGAAACTGCTAGGGGACTGTTTCGCATCAATCAGCGAGTAACTTACTTGTGGGAGAACCCCTTAGGGGTTTCAACTTATGAAACGAATCACCCTCGTCGTCGCGTTCATCGTCCTCATCCTCAGTGTCCCCAAGCCTGCCGCGGCTCAAAATCGGTACATTGTTCGCACCACGGGCGGCCTGTCCTCCGTCCTCAATCTTTGTAATCTCTTGCACTGTCAGGTGCAGGGTGGTCTCGATGGCCCCGTCGGCCAGAACTTCCTCGTAACGTCCACCGACAATCTCCTCGTAAACCTTGTGAACGGCGCACTGAACCTGGTTGAATCCCTGCTCGGGATTGTCAGCGTTGAGGCTGACCATCTTTTGCCAATCCCGCAAAGGCCACTCCCCAGCATTCCCTCGGGCCTCTATGACACGGCCCCAGTGAATTACTACGGTACCGTCGTTTGGCACGGCTATGCCGATCAGCCCGCGGCGCAGATCATCCGCCTACAGGATGCCCAGAACGGTTTTCGCATCAGCGGCACCGGCGTCGTCGCCGTGATTGATACCGGAGTGGACGTCAATCACCCGGTCCTCCAAGCTGTACTCCTCCCCGGTTACGACTTCACGCGCAACCAGCCCGGTGCCTCGGAATGGCTCGATGTTAGTGAATTCCAAAACGGCTATATCGACACCAATTCCCAGAATCAGCAGCCTGGCTATGTGCAACAGTCAACGGCAGCCGTTCTCGACCAGTCCACCGCCGCGGTCCTTGACGGCCCGGACTACACCGCCTTCGGCCACGGCACGATGACTTCCGGCTGCGTCCATCTCGTCGCTCCCAAGGCCAAGATCCTTCCTCTCAAGGCCTTCTCATCCAACGGCACCGGCTACCTTTCCAACATCGTCGCGGCTCTCTACTATGCGGTTCAGCATCACGCCAACGTCGTGAACATGAGCTTCGACCTCGCTTCCAATTCGCCGGCGCTCACTCAGGCCGTTTCCTACGCCAACAAAGCCGGCGTCGTTCTCGTGGCCGCCGCCGGAAACGAAAGCACCAGCGCACCCGTTTATCCAGCGGCTCTCAACAATTACGTCGTCGGCATTGCCTCCACGACCAACTGGGATAGGCGCTCGACCTTTTCCAATTACGGCTCGGTCGACGTCTTGATTGCCGCGCCGGGAGAGGACATCATCAGCACCTTCCCCGGCGGAACCTATGCCGCTGCCTCCGGTACTTCCTTTAGTTCGCCGCTCGTCGCCGGCACCGCCGCCCTGATGCTCAGCGCCAGGTCATCTCTGAATCAGACTCAGGCCGCGAGCGCTCTTTCCCACGCAATCAAGCTCACCCCGGATCTCAACCACGGCCGGCTCGACGTCTACCAGGCAGTTTCCGCCTGGGTAAATAGCTCGAGCTCCTCGTCCGGTTCCGGCAGCACTTGCTTGTTGTTTTGCTGGTAGCTCCAATGTCGAATTACCTGACTCCAGCGGCCTCGGAAGGAATCCCGGTATCCGGGACGCTGGAGTCTCTCCGCATCAAGCAGCTTGAAGAACAGTCCGCCGCGCTCCGCAACTCGGTTATCTGCGCATTCAATCAACTCCTTGATCTCAAGGATCTCAACACTGGCGTGCACAGCACCCGCCTCGCGGAATGGGGCATGCGAGTCGGGCAGGAACTAGGCCTCGAGGAATCCGAGCTTCAGAATCTCGAAGTGGCCGCGCTCCTCCACGACATCGGTAAAGTTGGCATCCCCGATTCCATCCTCCGCAAGCCCGACCGTCTCGATGCGGACGAATACGCCCTCATGAAAAAACACTCCGAATATGGCTGGGCCGTTCTTCGCATGCTCCCCGGCTTCGAGCGCGCGGCTCTCGACATTCTTCACCACCATGAATCTTTCGATGGCAAGGGCTATCCCGCGGGCCTCAAGGATACTGAAATCCCGGTTGTCTCCCGCATCGTCTGCGTGATTGATGCCTTTGATGCCATGGTCTCTTCGCGTCCCTACCGAAAAGGTCTTCCCTACGAGGAAGCCGTGCGCCGCCTCAACGAAGCCAGCGGCACTCAATTTGACCCCGTTGTCGTCCGCACCTTTCTCTCGTTCGCCCAAGCCGAAATGTCCACTGTCTTCGCCGCCGCCGGCACTTCCGTTTCCTCAGCCCTGTAGGAACGTCGTAGGAACGTCGCCCAGCCTCCGGCGATTGAAACCCAGCCTCAGGTATTTACCTTAGGGGAATTTCCGTGGTTTCCCTTCTATTTTTCCAGCCCTTTTTGGCCCTTCTTATATACACAATGGGTTTCGTATTCATGGGGATCGTCCGCGG
>Ga0210399_10001456_pt1 | contig 18466 bp, 14 predicted proteins | sample IncBWC14MmetaG_FD_150865 | JGI IMG/M metagenome (GOLD analysis project Ga0210399, IMG submission 150865) | Forest soil microbial communities from Barre Woods Harvard Forest LTER site, Petersham, Massachusetts, United States - Inc-BW-C-14-M | ecosystem: Environmental > Terrestrial > Soil >...
GAGGCGTCCAATCGAGTGTCCAGGTTATGTGGATCGAGGTCATGTTGCTTGAAGAACTTGTCGCGACGTCTTGATGCGGAGGCGTAGGCGCACTCAATGCTTCAGAACTACGCAGCCTTTCTGGGGAGGGCTACGCACGAGTACATCCTTGACGAATCGCTGAGGCGCGTGTTTCGTCGAGACAAACAACTTAACATCTGGCTTGAAAAGAATCGTTCCAGTTCGGCAGGAGATTCTCTGGGACTCCAGCACGTGAATGCGACTGGCAAGAGCACAGTAAGGACAGTACCAGCGTGATCCAACGCGTTCTAAACTCGAAAAACTTCCTGGCCATATTGCTGGCTATAGTGACGGGCACGGTGTTGTATTTCAAGCTGCCTTGGCCGATGACAACCGCGCTAGCTCCCCTGACCTGGAACGAATACTTTCTTCGATGGATCGCCCTCGAAGACCCCTGGACGTACGCGGGGCTGAAGGCTTCCTATCATGTCATGCTGTTCACAACACCCTACATCGGCTATTCATTCTTGCTGTCCGCGCTCTACATCTTCACGCTCCGACCAAGACGAACAGCAAAGCCGCAACCTTTGCCACTCTATCCCGTCGTGGAATCTCGGAATCAGCTCAGCCTGGTCATCGGCGAGATTCACAATCCACGCCTGCCCATCCCCGCAGAGAGTCCCAGTTGGCTGATCATCCCCGAGCGCGGGCTGTTTACCGGCACGATCATCATCGGGGCGATTGGTAGTGGCAAGACCGCTGGCGGCATGTACCCGTTCACCGACCAATTGTTGGGATACCGGGCAGCCGACCCAGACGCCAAAGCGAGTGCCCTGGTGCTTGAAGTTAAAGGCGACTTTTGCAGTAAGGTTCGAGAAATCCTGGTGAAGAGGGGCCGCGCCGACGACTACATCGAAATCGGCTTGGATTCCGAATGGGCCTACAACCCCCTTTACAACGACCTCGAAGGCTACACCTTGGCCTACGGAATCGCATCCCTCTTGAACAACCTGTTTGGCAAGGGCAAGGAACCCTTCTGGCAGCAAGCGTACACCAACCTCGTCAAGTTCATCATCATCCTGCATCAGGTGGGCTTCGGTTACGTCACCCTCTTCGATGTCTATGAATCAGCCATCTCGGCGCAAGTGCTTGAAAGAAAGATAAGGCAGGCCGAGGAAAACATCCTGGGGAAATCCTTTCTCGCCGTCCCGCGAGAATCCTTCGAGTCTTACGCCCGAGAACTTGCTGGAGCTGGCTTCGAAGCAGATGAAAGCGGCCAGCTTTACCGTGTTCCCGATTCGCCCGCAGCAAGAGATGTTTTAGAGAAACTAGGGATTGCGCCGACGATCCGATACGAAGCCGATTCGAACGGCATTGACCAGGATAGAAAAGAGCGACTCGAAGCAGTCAAGCGCTGGTACAACTACGATTGGAAAAACATCGATAAGAAGTTGCAAAGCTCGGTTGTGGAAGGCATCTCGGTGTTCCTCTCTCTCTTTGACGACAATCCGAGCGTCAAGCGTATGTTTTGTCCACCTGTCGAACTCTATCAACAACCGGAAAAGCAGACCTCCGGACGAAAACCACTCCCTCAAATCGCAACCTTATTGGAGCAAGGCAAGGTCATTGCCCTCAATTTTCCTGCCAGCCTGAACCCCGGATTGGCGCGAGCCATCGGCGTGATGCTCAAGATGGATTTTCAGCGGGCCGTCTTGAATCGCATCCCGCTTATTGCGAAAAGCCCCAGCAAGGGGTGGCGTCCGATTCTGTTTATCTGCGATGAATACCAAGAACTTGCTACCGTCGGAGTGAACGAGCCTAGTGGTGATGAAAAATTCTTTTCTTTGTCGCGACAAGCAAAGTGTGTCCCTCTGGTAGCGACACAGAGCATCAGCTCCTTGAAATCGACTCTGCCTGGAGAAACCTGGCGAACTTTGCTTCAAACCTTCCGCACGAAAATCTTCCTTTCGTTGTCTGACGATTTCTCAGCGAGGATTGCCAGTGATCTTTGCGGGCAGGAGGAAAAGTGGCGGGCCAATTACAACATTTCCGAAAGCGGTCACGATTCGAGGGTGAGCTATCTGACCGGCAAACCGCTGGCTGACAAAGCCCACATCAGCACCTCCAAGACCTACAGCCAGCAGCGGGACTACCGGTTCGATATGAAGACATTCACGGAATTGAAGAACGCACAATCTGTCACCCTCGCCTATGACGGCCTGGATCCGTTGCCACCGATGTTTTGCTATCTCAAGCCTTATTTCAACGATGTGAACAAATCCTATTTTCGGCAGCTCGCTGAGGGGCAACTCTGATGAATGGATTCGAACTGATTCTGCCGTTCCTCCGCCCCATCGAGCACCTCATCCTCGACCCGGAGATCAGCGAGATCATGGTCAACGGCCCGGAGCGGATCTTCGTTGAAAAAGCCGGGCACCTGCAATCCGTGCCTGGAATCAAACTGAGCCCCCAATCCCTCGTCGTGGCGGTCAAAAACATTGCTAGACGTCTGGGCGATGATATTTCAGAGGCCAAACCAATCCTGGACTCTCGCCTGCCTGATGGCAGCCGCGTAGCCGCTGTGATTCCACCTTGCAGTATTCACGGCGTAGCACTGACGATTCGAAAGTTCAATTCTCATAGACTAGACATGGACAACCTCATTGAAGCAGGAACGCTGACAGCGGAAGTGGCCGCCCAGTTGGAGGACTATGTCGTCCAGCGCAAGAATATTCTCATCTGCGGCGGAACATCGAGTGGCAAGACGACTCTCGCCAATGTGTTGATGGAATTCATTCCCAACCATGAGCGAATTGTGCTAATAGAGGACACCGCGGAGATACAGATTCAAAAGGAGAATGTTCTTCGATTCGAAGCTCGACGAGAGCAGAACGGCCTGCCAGCCGTGACGATACGCGACCTTTTAAGAGCCACGCTACGTCACCGACCCGACCGAATCATAGTCGGAGAAATTCGTGGCGGCGAGGCTTTCGACTTCCTACAACTCCTAAACACCGGCCACAGTGGTACTCTCTCGACCGTCCATGCCAATTCTGCTTCTCAAGGTATCGCTCGGTTTACGACTTGCGTGCTGCAGAGCGGTATCGAGATGCCCTATCGCGCGGTCAAGACAAACATCGCGGATTCCTTGCATGTCATTGTTCACATAGCGCGCAAACCTGGACTACGATTCGTCTCGGAAGTTCTTGAGATTCGTGACTATGATCCGGAGATCGACCGTTATGACCTGCTCCCAGCGTTTGTTCGCACTGCCCCAACTGCGATACGGTGTCTCTGATCAAAACTCATCACCTTCGTCGTGAGTACGGCCCGGCGTCCTCCGTTCAATTCACTGCGAATATGAACAAAGTGAAACTGTGAAATACAAAATGAAGCGCCTCTGCCACGACAGCCATGACGAGCATGTTTCTATACGCACGAAGCCAGGCCGCACCCTGTCCACCAGTTTATCTCTTGCCTTACCCGCTCTAGCAGTTTGTTGAAAAACCCGGGCGCGCACCCTAGTGCGTGAGATATCATTTACAATTCATCGCGGCTACGAATTGCCCGAGACTTACCCGCCCCGCTAGGAATCACCCATGTACGGACTGAAGAAAGACATCGATCTAAGTTTTCTAAATGGCCGAGAAGTCATCCAGGTTGCGATTGGGGTCTACCAAACCCAATTCGGTTTTGATGAAGATGTCACGATTTACGTCCACAGCCAGTTTAGCTACTTCGATGGGCGTGACGAATGGATTTGGAAGCCTGAGGGGGGTGCGGCGCAAATTGCGGCCCGGACGTTGTCTCTCCTGGGTACTACGATACAAAGCTTCGAAGGCCAGGAAAATGGCACCTTATCTCTCGTGTTCTCGAATGGACAGCGTCTAACCATTTTCGACAATAGCACGGAGTATGAGTCATATGACATCACTCGACCCGGCTCAACCGTCGTGGTCTAGCACTCCCCCAGTTAGCCAGAAAGCAACGCGATTAGCGCCGGAGTGGTATGGAACACGCCGAGTTGGCCGCGGTTCACGTATCGCTCACTTTGTATGGCTCCCCTTACGACCGCAAGAAGGAAGAGACTTCCATCCTGCGGGCTAAAACACGGGGCCACCTACGTCAACGCGGGACGGACTGAACGGGCAGAAACCCTGTGTCATTGGACGATAAGTCGGTCTTAGAAAGTTCGAATTTCAGATTTTTTTCGCAGGGGTCTCAGGGGATTCTTCATTGGCAAGGACAATCTCGCCTACTTTCCTCGGATGCGCCAGCTGAGTCTTGAGCACCTCATCGAGTTCTTGCGGATTGATCGGTTTCTCTAGATGGCCATCCATCCCCGCGGCCAGACATCGCGCGCGGTCGATACTGGCGGTCAGGGCAATCACGGGCTGGTGGAATCCAGTCTCCTTTTCTCTTTGGCGAATTGCCGCGGTCGCTTCGAGTCCGTCCATTTCCGGCATGTGTACATCCATCAAAACTAAGTCGTAATTCTCATTCTTGAGCGCTTCCAGGGCTTCGCGTCCGTTAGCAACTACCACGGCGCGGTAACCTCTCTTCTCGAGTAACCGTGTCGTAATACGCTGGTTGACCAGACTGTCTTCCGCAACCAACACCCGAAAGAAGTCCTTGGGATGCTCGGAGAACTGGGCCGTCCCTGCTTCGATCGTTTTCTCCGAGGTCTCCAGACGCGCCGTGAAATGGAACTGGGTTCCACGACCTACTTCGCTCTCCACCCACAATTTTCCACCCATCTTCTCTACCAAGTGCCTCGAGATGGTCAGCCCTAGGCCCGTTCCTCCATATTTCCGGGTCGTCGAGCTATCGGCTTGGGAAAATGGTGCAAAGATGACTTGTTGTTTCTCGGCAGGAATGCCGATTCCGGTGTCCGACACCACAAAATGCAAGGTGCGATGCGTGGCCTCATCGGCGGCCTCAACTTGAACCCTCAGCATCACCTTTCCCACCTCTGTAAACTTAATAGCGTTGCCCACCAGGTTTACTACGACCTGGCGCAGGCGGTTCGAATCCCCACGCAGTACCTCCGGAACTTCCGGAGCTATGTCGAATAAGAGTTCTAATCCCTTGTCTTCCGCCCGCCCCGAGAGCATCTTTAGAGCTCTTTTTAATTGATCGCGCAGGTTGAAATCAAGCGTCACGAGGTCCATTTTCCCCGCTTCGATCTTTGAGAAATCGAGAATGTCGTTGATTACCGTTAGCAGCGAATCTCCTGACGTCCTCACAGTTTCCAGGTATACCCGCTGCACCGGACTAAGTGGCGTCTCCAGGGCCAGATCGGTCATACCTATGATGCCGGTCAGCGGCGTGCGAATTTCGTGACCCATATTGGCAAGAAATTCACTCTTCACCCGGTTTGACTGCTCGGCAACTGCCTTGGCGGCCATGAGTGCTACTTCGGCTTGTCGGCGCTCGGTGATATCTATGAAAGTTACAACCGCACCGATCACCTGCTCGTCCTGGAAGATCGGATAGGACCAATACTCGGTCGGGAAATTAGTTCCATCGCTACGCCAGACGACCTCATTATCGACATGACTGCCCTTCCCCTGCCGGAAGGCCTGATAAATATGGCACTCCTCCACCGGGTAAGGTGTGCCATCAAACCGCATATAGTGGATCATCTGGTGCATGTTCTTGCCCAGCAGGTCGGCTGCTTCCCGATATCCGAGCAATTTCACGCACGCACGATTGCACAGCGTACAGTTGCCCTGCATGTCGATACCGTAAATCGCTTCGGCGGTCGAATCCAGAAGCAGTCGGACCGTGTCGCTACTTTTCCGCAGGGCTAGTTCAGACTGCTCGAGGGTCTTCGTCCGTTCGGCAACTCGCCCTTCTAGAGCTGCATTCACTTCGCGGATTTCGACTTCTGCGCTACTGCGCTGCCGATACTCCACATTCATTTTTCTGGTGCTCAACCAAACCATGACGATAAAGACGGCTACGTTGGCGGTGGCATACAGCGCCAGGCCGAATTCCCTTCCGAACAATCCCGCCAGCTGTCCCTCGAGACTAATCCAGCCCAGAAGAATAGGAATCGAGAAAACCGCAGGGAGGAATCGGCGTGCCATAACACTACCCGACCCTTCGCCGGTGAGATCGGCGGCGATACCGGTTCGAGGCCTAGCAAAGAAAATGGCGCCGCTCAGCAGAAACAAAGCTATGGAAGTATTCAGTGCGACTTGCGTGTACAGCAAAATTCGATATAAGCCCGTCGCATTGTAGATATACCCGACAATAGCCATCATCGCGACTACCGCGGCCCACAAACTCAGCACCTGCGCTGGCCGGTGTCCGCGCCGCGTCTTCCAGTCCAGCAGTAAGAGCGCCAAGCCGATGGCCAGAAACGCCGTTGTGGTCGTGGGGGCCATGCGTCCAGGCGAATACGTTGCTACCGTTCCGGTAGGTTCATTAAACAACAGTTGGTCGATGCGCAAGTTCAGGCCAAAAAGGTATTCACTTAGGGTGGCCGCGCCAATAACCGTGACCAGTAAGGCCAGGAAATGAGCGATTTGGCGCCTTCGGATATGAGACTCACCGGGGAGCAGCAACCATAAAGATGTCCCGGAAAATGCCAAACCCAGCGCGGTATTAGCCTTCATGGTGACTAATCCGGGAACAACGGATTTCAAAAGTTCGATGTGGAACGCCCACCCAAAGAGGACCAGACAGCCTACTCCCGCAGCAGCAATGGCTGACGCATCGCAGTACATGTGCAGACGCTTGAATAGTCGTGTGTCGTGGTCGGACATCAAAACTCCAGACAGCAACGCGAATAGGCTCTGAAATGCCAATGGGCAGAGAGCAAGAGGAACAAAGTAGCCATCAAAGGCAAGTCATGAACATGAAGGGGAGTCTAGTGTGACCGAATCGATCACTGATACAGGTAAGTGAAGGAGTTACTATGTCTAATGGGTCATACCGCAGAGTACGTACGTAAGCATCTCACCCACGCTGCTTACAGCCCATTTGAGTCTTTTCGCTCCGCTAGCCGTCTAAGGGCATAGTCACGCGCACCATGGTGCCGCTGCTGCTCGATTCAATATCAAGCCGGCCACCGATGAGCTTCACCCGCTCTTGCATGCTCGGGATGCCAACCCCAAATACAAACGATAATTTCCCGTTCAATCTCTGCAGGTTTCTGGAAATTCCACTTCCTTTGTCGCTTATCTCCAATGTGACCTTTCCCGGGGCGCGCTCCATTCGTATCTTGGCCTGGGGACTGCCTGAATGCCGCTGAATGTTAGTGAGACTTTCTTGAACCACTCGGAACAGCGCCATCTCGACATCGGACCTCATCCGGCCGAACCGCGGCGATATCTCCAATACAACTTCGATTCCCGTTCGATCCGTAAAGCCATTCAGGTAATGACGAATGGCATCCTCCAGACCGGATTCATCCAGCATCGGTGGGTGCAATAAATAGGAAAGCGTACGGACTTCCCGGATGCACTGATCCGCCAACGCTTGGCTTTGCGAAACGAGCTTGCGCAACCTCCTAGCGGCCGAAGGAATGGACTCATGGAGCTGACTCAGGGTAGCTGCCAGCGCGACGAGGTCCTGGCCCGTAGAGTCGTGCAAGTCCCGGGCTATTCTCCGCCGCTCCTCGTCCTGTAAACGCAAGAGCTGACCGGAGAGGCGCCGGAGCTCCTCCTCGGCTCGCACGCGTTCGGTGATGTCTCGGCAAGTGCCCGCAAGACGAACCGGCTTTCCTTCTTCATCATGAAAAGCTCGCCAGCGCTCCTCGAGAATTTTGACCCGGCCATCCGGCATAACTATCCGATATTCGACAGCGCTAGGCGAGCGCTTGTCGAGGGAAGCTGCAAAGGCTGCATCCACCTTCGCGCGGTCCTCCGGGTGAATGAATTCGCGGAACTTTGCACGGGTGGGCTGGAAACGAGACGGATCAGTCTCAAAGATGCGGTAAGTTTGCTCTGACCAAATCAGGTTCAGGGTCTGCAACTCCGCTTCCCAACTTCCCATTTTCGCCATCTCCTGAGCTTCGACCAGGCGGGCCCGCTCTCTTTCCAATTGCGCGGCTATGCGGCGTTGTTCCTGCTCGCTCGACCGGAGGGCTTCTTCCGCCCGCTTGCGGTCCTCAATATCGATGGATATTCCGTACCACTTGACGACCTTTCCCGGCTCGTCGCGCAAGGGCGCGGTGAGAACCAGGAACCAGCGATACTCTCCGTCAGCCCGCCGCAAACGCAGTTCATCCTTGGAGGCTTTACCCACGGCCACGTCCACGAGCCACTTTTCCATGACTCTCGGAAGATCCTCGGGATGAACTGGGCGCGTCGGGTTTTCAATTTCCTCCTGCAAAGAGAGGCCGGTATAGTCCATCCAACGCTGGTTAACGAAATCAACGGCGCCGTCAGGCTCGAGAGTCCAAACCATCGTGGGAAGTGTGTCGATGATAAGCCGCAGGCGATTTTCGGTTTGTTTGACCTCCTGCTCCGCCAGCTTGCGCTTCGTGAACTCATGAGCAGTGGCGACGATTCGGTAGCAATGACCCTGGGCGTCACGAACGGGGTAGGCTCTCAGTCTGACCCAGGAGGTCGCGCCGTCGGGCTGAACGATTCTGCATTCGATGCCGTCCAGTGGTTCTCCATCCTTCAGCCTGTCGACAGCTTGCTGAACCTGCTGGCGATCATCCGGATGTACGCCTTCCAGCCATGACCTCGGGTCTAGGTAGAGGCTCCCAGCCGTGCGGCCCCAGATTGCTTCGTAGGCACGATTGACGAACAGAACCTCGCTGAAATCTGCATTGGTGAGTAGCAGGACATCCCGCAAGAAGTCCGCAATCTGGCGGAATCGTTCGCTGGTTTGGAGTTCCTGGGCCTGCGCCGCAAACCGCCGGTCCACCGACGACGTCACAATCGCTGCGCCATGGACCATGAGCGTCCCAAAAACTATTCCAGTGATGCCGAGCGAAGAGATGCTTACGGTATGAGACAAATCTGTTGGCATCGTGGAGGTTATGAAACGCGCCGACGCCATGCCGGTGTAATGCATGGCAGAGATAGCGACTCCCAAGCCTGCGGCGCTGGTAACCTTCGCCCGGGTGGTCCCCCTGGTTTCCTCCCGAAAGTCGAAAGTCAACACCAGCGCCGCGAGGGAAGCAAGAACAGCAATCACAATAGCCAACCCCACTATCGGCGGACTGTAGTGCGAAGTGGCCTGGAGCCGCATCGCAGCCATTCCTATGAAATGCATCCCAGCGATCCCCGCGCCCATGACCACGCTGCCGGTCAGGGCTTGAGCGGCGCCCATCTTTTTTCGAGTGGCCACAAACAGTACGACGGCGGAGGCGAAAACAGCTGCGAGAAGCGACAGGAAAACGGTCGGCCAGTGGAAAGATATGGGTACCGGCAAGCTAAAAGCGAGCATCCCCGTGAAGTGCATGGACCAGATGCCCACGCCCAGCACAATGGCCCCGCCAACCAACCACCCCGAGCGGAACCAACCACGTGAGGCAGTGATCCTTGCGCCGAGATCAAGGGCGGAGTAGGACGCCGAGGTGCCGATCAGTACCGAGAGTAAGACCAGACCGTAGTTGTACGAGCCCGTGACCACCGCATTTGAGGGGATCATTCGTTCACCCGCCTCGCCGCAAGATTGCGCCCCGCTGGACTCGCCCTAGCACTTGTCAGTGCACTTCGTCCCTTTCATGGCTGGAATTCTTGTCTATCAAAGCCGCCGACCACTTACGATATCGCTAGTGCGGTGCGCCGATAGTACTCCAGTCACTCGGAAATGGCTCGCAGTCTCCTCCTGCCGAGCCCGGCTTGCATGCGGTGCTATATACGTCTCCACTGTCCCTTTTTAGACATCCGGGCTGTCTCATTTCGGGCATCCTTACCTCTAGGGAGATTCCAGACTTATGCGTAGAACTTTAGCCGTCTTATTCACTCTCTGTTTTATTCATCTCCTTCCTCTCCGAGCTGCTCCGGCCCGAGCGAGCCTCTTCCCACAAGATCAGCCGCAGTATCAGCAGCAGGATCAGCAGCAGGATCAGGGACCTGCTTATGAGAATTTTTCAGCCGAGCAGATTGATAATCTTCTCTCCCCCATCGCGCTCTACCCCGACCCGCTTCTTGCACAGTTATTTGTCGCGGCAACTTTTCCGGACCAGATCGAGGAAGCTGCACGGTATGTTCGAGCCAACGGGCAGAGTGGAGTGGACGACCAGAACTGGGACGTCAGCGTCAGAGCCATCGCGCACTATCCGACAGTCATCGGGATGATGGCCGACAAGATTGATTGGACCACATCGGTTGGGCAAGCCTACGTCAACCAGTCCACCGACGTCGCCTACTCGGTTCAACATCTTCGCCACATGGCCCGAGCCCAGGGGAATTTGCAATCGTCCCCTCAGCAGGAAGTGCTCGAACACGACAATTACATCGCGATTAACCCTTATGAACCGGAATCTATCTACCTGCCGGTCTATGATCCGGGAATCATTTACTATCGCCGGCCGTACTACGGGCCGGCCATCACCTTTGGCGCGGGCTTTCCTATCGGCGCGTGGCTCAACCTGGACTTTCGCTGGGGTTACGGCGGTGGCTGGGGAGGCCTTTACTACACCGGATGGCGCAGCGAAGGCTGGGGCGGTGGTTGCTGGAATTGCGCATGGATCGGCCGCAGCCGCGAACGCGTCGATTTCCGGAACAACATCTACGTCAACAACCGCTACAACACTATCAACGTGAATAGAAATGTCGTCAATCGCGCCATAAATGCGAACAATCTTACTCGCTACAATTCCATCCACGGAAACGTCAACTACAACAACGTCCAGGCCAACAACAATCGCGCCAGCCGCATGGCCAACGCCAATAACGGGCGCCCTGGTAACGGTGCGGGAGGCCGTGGAGACAACGGCAGGGCCGGCGACCGACCAGGAAACAATGGGAACAATGGCCGGCCGGGCGACCGGCCAGTAAATACCGGGTACAACGCTCGGGACAACAACACCGCCAGCGGTTCCAGCCGGGGAAACAGACCTACAGACGGGATAGCCAATAATGGCCGGTCAAACTCGCAGCCCACCGCCAACAATCGTCCTCCCGCGACCAACCCGAGCATCGATCGCAACATCGATCGCGGCAATCCCCGCATCGATCAATACCGCGGCCGCGACAACAACGCCGGCAATGCTCGTTCTGCCGTTACGCCGCAACAGCCCATGCCTGGGCCGGCCCAACGCATGGGTAATCGCCCCGTCGACCAGCAATCGCAGGGGCGACCGGCTCCTCAATCACAGCTGACTCGGCCGGCTCCGCATACTTTTAGCCCTAACGAAGGCCGTTTCGATCCGCGGGCCACCAGCCAGCGCGGCCAGGCCAGCCGCCAACAAGCTCCTCCATCGCGAGCAGAGAATAGGTCGGCGCCAGCGCCGCGCGGTGGCGAAAAGAGGAAGCCATGAAAAAGTTTCTTGCTAGTCGGGTCACAATCGCGAAGGGAGATCGGCAAATGAGCCGCCTCAAGACAACCTTGGTATTCTCCGCGGTCTTCGGCGCCGCAGTCTTACTGGGCGCTAGTCTGCTTGTGCCCCCGTCCGCGTGCGCCCAAGCGCCATCGCAGCGCACTTTTTCTTCCCCGGATGACGGCTTGCAGGCTCTCGTCACTGCCGCCAAGGCCAAGGACCGCTCCGCCCTGGCAAGACTTTTCGGCCCGGATTACGACCAGCTTCTCTCCGGCGACGACGTCGAGGACGCCAAGGATCTCGACGAATTTGCTGTTGCCGTCGGCGAATCGGCGGACCTCCAGAAAGTCAGCGATTCCGAGTACACCGTCACCGTTGGCAAAAACAATTGGCCCACTCCTATTCCGCTGGTCGAAGACCATGGAAAGTGGTTTTTCGATACTAAAGCCGGCATGGATGAAGTCCTGAACCGCCGCGTCGGCGAAAATGAGTTCTCCGCCATCACTACCTGCCGCGCCTATGCGGTCGCTCAGTGGGAGTATTACACCGAAGGCGACTGGGACCAGGATGGCGTCGCTCAATACGCGCAGAAACTCATCAGCACTCCCGGAGATCATAACGGCTTGTTCTGGGAAACCTCCGAAGAGGCCAAACCCAGCCCGCTCGGAAAACTGATCGGGGCCGCGCAATCGGAAGGTTACGGTCCTGACGCTTCTACCGACGAGACTACGGGAAAGGGCGGCTCTGCCAAAGAGGTTCCGCAGATCGGTCGAGCGCCGTATCACGGTTACTACTTCAAGATCCTTACTCGCCAGGGCCCCCATGCTCCCGGCGGAAAATACAATTACGTCATCAACGGCAACATGATCGCCGGCTACGCACTGGTCGCTTATCCCGATAAATGGGGCAATTCCGGCGTCATGACCTTCATTATCAGTCAGCAAGGCCGCGTCTATCAGAAAGACCTCGGCCCGGACACTGCCAAACTCGCCGCGGCAATGACCGAATACAATCCCGACCCGACCTGGAAACTGGTCGAAGTGCAGCCCTAATTTACGCAATTCCCCAGCTGCTAGGTTCACGAGCTAAGTCCGTTCCCCAAGGGAACACGGGTCGGGTTGCTGGTCATCCAAAGCAGGTCGGTTTCGTAGGTTCTGCTACGCCCGTTCCATATCCTTCCGAGGCCTGACGTTTCCTTTTAGTCCAGTAGAGTCGATCCTGCACGCGTTCGCAGCAGCTTCTCCGGAAACTCGGGATCTACGGCATGCCTAAGAGCAGCTACTGAAGCGACTCAAACTATAGTCTCGCCGAACAAAGAGCCAGTCCCTACCGTGGGTGACAAACTAATTTTGAAGTGACACTGGGCCGTCCTGCCCGGTGGGCTATTCCTTCAGCGATACGGGGTCGGACTCATTTTTGGGTGACTTCTTGTCCAACAGAGCAATAGAATTGGGAGCCTGCGCAAAGCTTCCTGGGGGAAGTTTCAAATGCCGCTTGAGCGCCACCGAGCACGACGTTATTCCATCCGTGCCAGCGTCGAACTTACCGATCTGGAGTCGGAAACTCAGACTAAGGAACAGACAACCGACCTCAGCCTGTTCGGATGCCGTGTGGACACACTGAAACCCCTCCCGGCCGGGACAAAGGTCAGAGTAAAGATTTCCTACAGAACTGAGAACTTCGATGCCTTGGGTAAGGTGGTTCATACTCGGCAGAACTCCGGGATGGGTATCCTCTTCACCAAAATTGAGCCGAACGACCAGTTGATTCTCGATAAGTGGATCGCTGGGCGTAAAGCCCACTGAAAACAACGTTAGGTCGTGCGATGCGCTGCGATCATGCACGCTCAATTCTTTCACCGCCCGTTCATCACCTACGGCTACAACGCACAATTGAGCGGCAGCGTCGAATAGGATCCTGGCAATTTCAGCCTCTCAGCTTCAGCTTACGATGTCGCACCGTGGGGGAATCAGACGCTGATCAGCCGCGTCTTCCGCTGTGGCTCAGCCAAATGCAGTGCCGGTGGCCCGACCAAAAACCGCAAGAGTTTCACGACCGCCAGCCTTTCCGCGGGCGCCGCGGACTTGGTGCGCGACAACGGCTTCCATGCCGGCATCGATTACAACCCGGTTGGCTACCTGGACCTCGAATTCGACTTTAGCCGGAGCGTCCCTCTTCAACTGAACAGCTATTCGTTCGGCATCGGCGTCGATTTGAGCGGGCTGCGGCGGCCGCACGCGCACTGACTATCTGCCCACAGCCTTCGAGCCGAGTCAGAACACCCCGAAAGTGCCTCAGCCCGTTTTTCAACATCTTGCTCCCACTGCAGGTCGACCGAGGCCGCGGAGTAAGGGGTGGTAGCTGAACGGTGATTTGGGGAGTCTTCCGCGAAGGCTATCTGGCTTCTCTTCAGGATGTTACGAAAGTACTAATTCTCGATACCACATGGCCCATTGTGGCTCAGTCCACTGGATGAAAGGATCATGGGACTGCACGTGCCATCATTCCCAAGTGGGAACCGGTTGACTCTAGGGCATAGTCACCAAAGATGGCTCGGGATGATCGAGGACCATTGATTGCTACGAACCACCGACGCGGTGGCCGGAGAGGTGGCCTCTCCCTACGCGGACGAGTGTGGTCCGTAGATAATCGCAAAGAAAATCCGACTGCCCACAAGCGAGTATTCGATCTCCCCTCTTCAGTACACCGAAATCACAGTTGCAGGAACATCAAAAGTCTGGGATTCACCGTTGTCGAATTACTGATCGTAGTGGCGGTTCTGCTGACCATATCGGCAATCGCCATCCCCAACCTCATGGCTGCGGTGGATCAGGCGAGAATTGCCCGCGCGGTAGGCGACATCAAAACCCTCGAAGACGAGATCGCGCTGTACGACACGATCAACGGTGCGTTGCCAGATGACCTTTCGCAAGTGGGATATGGAAACTACCTCGATCCGTGGCGCAACCCATATCAATATCTGAACCACGCGACCATGAAGGGAAACGGGCATGCTCGCAAGGACCGCTTCCTGGTGCCGCTGAACTCAGATTATGACTTGTACAGCATGGGAAAAGATGGCCAGAGCGTCGCGCCGATAACCGCCAAGGCCAGTCAGGACGACATCCTACGGGCGAGCGACGGCAGCTACCTGGGATTAGCTTCCCAATTCTGAGATGCGAATAAAGCAGATGAAACTCGAACGCACATTCCTGCACAGCAAGCTGGCGCGGCGTATCTTCTGGTTATTCGTATTGTGCGCCTTGATTCCTATCAGCGTGCTCGCTGTTGTTTCTTTGCGAAACGTTACGGCTCAACTCAAAGAGCAGAGCCGCCGGCAGCTGCATCAGGTCAGCCGGGACGAAGCCATGGCGATTTACGAGCGGCTCAGCTTCCTCGAAGCTGATCTGAAATTGGTCGCGCTCAGCATCCGAGACCTGCCCGGCAAAACACCGGTGCCTTATTCAGCGGGATCCAACGGCCTTTCTTCCAATTTCGTGGACCGATTTAAAGGACTGGAGCTGGTAACGCCCGATGGGAGACGGAAGACTTTCTTCGGAGAGAACGAGCCGCTAGTAGATTTTACTGCGAAAGAGCGAAAGGTCCTGGATGCGGGCAAGAATGTCTTGTCGACGACCGAATGCTTCCACTCTGAGCGGTGCGTTGTGCTCAGCCGGGAGCTAAACGCAGGGCATCCGGAGGAAGGGATTCTAGCCGCGGAAATCCAGAGTTCCTATCTCTGGGACGTCGAGAATCTTCCACCGGACATCGCTGTTTGCGTGCTCGATCCATACGGCAGGAGTCTGTTCTGCTCCGCGGAGGCGCCATCGGCATTCCCCGGACAAGTCACGCGCTCATTTTCCGGTGAGTTCGAGTGGAACCTGAAGGGACGGGAGTTCCTGGCCAATTACTGGAATCTCCCATTGGAGAGCTCGTTTTCCGCCACGCATTGGACTATCGTGAGCAGCGAGGCCAAGTCGGATGTGCTCGCACCTTTAACACGTTTTAGAAAAAGTTTCCTGCTGGTCTTCCTTTTGGCGCTGTGGGTGGTTCTCCTGCTGAGTCTGGTTCAAATCCGACGCAATCTGGTGCCGCTGGCGAAGCTCAAGGAAGGCACCGGGGGGATATCTCGAGGCCATTTCCAAACGCGCGTCGAAATTAACAGCGGAGATGAGTTCACGGAGTTGGCAGAATCCTTCAATGCCATGGCCAGCCGGATTGAGAAGCAAATGAGTTCGCTCAAAGTTGTCAATGAAATTGACCGGGCTATCCTCTCAGCGTGGGAGATAGGAAAAATAGTGGATGTGCTTTCCAAGCGCCTCGGCGAACTCATTCCGAACGACCGTGTAAGCGTGAATCTGTTCGATTCCGCCGTGCCCCTCACGGTGCTCACCTACATCTACGGTCCGGGGCCGGATTCGCCAAGGCAAACGGAAACAGTGGATGTAACGGCACAGGAAGTGCGCGATCTTGCGGACAATGGTCAGATTTCCACTCTCGGCGGAAGCGACCATCTGCCAAGTTATCTCAAACCCTTGGCTGCGCGCGGAATGATATATTTCTTGCGCGTCCCCATCGTTTTGGAAGGGCGCCCAGCGGCGATTTTCACTCTGGGACACTCGTCATCCTCCGTCTGGACCGAGGAAGACAAAGAGCGCGCCAAACAACTGGCCGATCAGGTAGCCGTGGCGCTATCCAATTCTCGTCTGGTCAGTGAACTTCAACAGCTTCATTGGGGAACACTAACCGCGCTTGCCCGGGCTATCGATGCCAAATCACCCTGGACCCTAGGTCACTCCGAGCGGGTCACAAACTGCGCCATCAAGATTGCCGAAGCCATGGGCCTGCCACCTAAAGAACTGGATATCATGCGGCGAGGGGGCCTTCTCCATGACATCGGGAAAATCGGAACGCCTGCGGCCATTCTCGATAAGCCGGGCAAATTGACTGACGAAGAAATGAGAGAGATGCGTGGGCACGTGAACATCGGAGCAAGGATTCTGCAGCCCATCCCAGGACTTGCCGATTCGATGCCGATCGTGCTGCAGCATCATGAATGGGTAAACGGCGGGGGATATCCAAATGGCCTGGCAGGCGAAGAGATCACTCTGCATGCCCGAATATTTGCCGTCGCCGATTGTTTCGACGCCCTGAGCTCCGAGCGACCGTACCGGCCGGGAATGCCCCTTAAACGGGTAATGCAAATCCTCGAGGACGGTGCCGGAAAACAGTTCGACCCGCACGTGTTGGAGGTTTTTCAGGCCATGATGGAGCCCGACATGGAGCGGAAGGAACGCGAGGAAGTCCCGGGAGTTGTGGTAAGAGTCAGTTAGGTCCGAGACTGAAGAAGGAAGGACGCAACCGAGAGGTCTGGCAAAAATGATGGAAACAACCAAGAGTATGAAGACAACCATCTGGGCTGGGGCCGCGGCCACGCTGCTCATTGTTCTGGTAGGCTGGGCTTGGCGCGCTCCCAACAAAAAGATTCCCAACGAACTTGTGGGAGAATGGCACACCACGGATCCAGATTACGCCGACCGCTCGTTTGAAATAGATTCCGTCTGCATTACATTTACAACCGGAGGCGGAACCGTTTCCACCGGCTTCATTAAAGAAGTGAAGGAAGCTCCAGAGGGAAGCCGGATGCTCTATACGATATCCTACATCGTAGATGACGCTCCCAATGAAGTTTCGTTCTATTACGACCCGAATAAGGGCAAGGTCATCCGGTTCAAGAATCAGGAAAAAATAGTTTGGAAAAAAGACCAGAACAGCTAGTCGCGTCTTTGCCACGCTTCTTTCAGACCTTACCTCGCGGCTCGGCCCTTGCGCTTCGCTAGCACTTCACCTCCATCTGGTTGTGTAGAGGACTCGCAACTCCCAGCTGCTCGGCACACCTAAAAAGCCCTCTCCCCGGTGACTGGGGAGAGGGCCGTTGTGGTTGGGACGAATATTAAATGCCGTCGTCGTCGTCCGTGTCGGTGGTGGCCGGTGCCGGGTTGTTGAAGTCGCTTGGGGGGCGAACCTTGCTCTCGCCGGGATAGGGCCGCTTAAATCCGGTGGCTTCGTACCAGTTCAGATGGTTGACGGTGCCCGGATCTTCGGAGTCGGGAATGTGATATTTGCCGGCGAAAATCTGCGCCTTTTTCTCCATCCAGCCAGCCCGCAGAGCTTTAACCGCAGGGCTCTCGGTCGCGCTGGTATGAGCCTTGACCGCAGCGCTCACCGCCGGGATGGTTTGAGTCGGAGTCTGATTAACGCCGGTATTCAGCGCGATCCCGTTCGGCACGTGCGACCACGGCTTGAAGTTTTTCGCGGGCGGCTGGTCGACGAAGATCGTCCTCATCGGCGAGGCTACCAGGTCGAACTGGTTCATGGGCGTCAGACCGAGAATCTGCTCGATCGTACGCGTCATGTTGACCTGCGTGTAGAAGGTGCTGTCTTTGGTTACCCCAGCCCCGCTGCCATCGGGGTTCACCTCCTGCTTGACGTAGGGGCTGATGATATAGCCAGGGCTGCGGTGACCGTCGACGTGGTCAACGCCATCCTGTGCATCGTCTTCCTCGACGAAGATCGCCGAAGAGGACCAGATGGGGCTGTGGCTGATGGCGTCGACAAAGCGGCCAAGGGCCAAGTCGTTATCGGCCTGCATGGCTTGCGCGGTCGGCGGGCCGCCGGTGTGGTCGGAGCTGATCCACATGAACTCCAACTGAGGCACCGTACCGGCCGCCACGTCTTTGGCGAAGTCCTGCTGCCAGACATCGAAACGGAACTGGTCGGGGATGCCCAGGTCGAACTGCGGGTAGTTCTGGATCGTGTTGTTGATCAGGTTCGGGAGCGGGGAGTGCGAGGCAACCGTATTGTAGTTGTAGAGCTGCTTCTCGGCGCCAGACTCGTAAGCCAACGTGTCGTTGTAGAAGTCGATCCATAGTGGCTCGGTGGTCGACCCGGACGGCGTCAGGAACGTATTGTACTCGATGTACTCGCCGAAGTTTTTAAACGAGATGCCTGCCT
>Ga0210399_10001458_pt1 | contig 18455 bp, 16 predicted proteins | sample IncBWC14MmetaG_FD_150865 | JGI IMG/M metagenome (GOLD analysis project Ga0210399, IMG submission 150865) | Forest soil microbial communities from Barre Woods Harvard Forest LTER site, Petersham, Massachusetts, United States - Inc-BW-C-14-M | ecosystem: Environmental > Terrestrial > Soil >...
CGGCGATACTCCGCTGCGCGGCCTGTACTTGTGGGGCGGTGTGGGCCGCGGCAAAACGATGCTGATGGACATGTTCTTCGAGTCGCTGCGCCCATCGTTTGCCGAGCGCACTCACTTCTATCGCTTCATGCGCGAGATACATGCACAGTTGCGCCGCATCAAGCGCGCCGAGCCGCTCGAAGCGGTCGCGGAGAAGCTGGCGGCGCGGTTCCAGGTAATTTGCCTGGATGAATTTTTCGTCTCCGACATCGGCGATGCGATGATCCTGGCGGCGCTCATCGAAGGCCTGTTCCGCCGCCGTGTGACTCTCATCGCCACCTCCAATGTGCCGCCGCAGGAGTTGTACAAGGATGGCCTGCAGCGCGAGCGCTTTGTGCCCGCGATCAAGCTTCTGCAAAACCACATGGACGTCCTGCATTTGGACGGCGGCATCGACTATCGACTGCGTCAACTGGAGCAAGCCCCGACCTACCTGGATTCGACCCTGCCGGGCACGGCGGCGCAACTCGCTGCACGCTTTGCCGCGTTCGCCGGCGCGACCGCCGCGGGTCCGACGGTGTTGTCGGTGGAAAACCGGCACATCGCCGCGCTCGCCACCGGGGCAGGCATGGTGTGGTTCGAGTTCCGCGACATTTGCGAAGGGCCGCGCAGTCAGAACGACTACATCGAGTTGGCCCGCCTCTATCACACGATTTTCATTTCGAACATACCCCTGTTCACGCGCAGCAACGAGAATGCAGCACGCCGCTTCATTTCCGCCATCGATGAATTCTACGATCGCAATGTAAACATCGTGGTTTCGGCTGCCGCCGCGCCGGGAGCTCTCTATCAAGGCGAACGGCTGCAACTGGAATTCCTGCGCGCCGCCAGCAGGCTCATCGAAATGCAGACTCAGCAGTACCTGGCCCGATCTCACCGGCCGTGAAACTCACCAAGGCCCAAAGAAGCGCGCGGCATCGCGCCCTGGCATAATTCGCGCATGCGGACGGTCGCCGAATTCAAAATCCAATATAGACAGGTCCTCGATCCGCAGGGGCGCATCGTCGCAGCGCTGCCTGCCTTCGCCGCTGATACCGACGAAGTGCTGCGAATGTATCGCGCCATGACGATGGCGCGTGTATTCGACGCCAAAGCGATGAATCTGCAGCGCACCGGGCAGCTCGGCACCTACGCCTCGTGCCTGGGGCATGAAGCGACGCATATTGCGGTCGGTGCGGCCATGGCAGCCGAGGACATATTGGCGCCTGTGTACCGCGAGGTCGGCACGCAGCTGTGGCGGGGCGTGACCATGCGAGAGATTCTGACGTACTGGGGCGGCGACGAGCGGGGCAATGATTTTGCGATTCCACGCCAGGATTTTCCCTGGTGCGTGCCCATCGCCACCCAGACCCTGCACGCAGCCGGCGCCGCCATGGCGTTCAAGATCCGGAAGCAGCCGCGCGTGGCGGTTGCATATATCGGCGACGGCGGCACCTCCGAAGGCGCATTCGCCGAGGCGCTCAATGTGGCCGGCGCCGCCAATCTGCCGGCGGTTTTCGTCATCGTCAACAACGGCTGGGCCATCTCCCTGCCGGTCGCGGCGCAGACCAAGGCGCAGACCCTGGCGCAAAAGGCGATCGCGGCAGGCATCCCCGGAATGCAGGTCGACGGCAATGATGTATTCGCCGTGCGCCAGGTGGTGGCCGAAGCGCTCGACGCCGCGCGCTTAGGCCGTGGCCCCTGCGTGATCGAGGCGCTGACTTATCGGTTGAGCGATCATACGACCGCAGATGATGCCAGCCGCTATCGCAGCGAGGCCCAAGTCAAGCAAGCCTGGGAACTCGAGCCGCTGATTCGGGTTCGCGCGTTTCTGGTCAATGCCGGCATCTGGGACGCGGCCCAGGAAGAAAGTCTCCTGCGCTCATGCGCCGAGCAGGTCGAGGCCGCGGTCAGCGCCTATTTCAGCGCGGCGAAACCGTCCACCGATGCGATGTTCGAGCATCTATTTGCGGTCATGCCGGCGCATTTGCTGGAGCAACGTGCCACGGCGCGCAAATACGGCACAAAATCCAGCGGTCATTGACTTGGCGAAAATAACCATGATCGAAGCCATCGCAATGGCGCATGGCTGGGAAATGCAGCATGACGCGAACGTGGTCGTGATCGGCCAGGATGTCGGCGCCAATGGCGGCGTGTTCCGCGCGACGGCGGGGCTGCAGGAACGATTCGGCAAGGAACGGGTGCAGGATACGCCGCTCGCCGAGGCGATGATCGCCGGTATGTCGGTGGGGATGGCGACGCAGGGTCTGAAGCCGGTGGCGGAAATTCAGTTCATGGGATTCCTGTATCCGGCGTTGGATCAGATCGTGAATCACATGTCGCGCATGCGCAATCGCACCCGCGGCCGCCTGACATGCCCGGTCGTCATGCGCATGCCGCATGGCGGCGGCATTCACGCTCCCGAACATCATTCAGAATGCACCGAATCCATGCTGTGCCACATTCCGGGAATTCGCGTCGTGTGTCCGTCCTCGCCGGCGCGCGCTTACGGGCTGCTGCTGGCGGCGATCCGCGATCCTGACCCCGTCATGTTCCTCGAGCCGGTGCGGCTGTATCGCGCGGTGCGCCAGGAAGTCAGCGACGATGGTCAAGCGCTGCCGCTCGATGTCTGCTTCGTCCTGCGCGAGGGCAACGATGTGACCATCGTGACGTGGGGCGCGATGACCATCGAAACGCTGCGCGCGGCCGCCGAGCTCGACAGCCTGGGCGTCAGCGCCGAGGTCATCGATCTTGCCACCTTGAGTCCGATCGACATCGAGACGATATTGGAATCGGTCGCCAAGACCGGTCGCCTCGTCATCGTGCACGAGGCGGTTCGCAACCTCGGAGTCGGCGCGGAAATTGCCGCGCTGGTCGCAGAGCGCGGCCTTTACGACTTGCAGGCGCCCATTCAGCGGGTGGCAGGATTCGACACCGTCGTGCCGTTGTTCAAGCTGGAGCAAGATTACATTCCGAGCGCGCAGCGGATCATCGATGCCGTGCAGAATACACTTGCGGACCAAGGGTAAATGACTACATTCAAGCTTCCGGATTTGGGCGAAGGTTTGGCCGAGGCCGAGATACTCGCGTGGCACGTGAAGGTTGGCGACCATGTGCGGGTCGACCAACCGATGGTATCGGTGGAGACCGCGAAAGCGGTTGTAGAGGTGCCAGCGCCCTATAGCGGCGTCGTCACCGCGCTGCGGGCCACGCCGGGAGACATCGTGCCCACCGGAGCACCGCTCATCGAATTCGACGCCGGCACGGTCGTCGGCAGCATGCCCGAGACCGCTGCGGAGGAATTTGTCGAGCAGGTTTTCGCCGCGCCGCGCGGCGCGCGCGGCAACGGCAATAGCAACGGGCGCGCGGTGCCCGCCGCGCGGGCGCTTGCAAAGCGCCTGAATGTCGACATCACGGCGCTTGCAGGCAGCGGCCGCGGTGGCCTCATAACCCTGGACGATGTACTGGCGGGGGTGAATCCAGCGGCGCCGCGGCGCGATCCGGGGGCCGGCCATCCGGGGGCCGGCGAGGCGGCCGGCGAACCGGAGGCCGCGAACGGCGCATCCGAACCTCTGCGCGGCATGCGCCGCGCAATGGCGCACAGCATGACGCTGTCGCGCGATCAGGTGTCGGGCAGCACGGTGTGCGACGATGCCGATGTCCACGGCTGGACCAAACAAAGCGACTACATGCTGCGCCTGATGCGCGCGATGATCTGTGGCTGGCGCGCGGAACCGGCGTTGAACGCCTGGTACGATGCGTCGCATCTCTCCCGCACGCTATTCGCCCACATCGACCTCGCGATCGCCATCGATACGCCCGGCGGTCTGATTGTCCCGGTATTGCGAAATATCGAGAGCAAAACCTGGGAGCAGTTGCGCGATGCGCTCTTGGCGCAAAAAGAGGCCGCCCATCAGCGGCGCATTCCGCCGCAGGACTTGCGCGACTTCACGCTGATGCTGTCGAACTTCGGCACGCTTGCCGGCCGCTACGGCGTCCCCATCGTGGTGCCGCCGGCGGTCGCCATACTCGGCGCCGGCAAGGTGCGGGAGGATGCGGTGGCCGTCGCGGGCAGCGTCCGGGCGCATCGGCGCATGCCGCTGTCCTTGAGCTTCGATCACCGCTGCGTCACGGGCGGCGAGGCTTGCCGGTATCTCGCGGCCGTGATCGCAGATCTTGAGAAGCCTGAATAACGGGGGATGACCCATGTACCAAGGTTCACCGGAAGAACACCGCCACCTCGTTTCGGCAATTACGCGCAGCGCGGGGCGTCCGCCCAAAGCGCTGCGAGATTTGGATTGGCGCGGATTTCTGCGCACGTATCTCGCCAACGTCGATGCGAAGGACCTTGCCGACCGCGACCCGAAAGAGATCGCCGGCGCGGCGATGTCGCACCTTGCCTTCGCGATGCGGCGGCGCCGGACGGCGTTGGTGCGGGTGTTCAACCCGACCTTACGCGAACACGGATTCGTCTCGCCGCACACCCTCATCGACGTGGTCAACGACGATATGCCCTTTCTGGTGGATTCGATCAACCTCGCGCTGACTGAGCGGGGCCTTACCCTGCATTTTCTGGCGCATCCGATCTTCGCTGCGTCGCGCGACATGACCGGCACGTTGCGCGCTTTGCACAGGCGCACCGAGCCGTCGCAGGCGGCCAAGCAGCGTCTCGAATCCTTTCAGCACCTCGAGGTGGACCGGATTGTCGATCCGGCGGCGCTGAAATCCCTGGCGGCGCAGATCGAACGCAGCATGCGCGACGTGCGCGTGGCGTGCGCGGATTGGGGACCCATGAAGGATGCCGCCCGCAGCAGCGTGCAGGACCTGACTGCAATGAGCGCGCGCTTCGACCCCACCGACCTGAGCGAGACCTGCGCCCTGCTCGAGTGGATGGAAAACCGCCACTTCACGTTCTTGGGCTACCGCGAGTACCGCCTGCGGGGCCGCAAAGGCCGCGAAGTGCTGGAGCCGATCGCGAACAGCGGCCTCGGCATTCTGCGTCCGCGCCACAAGCAGCCGGAGAACACGAATCGCACCCTGCCCGCCGACATCCGGCGCCAAAGCCGTTCGGGCAGCTTGTGTCTGGTTACCAAGTCCAACTTGCTTTCCACCGTACATCGACCCGGTTACCTCGATTATGTGGGCATCAAGAAATTCGACGCCAAGGGCGCGCTGATCGGTGAACGCCGCTTTTTGGGTTTATGGACCTCCGCGGCCTTCAACAGCAATCCGCGCGACATTCCGCTGCTGCGCCAGAAGGTCGCACAGGTGGCGCAGCATTTCTCGCTGGCACCCGACAGTCACGACGGCAAAGCCCTGCAGCACATCCTGGAAACCTTCCCGCGCGATGAATTGTTCCAGGCCAGCGTTGCCGAACTCAACCGCATTGCGACCGGCATATTCGGCCTGCAGGACCGGCCACGGGTGCGCGTGCTGTTGCGCCGCGACCCGTTTCGCAGGTTCTATTCCTGCCTGGTGTTCGTGCCGCGCGAGAAATACAACACCCAGGTGCGCCAGCGCATTGAACGGGTGATACGCGAGGCATTTTCCGCGGTGAGCATGGAATCCCAGGTACAGATCGCCGAATCGAACCTGGCGCGCATTCACATCGTGGCGCGCACCGCGCCGAGCGACGTCGTCGCGCGAATTGATCCCGACACATTGGAGCGGCGTGTCGCCGCCGCCGTGCGCTCGTGGCTGGACGCTTTCAGGGCCGCGCTGCTGCAGCATTTCGACGAAGCGTATGCGCTGCAGTTGTTCGACAAGTATGCGCAGGCGTTTCCAGCCGCGTACACGGAGGATTTCCAAACCGAGGCCGCCGCCCTCGATGTATCGTTTCTCGAGGCCGTGGAGAAGCAGCCTGCGCGCCTGCACCTGGACATCTACCGGCCGGACCCGCGCCGCAAGGAAAAACTGTTCCTGAAGATTTTCCGCAGCCAGGACGCGATCCCGATCTCAGACCTTTTGCCGATGCTCGAGAACATGGGGCTCAAGGTGATCGCCGAGCGGCCCTACGAAATCGAGTTTGCCGGACAGAAGCGCGCCTGGATTCAGGATCTGGAACTTCTCATGCAGGCGCCTCCGGCGATTGCCTTGGAGGCGCTCGACCTCGAGATCAAAAGCGCATTCACCGCCGTGTGGAACGGTCGCATGGACAGCGACAGTTTGAATCAGCTCACGCTATCGGCCGGCATTCCCTGGCGCATGGTCACGGTGCTGCGCGTCTACTGCCGCTTTTTGCTGCAAACGGGCCTGCCCTTCAGTCAGGGCTACATCGCGCAGGTGCTGCAGAACAACGCATCCATAGTCAGATTGCTCGCCGAGCTTTTCACCGCGCGGTTTGATCCGCAGATCGTCCACGCGCTGCGGCAGAAAACGCTGGCGCGGTTGGGCCGGGACATTCTGGCCGCCCTCGAGGAGGTGACGCGCTCCGATGAGGACCGCATATTGCGTGCCTTGTGGAACGCGCTGTCCGCGACGGTGCGCACCAACGCCTATCAAACCGATGCCTCGGGCCAGCTCAAGGAATATCTGTCCTTCAAGCTGGAAAGCCAGCAGCTGCGCGAACTGCCGCTGCCGAAACCGCTGTTCGAGATCTTCGTGTTCTCGCCGCGCATGGAAGGCGTGCATTTGCGCATGGGGTACGTCGCCCGCGGCGGCATCCGCTGGTCGGATCGGCGCGAGGATTTCCGCACCGAAGTGCTGGGCCTGATGAAGGCGCAGCAGGTGAAGAACACGGTCATCGTCCCGGTGGGCGCGAAGGGCGGATTCGTCGTCAGGCGCATGCCGGTGGAGCGCGAGGCGCAGCAGGCCGAGGTGATCGCCTGCTATCAAACGCTGATCCGCGGCATGCTCGATATCACCGACAATATCGTCGCCGACAAGATCACGCCGCCGGCCATGGTGATCCGCCATGACCGCGACGATCCGTATCTGGTGGTGGCGGCCGATAAGGGCACCGCCACTTTTTCCGATATTGCCAACGCCATTTCCCAGGAATACGGATTCTGGCTCGGCGATGCGTTCGCCTCCGGCGGTTCGGCCGGATACGACCACAAGAAGATGGCGATCACCGCGCGCGGCGCGTGGGAATGCGTGAAACGCCATTTTCGCGAAATCGGCGTCGACATCCAGAGCCAGGATTTCACGGTCACCGGTGTCGGCGACATGGCGGGCGATGTTTTCGGCAACGGCATGCTGCAATCGCGGCACATCCGGCTGGTGGCCGCATTCAACCACCAGCACATTTTCATCGATCCGCAGCCGGATGCCGCGCGCTCGTTTGCCGAGCGCCAGCGAATGTTCAAGCTGCCCCGCTCCTCCTGGGACGATTATTCGCGGGCTGCCATCTCCAAGGGCGGCGGCGTGTACTCAAGGTCCGCGAAGACCCTCAACCTGTCGCGCGAGGCGCAGACGCTGCTCGAAGTGCCGGCGCAGGTCACGCCGAACGAAGCGATCAAGGCCATATTGAAGGCCCATGTGGACCTGTTGTGGAACGGCGGCATCGGCACCTACATCAAGGCGAGCCGCGAAAGCCACAGCGATGTCGGAGACCGCAGCAACGACGCGGTGCGGATCGACGCCCGGGAATTGAACTGCAAAGTCATCGGCGAGGGCGGCAACCTGGGCGTCTCGCAGCTCGGCCGCATCGAGTTTGCGCGGCGCGGCGGCAGGCTCAATACCGACTTCATCGACAACTCCGCCGGCGTCAACACCTCGGATGTCGAGGTGAATTTGAAGATTCTCTTGAATGGCGCGGTGCGCGCCGGGGAAATCACGCTGGCGGCGCGCGATCGGCTGCTCTCGCAGATGACGGACGATGTAGCGGCTCTGGTACTGCGCAACAACTACCTGCAGAGCCAGGCCATCAGCACCGGCGAATTTCAGTCCAAGGAACTCCTCGGCGAAGGCGCGTACGTGATCCGCGCACTGGAGCGCTCCGGAGATCTCAACCGCAGTCTGGAATTCCTCCCGACCGAGGAAGACATCGCCGAGCGCCGCCAGGCCGGCGAGGGCCTGACGCGTCCGGAACTCGCCATCACTTTGAGCTACTGCAAGATCTGGCTTTACCGGGCGCTGATTCATTCCAATGTTCCCGAAGATCCATATCTATCCGCGGAACTCAGGCGCTACTTTCCGGTACCCGTGCAAAAGCGCTTCGCGGCGCGCCTCAAGCGCCATCGCTTGCGGCGCGAGATCATCGCAACCGCCATCACCAACAGCATGATTAATCGGGTGGGGCCGGTTTTCCCGGTGCGGGCACAAGATGACACCGGCGCGGACCCGGCGGCCATCGCGCGCGCCTACAGCATTGCGCGCGAGGTGTTCGCGCTGCGCTATATCTGGTCGCAGATCGAAGCTCTCGACAACAAAACTCCCGCCGCCGTGCAGTACCAGGCGATGTTTCAGACCACCCGGCTGCTGCGGCATATGAGTTACTGGCTGCTCGAGAACCGGCGCCACGATCTCGACATCAATCGCGCCGTATCGCGCTATGCCAACAAGGTGACGGAATTGTTTTACGAATTGGCCGGGGTACTCGGCGTGAACGCGCACGCGCGCTTTAGCGCGCTGCGCTCGCAGCTGGTTGCGCAACACGTGCCGGACGAGCTTGCGGTGCGGATCGCGTCGCTCGAGGAACTCCATTGCGCGCTCGACCTGGTCGAAGTCACGCTGGTGGCGCGCGTGCGGATTGTGTATGCGGCGAAGGCGTACTTTGACCTTGGCGAGCGCATCGGCCTGACCTGGATCAAGGAGCAGATCGAAAGTCTGGCGGCCGAAGGGCATTGGCAGGCCGTTGCGCGCGGCACCTTGCGCGACAACCTGTATGCATTGCAGGCCCGGATCACGCTGGCGGTGCTGAAGTTCAAGGGCCGCGACCCCGCGGCGCGGGTCAGCCAATGGCTGGCGCGTCACTCCGCGGCCGTCGATTCGTTGAAAAGGGTGGTGGTCGACCTGCGCACCGGTTCGGCGCCGGATTTCGCGACGCTTTCGGTCGCATTGCAGGCGGTCAGACGTCTTGCACGGGTATGACAAGCTGATGGCGCAGCCCGGCGACTACGGCGCACACTATTTGCAGCAGCGCATTGATCGGGAAATCGCGCTGGCGAAACCCATGGGGGTGATCGTGGAAGCCGCGGACGACAGCGGCGTGGTGCTGCGCGCGCCGCTGGCGCCCAACTCGAATCACAAGGGAACCGCCTTCGGGGGAAGTCTGTATGCGCTCGGGGTGCTTGCCGGTTGGGCCTGGGCGAGCCGCGATCTCGCGGCACGTGAGCTCGACGCCGACGCCGTCATCCAGGAATCGACCATGCGATTCTTGACGCCGGTGCACGGTGAATTGCGCGCCAGTGTTGAGATTCCCGCTGCCGCCGCCATCGACAAGTATCACCGGATGCTGGCGCGCGCCGGGCGCGGGCGTATCCGCCTGCGCGTGGATTTGCACCACGGACAGGTTTTGGCGGCGGTTTTTGATGGCTTGTTTGCGGCGGCCACGCGCCGCTAGGAGATTACATGCCCGGACAATTGATCTTGGTTCGCCACGGCCAGAGCGTTTGGAACCTGGAGAATCTGTTCACCGGCTGGCGCGATGTCGACTTGAGCGATCAGGGGCGCAAGGAAGCGGCACAGGCGGGTCGCGAGCTGCTGAACGAAAAACTGGAGCCTCACATTGCCTTCACGTCGGTGCTCACGCGCGCGATCCGGACGCTGTGGATCATCCTCGATACGACCCAGCGCATGTGGATTCCGGTCGAGCGCAACTGGCGCCTGAACGAACGCCACTATGGCGCCCTGCAAGGCCTCAACAAGGCGCAGACGGTCGAGAAGCATGGCGAGGCGCAGGTCAAGATATGGCGGCGCAGCTACGATGTCCCGCCGCCGCCGTTGAGCTGGGACGACCCGCAGCATCCGCGCTTCGATCCTAGGTACGCGGACATCGATCCGAATTGGCTTCCGGCCGCCGAATCGCTCAAGGATACGCTGTCGCGGGTGCTGCCCTTTTGGGAATCGCGCATCGTGCCGGAGCTGCGCGCCAAGAAAAACGTGCTGATCGTGGCGCACGGCAACTCGCTGCGCGCGCTGGTCAAGATGCTCGACATGATGTCCGAATCCGATATCGTGGAATTCAATATCCCGACCGGCATTCCGATGCTATACGAGCTCGATGAGCAATTGCAGCCGATCAGCCGCCGCTTTCTCGGCGACCCTGCCGCTCTGGCAAGCGCACAAGAGGCCGTTCGCAAGCAAACCGAAAGGAAATGACGACCCGCCGCGCCTTTAGGATCACGAATCCGCGGCGACGGTCACTTTGATGCCCGACAGCGCTTCGGTAAAGTCGACCTGGCAGGACAGCCTGGAGGTGGCAGCGCGATAGTCCGTCAGTTCAGTCAGCAGTTCGAGCTCGTCGCTTTGGCGCTTCGGCAGCCGGTCAACCCATTGATCATCGACGTAGATGTGGCAGGTCGCGCAGGAGCAAAGACCGCCGCAGATCGCCGCGACGCCGTAGTCGAGCTCGCGCAGGATCTCCATGATCTTCAAACCGGTTTTTGCCTCGATCTCGTGCTCCTTGCCGTCACGATCAACCACGATCATCCGCGCCATTAATCCTCCGATGGGTGCCTAAACTCTCACTTAAGCCGAGTAGTGTGCCGGAACGCGAAGGCGCGCGTCGAGCTGTGTTAAACGCCCGGAAACCTTGGGGTTGGCAGGCCGCAGATTCAAGTACAACTCGCTCCAAAGCAGGCAGATGTAGTCGTACAGCCAGAGCAACAGCTTGAAGCGCGTCCACTGGCGGGGGGTGGGCGGCGTTTCATGATATCGCGCCAGCAAATTGCGCTGCGCCTCCGTCTCGAAGTCGTTATTGGCGCTCCACCCGGCCAAATCCCACAGCGGCTCCGAAACATGCGCGTACTCCCAGTCGAGCAGGATCATCGATTGATCGCGCTCGATGAGATTCAGCGTATGCAGGTCGCTGTGGCACAGCACCGCCGCGGCGCTCGGGAGCTTGGAATAGTCGTCCAAATGCGCTGCCGCGGCGGCGCGGAGGGTTGGGTTGGGCGGCCGCCCGGCGCGCGACAGAGCCGCGCCATACCAATCCACCCATGCAGGCGGGCTCATGAGGCGCACAGGCTGCGCGACTTGCAAGCCATGAACGCGGCGCAGGAGGCCGGCGATGCTGCTGACATTGGCGCAATTGCGCGCTTCCTCAAGACTCCAGGAGCGCCCCTCGACCCAGCGAGACACGAGCACGCCCTGCGCCGGGTCGCCATATAGCAGCTCTGGGGCAAGACCGGCACGGCCGGCGGCTTGAAGAACCCGTGTTTCCCACCCCAGGTCCTGGCGTAGATCAAATGGCGGCTCAAGGCCTAAGCGCAGCGTGAAGCTGCAGCCATCGCGGATGACCCGATAGGTCTCGTTGAATAGACCATAGCCGATGGGCTCGATCTTGAGGGTTCCGGTCCCCGGCACCACCTCGCGGCTGAGAAGCTCCAAATCACTACGCGGCATACGCACTTAAGCTGCGGCGCCATTCGCGCATCCCGATCACGATCAAGACGAGATACAAGGCAAAGAGCAGCATCGTCACGTACAGGCGGCGCGTGAAGTACAGGCACAGGCTGACCGAATCGATGAGCAGCCACCAATGCCAATTCTCGTAGACCTTGCGCGCCACCAAAAAAGTGGCGAATACGCTGGCCCAGGTCACCATCGAATCGACGAACGGCCAGGCCGCGGACGTGTAGCGGCCCAGGAAAAACCAGCTGACCACCGACAGCGCCGCCACGCCGAGCAGCGCGCCCAAGTGACGTGCAATCGGCCAGCGGGTCACCTTAAGTGCCCCACCGCCGCTGCCGTGCCGCCACTGCCAGAATCCGTATACCGCCATGGCGGCGTAGTACCCGCTCAGCGCCGACTCCATGTACAGGCGCGCACCAAACAACACCCACACATAGCAGCAGGAACTGACAAAGGCGGCGATCCAGCAACTGATCCGCTGCCGAATCGCCAGCAGCAGGTACGCCACCGCGAGTCCCGCCCCGGCTACTTCGATCCAACTCGGATGCCAGGCACTCACGAACCAGGCGGTGCCAAACCCGGCAGTACCTTCATGACAAAGACCAGTTGCGGACCCTGGGCGGAGCGGCTCATCTCCTGCGTCAGCACCGCCATCACGTGATCGAGTTCGCCCCAGATTTGCGTGGCCAGCGTGTTGGTCCGAACCGTCAGGCCCGGATGCGTATTGAGCCGATCGATGAAATCCTGAATCGGCGGCCGATACTCGCCCGTCAAGGGGTACATGCTGATTTCGACTGCCGCGCGCATTAAATACCTGCTCCCTACGCCGGCATTAACCGGGTCAGGTTCAACGGGTTCGCGGGTTGCATCGAGTATCGATTGACCGCGTCTCAGGCCTATTCAAAGACCACCCCAAGGTGCACTCAAGTGTAGCCTGATGCCCCAATGCGTGCAAAACTCTGGGGATCTGGCTTTGGAGTGGGGCAATTGCGCATTTTTCAGGTTGATGCATTCACCGCCACGCGTTTCAGCGGCAATCCGACGACCGTGGTTCTCGATGCCGACGGGCAAAGCGACGCGACGCTGCAAAGCGTCGCACGTGAGTTTTCGCATGCCGAGGTGGCGTTCGTGTTGGCCGCCAAGGGCGCGGATCACGACCTACAGCTGCGCTTCTTCAACTCACGCAAAGAAGCTCCCTTCGTCGGGCACGCCACCATCGGCGCCCACGTCGTGCTGACGGCCCTGGGAAGGCGTGCCATGGGCAGCACCCGCCAGCTGTCCGGCACCGGTGTGGTCGAAGTCAGCGCACAAATGGTCGAGCGCGCGACCGGACCGGAAACCCTCATAGAGTTCCGGCAAACCGTGCCGGAGCTGGAGGAGCCGCTGCCATTCAAGACCACGCTGCGGGTGGCCGAGGCGCTCAAGCTGCCGGCAACCCAACTGCATGAAATCATGCCGGCGAGAATCGTTCGCAAGGGCAGCGCGCGGCTGCTGGTGCCGGTCGCGGATCACCGCAATCTGGAAAATATCGCGCCGAATTTCGATACGCTGACGGCACTCGGCGGCGAACTCGGAGCCGAAGGCTTCTTTGTGTTCGCGGTCAATCGGGACGCCGATGAGGTTTGGACCGAGTCGCGCATGTTTTGTCCGGAGCTGGGGATCCCAGAGGATCCGGTCAGCGGCAATGCGCACGCCATGCTGGCGGCTTATCTATGGGACTTGGGACAATTCAATAAAAAATCAACCACCTTCATCGGGCGGCAGGGTTATCAGATGAAGCGGCCCGGTCAGGTCCGCGTGCGGCTTGAAATCGACAAAGGCGCCCTGCTGGCAACCCATATCGCAGGCACCGCAGTCATCGTCAGCGAAGGCACATTGGCCCTGTAAGGCACGGCGGCCTTCGCGATCGCCTAGCCCGCCGGAGCGGCGAGATCCAGCTTGATCGTAGCGGCCACAGCCTGCAGCTTCGATTTGACGTCGGCCGCGGTCGACACCGCCTCGTTCATGTTGCCGGTGGCGAACGCTGCCTGCGCCTTGGACCAGAGCGAGGAGGCATCGGCGAGCGCGGCATTTGCCGCCGCAAGATCGATTCCGCTCGCTTTTTGATTGGATTTCTTGCTCAAAAACGCCATGCGCTTCTGGATTACGGGAAAGTAGCCGGGCACGGTTGCCGCCAAGCCCGTCCACTGGTCACTGAGTGCCTTGAGGACCTCGTCTTTCTTGGCAGCGGCGGCAGTGGCCAGCGTTTGCGCCGATTCGAGCACCGCCGGCGCGCCTTTCACAACCGCGGCATAATCCTGCCGGCCATAGGCGGCTTTGAGGTCCCCAAGTTTGCTTTGCACGGCAATGAGCTGATCGGGCACGTACTTCGCGGCCTCCGCCGATGCGGCCGTCACGGTGGCATCGATATCGGCGATGAGCTTCTGCGCGGGCTCCTTCTGGCCGGCGCAGGCCGCGAGCAGTACCAGCGTCAGTGATGCAATGGCAAGGCGACCGGCTCGCGTGATGGATGTCATGGGTCCCCCGATTCGAATGACGATTCGTTGCCGATTCTAGCCCAATTCGCGCCGCGCACGATCCAGCCATTCAGCCTGGGCCCGGCGGTAATGGGCGGGACTTAACCTGGCACCGTCCAGCAGCTCCTTGAGGACCCGCTGCGCTTCCTGCAATTTGCCGCGCCGCTTGAGCAGCAGCCCGTACCGCAAGCGTGCCTCGGCCCCTGGGTATCCGGGCGCGAGCGCTGCATACTCCCGTTCCGCGTCATCCAATGCATCCTGGGCGTCCAGAGTGCGCGCATACAGCAATTGCGCCTCGGCCGACTTGAAGTCCGGATTCTGCCGGGTCAGGCGCTCCAGGGTGCCGCGCGCGGCTGCAAAATCCTGTTTCGCAAATTGCGCCCGGGCAAGACCCAGCAGCAGTGTCGGATCATGCTCAAAAATCCCGCGCAGGCCGCCGTTATAGACATCGATGGCCTGATCATATTGGCCGCGTTCGTTGAGTTCCTCTGCCAGGCGCCGGCGCGCGTCGACGTTGCCGGAAATCTCCACCTCGGCGCTGGCGCGGCGCAGTTCGCGGTCCGGGTCCAACATGCGCTGCACGCCGGACTTGGCACGGCGCGCGGTTCTGCCGCCGAAGAGTTGCGGCAAAACTTCCGCAGCGACATAAGCCAGCGAGCCGATCCCCGGCAGCAATGCGATGGCCCAGATCCATAGTTGATTGCGTCCGGTCTTGATCACATGAACGATCAACGCAGCCTGGATGAGTATCGAAAGAATTGAAACGGGGAACAAGCGTGACGGACCTTGGCTTGAGGAGACGCCACCCGGCGTTGGCGCATTGTAGCGAGAAACGGCTGCCGCTTCGATTGCTTGCGCGCGTTTCCGCCGCTAGCGCTGCGCCACGCGAATACGGCGCTGCACATCCCCGCAAGTGGACCAACCGATGTTCGAGAGCGAGTACCCCAGAATGCGCTGCGAGCGCGCATCCACCGTGACTTCCATTTCACAGCCCTGGAAACCGGACGGTGATGCGTCCTTGGGTTTCTGCGGCAGGAACCAGACATAGATCAGTTTGTTCGGCGTGACGTCAACCTTGCGGGGCTCGCCGAAGGCTTCTTGCAATACGCTCACAGGCTTGCCGACGTTATCCGCGACGATGCGCGGCACCGGACGCACTGCGTATCCCGACCCGCCGCAACCGGCCAGAATCACCAGCACGACAGCGATGCTTGGAGCCGCGAGACGCAACATAATTCCATCCTTGTCGACGAATTGGAGCTGAAGTCTCGCGCGAGCAAGGGTGCTCTCGCCCGCACTCACGTCGCAGAATAAGGATCTACCAGGTAGGCGCGCTGCTTATGTAAACGCAAGCCGTGGGTCATGCCGCGCGGCAGGTCTTCCGAATGATGGACGGCGGCGATCACCGTCAGCCGGCGCTTCATCAGGCGCGCCAGCAGGCGCTTCATCGCGGCGCGCTGCTCAGGATCCAGCCCGGTCAGCGGCTCGTCCAGCAGCAGAATGCGCGCGTCCGCAGCCATTGCGCGTGCGATGAGCGCCCGGCGCAATTGTCCATAGGACAGCTCCCGGGGCCGGCGCAGCTTGAGGTTGCCCAGTTTGAAAAATTTCAGCCAGTACAGCGCCTGTTGCCGATCCAAAGCATCCGGCGCGTCGTTGAGGCCGATGCTCGAATGGCGGCCGCTGGCGATCAACTCGAGAATGCTCACGTTCACCGCGTACAGGCTCTGCAGTTCCGGCGAGACATAGCCGACGCGCCGCTTCCAGTCGGCGATCGGCGCGCCGGCAGGATATCCGCTGCGCTCGATTCCACCGCCCAGGGCCGGCGACAGGTCGCCGTACAGCAACTTCAGGAAGCTCGACTTTCCGGCACCGTTTGCGCCAAACACGGCCCAGTGCTCGCCGCGCCGCAATTGCCAGTTCAGATCACGCAGCACCGGTTGGTAGTCGACAAATAAGTCCACGTGCCACAGCTTGAGAAGCAGCGGCGCCTTGCGCGCCGCCGCGCGCCTCGCGCCCCGCGCGCTCCGCGAGCTCCGCTTGCGGCTCGGCAGCGCCGCAACTTCGTCCGCCCTCGCGCTCAAGCGCGCCAGGTCCTTGGCTCGCAGGTTGATGATCCTTTGGATGCGACCGCCGGACAGCTCGAGCATTGCCCGGGTTCCGCGCGGCACATCCATCGCCCGATGCGCCGTTGCGACCCAGGACTGGCCGCGCCGACGCGCCCGCTCGAGAATCGCATCGACACGCCGCCGGTAGGTCAAATCCAGGCCGTTGTAGAGCTCGTCGAGCAGCAGCCAGTCCGCGTCCTGCACCAATGCACGCGCCAGCAGGGCGAGGCGCTTCTCTCCATAGGATAGCGACAGGAATCTCCGCGCAGCATGGGGCTGCAATCCGCAGGAACGCAAAGTGGCGCTGACGCGCGCGGCATCGCGGGCGCTGACAGGCGACAACAGCAAATCGGTCTGATGCAGACCCGTCGCAACCAGGTCCCTGACGGGCAGGTTCCAGCCGTAGCGGGCGTACTTGTCCTGTTTCTCCGCGCCGATGTAGGCAATGCGGCCTTTCGCATCGATCAGATCAACGCTGCGGCCGCCGCGACGGAAGCTGCGCCCGTCGGTCTGCAAGCGCGTGGGAGTCGGCCACACATCGCCGCTCAGCAATTTGAGCAACTGCGTCTTTCCGGCACCGTTCTCGCCGAGCAATGCCCAGCGCTCGCCCGGCTTGAGCCGCCACGTGATGTCGTTGAGAACCCATTTAGCGCCGCGCCGTACGCTCACGGCATGCAAGGCAATCGCAAGGCGCGCCTTCATGCGCCGATGGTTTGCCAGATTCCGTTGCCTTTGGTGACGCGCCCGTCGCGCACCAATTTGATCAAGTGCGCTTCCAATGTCAGGCGCGCCCATTGATGGCGGTCCACGGGCACATCGTCATACACCAGGGGTGTCAGCGCATCGAGGCCGGCGGAACCCAAGGCCCCAAGGCTGCGCAGTACCTTGTCCTCGCGCCCCAGGCGATGTGCCCGCAGCGCTTCTATCACGGTTTTTCCCCGTTGCATGATGTCCCCATGCCCGGGCGCAATTTGCTCGAAGTCATAGGCAAACAGTTTCTCCAGGGAGCGCAGGTATGCCGACATATCACCGTCGGGCGGCAGAATCACCGGCGACACGCCCTCGAGAACATGATCTCCCGTGATCAGCACACCCTCGCGCACCAACAGGTAACAAACGCAATTCGACGCATGCCCCGGCGTATGAATGGCGACCAATTCGCTATCGCCCAGGAGCAGACGCTCGGCGTCCGCCGGAATGTGCTGAGGTATGAAGGTTTCGTCCTGACGTCCGTCGCCTGGCGGCGGCATGCCTATGACTTTCGCACCTGTGCGCTTGCTGAGCTCGACCACGAGCGGCGAGTGATCGCGATGCGTATGTGTGGCAAGCACCCAGCGGATGTTGCCGCCGCCGGCCTCGAGAATTGCCTCCAAATGCCGCGCATCATCGGGCCCGGGATCGACGACGGCCACCTCTCGCTCGCCCAGCAAGTACGTGTTCGTTCCCGGTCCTGTCATCATGCCCGCATTGCCGGCCACGATGCGGCGCAAGCCTCTGCCTATGGCGATGCATTTACCGGGAGTGAGTTGAGGTCTGGCTTGCAACTCACTACATCATATGCCATGCGGCCAGGTCGGCAAAATTCATGTGCTTTCATTAAATTTTTGCGGCCGCAGCGGCGGCCCGCGGGCTCAGCAGCGGCGTTCTTCGAAAGATTCGGCGGGTCAGTGAACTCGGTCGCAAACGATGTAGTTGCGATGAGCGGTGGAGCCGCTACACTGGGGGTCATGTCAAAGTCGCCGAACGCCAGACGCATAGGGGGACCTCTCGCTTGGGACCAGCTGGCGCGTCCGGATACCGAGCAGTGCCAACGATTCCTGGCGGAATCACTTTCCTTGCTGCTTAGCGATTTGTTGCGTTCGATACTCTCCGATGCCAGCCCCGCCTTGGCCGCGGACGAGTCGGCCGTGGAGCGCTACCGCAATCTTGCGGACTCATTGGCGGACGGGGAATCACGGCGTCGCACGGGCGTCGGAATCACCCGTGCGGGGCTCGCCAAGCGCTGCGTCACCTGGCTCAAATTGCTGCTGACCCCCGCGCCGAGCGCCCCGTGCACCGCCGCCATGCGCGAATTCGTCGATGCTTTGGGCCTTTTTCCAGCTCTGTTCGATAGCGAACCGTCGGCGCGTTCGCGCCGTGCTAGGCTCACTTGGCTGCTCACCCATGATCGGCGGCTGGATGCGAGCACCCGCGAAGCGGCCACAGCCCTAATCGAGGCCTGCGAGCACTTAGGGGTTTTGCTCTGGCCAGATGCGGAGACTGCCTGACGCGACGCATTCCGTGCGAGGCACCCCTCTCT
>Ga0210399_10001460_pt1 | contig 18443 bp, 11 predicted proteins | sample IncBWC14MmetaG_FD_150865 | JGI IMG/M metagenome (GOLD analysis project Ga0210399, IMG submission 150865) | Forest soil microbial communities from Barre Woods Harvard Forest LTER site, Petersham, Massachusetts, United States - Inc-BW-C-14-M | ecosystem: Environmental > Terrestrial > Soil >...
TTTCGCCTTGACCTCCAGTTCGCGGGCCAGTTCGTTAATTCGGACTTGATTTACGTCGGTCATGCGCTCCGTTCTAAACTACGACTTCGCCTCTTCGGCCTTCGCCTCATCGCTCTCATCGCCCGCAGGGGTGGCCTCTACGGCGCCCTCTGCTGCCGTCCCGAGCGCCGCGGGAGCCTCTTCAACCGCCGCTTCGGTGGTCTCGGAATTCTCTGCCGTCTCCGCCGCAGCAGCTTCGGCAGGAGCCTCGCCTGCAACGTTCACAGCGCCTTGTTCGGCAGTAGCTTCCCCGCTCGCAGCGACTTCGCTCGTCGCGGCGGCCGCTTCGGTGCCGCCTTCGTAGAAGCGGTTCACGGCCTGATAAATCTTGTCCACCATCTTTTCGCCGATGCCCGGAATTTCCATCAACTGCTCCGGCGTCATTCCCGCGAGCTTTTCGACAGAAGTGATCCCTGCCGCTTCAATCTTTTCGATAGTCTTCGCGCCCACGCCCGCCAAGGATGTCAGCGGCGTCGCCGGAGCAGTCAGGGCGGTCATCTGCTCTTCGATTTCCTGGCGCTTCTCTTCTTCGCTCTTGATGTCGATGTCCCAGCCAATCAGCTTGCTTGCCAGCCGGACGTTCTGCCCCTTCTTGCCAATGGCCAGCGAAAGCTGTGAATCCTCGACGATCACTTCGAGTTTCTTAGTTTCCGGGTCCGTGATCTGAACGCGCGTCACTTTTGCCGGGCTCAGCGCCTTCTGAGCGAACGCCACGGTTTCTTCGCTGTAAGGGATAATGTCGATCTTCTCGCCGCGCAATTCGCGGATGATCGACTGTACGCGCATGCCCTTCATGCCCACACACGCGCCCACCGGATCCACGTCCTTGTCGCGACTCATCACTGCCACTTTCGTCCGCTCGCCCGCTTCCCGCGCCGCAAATCGAATCTGTACCGTGCCATCGTAAATTTCCGGCACTTCCATCTCGAACAATCGCTGCACCAGGCTCGCATCCGCGCGCGAAACGATCACCTGCGGGCCCTTCGCCGCGCGGTCTACCATTTTGATGACCACGCGCAGACGCTCGCCGATGTTGTACGTTTCCAGTTTCGATTGCTCGCGCTTCGGCAACCGCGCTTCCGTCCGGCCCATGTCCACGATCAGGTCTGGCCCCTCGGCGCGCTTCACAATCACCGTCACCAACTCGCCCACGCGCGTGTGATACTCGTTGAAAATCGTGTCGCGCTCGGCCTCGCGCACTTTCTGCAGAATCACCTGCTTGGCCGTCTGCGCCGCAATGCGTCCCAGCACGTCGGTCGGCTTTGCTGCCACAATCTCCGTGCCGACTTCCGCCGCTGGATTCTTTTTCTTCGCCTCCGCCAGGCTGATCTCTTTTTTCGGGTCGGTCACTTCCTCGACTACCATATGCACCGTGAACACATCCACTTGCCCGGTGTCCTGGTTGAACTTTGCGCGCAGGTCTTCTTCTGTCTTGTAATATTTTCGCGCCGCCACCACCATCGCGTCTTCGATCGCCGACACCACCACTTCCGGCTCGATGTGCTTCTCGCGGCTCAGCATTTCAATCTGTTGGTAGAGCAAATTCGCCATGTCTAGTCCCTAATTTCTCCGCTTCCCACGCCCTTGATTTCTCTTAGCGCCTCAGGTCGTCCTCGAATGGTTCCGGGCGCTTCGGAGTTTTTCTTTGCGCTTCCCGGCACGCTGTGTGTCTCTGCGTTATCTCGATTCCCTTCTTCCTTCTGGCCTCGCTCTTCCAGGGTGTCCGGCACCTTAGAGACGACCCGGCCGGCGAGTTAAATCTGTTGCGGTTCTTTACTTACAACTAAAAACGAATAACTGAAAACTTCCTCCTAAAACTCCACCACCAAATTGGCCTTCCGTATCGCCTCCAGCGGCACCTCGACCATCCGCGCTTGCTTGCCCTTCAACTCCATGCGGACTTTCCCGTCCGCGAAACCCGCCAGCCGCCCCTCAAAAAACTTCGCTTCGCCCACCGGCTCGCTGGTTGAAATCTTCGCCAGCCGCCCTCTAAACCGTTCAAAATCCGCCGGCTTCTTCAGCGCCCGGTCCATCCCCGGCGAACTCACCTCCAGGACGTACCCCGGCCCGGGTATCAGTTCCTCGACATCGAGGATTACGCTCAGTTGCTGGCTGACGAGCTGGCAATCGGCGTGACTGATCTTCGGGTACGGATCACTTCCGGCCTCTTCGCCGCCCAAGTGTCCCGTCGCGTCGCTAATCGCCGCCGCTGGCTTCGGAACCCGATCGATGTACACCCGCAGGAACCGCTGCTTGCCGACTTTCCACTCGACATCAACGATTTCCAGGCCTTCCGAACGCGCCACCCGCTCGGCAGCGCTGCGGATTTTCTCCAAATCCAAGCAGAGACTCCCCGACCCTAGCCGGTCCGCGATGCACTCCAACCGGCCCAACAAAAAAGTGGGCTCGCGCCCACTCATCCGTTCGACCCGCCTCAGAGCGAAATCAGAGTATATTCCGGCTGCACGGTAAAAGCAAGATACGGGGTATCGGCGTAGGGGTGCCCCCGGGGAGCGCCATTTTCCCGAACGGCGTTTCTTTTTTCCCCTCTTCGAATTTGTCCTTGCAGCGCCAGCATCCCTGCTGGCGTTTCTCTTGCCCTCCTCTGGTGGCGGCAGGCTTCCGGCTGCCGTCTTGGTTCCCGGTAGTGGCGGACCTTGCAGATCTTGTCGGAAGGGAAAAACGCTAGGCCAGCGGAGTCTCCGGACGGGCAAGGACAGGCTTGCGGTCAAACTCATGCGAGGCCGCGGCTGTCGGCTGGCAGAACCGGTAGGCGTTGTGACCACTCCCCTGCCTGAAGACAGGGGCTTCTCAAGCAACGCACTCTGTTTCGAGTATCGTTTGCGCTTGAAGGCGTAGTCCACGCGCTAAGATTACCAATGCCGCCGCATGGTCTCGATGTAAATTCCTCCTGAAGCAGGATGGTACGAATTGGTGATATGCAGTGTCTTAATCATCGTGCCATGATCCGGACTTCGAGCCGGCTGACGACCTTCGGACCAGATACCGGGGAAGCCAGGTAATGAAATCAAGCGCCAGCTTCGGCATCCGCGCCAGATCTGTCCTGAGCGAACTCCGGCCCTAGCCGACCATCAGGGCGCCTCGGCGCATGAGATAGAAATTGAACAACGTCGAGAACGCCGTCAGGACCACCGAAGCGAGAATGCTGGAGAAAAGGTTTTGGGTCCCGGGTATCCAATCGACCAGTAGCTCGATGGAATGGGTGGCGAGTGGGAGAAGCAACATTACCGCGAGCGCCGCAGTCCAAGGCGGTTCAGCCTCCCGAAATGCCTCCGTGAGAGCGCCGTAAAACCCCGATGTTACCCCTCGAAAGACTAATTCCGTCTTCAAGGCGGCCATGGCCGCGGGAAGACCAGCGGAGAGATTGGTGGCAAAAAAAGTGATGCCCGCAAAATCGAACTGAGCAGAGCCGATTTCCAATTCCAGGCGTGACAAAGATGTTTGACGGGATGCCGAATGAGCTGGACAAATACATCTTTTACCTTGACGGTTGGCTTTTGGGGAGGAAGTACCATGGTTCGCGCCGCAACGGCGGGCTGCATGGGCGAGCGCGGTCGAGGCACGCGCCAATCTGTAACGTCCACAGGTAACACGCTATTGCGAAAACATTCTTCTCCTTTCAATTTTGTGTCAATCTTGCGTAACATTCCCCAGGTACGTTTAATGCATAGTGGCCCAAATACGAATCCGATTCCTCGACAGGCGATTTTTTCTCAGGTGAGGAAAAGCCGCCGCAGCTGGCTTATTCTCATTCTTCTCTTCGTCTTTCTTCCGGTATCTGCAAGACCCACGGCTTCGGACCGAGCTCCCATTATGGAAGCATTGGGTTGGGTGCGCAGCGTCCCGGCTGGCGCGGCTGGCGCGGTTGAATTCGACTACGTCATGACTGCTCGTGTGCGGTTTTTATTCTTCTGGGCTGGGAAAGATGACGTTGGCGGCGGCTTCATTCGAAGGGGCGTTTCCAAAGACGATCCACGGCAAGAACTCCTGCAGGTCCTGTTTGGATCCGATCCCGCCAAAGCGCCACGAGCTATCAACCGCTGGGGAGCGGGGACGGAAGTGGTTTGGCACAAAGAGGCCCCGTCGACACCGGCCAAAACCGACGACGTTGTCTCCAGCGCGTTTTTTGGATTCATGAAATCCTCGAAAGGAAAATCTGTTTCTGAAATGCAGGACGAGCTCAAGAAGGAAAAGGATCATGGTGAACACCAGTTCACCGGCATTCTAAGCCGCGTTGACGCCGGCCACGCTATCTCTCTCACTGTGCCGCTGGCTTCGGATATCGATTACAACCTCCATCAGTATGCGGAAGCAGAACCGGTGATGCTGGAGAAGCTAAGTTCCTCGGAGCGGCCTGCGCGGGTCCTAGAAAATTCCCTCGGGTGCGCGCGCGCCGGTGAATTCCTTGGCACTGTTTCTGAATTGCTGGACAGGGCTTTAGAAAACCACGGGGGACGGCTCTCCCTTTGCTATATCTATGACGCTCAAGTAAATACCTTGATGGTTGAACACACCGCCTGGTTACCCAAACTGGCGGTAAAAGTGAAAACAGCGAAGGGCGGAATGCTTGCTGACAGGACCTACGAAGATCTTCTCGAAACCGACTTGGTGTCGGAAAATCAGCTGACCGGTAAGCGCGTCTACTTTACGATTCTTGTGGGGACCAAGAACGATTTGCGAGGCGTGCCGGTTCAGATTCGCTACCAGCCGAACTGGTGGTTTCAGGTGGTGCTGAATCTGCTCCCCAAGCCCGCGCCGCAGGGACAGCCCATTCATTAGCCGCCGGCCCGAACTTAGGGGCAACTCATTCGAATCCGAATCGAGTCGGGGACTTGTTGGTTCAAAAGGAAACCGGCAAAAAACCGCCGTCCCCACGGGCTAGAAGAGACCCTGCCAGGGGCAGGGCTACTTGCGCTCCGCAGGGACTCGTATCGCTTCATTCATGTCGGTAATTGCTTTCTTGCAAGCATCGCGATCGCCTTGATAGCAATGCTCGAGGTCATCGAGATAATTTTGAAGGATTTTCACGCGCATCCTGGCCAGACCTCTTTGGCGGGCTTCGTCCAAGGAGGCCTTAGCTTGCAACTCGGTGACAGCGTCAGGATGTTCGCCGAACTGCTCGATGGCGGTATAGGCGCGCCAGTAAGTGCGGTCCTGGCGCTCGCGCTCTTTGTTCAGGGTGTAGACCAGGAGATAGTTGGCCCCCAAGACGAAAACTACCGCCGCGATCCCAAGAATCATGAGCCGCTTGAACATGGTGCGGAGCCTATCGCATCTGCATTGTTCCTACTAGGGATTATTGCCTTTGGCGACGAGCAGGCGGCCCAGGGCGTGAAAGCATTCGAGAGGCAGGAGGAGGTGACGCCCGAGCGCCAGCCCGCTCCATTATCAGAACTGGCGACGTTTCTCTGTTTCTCTAGCCTTTTGCACGATCTTTAATCTGCTTGGCCAGTTTTTCGATCTCTTGCGCTCTTTTCACCACCGCTACCGATAGCGTGGCGGTCGCGTCCGTCTTCTCAACCTGTTCTTTGAGTTCCGCGACCAATTCATAGAGTCTCGCAATCTCGATTCTGATCTCTTTCTGCGTTTCCTGATCGACGGCTGACTTGCTTGAATTGGGGGTGACCACCGGATAATGTGGGTCACTCGTGTTAGGTGAAGGCTTGGGCTGGAGTGGTCTTCGGTAGGTCGTTTGCAGCCCCGCTAGAATCGGCTCGGCCGCGAGAACTCCGGTAGCACCCGCAAACATCGTCAACAAGCGGCGTCGTGATTCAATCATGGTTACCTCCTGACAGGTCCGGAGGATGCAACCCGTCCTACAGAGCATCAACCAACCCCATGGTATACCCCGCCGGCCGCATTGACTATATCTGGCGTTCTCCGGTGCTCGACCGAGGGTTAGAACACGGAGACGGCTTTCCTGGAGGCCTACCCGGCCGGCAAACGAGAATACACCTGTCCTTAAACTGAGCGTCTGTACAGATGGCAGAGCAGACCCTGCGGAGTAGCCTGCCGGGCAGGGGGCTGTATTTGTTAGCTACAGCGAACACACTATGCGAATCCGGAATATTTTGCCTGTGGCGCTGGCGTTTGGTGCGTTGCCTTTGGGCGCAGCCGCGCGGCAAGAGACGAACATGAACCAAGTGGTGGATAAAATAGTGGCAGAAGAGCAGATGGAAGTGCAGATGCTTCGGCAATACTCGCCGCTGGTGGAAACCTACATCCAGAATCTGCGCCCGGATAAGCGTCTGCGGGCCGTGCCGGAAGGCGACAAGTATTTTCTGGGCCGCGCCGAGCTGGCGAAGGGCGTGGAGCTGGAACCACTGACCCGCGGCACGGGAAACGCCAAACACAACAAGATATTCGCAGGTTTGGGGAGTTTTTTCTCGACGGAATTTCTCCCCCAGGGGTTCCTGCAGATGATCTACGTGGATCTGTATGGCTTCAATCGCCAGCACTACACGTTTCAGTACGTTGGCCGCGAGTTCCTTGGCGAAGTGCGTTGTTTGGTCTTCGACGTCGATCCCGTAAGGAAGAACGACAAAGGACGCTTCGTGGGCCGCATCTGGGTGGAGGAGCAGGATTACCACATCGTACGCTTCAACGGGGCCTACGGCGGCTCGTCCTTGACCAGCAACTACTTCAATTTCGACAGCTGGCGCATTAATGCCGGAAAAAACCAATGGCTGCCGGCCTTTATCTATAGCCAACAAGGCGACGTCCAAGACAAGCAGACAAAGAGAATGGCATTCCAGCCATTCAGGGCGCAGACGCGCCTGTGGGGCTACGACCTGGGCCACGTTTGGGAACAGCAGGAGCTGAACAAAGTACTGGTGGAGTCGCCGACGCCAGTGAAGGACGAGTCAGAATCCGCTAACGACTACTCGCCGCTTCAAGCGGAGCGCTCCTGGGACCGTCAGGCCGAAAACAACGTCGTGGACAGCATGGAGCGGCTGGGTTTAGTGGCACCGTATGGCGAGGTGGATAAGGTACTCGAAGCGGTGGTCAACAACCTCGAAATCTCCAATGAGCTCGATATCCAGCCGGAGGTCCGCTGCCGCGTGCTGATGATCTCGACGCTCGAGTCGTTCACGATAGGCCACACCATCGTCGTAAGCCGCGGCTTGGTGGACGTGCTTCCTGACGAGACCAGCCTCGCCGCCATCCTGGCGCATGAGCTCGGTCACGTGGTGCTGGGACATCGCATGGACTCGCAATTCGCGTTTCTGAATCGCGTGAGGTTCGATGAGAAGGAGACGTTCCGCCACTTTGGATTTGCCCACACAGCGGAAGAGGAGCAAGCGGCGAACCAGAAAGGGATTGAACTGCTCAAGAAGTCGCCCTACAAGGATCAGTCCGGGACGGCCCGACAGTTTCTCGAAGCGCTCAAGGACCGGTCGAAGGAGATCCCCAACCTGATTAGTCCGCACCTGGGCGATAGAGTTCCGACGCGCTGGACCTTCGTCGCGGCGGTATTCTCGGCACAGGCTAGTGATCAAAGGTCAGCGGCCAACGCGATCGCTGCGCTGCCGCTCGGCGGCCGCATCAAGATCGAGCCGTGGAACGATCACCTACAGTTGCTCAAGTCCAAACCAGTGGGCGCGGTGGCGGATGCGGAGAAAATGGCATTTGAGGTTACCCCTTTCCTCCTTTATCTCACTCGTCAAAGAGATCCATCCTCGAAAGAAGCTCCTAGCGCCGACGTTGCCAAGGCAGATTCAGAAACAAAACCGTAGTCGGATTAAGGACTGCCAGGGCAGGAAAAACACCTGCCCGTTTCCTGGACTTCCTGCCAGTTACCTCCGCTGCAGCGAAGTTGTAAATTGCCTCTGTCCCAGTCCAAAGGTGAGGCCATGAACGAATTCACCGCTTGGATCGAAAGCAATTGGTACGCGCTGGGGAATCTCCTCAGCCAGATTGCCTTTCTAGCTGCCGGTATCTGGTTTGCACGGAAAATCCTGAAAACGATGAGGGCGTCCCAGGAGCAGGTCGGGGCGCTGCTAAAGCTGTCGGTTACGGGCACGATCGGCGAGCGGCATTCATCGAGTGCTGCCGAGCGATCGTTTGCAAGTGCCAGCCCGTATTGGCTTACGCCGACGGAGATACCTCCCGTGGACCCTCTGCTGGTGCCGGAGAATGGCCCGAGCCGATGGGCGGTTGCCCGGCAAAGCTTGATGGTGTGGTTGCAGACACCGATGAGCAGCGGAGACGCCGCGCCATGGCGCAAAGCTGTCAGGTGGCTGCAGTCGCCAGCCGGAAGCTGAGTAGAGCGTAGAAAGCAAAAATGGGAACGCCGAGCAATGAAAGTCCCAACCTAGCGGTTCGGGACGAACCTTGCACGCATGGACAGGCCGCCGGCCGGTCATTAGGTCAACGAGCGAGATAGCCTTTTCGCTCATTGCTTCGACAATGACTTTGCGGCCGAGGCCAAGAGCACGAAGTTCGCCTTGCGCGATAGCGTCGAAGGTGCGCTCCGTTGTGAAAAGGTGCCGCAAATGACCGGAGGACCTGCTTAATGAGGAGCGAGGGTAGCGGAGAAGCTCTCTCTGGCGGCATTTTCGTAGAGGTGGAGGATCTGGGCAGCGCGCTTGAGCATATCGGCAGGGAGATCCCCGGGTTGATAGTCGACCCAGCCAGTGGTGTAGGCGAAATTTATTCTGCGGCCGGAACAGGTCATTTCAAGAGCGCCGAGGCGGTTCAAGACGGACTGGACTTCGCCGATGTTGCATTCCGGAAGCAAGAGTAAGAAATCGTCGTCGGCCAGGCGGGCGGCAAAATCAGAGCCGCGGCAGGCTTTCTTCAAACGGCGGGCTAGTTCTTTTAAAGCTGCGTCCATAGCCGATGGGCCGTAGCGTTTGTCGAGTTCGGCAAATTCGTCCAGATGAAGAGTGGCGAGGCTTAGCGCGGTATTCTGACGGCGCGCGCGGGCGATCTCTTTGCCAAGCTGTTGTTCAATGAAGGCCCGCGTGTGCAAGCCGGTGGCGGAATCGGTGCTGGAGGAATCGGAGAATGGTCCGCTAAGCGCGTCCGTGTCGGCGTTCGGCGCGCCCAACTGCTTGCGCTGGCGGCGGAACGACCATTGACGGTAAAGCATCCAGCCATTGAAAAGAAGAAGCAGGCATAGGATTCCCCAACGGGCCTGATCGGAACGGATTTCGTAGAAGTGCTCGGTGTGGCGGAAGAGCGAAGGGAAGGAGGAGAGTACCAAGGCCATGGCCGAAAACACGGTGACGAAAATGGCGGAGAACCACAGCCACCACTCGCGGCGCGCGAGTTGACGCGGGGTAGATTCCGGGCGGTTTGCGCGAAAGGTACCGGATCCCTCAAGAGGCGAGGGCTTGGGTTTGCTGGCGCGGAGACCGAGTAATGATTCCATGTTCCTTACAGGAAGAGCAATACATCTCTACAGTAGGCCGCCGCTGCAAAAGAAGGCAACGGAGAAATGGTACAGGGCCGTTAGAGACAAGAACCTGCCCGTAAGGTCAGCGGGTGCCGGGCAAGCGTCGCGCAAGGTGGCGAGCAGTGCCTCGCTCTAGGAGCGACGACAATGCGAAAGAAAAACGCCCCCAGCTGGGCCGGAGGCGTTTTCGAAAGGCTCTCGAAACGAGCGAGAAAAGAAGCGATGGTTACGGCTTGGTGGGGGGCGGCTGAGACGTCGCCGGGGCCGGCTTCGCTGGGGCGGGCTTCGCCGGGGTGCTTGCGCCGGCCTTGACCGGATAGGCCTGATCGTAAAGACGGACAATGTCCTGGGTGACGTCAATCTGCGTGGAGGCGAACAGAACCGGAGAATTCTGCCCGGAAGTATCCAAGACCACCACGAATCCGTTTTCGCGAGCGTAGCGGTCGAGCACGTCGACCATCTTGCGGCCGATACGTTCGGTAATATCGCCGAGGGCGGTGTTAGCGTCTTCCTGATATTCGGTGTTCATGCGGTCGAGGCGTTGCGCGAGCCTCTGACCCTGCTGCCGCAGGCGGCCTTCTTCTTCCTGGCTCAACTTGTTCTGGCCAGCTTGAAGGCGCTGCTGCAGATCCGCGATCTGCTTGTTGAGATTCTCGATCTCGTTCTGGCGCGGAGCCAGCTGCGATTGCAGTTCGGCCTGGGCCAGCTTGCCTTCCGCCGTGCCCCCGATGGCCTGGCGAATGGCAATGACGCCGACTTTGCCGGACGCTGCCGAGCCGGGCGAGGCGGGTGCCTGGGCCCAGGCGGCCGCGGTGCTGATCATGCACGCGACGGCCAGGATCGCGGTACGAGTCAACATATTTCGTGACCGCAAAGCGGTCAACAATCTAGAATTCACTTTTTTCTCCTTGTTAAGGTCGGCCCGGAAAAACCGAGACGAACCCGCGCCAAGTCAGCTTGGCTTAAGACTGATTCCGCTCCCAGCGGGATTTGCGAGCCTATTGCAAACTTCGAAGTATACCCGACGGGCTTTGCTTCCCGCAATCAGAAAGCGGAGCCTCCCACTGCGAAAATGGGACCCAAATTTTCCTCCATCCCCGGCAAAATTTCGCGCCAACCCTGTCAGTTCGGCATGGGGAACAGCAAAACGCGGTTGTTGGCCTGATCCACGAGGACCGCCAGATTGGTGAACTGGTCGACGGCCACCCCAAAGGTGGGGGAACCGGGGATGCCGAAAGTTTGCCGCGTCTTGAGAGGATTGGAAAGTGTATCCACGATGGAAATCGTGTTGCTGGCGGAGTTAGAAGTGAGAATCGCGCCAGTTTGCTGATTTAGGGCCAGCGCCGTCGGATTAATGCCGACGTTAACCGAACTGCCGCCGCCGGTATCTGGATTAAAAGCCGTGATGACGTTGGAACCGCTGGAATTGGCATAGAACAGCCCATTGTTAGCGGTGCCGGTGACCGCAACCGGATCGAAAACGATGCCCGTGGGCGTCGCCGTCACGGATCCGGAAGGAATAGTCGTGCTCAGCGTTGGAGTTTCGAGGCCGATCTCCACGACAGCGAGGGCTCCCAGCGGCGCCTGGCCGCTGACCAATTGCAAGGCGGTAACAACGGCGATGCCCTGATTGTTCGTGCCGCGGTCGGGATCAATGGCCACAGCGATGGGCTGCTGAATGCCACCGATGCTGGTGGGAGTCAAAGTCGTAGGCGGAGTGGTGGGCGGAGTGGTCACCGCGGGGAAGAGCAGGCCGAGGTTGAGCATGGTGATGGTGTTGGAACCAGTGTTGGCAACGATGGCGGCGCCAGTGGCCTCGTCGATGGCCACGCCAGCGGGATTTGTCCCGGTCGCCACGTCGGGAACTTTTGGCGCCGGAGGATTGGCAGTGAGATCGATAACGGAAGCGGTGCCGCTGCCATTGTTGGCGACGACGGCCAGGCCGTAACGCTGACTGATGGCGATGCCCTCGGGACTTGTTCCAACGCCCAGAGACTTAACGAGGAGTTGGCCGAGATTAGGATTGCGCTGGACTACTCCCGCCACAGTAATCGTGGGATTGATGTCGATGACGGAGATACTGTTGCAGCCGGTGTTGGAAACGACCGCGATGGGCGAGAAGGGCCCATTGGCAAGCTGGTCGGCGATAGCGACGCTAGACACCTGGGTATTGGTGGGATTGCCGCTCGCATCGGTGCAAATCTTGGACATGTCCACGGCCTGCACAACGTAGAAGTCCGTGGCGTTGGACTGCGCGTTGGGGCCGGTGCCGCCGCTGGTGAAAACGTCGAGGGCATATTTGTGCGGCGCAGTCAAAAACGATTGCGGGATGGTGACGATGAGTTGCCGCGGGCTGATCACCGCCACGTTGGCGGGCGGAATCGCCGTGCTATCCAGGCGCACTTGCGTCGTGCCGCTGCTACCGCTCAAGAAGCCAGAACCAAAGATCTCGACGCCGCAAAGGTCGGTGGTCGACGTCAGGGTTCCCTGGGGAAAGATGGTGTTGGGGATACCGCTGACGATGGGATTGCCCGGCGCGGGCTGCGGACAGCCCGTGGGAGGTGCGCTTGGCACGATCAATTCATTGATGTGTGTGGCCTTGATAGCGGGAGGAGAGGTTATTGTTGGGTTCTGGAAACCGCTTCCCAAATCCACAATGTCGATGGTGCCGGTTCCCGATTTGACCACAAAGGCCTGGTTCGTCGACGGGTCGACAGCCAGGCCTCCGAAAAGCGTGAGCAAGTTTGTCGTGCCGTTCTGCACTGTCAGCGTGGCCGTACCGCTGCCACAAAGCGTGATGGGACTCGGGCCGGTGGGAACGGGGGTACCCGGAGAGCAGGCAGCCGGATTTTGCGTGGCGAAAGCGTAGCGCTGCCGGCTGACGGGATCGGAGACGGACACCTGGTTGATGGCCGGATTATAGGAAACCAGTGCGTTGGTGTAAGGCTGCCAAGCGACGTCCGCGGTACCGAGCAGCTCCGGAGCGTTGGTGCAGGAAGTTGTGAACGCCGTGCAGGTAGCGAAGAAACTTACCGAGGAAATCGACTGGTCCAGAGCGCTGAGCAGGTCTATTTGCGGACCATTGGTGCCCAGGGCATTGGCATCAGCGATGGCGGCGGTGTTGGTGATGGGGTTAATGGCAACTCCTTGGGCCGTGGCAGAGATCGAGAAAATCTCATCGGGGCTGCCATAGAAAACGGTCGCGGCAGAGCCGGTGGGAGGTGTGGCCGAGTCACTCGCCGTGGAATTTACGACGTAAGTGAAAGTCGAGCTGCTAGTGACGTTGACATTGAAGACCCCATTGAAAAAAACGTTGTTCGCAGCGGTCCCTGCGGTCAGCCCAGCGATGAGCACGCTGCCCGCGTTTCCGGGAACCAAGGTCAGTGGACACGGATTCGCCGTGGTACCGGAGGGGGGCTGCGGCACGCCGGGCGGGCACTTGGTGGTATCCACAGTAACGGTCACGAGGCCCGCGGTGAGTGCGGCACTGGTTACCACATTACCAGTAGAAGGCCTGGTGACATCCACGCCGCGGACCACGCCCGACCCTCCTGGAGTAACTAGAGCCACGTGGCCATGCCTGGACATCGCGATCTGTGGGTAGGCACCGGTATTTAGCGTGACCTGAGCGGAGAGACACTGGCCGTTTTGCGCGGGTTGACTGCTATTGATGGCGTTTCCGAGCGTGCAGCCATAGGGGTTTGAAGCCGGGGTCGTGTTGGGATTCAGATTCACGATAAAGCCGAGGTTGGCCGCGGAAATTACGGAAGTGGAGGAGTAGGCCACCACCGCCAAATGCGAATCGGGATCGACGCCGATCGAGTAGGGCATAGGGGCCGGGGAAACGGAACCCTCGAGAGCGCCCGAAATATCAACGGAAAAAGGCGTAATGGGTGAAGGAGAGTTGGGAATGTTCAGGACGGTGACACTTTGGCCGGTGAGGGTGGACTGCCCATTGCTGATCGTCTGGCTGCCATAGTTCACAACGGCCACGGTGTGACTGGTGCGATCCACAGAAAGACCGGTTGGAAGGTTGAGAGGAGCCTGAGGAGTGCTCGCGACGGTGCTCAGCAACGTGAGAGTCGCAGCGCTGGTTGGTGTGGGAGGGACGATAGAAAAAAAACGCACCGTGTTCGAGCCCGGGTCAGCGACGACCAGGACGCCGAGAATAGGATCGATGTCGACGCTACTGGGGTTGGTGCCAGCCGGAATTCCCGGTGAGGTAGTGACAACGACCGGGGGCGTAACAGAATAGTCGGGAAAAACAGCGATATTGGTGACCGCGTCATTGTTGACGAGGGGGGCAGGCGTGGCCCGGTTGGAAACGGACAGCGGGTAGAGACCTGCGAGGATCCCGGATGTTGAATTGACCAGCGTGGCAGGAAGAAGGGTGTTCAGCTGTCGGGCGTTCGAAGTGGTGCCGTTCTTGGTGACGGTAGTGCCCTGAAAAAAGACGTCGGTGAGATTTTGCGCCCCTGGGCCAAAATAACCGCCATCGATGATGACTTGGGTATCTTGCGCGGCTTTGCCCTGGACGACACCGTCTGGAACCGAAGCAATGGAAGTGGGCCGGACCGGGACGAACTTGAAGGTGTATGGATTGGCCGTGAGGACAGGCGTTGTTGGCGGAAGCGGCGTGACCGTTTGCCCGGGATCCGTGACGCTCACATAAACAGAGGTCGTTGCGGAGGTCGTGGGAATGACCAAATCGGCGGCTAGTAGGCGAAGCCGCGCGCCGGTAGACTGCGGATTGCTGACGGTCGTGACGCCGTTCGTCGTGGTAGTGATGGGAATCGGAAAAAGCACCTTGACCTGTCCGCTGGTGGAATCAAAAACCTTCGCAGGAGCAATGAAATTATTGGGGTTGTTGCTGTCCTGGAAGTTCAGAGTAATTTTCGAGGCCGAGGAAATGTTCGGGGCATCGAGATAGATGTCCCAGAAAGCGGCGCCTTGCGGAGCGATCGTGGGTGTAATGCCATTAAAAGTGATGGGGCCGCCGGTGATGATGGTGATGGTACCGATGGCCAGCCGGGTATTGTCGGCCGCGGAAGTAGCCACGATAGTGAGGTTGGCTGGAGAATTCTTATTCGTGGAGTCGGCCGGGGTGATGCTGGTGGGCACGGTTGCGGGGCCGGTATAGGTGGCCATGTCGGGGTTCTTGGAATCGGCAGTAACGGTGCCGCAGGTTGGGCTGCAAGTCTGGAGCTGAGGATAAGGAATCGTCGCCGTGGGAACCTGCTGGGTGATCAGCCAAGTCACGCCCTTCGCTTGCAGGTCGTTGGTGAGCTGAACACTGAACGACTGCGGTTCGTTGGTAGGAACAGTGGCGGTGGTGGGAGTGAGGACAACGCTGACCCCGGAGTCGAGAGTAATCGTAAGCGTACCGCTTTTGTTCGTGTTCGCTTGAGACTGCGCGGTGAAGATGAGTTGCAGGCCAGGAAAAGTGGTCTGATCGGGAATCTTAGTCGGCGCGGTGTAGGTCGCGGTCCCGGTGGTCTGAATGTTCGTAAGGGTGCCAAAGGAACCGTCGGTGGGGCAAGCTTTCGCGGTTGCGGTCGTGCTCTTGCCGGTCGAGTCGGTCGTGGTGGTGGTGTAGGTGCACGGTGTTTGAGGTGGTCCGGCTGGTTCACTGGGCTCCCAGTTGACATTGAGATTTGTCGCGCCGCTCACCGTGGCAGTGAGCGTAGTGGACTGGCCCAGAATGAGGACCGCACCCACGGACGAACTCACCGTCACGGTGATGACATTGGCGGTGCTGCTGCCGCCGCAGCCACTCATCGACAATAAACAAAGTACGGCCAGCCACGGGCCAAAAAGACTGGACAACCTACCTACTTTCGTTCCCACGATTTCCCCCACACAATCGCGCCGCGGATCTTCCGCTGACGCCGGCGTTGCTATCCTCTAGTAAAAAACTCGTCCCCCACTTCGATCATCGCTCCGCACTAGGCAGCCCTTTAGAACGTCCGGCTGACCGTGAAGCGGAAAGTCGTCTTCGGCTCGAAATAGTTCAAGCGGCCTGGGTTATTCTGGATGATGTTGAGTTCAGGAGCTATTTCCTGTGCGTACTGACTGAATGAAAGTGGATTGAGGGGGTCCGAATTGCAGCCGGACCCACCGCCAAAGTTGTTGCACAAGCTCCTAATTTCGGCCGGGTCCAAGTACGGCTGCTTGGCCACCAACTGATCATGAAGCCGGTGTACGTTGTAGGCATAATAAATCCGGAATGGCGCCTGAATGATCGGAAGCTGCACTACGAATTCGATTCCCGTAGAAGCGCGCAAGCGGAAATTCGTTCCCGATGCGAGGGAAAGCTGCTGCGTCAAATTGTCCCCCCGCTTGAGGGGATCCGGGTTGTCTGGTGAATTCGAGGCATACGGGAAACCACCCGGCAGCGACAGACTTTGAAAACCAGAGGAGCTGAGTTGCAGCGCACTTCGGCGGACGACGCCGTCCGTTCCCCCATCGACGAACAGGCCTGCCGTAACCGTGGACCCCACGATGGGAATGCGATATTCGAAGTTACCGAAGGTCTGCAAGTCCCCGCCCGGCAGGGTAGCAACATACGACAGCACGGGCACAGAGAAGGACCGCACGGCGCCTCCGGAGCTGGGATCGTGGTAAGAAATCGGTACGGCAGTGGCCTCGGGAATAAAAGTCACCGGCGAAATGGAGCGCACATCGAAACCCCGCAGGTCGCTCTCTCCACCCATATAGAGACGGCTGAACGGGGGAACCTCGTTGGGGAGCGATTGTGGGGTGCAGGGCGTGCCAGCGACCGGGGGCGTTGGACAAGTCGACTCCGTCGTGCCGAATGCGGTGATGTAAGCGGCGGAGAAATGCAAACCAATGACGTTCCGGCGCTTGCGAACCGGATGGAAGTACTTCACATCGAAAATGTTGCTGATGCTCTTCACGTTGCCGCCGATTCCGGAGACGGGCAGCGCGTAATAGAAGCTCTTGCCGCGTGTCTCGTTGACCGGGTTGTCGATGGAGCTGTAGGTAACCGAAGGGGTAATGGTGCTGGATACGATGCCATTGAGCGCGCTGGGACCTGTGAGGCTGCGAAATTGCACGGACTCGAACAGCAGCGTGGAGGCTGCGTTGAAGGACTTAATATTGGTGCGCGTCAGGCCGTACTGAAGTCCGAAGCGAGCGAATGAAAAGCGCCGGGCCGGGTAGCTGGCGAAAAGCGTGAAACCGGTGCTGTTCTGCGTGTAGTTCTGGACGTATTGGGGGTTGATGCTGACAGATTGTTGCGTCAAGAGGGCTTCCTGCCTGGCCTGATCAAAGTTGTAGCGGCTGGAGAAGATAGTGAAGCCTGAAGAGATCGGCCGGTCAAAGAGGTAAGGCTCGGTAAACCCAAACATGAAGCTGCGCGAGAGATCACCGAACTGCGCGGAAAAGGTCAGAGTTTCGCCAAGTCCAAGGAAGTTGTTGGTCTGGTAGGTGAGGCCGATGAAGCTTCCGGCCAGGCCGCTGACGCCGCCCTGCAAGCCGATCGACTGTTTGCCTTTTTCCTTGAGCTTGAGGTTGATGTCGACGGTGCCTTCTTTACTGTTGCGCTTGATCTCCGCGGCTTTGTCGGCTTCAATCCGGTCGAAGTAATCGAGCTGATTGAGACGCAAGATACTGAGTTCCCATAGGCGCTTATTGAAGAGGCTTCCTTCGTCCAGCACCAACTGCCGCCGAATCACTTTGTCGCGCGTGGTGGTGTTGCCGCTGAAATCGATGTGGTGAATAAAATACTGTTTCTGCTCGTCAAAGCGCAGCGTGAGATTAATGATCTTGTTGACGTCGTCGACTTCCGTGTCCGGCTCGGGGGTGAAATCGATGAAACCGTATTCGCCGTAAATCTTGCCGTAGGTCTCCAGGGCTTTGCGAACTTTTTCGGTGGAGAAGATATCGCCTTGTTTGAGGGGGAAAGCGCCTTTGAGCGCGTCGACTTTGAGGGTCAAGGCTTTGTCCGGATCGGAGCTTACGATCTTGAGAGTGCCCATGCGGAAGCGTTCACCCTCTTCGATGGGAATAGTAATGTTGACGGCCTTGCCGTTGCTGCGGCCCATGACCAGTGGAACACCCAAGCGGTAACTTTGGGTGTCGATATTCTCTAGAAGGGGTTCGCCGACCGTGGCCTTATAATAGCCGTTGTCTCTGTAAAGCCCGCGAACGCCGACTTCCAGATCCTCACTTAGTTTTTCGCGGTCGTAAGTCTTCGAGAGCACCGCGATATCCCGGAAATACAACGGAATCGAATAAGGACGGTCGTGGCGCATGGCGCGGATCAACTTGCGATCGCTGAAAGCGTGGTTTCCGGTAAATTTAATTTTTCCGACTTTGACCTTGGGGCCTTCCTCGATCTTGAAAACGAGGATAACGGCGTTGCTGGAAGCGATGCGCTCGTACTGCGGGGTGACTTTCGCGAACTGGCGGCCGTGCTCGCCGAGCAATTCCTTCAAAACAACTTCCGCTTTCTTGATTCTCGTGGGATCGAACTGGCTTTCGACGGTCAGGCCGACCTTGCGTTCCTTGAAGCGGTCGAGGATGTCCGATTCAGAAACGGAGTGGATGCCGTCGTAGCGGATACGGCGAATCTGCGGGCGCTCCTTGACCTCAAAGATGATGACTTTCTGATTGGGCTTTGGCGAATCCTCGACGCGCAACTTCACGTCCTCGAAGAACTGGGTATTCCAAAGCGCTTGAAAATCGCGGCGCAGCGTTTCTTCATTGTAAACATCGCCGTTGCGGCTGAAGATGCGCGCCATCAAGGTGTCCTGGCGCACGCGGCGGTTTCCCAGGAATTCGATGTGGTCGACGGTAATCTGCTGCTGTTGCGCGGCGGCCTGAGGATCCGCCGGGGGATGCTCCACGATAACGTCCTTGCCGGTGGCGTAGTCAAAAGAAGCGCTGAATAGATAGGAACGCGAGGAGTCGTCCGCATGGGAGTTTTCTCGCAGCGCTGCGGGTGACGCGATCGCCAAAA
>Ga0210399_10001463_pt1 | contig 18420 bp, 15 predicted proteins | sample IncBWC14MmetaG_FD_150865 | JGI IMG/M metagenome (GOLD analysis project Ga0210399, IMG submission 150865) | Forest soil microbial communities from Barre Woods Harvard Forest LTER site, Petersham, Massachusetts, United States - Inc-BW-C-14-M | ecosystem: Environmental > Terrestrial > Soil >...
CGGCAATACCTGACCCAACGGAACGACGTGAAAAAGAGAAGGATGGAGCCGGTTGTCAATCTCCGACTCAAACGCCATGATAGATCCGGTTACGCCCAGAATTAGGAGCAAAGCAGCTGCGATCAATCCGCCGACAAGATGAATCTTGAACGCCAGCGAGCGCCATCCCCAAGGACTTTTCATGGCACGGAATTCCGACTATGAACCTAAGCTGAGGGCGAAGTCGCCCGACGCGAAGAAAAGACTTGCGTTGGCAGGCCACCGCCTAAAAGAGCTATTCCCGGCAGCAACACCCACGCAATTAGGCCCATAAACAAACCGCTGACGGTAACGTTGTGTGCGACGTGATCGTCAAGGACCAACGCCACGGGAAACACCACGATGAAAAAAGCTAAATGCGGCAGTACGGGAAAGAGGATCGACAGAAGCATGGCGCCTTGCGAGCCGCCCGCCCGCCACGCCAAGTATGCTGCCAGGGCCCCGATCGGAACCAACAACAGCAGCCACGGAACGTAAATCACGGCCACCGGAGCGCTCATCTGCGAGCCGTGAGCACTCACGATCAGAGGCTTGATACCGAACCGAATACCGATGAACTCATTGACCATCAGCAGCATCACCGAAAGAAATAGCGCCACGAAGCCGGGCAACCACCATTGCCTGACTCGATTTGTCATGATGTTCTCCTTACTCCGTGCTACCTGAATTCTCCGCCGAAGAGATTGCCAATTCTTGACTTGCGAAAGAGCACGCTCGACTGCAGCTTCTTCCGGGAGGCCTTGCCGGCGTAACTGCTCGAAAGTCTCTTCAAGATGGTCGGCGAGCTCTGCGGCAACCTCGCTCCGCTCCCTCGGTTCAAGAGAAATACCAATTAGCCGTTCGCGTACGAACTCGTCCCAATCAGGCATGCTTCACCTTAGTGAGCCGCCGCAAGGCGCGGAAGAGCTCGTCCCATTCCTTGCGGATTGGCGACAGCTTTTTCTTTCCCTGAGGAGTGAGGCGGTAACATCGCCGGCTCCGGCCCGTGCCGCTGGTTTCCCAAGCCCCGCGCACCCATCCGCGCTTCTCCAAGCGGTACAGCAATGGGTAGAGGGAGGCGAGAGTAAATCGCAATGCACCCTGTGTTTGCTGCTCGATGCGCCGCGCCATCTCATACCCATGCAGCGGCCGGTCTTCCAGCACGCTCAACACCGCCAATTCCGCCGTTCCGCGTTTAATCCCTGGCGCAATCATGGAGTCTCCTATATATAGGAATCCTATATATAGAAAGCAGCGTTGTCAACTGTACCGAAGAACAGCTGGAAGTAAAGGAAACCTATAGGGGCGGGGCTTGTCCCGCCCGCGCAACTGTGCCTAGGCCGAAGCGGCGCGCAAGGAAGATGGAAACGTGGTTACAGCTGTGGCGCTGATGGGCACCGCGACACTTTCTGCTTCCGGACTGACCGCAACTTCTGGATGCAGAATTTTTGCAAGCGCTTCGATGCCAGTGATCAGTCTTGGTCCGGGCCGCGAAAAATAACCGCTGGCATCCAGCGCGTACACGCGAGAATTACGCACGGCAGGCATCGCGCTCCACTCTTCCGGAAACGACATCCCGCAGTACTCGTCGCGCGCTTGCTGCGCACTGTAGCCGCACTGCGCGATCAAAAGAATTTCTGGAGCCGCATCGATCACATCTTCGGCGGTGACCCGGAAAGAAGGCGTGCGCTTTCGGCCCAGCGCATCTTTTCCGCCCGCAACCTCGATCATTTCTGGCACCCAATGCCCTGCCACATAGAACGGCTGCAGCCATTCCAGAACCGTCACCCGCGGCCGGTGCTCAATGCCCTCGACTTGGGACTCGAGTTCGCCGAGCCTTGTTCCGATTTTCTTCAGCAGAGCTTCCGCTTCATGCCCGCGGCGAGTCTCTTCCCCAACCCACAAAATGTCGCGCCACACATCGCCAAGATCCTGCGGATTCAGGCACAGAACTTCCGGCGGCTCAAGGAAACGCGCCAGTGTTGTCGGAAGATCGTCCGGCGAAGCAGCGCAAACATGGCACAGATCTTGGGTAATAATCAGGTCCGGCGCCAATTCCGCCAGTGTCTCGGCATCCACCGAATACAGGCTCTCGCCGCGCGAGACATATTCGCCGACGAGCCGGTCGATTTCCGCAGGAGACGCGTCGTGAGGCAGCCGCGAATGAATCACCACTTGCTTCGTGCGCGCTTGGGCAGGAAAGTCGCACTCGTGGCTCACGCCAACAACTTCCTTGTCGAAGCCGAGAGCGAACAAGATTTCCGTGGCGGACGGCAAAAGAGAGACAATGCGCATAGTGAGCCGATCCTAGGAGAACCCCGGCTCCGAGCGGCTAGCGCCGCGCGGGCCTTCTTCGGTTCTCCTTTTTTTTGCCCATTCAACAAAGAACTTGTGGAATTCGTCTGGTGTCGAGATTCCCTTATGAACGAGCAATGTATTCATGGCCTAGACTGTAGCCTTGCAGGTCTGGTCCCGAGAAGCCAGTCGTATGGGCTTTTCGTATGACAAGGTTTGCTCCTGCGCCAACATCCACGGATCCCGTGCGGGCTCATAGTACCGCCGCTTACGGTTAACTAGCAACGTTGTTGTGGTCCGGGTGGTCCGGGGCTGGTTTCCTATTTGTACAGAAAATACTTTCGCCGCGTTTGATCGAAATTCGCAAGGTCCGTGGACCAACTGGCGACGATCTGCTCGGGAGGAACACCTGCTTGCAGTTGTCGGATAGTTGCTGAGTTTCCAATCAGGAAAAGCAATTTCCCCGGATCAAATTTCGCCGGATATAGTTTTTGCAAGACGACGGCGATCTCCAACCCCGTGCGCACGGAACGTACGGCAGCCCGGTCCGTGATGCGAATGCCCACGCCTCCGCAACGCTGACCCGCATAAAGCCCGGAGACTGGAATGAACGGCTGATCGGCGAAACGCAAGCCCGGCTGATGGAGCGCATTCAACTTGTCCGCGACGGCCATTCCATCCATCCATGGCGCGCCGAACTCCTCGAACGGCGTCTCCGTTCCGCGCCCAACCGACACGCCCGCGTTCTGCAGAGTCTCAATGCCGGGATAAACAACCGATCCCTTCACGGTGCGAAGGTTGGGCGACGGAGGTACCCAGCGAATCCCCGTGCTCTCGAAAAAATAGTTGCGATGCCAGTTTTTCATGGCCACGACGTGCAAGTCGCACCCAATGTGATTCTCCGTATTGAAGAATTGCGCGAGTTCGCCGATGGTCAGCCCGTATCGAATGGGCAAAGGAAAGTAGCCGACGATGTTGGTTTTGTCGGAATCAAGTATCGGTCCTTCAATGACATCGCCGCCGAGCAGATTTGGCCGGTCCAGCACGTAGAAGGCAATGTTGTGCTTGGCGGCCTCTTCCATGCAGTACGCCATCGTGGCCGTATAGGTATAAAAGCGCACGCCGGCGTCTTGCACATCGAAAACGAGCGTGTCGATGCCCGCAAGCATTTCGTCCGTGGGCCGCAGCGACTCGCCGTACAAGCTGTAAGTAGGCAGCCCCGTCGTCGGATCTTTCGAAGACGCAAATTTCTCGTCGGCGCGCCCCGCGATCCCATGCTCCGGACTGAAGAGCGCCACAAGCTGGAGTCCCGGTGCGTGAAAGAATAGCTCGATCGTCGAGCGGCCCAGGGCATCGAGTCCCGTGTGATTGGTGATTAAGCCGACATGCTTGCCGCGAAGCGGCGCAAATTTCTCCGCTTCAAGAACGTCGATCCCTGTTTGCACGCGCCCAGGGCGTCCCGATTTTTTCACTGTGGCTTGCGAGGAATTACAGAGGGCCAGAAGCACAAGAAGGCCTGCCAAAACCCGGAACTTTTTCCTGATTCCGCGATCCCCATGACGTTGGCTCAAAGCATTCCCTCCGGTCCTGCGTCACCAATGATATTCTGGAACGCTTCGTTCGGGGCTGCGTTGTGAGCCTGAAGTGCGTGTGTTATATACAGGCGCAGGATCCGGGCAGGAGCCGGGAGACACACACCTGATGAAAGGACGCGGTACCAGCGTTCTGCTGCTCATTCCTTTCTGTTTGTTTCTTTTTCTTATGGCCCACACGACACGCAGTCAGAACAAGGCTCCTTCCACGCGCGCCGTCTCGTCTAGGCCCTCCATTTCTTCCAAGCAAGATGCGTCTGGCACGAAGAAAAGCGCAGCGCCGTCGAAGCCCGCGCGAAAATTATCTCCTGCCGCCTCGCAATGGGTGGAATCAACGCTCGGCAAAATGACGCTTGACGAAAAAGTCGGGCAATTAATTTTCGCGACCTATCACGGAAGTTTCACGGCGACCGACGCTCCCGCCTACGTCGCGATGATGCACGACGTCGAGAAGCTCCACGTCGGCGGATTCATCAACATCACGCAAAGCTCCCCGCTGGGTATCGTGAAAAGCCAGGCGTATCCCACGGCGGTACTCACAAACCAACTGCAGGCAAAATCAAAACTCCCCCTGCTGATCGGCGCGGACTTCGAACGCGGCACCGCGATGCGCTTGGATGAAGGCACTTCGTTTCCAACAGCGATGGCGCTAGCCGCGGCAGGCCATCCCAAAGACGCGTACACTATGGGAAAGATCACCGCGCTAGAGGCGCGCGCCGCGGGCATTCAGTGGATTTACGCGCCCGATGCAGATGTAAACAACAATCCGGATAATCCGATCATCAACACGCGTTCGTTTGGCGAGAATCCGCAGAAAGTTGCTGAGTACGTTTCGGCATTCATACGCGGGGTGCAAGAAAACGGCGGCCTCGCCACCGCAAAGCATTTTCCCGGACACGGCGATACGGCCGCGGATTCGCACATCGATCTCCCGGTGATTCACGCCGATCGCGAACGCCTCGAAAGCTTAGAACTAGTTCCCTTCCGCGCGGCGATTGCGGCGGGGGCGGACAGTATCATGACCGGCCACCTCTCCATTCCCGCGCTGGAGCCCGATTCGAACACGCCGGCGACGCTTTCTTCAAATATTTTGACAGGACTCTTGCGCAAAGAGCTTGGCTATCAGGGCCTCGTAGTCACCGATGCAATGGACATGGGCGGAATCACAGTGCGTTTCGCTCCAGGGGAAGCTGCGGTGCGCGCGTTTGTGGCGGGAGCGGATGCACTGCTCATGCCGCCGGTGCCGGACGCAGCAGTTGATGCGCTGAAAGATGCGGTGAAGTCCGGACGCGTTTCTCGCGAACAGCTGGATGCTTCGGTGCGGAGGATTTTGCAGGCGAAGGCGCGCCTGGGGCTATACAGAGAGCGCTTGGTTGACGTGAACGCGCTGAACAAACATTTCGGCAAGGTGGAATGGCAGAAAGAAGCGCAGGAAATTTCAGACCGGGGTGTGACGCTCTTGCGGGACACCGCGCATCGCTTGCCGCTGGATGAAACGAAGCCGACGCGAGTGCTGCTCGTTGCGCTATACGCCGATCCAGAACCGTATCCTGGCGAGGATCTCGAACGCGAACTGCGTTCGCGCGCGGATGTGCTGACCACGCTGCGCGCGGATACACGGTTTGTGAAGGCGGACAATTTGAAATTGCCGGCCGCGGATACGTATGACTTGGCGGTTCTGGCGTTTTTTGTGAGGGTGAGCGACCGGAAGGGGAACGTGGATATTCCGGCGGAGCAGGCGGCGCTGGCGGAAAAAGTTTACAAGAACGGGAGGCCGGTGGTGACGATTGGATTCGGCAGTCCGTATCTGGTCGAACATTTTCCGCAAGCGGAGACTTGGATTGCGGCGTTCGGCATTAGCGACGTGGCGCAGATTTCCGTTGCGCGCGCGCTGTTCGGGCAGATAGCGGTGCGCGGGCACTTGCCGGTGACTGTTCCGGGCGTGGAGATGAAAGCGGGATTCGGAATCGAGTTACCCGCGAATCCGATGACCGTCCAGCCGATGGACGCGCGCGCGGAAGCGCAACTGCAGCCGGCGTTTGAAGTCCTCGAACGCGCGATCGCGGATAAAGCCTTTCCTGGCGCGACGCTGGCGATCGGCTACCGAGGGCGCGTGGCGCTGCACGGGTTCGGCAAGCTGAGCTACGACGCCAAGTCCCCGCGAGTAGATGTGCGCACGACGTATGACGTGGCGTCGCTGACAAAAGTCATTGTCACGACGACGCTGGTGGAAAAACTGGTCGAGGGAGATTTTCATTCTCCGCTGCAACTGGATGCGCCGGTCGAGCGCTACTTGCCGGAGTGGGCTGGCGGGCCGCAGGCGGAGTGGCGTCATCGAGTGACGCTGCGCCACTTGATGACGCACACGTCGGGGCTGCCACCGTTCAAGGAGTACTGGCGCACATCAAAAGGCAAGCAAGACACTTTGAAGATGATTTTTGCCGAGCCCCTCGAGTCGGAGCCGGGAACGAAAATGGTGTACTCCGACCTCGGAATTATTTTGATGGCCGAGATTATTGAGCGCTTGACGGGACGGACGCTCGACGACCTCGCGAAGGAATACATTTTCTCACCGCTCGGGATGAACGATTCGATGTACAAGCCGCCGAAAAAACTTTGGCCGCAGATTGCGCCGACAGAATTTGACGCGAATTTTCGGAAGCGGCTGATCCAAGGCGAGGTGCATGACGAGAATGCCTTCGCGATCGGCGGCGTCTCAGGCCACGCAGGACTGTTCAGCACCGCGCCCGATTTGGCTGCGTTTTGCCAGATGCTGCTGAATGGTGGCGTCTACGCGCACCAGAGGATCTTGCGCCGCTCGACGATTGCGCAATTCACGGCGCCGCAACAGCTTTCGGGCGGAACGCGCACGCTCGGCTGGGTGGTTGTGACCGAAGGCAGCTCCAGCGGCCACTACTTTTCGCCGCACAGCTTCGGGCATACCGGTTTCACAGGCACTTCTATTTGGATCGATCCGGACCGCCAGCTCTTCGTGGTGCTGCTAACGAATCGCGTCAACCCGACGCGGGAAAACCACAAAATTGCCGAGGTGCGGCCAGCGCTCCACGATGCGGTGATCGAGGCTCTAGGACTGGCGACAGCGGCACCCCCGTCGAAGTAAGCTAAGCAAGCGGCAAACCTTGGCAATGGTCCGGAGTATCACCCCTCGCCTTGCGTAAGTGGGGCGGGACAAGCGTTCCGTGATGACGAGAGGATGAGCGAACGGAGCGTCGAGCGAACATCAAAAACCGTGATTGGATGCGCACTCGACGTAGCTGAGCGAAGAGCGACGCAAACGGCCGGTCAGTTTGCGGCGCTCTTCGCACGCTCTTTGAGCAGCGTTTGGATCTCGTTCTCGAAGGCGGCTTTGTCCACCATGCCGACGTGCAAGTCGGCGATCCTGCCGTCGCGATCAATCAGCAGCGTTGCGGGCATCGAGCTGAAGCCGAAACGGTCTCCCATGTCCCAATTTCCAATCACCGTCGGATAATTGATCTTATGCTGTTGCAGGAATGGCTTGACAGATTTCCAGCCGTCGTCGTCCATGGAAACGCCGAGTGCGGATAGTCCGTTCTTTTTGTACTTGCTCTGGAACTCCACATACCACGGAATTTCTACCTTGCATCCCGTGCACCACGTGGCCCAGAAATCAAGTAGCACAACACGACCCTTGTAGGCTGACAATTTGACGGGCGCGCCTTTTCGGTCAGTTAGCGTGAAGTCTGGGGCCGTCTTTCGGGATGCGGCCGGTGTCAGGTCGGCTGGGGCTACCGCCGGCAGCGCGAACGAAACCACGAGAGCGATTGTTGTGACCATAGGACCACGCATGTAGTGACCTCCGTACTCAATTCTCGCGGCCGCTCATCAGACGGCTGCGAGCCGACTTGCCGAAGCCGATCTAGCTTTTCTTACGATGACTCCGCCAACGACGATGCCGATCAAATCGAGGGCCCGGCTGAACAGAAATGGCCCTAGGAATGGAATCACCGGCCGGGCGAGTGGCGTGCGCCCGAAAAAAATGAAAAGAAGCCAGGCAAGCGGGGCCGCGCGTAGGAGGCTAAGTGCTATGGCTGCGACCATTTCCCTTCCTCTGGCTAAAAGTGCCACGACACAGCCGATCAGAAGCGACTGGGTGATGCTAACGATCGGAATGCCGTAAGCCAGTAGCCACACATAGGCTTCGTAGTGGCGGCTGGAGTAGGGCCGCTGCGTTCGAAGCAAGGCGATGATCAGCTGAGCGGGCAGTGCACCGCTAAACCACGACAACAAGAATCCCAGGAAGAGAGCCACGGCGAGCGACGGCGGTGTAGCGTGGAAAGCGGCGCCGGCCAAGTGCGCAATGGTTTTCGCGCTTTGCAGCCGATACCAGCGGCGTGCATTGGCGATTCCTGAGCGCGAGGCCAGGTCGGAGAATTCCTCACTGAGGTCGCCAAGAATGGATTCCGCTTGCTCTCGAGAAGCAAACAGATCGACAAGCCAGGCGGCGAGGCGTGGTGGCCGAGCGGGAGATGGCTGCTGCGTCATGAGCTGACTCCTAGGAGAGCGAGCCCTTCCGTGAGGCTGCGGAGCGCGCGGTGCGTGTGCTTGACGGCCGACACTCCCGGCGCGGTGACGCGGAAGAAACGCTTGGACCTCCCGCCGCGTTCTGGGGTCGGATCTCCTACGCGGGATTGCACGAGAGTCTTGGCTTCGAGACGATCGAGCGTGGCATAGATGGCGCCGATCGACACTTCTCGCCTCGTGCGTGCTTCGATCTCCCGCCGTACGGTGACTCCGTAGGCCTGATCACCAAGTCGCAGGACCGCTAAAAGGACCATGTGTTCAAATTCGCCGAGATACTCGCGAGCAGACATTAGACATACAATATAGAAGAAATGGAGCGCCGGCGTCAAGGACGGCCAACAGTTAGGAAATAGTGGTTACCAGGCAGAGTTGGGCCACGTTTGTTTGTGGCGGAAACGGGAGACGCTCTTTAGAAAGCAAGTTTCTGATGCAGATCCTCGCCAGCTTGGGCCAGATCGGCGGGTTTGCCCAGGTCGCGCCAGTAGGAGTTGTCGTGGCGGAAGGCTACGATTTTTTCGCCTTGGGAGGCTAGCCGGAGATAGGAATCGATGATGGAGAAGGGGCCGGTTTCTGTGAGTAGGGGGAGGAGGCGGGGAGAGATGATGTGGATGCCGGAGAAGGCTAGGGGCTCGAACGCGGAGAGTGTTGTGGACTCGGGAAGGGGCGACTGGCTAGTGGTGAGTGGCGAATGGCTTTTGACGCGGCGGCCGGAGAGTTGGAGCTGGTCGTTGAACAGAAGTTTCCGCCCGGAGTCGCGGGATTGCACGGCTAGAGTGGCCAGGGCTTGATGTACGGTGTGGAATTGGAGCATGGCGGCCAGGTCGATGGTGCTGATTACGTCGACGTTGTGGAGCAGGAAAGGCTCGTCGGCGGGACCGGACTGATCTCGGCTGGAGTCAGTGCGGCTCAGATTTTCTTGGAAAAACCAGGCGGCTTTTTTTAGGCCGCCGCCGGTGTCCAGGAGTTGATCATCTTCGCGGGAGATTTCGATGCGCATTTCGAAATTGTTTTTGGATTTGAGATATTGCACGACCATGTCGGCGAAGTGGTGGACGTTGATGACGGCTTCGGTGATGCCGAAGGTGTGGAGGCGGGTGAGGATGATTTCCAGCAGAGTGCGGTTGTTGATTTCGACCAGGGCTTTGGGGCATGAGTCGGTCAGGGGGCGGAGGCGGGTGCCCAGGCCGGCGGCTAGGATCATGGCTTTCATAGGAGCGGACCGGCGAGTGGTAAGTAGGTAGTCGTGAGCCGTGCGGGAAAGAAAAACATAACGCCGACACGCTGACGAAACGCCGAGGGAGAAGGAAGCGACGCGTGGAGAGTGGCGAGCGAAAACCGGGAAAGAACATGTACACAAAGGGAACGGAGAGCACAGAGGGCGCAGAGAAGAGAGGAGATCATTTGCGCAGGTTCTCGAGACCAAGGTGGCGAAGGACGACCGCTACGCCGGGTTTGCTGCGGAGGCGTTTGGCTAGTTGCTCGGCTAGATAGACGGAGCGGTGTTGGCCGCCGGTGCAACCGAACGAAACCATTAGATTCTTGAAGCCTCGGCTTTGGTAGCTGGCGATGCTTGCGTCAACCAGGCTCAGGACGCTGGCGAGATATTGATGAACAGTCTCTTGTTGGTTGAGATAGTCGATAACCGGGGCGTCTTTGCCGGTTACGGATTTGAAGCGTTCTTCGCGGCCGGGGTTGGGGAGGCTGCGGCCGTCGAAGACGAAGCCGCCGCCGTTGCCGGTTTCGTCGGTGGGAAGTCCCTGGTGAAAGGAAAAACTGAAGACGCGAATGACCAAATTGTCGGCTTCGCTCGCCAGGCCCTGGAGCTTTTCCGAGGCTAGCATTCCTTTGAAAGCGGCCATTAACGCGGGGAGTGCGATCGGTAGCTCGACGTGATGCAGCAGCCAGCGGAGATTTTTTAGGGCATAGGGGACGCTTTGCAGAAAGTGGGCTTTGCGTTCGTAGAAGCCGCGGAAACCGTAGGCGCCGAGGGCCTGCATGATGCGGACGAAGACGTAGGCGTAGTAGTAGCGGAGGAAGGCTTCGCGATCGACCGGGATGAAATTCGCGAGCGCGCGAAGATAATCATAGATGAGCTGCTGCCGGAGTTCAGGGGGAAGATCGGCTTTGGCATCGTAGAGGAGAGAGGCGATGTCGTATTGAAGGGCACCTTTGCGGCCGCCTTGGTAGTCGACGAAATAAGGCTGGCCATCGCGGAGCATGATGTTGCGCGACTGAAAATCGCGGTAGAGGAAATAATCGCAAGGCGCGCTGAGCAGGAATTCTGTCAGCCGTCCGAAATCGTCCTCAAGCGCGAGTTCGCTGAAAGGGATGCCCGCCAGGCGGAGGAAATAGTATTTGAAATAGTTGAGGTCCCAGGCAATGGATTGGCGGTCGAAGCTGGCGATGGGATAGCAGACGGAGTAGTCGAGGTCGCGGCTGGCTTCGACTTGGAAGCGCGGGAGGACGGCGACGACGTTGCGATAGGTTTCGACGACTTGCGGGGCGATGGTGCCACCTTGGCGATTTTTGGAGAGAAATTCGAAGAGCGTCGTGTCGCCGAGATCTTCTTCGAGATAGGCGCCTTGGGTTAGATCTTCGGCGTAGATTTCTGGAACGGGGAGATGGTGTCTGCGAAAATGTTTGGAAAAGGCGAGGAAGGCGACGTTTTCTTCGCGGACGTTGTAGAGGATGCCGATGGCAGTACGCGGGCCGGCGCTTAGGCGGATGATTTTGCGGCCCGAGCCGCCTAGTTCGCCTTGGAGCGGTTGCACGCGGTCGACGGGGGCGTGGAAGTGTTGCTCGAAGAGATTTTTTAGGACGTCGATGGGCATGGTTTTCGGCTTAGCTGTTACCACTCATCCAGAGAGCAAATCGTTTTCTAGCATAGCCGATTCCGATTGAAGAGATTTGGGTGGAAGTGAAAGCATGTGCCCAGAAATGTCGAGAATGCATGAGGACATCGCACAGAGCACAAGCTGAAGCCCGCGCCACGAGGGGCGTATTGATGATTTGGCGGCAAGCGCTGCGCCATCCCGCGGCACTTGCGTCTAACGGGAACAGCTGACGGCTATAATGAAGTAATGCCATCACAGCGGAGCGAAAAAAGGCGTACAGAGCAGCGGCTGGCTGCGTCGACGAGGCTCGACCGGATGACGGCTGCGGAGATTGTGCGGTTGATGAACCGTGAGGATCGCCGGGTCGCAAGGGCGGTGGGACGAGAGCTGCCGGCCATTGCGCGGGCGGTGGATGCTATTGTGCGCGGCATGCGAGCGGGCGGGCGGTTGATTTATGTGGGGGCGGGATCGAGCGGGAGGATGGCGGTGTTGGATGCGGCGGAGTGTGCGCCAACGTTTGGAATTGCGCCGGGGCGGATGGTGGCTTTGATTGCGGGGGGACGACGTGCGGTGACGGGGGCGGTCGAGGGCGCGGAGGATTCGGCGGCGAATGGGGCGCGGGATTTGCGGCGCTTGAAATTGGGGCGGAACGATGTGGTGGTGGGGATCGCGGCCAGCGGGACCACGCCGTATGTTTTGGGGGCGATGAAGTATGCGCGGGGGCGCGGGACTTTGACGGTGGCGGTGATGGCTAACCGGGATATGCCGCTAGCGCTCTTGGTGAAGATTGTAATTGGGGTGGAGGTGGGGGCGGAGGTTTTGACGGGGTCGACGCGGTTGAAGGCGGGGACTTCGCAGAAGATGGTCTTGAACATGCTGAGTACGGCTGTGATGGCGAGGCTGGGGCATGTTTATGAGAACTTGATGATTGATGCGGTTTTGACAAATGAGAAGCTGCATGGGCGGGCGGTCAGGATTTTGATGGAGGCTAGCGGTGCGAGTGTGTCTAGAGCGGAGGACGCTTTGCGGGTGGCGGGACACAGTATGCGCGCAGGGTTGGTGATGCTGAAGTTAGGGGTGAGCGCCGGAGCGGCTCGAAAAAAACTGGCGGCGGCTCAGGGGAATTTGCGCACAGCACTGGGGGAATAAGAAAAGGCCTTACACGGAGGTCCGAGAGACACCGCGGGCACAGAGAAGAGCTAGCAAGACGAGGAAAGAACGAGCGGATGGATAAATTTTTGATACGTGGCGGAAAAGCGCTGCGGGGGACGGTGGCGATCAGCGGGGCGAAGAATTCTGCGCTGCCGGCGATGGCGGCGGCTTTGCTTACAGCGGAGAAAGTTGCGGTGCACAACATCCCCAAGGTGCGCGATCTGATCACCATGGGCAAGCTGCTGACGTTTATGGATGCGAAGGTCACGGTGACGGAGATGCCCGCAAGCGACTACGTAATCGAGGCGCCGGCGTTGAATCATGCGGAGGCGCCGTATGAATTGGTGAAGACCATGCGGGCGTCGATTTTGACGCTGGGGCCGTTGATGGCGCGGCTGGGAGTGGCGCGGGTTTCCTTGCCGGGGGGTTGTGCGATTGGGGCGCGGCCGGTGGATTTGCATTTGTCGGCTTTGGAAAAGATGGGCGCGGAAATCGCTATGTCGCACGGGTACATCGAGGCGAAGGTGCCGGGAAACGGGGCCAAAGGCGGGCGGCTGAAGGGCGCGCACATTGTGTTTGAGAAAATTACGGTGACGGGCACTGAAAATATCTTGATGGCGGCGACTTTAGCGGATGGCGAGACCGTACTTGAGAATTGCGCGCGTGAACCGGAGGTGACGGACCTCATCGTAATGCTGCGGAAGATGGGCGCGGAGATCGCGGGAGACGGCACGGCGACGTTGCGGATTCGCGGCGTGCGGGAATTACACGGGACGGAGCACAGTGTGATTCCAGACCGCATTGAGACCGGGACCTTTTTGGTGGCGGGAGCGATTACCGGCGGCGACCTGACGATTACGAATTGTCAGCCGGAGCATCAGGCGGCAGTGATTGCGAAATTGCAACAGACGGGAGCGTCGATCATAACGGTGGACCAGACGACTTTGCGCGTGCGCGGAGGCGGAAAACTGGTGGCCGCGGACATGACTACCGAGGAGTATCCGGGATTTGCTACGGACATGCAGGCGCAGTACATGGCGTTGGCGACGCAGGTGGAAGGCACATCCTTGATTACGGAGACGATTTTCGAGAACAGGTTTATGCACGCCAGCGAGATGATTCGAATGGGCGCGAATATTTCTGTAGAAGGGCGGCGAGCCGTGGTTCACGGGCCTGCGGTGTTGTCTGGATCGACGGTACAGGCTTCCGATCTGCGGGCTAGCGCGGGTTTGGTACTGGCCGGGTTGGTGGCGAGTGGAGAGACGGTGATCGACCGCGTGTATCACATCGATCGTGGGTATGAAGGCATTGTTGAGAAGTTGCGGGCGGCGGGCGCCGACATCGAGCGTGTGCATGGCACAGTGCTGTAAGGAAGAGCGATCAGATCTCCCGAGGTAAGTTCGACCACCTTCGACGCACAACCGTCGGATTTACCACCGCTGCGCTTGAGGGATATGGGCTTCGCGATTCCCTGCCCGCTCGCCACCGTAGGCCTCTTATCCGCTGCTTGTTCATCGGCCCGCGTCTTTGCTCCGCGCTTCTTTGGGGCCCCGCCTCGTGGCGGGTGTGATTTCACCCTCGCGCTTCGCTGACCCTTCACCTCCATCAGGTTGAGTAGAGGGCTTTCATCTCTAGGCTCTCGAACATGCTCGGCACACAGAGAGAAGGCCCTCGAAATTGTCGAGGGCCTTCTTGGCAAGAGATAAACAGTGGTTTGAACGGGCACGGCAAGCCGCGCCCCTAAGAATCACGAACGCTATTCCTGGCTGCCGGAGTCGCTGCCGGCAGGACCCTGTTGGCCGCCGCCGCTGGCGGCCGCCTTTTGCTGTTTCTCGCGTGCTTCCTTGATTAGGGCTTTGCGCGAGAGGCGAACTTTGTTGCCCTCGATGGAAAGAACCTTGACGAGGACTTGGTCGCCGAGCTTCAGCTCGTCGCGAACGTCGCGGATGCGATGTTCGGAGATTTCGCTGATGTGCAGGAGACCGTCGGTGCCGGGGAAGAGTTCGACGAAGGCGCCGAACTCCGCAAGGCGTACGACTTTGCCGAGGTAGGTTTTGCCGATTTCGGCGGAAGCAGTGACATCGCGAACCATTTGCAGGGCCGCATCGCCGCCAGCGCCGCTGGTCGAGAAGATGTGCACGGTACCGTCTTCGAGGACGTCGATTTTGACGCCGGTGGCTTCGATGATGGACTTGATCTTCTTGCCGCCCGGACCGATCAGGTCACGGATCTTATCCTGAGGAATTTTCAGCTTGAAGAGGCGCGGAGCGTACGCGGAAATTTGCGTGCGTGCTTCGCCGAGGGTCTTCTCCATGGTGTCGAGAATTTCCAGGCGGGCTTTTTTCGCCTGCGCCAGGGCTTCGCGCATCATGCCGATGCTTATGCCCAGGACCTTGATGTCCATCTGGAGCGCGGTGATGCCTGCACGCGTGCCAGCTACCTTGAAGTCCATGTCGCCGTAATGATCTTCAGCGCCGGCGATATCCGTGAGGATCGAATACTTTTTATCATCGCCGACAACCAGGCCCATGGCGATACCTGCGCACGGCGCTTTCAGAGGAACACCGGCATCCATGAGAGCCAGCGAGCCGCCGCAAACGGTGGCCATCGAGGAAGAACCGTTGGATTCGAGAATATCGGAAACCAGGCGCATGGCGTACGGAAAATCCGCCTCGGGAGGAAGCAGGTTCACGAGCGCGCGCTGCGCGAGAGCGCCGTGGCCGATTTCGCGGCGACCGGGGCCGCGCAGGAACTTCACTTCGCCGACGCTGAACGGCGGAAAGTTGTAATGCAGCATGAAGCGATTGAATTGGTCTTGCTCGAACAGCAGGTCGAGGCGCTGCATGTCTTCCTTGGTTCCGAGAGTGAGCGTGGCGAGAGCTTGCGTTTCGCCGCGGGTGAACAGAGCCGAACCGTGCACGCGGGGTAGCAAGCCGACTTCGCAGGAAATATGACGGATTTGGTCAAAGGCGCGGCCGTCAGGACGGCGGCGGGCGTTCAGGACGTCATCCCGGAAGATGTTTTCGCGAAGGCGCTCGAGTGCGCGCTTGGTGAGAGCGCGCTTTTCGTCCATCTCCTTCTTGGGCTCCTCGGGGATGGCTTTGATAATCTCTTCCTTCAGCGCATCCACGAGGTGGTAGCTCTCTTTCTTGGGATGCTTTTCGGTATTGAGAGCATCGTGGAGTTTGGCGCCGTACTTTTTGTCGAGGTCCTTGTAGATGGATTCGTCAAAGGGAAGCGGCTTAACAACCACCTTCACCGGCTTGATTTTCGCGTGCAACTCCTTGATGGCCGCGACAATTTTCTTGACCTGAGCGTGGCCGAATTCGAGAGCGTCGACGACGGCTTCTTCGGAGATTTCGAGAGCGCCGGACTCGACCATGACAATGGCTTCTTCCGTGCCGGCGACGACGATGTTCAGCAAACTCTTCTTCTGTTCGGCGACCGTGGGGTTGGCCACCAGCTGACCATCGAGCAAGCCGACGCGAACGCAAGCAATGGGCTTCTCAAACGGGAGATCGGAACAATAGGAGGCCGCGGAGGCGGCGGTAACAGCGATGACGTCAGGATCATTGTCGCTGTCCGCGGAAAGCACCATCGCGACGATTTGTGTTTCGTTGCGCCAAGACTCCGGGAAGAGCGGGCGCATGGGCCGGTCAATCAGACGAGAGGTGAGAATCTCTTTTTCCGAAGGACGACCTTCGCGCTTGAAGAAGCCGCCGGGGATTTTTCCAGCCGAATAGGTGTTTTCGCGATAGTCCACGGTCAGCGGAAGAAAATCGCGGTCGTTGGCGACCGACGACATACAGGCGGTGGTCAACACGACCGTGTCGCCGTAACGAGCGGTAATGGCGCCGTTGGCTTGCTTGGCAATCTTGCCAGTTTCGAGAATGAGGGTGCGTCCCCCGATTTCAACCGATACCTGGTGTGGTGCTGGTGTGTGTGTATTTTCAGACATAGATAATCATTTCCTTTGGCGCCGTTTCATAACGGAGCGTTCGAGAGCGTCCACAGGAGTGACGACCTTCGAGGAGTAGACAGCCGCTTTGCGGCCTAGAAGACAATTCCCTGCTTCGAATAGGTCGGCAATTACCTGGCCCGGATAACCCCAGAGAAGAAAAGAGGCGAGAAATACGCCGGATTAGACCACGAGAAACGCCGGCCGAAATGCAGCCGAGGGCCCGATGATTTCACAAAGAACGCAACCGACAGGCGTGGCGTCAGACAGACTTCGATTGTAAGTTGTCATTCTGTGAAAACGCAGAGGCTTCTGCCCGTTGAGACTCTCGAATGTAAGGCAGTTACTTGCGCAGGCTAAGGCGTTCAACAATCTCGCGATACCGATCCGGGTCACGACGGTTTAGATAGTCCAGCAGGCGGCGGCGCTTATTGACCATCATGATCAAGCCTCGCCGGGATGCGTGGTCTTTAACGTGGGACCTGAGATGCGTTGTGAGGTAGCTGATCCGTTCACTCAAAAGTGCAATCTGGACTTCCGGTGAGCCAGTATCTTTCACTTCCCGCCGGAATTGCTCGATCAACACCGCTTTGGCTGTGCTCAAGTGCCCCTCTCCGTCGTCCCCTGAATTTTTTCCTCTTCTCTTCGACTCATTCAGGCTAACACAAATATGTTTTGAGTGTAAAGGAATGTCGACATATTGTACGGCGGGGCTTCGTTTTTGTGGCGGAAGGCTTTGGCAGTTGCGTTGTGGCTGCAAATTGGGGTTGAATGCTTGCTGCGAGTGTAAAAACCTTGAGAGGAGAACGAAAAATGCAAAAGCGAATGGCGGCGATTGGTGGGCTCTGTCTTGGCTTGAGTTTTCTGGCCACGCAGGCGTCCTGTCAATCGGACAAGAGCAAGCGCCCTAGTCCGCCGGCGACGGCATCCTGTGCGCTGGCAGCTGGTAAAACGATCACGGTGGACTATTCGAGCCCGCGCGTAAACGGCAGAAAAATCTTCGGGGAACACGAGCCCTATGGCAAAGTCTGGCGCGCTGGTGCCAACGAAGCCACGACGTTTGTAACCACGGCAGACTTGAAGGTCGGCGGGAAAGACGTGCCCGCCGGCGGCTATACGCTTTTTGCGATACCCAATGCGGACAGCTGGACGCTGATCATCAGCAAGAAAACCGGGGAATGGGGCACGGCGTATCCTGGGCCTGGGGAAGATCAAGCGCGCGTAGAGATGAAGGTCTCCAAGCCGTCGTCGCTCGTTGAGAATTTCACGATTGCGTTTGACAAGGGCGGCAGCGGCTGCACCATGAAAATGGAGTGGGAGACAACTCGGGCTTCGGTGGAAATCGCTGAAAAGTAGAACGGGCACTCCTGCCGGTCCGGTTTTCTCACACTTTGAAAGTAAGAAGAATGCGGCAGACAGACAAGAACGTCTGTCCCACTCAGGAATTTTTCGTGCGGACGAGCGAAAGGAATTCGTCGCGGGTCTGCTTATTGTGCCGGAAGCCGCCGAGCATTGCGCTGGTCACAGCCTGGCCATGCTGCTTCTCCACCCCGCGCATCTGCATGCAAAGGTGACGGGCCTCAATGATCACGCCGACACCTTCTGGGCTGATTTTGTCCTGAATAGCCGCGGCGATTTGACTGGTGAGGCGCTCCTGAATCTGCAGACGGCGCGCGAACATGTTGACCAGGCGCGCGACTTTGCTGAGGCCGATGACGCGCTTGTTGGGAAGATACGCTACGTGGCACTTGCCGAAAAACGGCAGCAAATGGTGCTCGCAAAGGCTGAAGAACTCAATGTCCTTTACCACCACCATTTCGTCATAGGAAACGCTGAAGGTGGCGCCGTTGAGAATATTCTCCGCGTTTTGGTGGTAACCGCTGGTCAAGAATTTCAGCGCCTTTTCATAGCGCTCGGGAGTCTTGCGCAGGCCTTCGCGGTTCGGGTCTTCACCGATGAGTTTGATGATTTCGCGAACGTGGCAGGCAATTCTGCGCGCGTCCAGCTC
>Ga0210399_10001465_pt1 | contig 18416 bp, 16 predicted proteins | sample IncBWC14MmetaG_FD_150865 | JGI IMG/M metagenome (GOLD analysis project Ga0210399, IMG submission 150865) | Forest soil microbial communities from Barre Woods Harvard Forest LTER site, Petersham, Massachusetts, United States - Inc-BW-C-14-M | ecosystem: Environmental > Terrestrial > Soil >...
ACTCCCGAAATCGCCCCTTCTTCGCCCCTGACGCAACCCGTGCGGCAATTCGAGGCCCTCCTCGAAGTCAGCGAAACGATTGCCCAGCAACGCGACCTAAAGCTACTCTTCCACGAGCTTTCCAATCGCCTCCACTCCGTCCTGCAATTCGATTTTCTCGGCCTGATTCTTCACGACCCCGCCCGCGACACAATGCGCCTCCATATTCTCGTAACTCATGATCCCATCCCGCAGGAGGATCCGGAAGAGATGCCCGTCGCCAACTCTCCCTCCGGTTGGGTTATTGAAAACCAGGAACTCTTCCTCACCCAGGACACTTCCAAAGACGCGCGCTATCCCCACTTCATGAAAAAGTTGCAGGCCGTTGGCGTGCATTCCGTGGCGATTCTTCCGCTCACCACAGCCCATCACCGGCTGGGCACCATGGTTTTTGGGCGTTACGTCCCGCAGGGCATCAGCGAAGCCGAAATCCAGTTCATGAAGCGCGTTGCCGCCCAGGTGGCGGTGGCCGCGGATAACGCCTTGAATTTTGAAGCCGCGGAAGTCTATCAGAAACAATTGGCTCGTGAACGCGACCGTTTGCAGGTGCTCCTCGAAATCAACAATCTCCTGGTCAGCACCCGTGACCCAGCGACCGTGTTTAAAGGCATCGTCTCTTCGATCAAACCCGTTCTTCAGCACGACTACACCAGCCTGGCGCTGCTCGATGCGGCCTCCGGCCTGCTGAAAATTCACTACCTGGATCTTCCAGGAAACTCCTCGATCGCCAAACCCGAAATCACTGTTCCGCTCGAAGGCTCGCCCGCCGGGCAATGCTTCTCCAGCGGTCAGGTGCTGATCACGCGCGGCAAAGATCTCGATCGATTTCGTCACGACGTGTTACGTTTCTTGCGCGAACAAGCCGTTCAAGCCATCTGTTGCGTGCCGTTGACCACGCACGGGCGCACTTTCGGCACCATCAATCTCGCCAGCCGCAATCCCGATGCGTTCACGCCCGCCGACGTGGAACTCCTGCAACAAGTCGGGGTGCAGGTCGCCATCGCTCTCGAAAACGCCTTGGCCTTCAAGGAAATTGACACGCTCAAAGACAAGCTTGCCGTCGAAAAACTCTACCTCGAGGAGGAAATTCGCTCCGAGTTTAACTTTGAGGAAATTATTGGCGACAGCCCCGTGCTGCGCCGCACCCTGGCGCAAGTGGAACTCGCGGCTCCCGCGGGAACCACGGTCCTCATTCAGGGCGAAACCGGCACCGGCAAGGAAATCATCGCGCGCGCGATTCACAATCTCAGCCCGCGTCGCGAACGCACCTTCGTCAAGGTAAATTGCGCCGCGATCCCCGCGGGCCTGCTCGAATCCGAACTCTTCGGCCACGAGCGTGGCGCCTTCACGGGCGCGGTGACCCAGAAAATGGGCCGCTTCGAATTTGCCGACCGCGGCACGCTCTTCCTCGACGAAATTGCGGACTTGCCCCTGGAACTGCAGCCCAAGCTGCTGCGCGTTTTGCAGGAGCAGGAATTCGAACGCCTGGGCGGCAACCGCACGCAGCGTGTGGATGTGCGTGTCGTCGCTGCGACCAACGGAGATCTAGCCCAACTCGTCGCCGAGCGCAAATTCCGCAGCGACCTTTATTACCGCCTAAACGTCTTCCCCATTTTTGTGCCGCCGCTTCGTGAGCGCCGCGAAGATGTGCCCTTACTAGTGCGCTATTTCGTCCAGACTTTCAGCCGCCGCCAGAACAAGACCGTTGAATACATCCCCGCTGATGTCATGGACGCGCTGGTCAACTATTCCTGGCCGGGCAATATCCGCGAACTGGAGAACCTCATCGAGAGAGCTGTTTTGCTCTCGACGGGCAAAGAATTGCGCGTGCCCGTTGGCGAACTGAAAGCGGCCACGGCCGCTTTCTCTCCCGCCGCCGGTGCCTCGGAATCATCAGGCAACCCGATGGCAATAGCCGACTCTCCAAACACTTCCACATCTCCAATTGCCACGCTGGAAGACGCCGACCGCCAGCACATTCTTCGCGCCCTGCGGCAAACCAACTGGCGCATCGCCGGCCCCCGGGGCGCCGCAACATTGTTAGGTATGAAGCGTACCACCCTCCAAGCCCGCATCCGCAAGCTCGGCATTAGGCGGCCGGTCTGATAGAGACGTCCGCTTGGATTAACGGATGGACTGTGCTTACCTAAAAAGGTACATGATGAAGCCGCCGCCAAGTCTGGAAGACCGTCTCTTACGGGCAATCGTGGGCCTGTTCTCGGCACTGGTCTTGTTGCTGTTCGCGGGCCCCTGCCTTGCTCAATTACCAGTTATCCGTTTTGTGCGCGACCCGGATCCCGCGCCGGAGTTCAAACTCAAAGATCTTTCAGGTAAGGACGTGAATATCGAAGCGTCTCGCGGCAAAGTCATTCTTCTGAACTTCTGGGCCACCTGGTGCGGCCCGTGCCGCGAAGAAATTCCGGAATTGGTGGCGCTGCAGAACCGCTACAAGGACCGCCTGCAGATTATTGGACTGGTGGTGGATGACGACGACGAAAAAGCGATTCGCAGCGTGATCGAATCCGAGGGTATTAATTATCCTGTCGCCCTGGCCGATCCCGACACACGCTTTGCCTACGGGGGCATCGCAGCGCTGCCCACCGTGTTTGTCATCAACTCCGAGGGCCGCGTCGTCCAGAAACACGTCGGCCTGTTCAATCCTACTCTCTATGAAACGGAAGTGCGCGCTTTGCTCGGCCTTCCCGTTGCCGCCAAGGTGGAGACCTTTCAGGATGAGGGCGACATCTTTCTGAAGCATGCCGATCGCGCGAAAATTCTTCCCGGCGTGGATATGTCCAAACTTTCTCCTGAGCAGCGCGACGCCGCGCTACACAAATTCAACGCCGAGTCTTGCACTTGCGGTTGCAAATTCACTCTGGCGCAGTGCCGCATTTACGACGCCGCGTGCCAGATCAGCCTGAGGCGCACCGCGGAAATCATCAAGGAACTCTCAAAGCAGGAAACCAAGCAACCGCCAAAAGATGCCGGGCAAGTGCCAGTACCTGCTTCACCGCCTGTTCCCTCCGAATCGCCTAAGCCTTAGAACGCTGTCAGGAATTTCTTCTCTGCGTCCACTGCGTTCTTCCTCTGCGACCTCTGCGTTGAAGTCTTCGCTTTTCCCCGGATCCTTCCAGCCCATGGGTTACTTTTGCGGCGACTCTGTAGTCGCCCCGGTCATCGACTTTACGCCCGTGCGAATCGCGGGCTCTGGCAAAGGAGCAAACTCGCTCGAATGCGGCCCTCCGCTTTTTCCTTGCCCTCGCCTGGTCCGCGATTTACACTCGCCGCCGGTTGCACATCTTGTTGATCAGGAGCTTTCCATGAACCGTCGTGTGTGGATCTTATTTGTTGTCCTCGGCCTCTCGACCATCTTCACCGTGCGTGGTGCATTCTCGCAGGGTGAAGCTCAATCCAAGCGCCGCGCTATCAACCTGCCCGAAAAACCGATCCAGGCCCCGTTCAGCAACGCCATCCTTGCCGGCGACACGCTCTACCTCGCTGGAAATATCGGCCTCGACCCCAAGACCGGTAAGGCGCCCGAAAAAATCGAAGACGAAATCAAAATTCTATTCGACGGCTACAAGGCGACTCTCAGCGCCGCCGGCATGACCATGGACGACCTGGTTTACGTGCAGGTCTATTGCACCGACCTTGCGTACTACGATAAATTCAACGCCGCCTACCGCACCAATTTTTCCAAGGATTTCCCCGCGCGCGCGTTCATCGGCGCCGGGTCCCTGTTGCGCGGCGGCCATTTCGAGATGCAAGCGATCGCCGTACGCCACTAGAAGCGGTCTGAAGAATGTTCCTCCGGTGCCTGTAAGCTAAATCATGCCGTATGCAGCGCGAGGGGGCTCCGAAAACACTTCCCTTTGGTCTCTCAGAAGGCCCACTTGTGCCCAAATAATGTCTATCCCTTATGATAAAATATGGTCATATGCCCTTTACTTGGCGTTCTAGCATCTTGTCCATTTCCCAGTAAACCCTATAACTACAAGTAATAGAAGGGGTTAATTATGAATGGACTTAAACCCTAGATGGCACTCTCGTTGCACTTAGCTTTGACAGCGAGACCCATACCACATGTTAAGAATTACGACCGAAAACAGGCGGGGAAAACTCTTCCTCAGCGTCGAAGGATCCCTCTCCGGCCCCCGCGTGGCTACGCTGGAGCAGTGCTGGCGTGAACTTTCCGCCGCCTCCCCACGCCCCAAATTTTGCATCAATCTTTGTGGCGTCAGCTTCATCGATAACGCAGGCAAAGTTCTCCTGAAGGAGATGTATCGCCTGGGTGCGGAACTTCTTGCCGAAGGCTGCCTCAATCAGGCTATCGTCACCGAAATCATCGGCCCTGGCCGCAAAACGCAAACTCGCGAGCCTAAGGACCCCAAGGATAAGGATGGTGATCCATCCAAAGGTTCACCGTTCATTTTCTACGTAATCTTTTTCAGTTTGCTTCTGGCTCCCACTTTCGCCGGGGCGCAGACCAAGACTTCCGCTTTGCCGGCCAACGCACCAACTGACACCTGGAAGCTAACCCTGGGAGAGTCCGTCGCCCTGGCCATCAAGCAGAATCCGACGCAGCAAATCGCCGTGCTTAACGCCGCCGAAAGCATTCAGGACAAGAACATCACGCGCTCCGAGCTACTGCCGCAGGCAGATTTGCGCGTTGCGGATTCCGCGAATCGCGTAAACGTCGATGCTCAATTTGGCGGCACTGTTCCCAAGCAATTTCCTTTTCCAGAGCACATCGGCCCCTACCAGCTTTTCTCGGCGGGCCCTACCTTCGGCAGCTCGATTTTTGATTTTTCACTCTGGAAGCGTTATCGGGCCGCTCGAAGCAATGTGGATGCCAGCAAAGCCAACAGCTTGTCCACACGCGAGCAGGTGATTCTGCTGGTCGTTTCGCAATACATCGGGACTCTACGCTCAGTCGCCAATGTCGAAGCTTCAAGATCGCGGGTTGAACTGGCCCAGGCCCTCTACGATCAAGCCGCCGACCTGCAGAAGGAAGGCGTGGGCACCGGCATCGATACCCTGCGCGCCAACGTTGAGCTGCAAAACGAAAAACAGCGCCTCATCGAAGCGGAAAATGACCGAGAGGCTTCCCTCTTCGGACTCAGCAAGCTTTTGAATCTCGATCCGCGCCAGAAAATCGAGCTGGCCGACTCCCTTAGCTTTTTCGATACTCCTCAGCCGGATGTCGAAGCCAGCATCGACGACGCTCTGTCCACCCGCCAGGAGTGGAAAGCGATTGAGTCGCAAGAAAAGTCCGCGAAACTTGAAAAACAAGCCTCGCAGTACCAGCGCCTGCCTTCGGTGCGTTTCGACGGCAACTGGGCGTATTTCGGCGCCTCGCCCGGCAGCAGCATCCCTACGTATCAATATCAGGGCTCGGTCAACATGCCGCTTTTCACCGGCGGGCGCATCCGCGCGGAAATCGTCAAGGCCGATCTGGAGATGCAGAAAATCGATCAGCAAAAAGCAGACCTCCGCAACCAGATCGCTCTGGACGTGAAGACCTCGCTGCTGAACCTGCAATCCGCCCGCAGCGAGGTGCAGGTCGCAAATCTCGGCGTGCAGCTTGCCAAGGAAGAAGTCGACCAGGCCCGCGACCGCTTCAAAGCCGGCGTCGCCAACAATATCGAAGTGATTTCTGCCCAGGATTCGCTTTCCCGCGCCAACGATAACCAGATCGCGGCGCTCTACCGTTTCAATCAGGCTCGTGCCGACTTCGCGCGCGCCGTCGGGCAGATGGAAAAAACTTACGCGAAGTGAGGACCCATGAGTGTTGAGATCGATGTTGGACTAGAGAATGCGGCAAACATAAAGGTACCCCGGGGAGAAACCCAGAAGCTCGACCTCAGGCCCGACTCCGTGGTGAGTTCCAAACTCCGTCAGCGCTTAATTGTCGGTGGCGTCGTTCTTCTGGCCGCCTTGCTCGGCTTGTACCTTTACTTCCATAACCGCGAAAGCACTGATGACGCCCAGGTTGACGGTCACATCACGCCGATCGCCGCCAAAATTTATGGGCGCGTCGCCAAGGTTATGGTGAACGACAATCAGGCGGTGAAGGCCGGACAAGTTCTCGTTCAGCTCGATCCCGCGGATTATCAGGCAGCTCTCGATCAAGCCAAAGCCGCCCTCGCTCTCGCCGAAGGCGAAGCCCGCTCCGCCGGTGTGGATGTTCCGCGCACCAGCGAAGACACCGCCAGTGGCACCTCCAGCGCCCAAGCGCAACTCGCCGGCGCGCAAGCCGACCTGATGCGCGCCCAAGCCACTTATGAGCAGTCGCAGACCGCCGATCTTGCCTACGCGCAGGCCAACATTGAAAAGAGCCGCGCCAACGCGCTACTCGCGAAAGCAGACCTAGCCCGCTATCTTCCGCTTATGGAAAAGGGCGAAATCTCCAAGCAGCAATACGACGCTGCGAAAGCCAACGCCGACGCCACCGCCAGCGCGCTGAACGCCGATGAACAAAGGCTCGTGCAGGCCCAACGAAACGTGGAAGTCAGCCGCGCGCAACTCGAAGCCGCCAAAGCCCGTGTTCTGCAAGCCCAGGCCGGCGTAGCCAGCGCGCATGCCGATGTCAAGCGCGTGGCAATGCGTTCCGCCGATGCCCAGGCCAAGCTCGCCAAAGTGGATCAGGCCCACGCACAACTCGAAGCCGCGCAGCTGAACCTCAGCTACTGCAGCGTTGTTGCGCCGATCGATGGCGTCGTCACTCACAAGCAAGTGGAAGACGGCCAAATCGTCCAGCAAGGCCAGGGGCTGATGGTGATTGTCCCGCTGCAAGACGTCTGGGTCACCGCAAACTTCAAGGAAACCCAGTTGCGCAAAATGCGCGCGGGCCAAAAGGCCTACGTGGAAGTCGACACCTATGGCAAGACTTTCCCCGGTCATGTGGATTCCATCGCCGGGGCCACGGGAGCTGTCGTCAGTCTGCTGCCGCCCGAAAATGCCACCGGGAATTTCGTCAAGGTGGTGCAGCGCATCCCGGTAAAGATTGTTCTCGACCCCATTCCTGCCAGCGAAGCCGTTTTGCGGCCCGGCATGAACGTGGACGCAACGATAATTACGAAGTAGCGCGATTTTCTTGGGCAAACACGTTATGGAAAGATTCATCTCCAAGCTGCGCATGCCGGATGGCTCGATCAACCCCTGGGTGATCGCCGTCACGGTGACGCTTGCGACGTTCATGGAAGTCCTCGACACTTCCATTGCCAACGTCGCCTTGCCGCACATCGCGGGAAATCTTTCCGCCAGCGCGGATGAATCCACCTGGGTGCTTACTTCGTACCTCGTTTCGAACGCGGTCGTATTGCCACTCTCCGGTTGGCTCTCTTCGCTCCTTGGGCGCAAGCGCTTCTACATGGGCTGCGTGGCTATTTTCACGCTCAGTTCGTTTTTATGCGGCTTTGCAGCGAGCCTCGGTATGCTGGTGTTCTTCCGCATTCTTCAGGGAGTCGGTGGCGGCGGCTTGCAGCCCAGCGAACAAGCCATCCTGAACGACACGTTCCCGCTCTCCAAGCGTGGCATGGCCTTTGCGGTTTACGGCATCGCCGTCGTCGTGGCGCCCACGCTAGGCCCGTGGCTCGGCGGCTGGATCACCGACAATTTCTCGTGGCGCTGGATTTTCTACATCAACGTTCCCGTCGGAATACTCTCGCTCGGCCTCACGTATTTCCTGGTCTCCGATCCGCCCTACATGAAGCGGATCAAGCTCAGCGATGGCTTCCGGATTGATTACATCGGCTTGGGACTTATCAGCCTGGGTCTCGGCAGCCTCCAGATCATCCTTGACAAGGGCCAGCGCGACGATTGGTTTGATTCCGGCTTCATCCGCCTGTTCGCGGTGTTGATGCTGGTTGGTTTGATTGGCGGCGTCATTCGCGAGCTCAAGTCCAAAGAGCCCGTCGTGGATTTCCGCATGTTGAAAAATCGCAATTTTGCCATCTCCACCCTCGCCATGTTTTTCCTGGGCTTCGTGCTCTACTCCAGCACTGTGCTCATCCCACAAATGCTCCAGCAATTGTTGGGTTATCCCGCGACGCTTGCCGGCCTGGCGCTTTCTCCCGGCGGCGCCACGATCATGTTCTGCATGCCGATTGTCGGTTTTCTCGTTTCCCGCGTGGACACGCGCTACCTGATTACCTTTGGTTGCACGATTTCCGCCTCGGCGCTACTGGTCATGGCCGGATGGAATCTTTCGCTCGATTTCAAACATGCCGTTCTCGGACGCGTATTGCAGTCCTTCGGCCTCGCATTCCTCTTCATCCCGATTAACGTGTCGGCGTTTGCCAGCGTCCCGCGCGAAAAAACCAACATGGGCACCGGCATCATCAATCTGGCCCGCAATATCGGTGCCAGCGTGGGCATCGCCACGGTCACTACATTGCTTGAGCGGCGAACCCAATTACATCAGGCGCGTCTAATGGACCATGTGAATGACATGAATCCTGCGCTGAGGACTACATTAACTGGGTTTGCGGCCACATCCGTATCTGGCGGATCCTCGGGCCCTGGTGCCGCTGCGCAAGCCCACGGCATGTTGTTCAACATGATCGAGCGCCAGGCCACCATGCTTGCATTTCTTGACAATTTCAAACTATTGGGCGTCATCTTTTTCGCCATCATTCCTATCTTCTTTCTTTTGAAGCGCCCAAAGATGGGCGCGGGGAGTGTGCCGGTCCATTGATGTAATTTTGTAACCTTTTCGCGCGTAATGACTCTTATTAAGCTACTTGGGGGGAAGACATGGCAACGCAAGTGATTCAATGCAACGCAACTTACGGAGCAGAAGTTGATTCGTGCAGGTCAGCGTGGCGACGCTCAAGCAATTGAAGCGCTGTTTGGCCGTTACCACCGCCAGTTGTTCCAGACTGCCCTTCGTGTGCTCGGCAATGCGGAAGACGCCGAAGACGCCCTGCAGGACGGATTGCTTTCCGCTTATCGCAATCTGAAGCGCTTTGAGGGCCGCTCGCAGTTTTCCACCTGGCTCACGCGCATCGTCATCAACGCCGCGCTCATGAAGCGCCGCAGCGCAAAAGCGCGTCCCGCGGTTTCCCTCGATGAAACACATCACGAGGATGAACTGCCGGCCGCCGAGCGCTTCGCCGACGATGGCCCGACGCCCGAGCAGGTCTACGCCGGAACGGAAATTCGCGAGATCATCAACGAAAATCTGGACGAACTTTCGCCCTTGCTGCGGACTGCTTTCGTTCTCCGCGAAGTCGAGGGTTATTCCACCGGAGAAGCTGCCAAGAAACTTGGCGTCACGGAAAACACCCTGAAGGCACGCCTGTGGCGCGCTCGCCACCAACTTGCCGAGCGTCTCGGCCGCCGGCTCCGCCGCATGAAAGACGGAATGGCCGGCACCACCGTCGGCGATGAAGCCTGCAGCTACTGCTAACTCATTTGTTAAACCCAACGGGGCACAAATTCTCTGTGCCCCGTTTTTCATTTCCAGTTCATCGCCGCGCGGCCGAGTATTTTCCCAAGACCCGCAACTCGCTTGTCGCTTCCCGCGTTTCTTTCAGCGCTTGTTCCAGATGCTCCGGCTCCTCGGCCTCTACGTCCAAATAAAACTGATACTCCCACGGCCGTCCATGAATTGGCCGGCTCTCAATCTTCAGCAAATTCACCCCATGATTCGCAAAGGGTTCCAGTGAAGCCAGCAATGCGCCCGGCTTGTGCGCCAACCGCATCGCCAGTGAAATCTTCTTCGCATTGGGCCCCCGGTAACGTTTCGCTTCCTCCGGGGGCAGCAACAAGACGAACCGCGTGAAATTCTCCGCGTTGTCCTGAATGTTCTCCTGCAGAATTACAGCGCCGTAATGTCCCGCCGCCCGGCGGCCCGCGATGGCCCCGAACTGTTTATCGCCCCGCTCCATCATTTCCCGCACGCTGCCCGCCGTATCTTCGGCCGGGACGCGCTTCAATTGCGGATTCGCGGCAAAAAATCGCTCGCATTGCGCCAAGGCCATTGGATGCGAAGCCACTGCCTTCAAATCCTGCCGTCTTGCGCCCGGCATCCCCATCAACTGGTGCTCGATCGGCAGAATCGTTTCTCCGCACATCTCCAGCTTGCTTTCCAGCAGCAGGTCGTACACGCGCACCACCGAACCCGCCAGTGTGTTCTCCACCGGCACCAGCAGCGCATCCGCGGCGCCATCGGCAACCGCGCCGAACGCTGCATCAAACGTAGTTCGCGGCACCGTGCGTATCCCATCTCCCATCAGTTGGACTGCGGCGGCTTCGCTGAAGGCCCCCGGCTCGCCCTGAAACGCCACTCGCATCTTCCTGAAATTAAGTTCCGCCATCCGTGTCCTTGCCGCTCAATTCCTCCGCGCCAGCTCTAACGCGCTATAATCTTTCTTCAGCACTTCGCTGGAGGTATCCGCATGATGACACAAAAGCGTCCGCAGTCGAACGACTACGCTCCCTACCATGGAAAATACGTGATGCTCGTCCCGGACGGGGATTTTCTGGAGATTCTCGAAACACAGCTCCGGGACATGAAGTTATTGTTGGAACCGTTGACCGACCAGCAAGCCGATTTCCGGTACGCTCCCGGCAAGTGGTCCATCAAAGAGACTCTTGGTCACGTGAACGACGCTGAGCGCGTCTTCGCTTACCGTATTCTTCGCATCGCACGCGGCGATCAAACGCCACTCCCAGGCTTTGAACAGGACGATTACGTCAAAGTAGCAAACTCCTCTGCCCGCAAACTTTCCGATTTGCTCGAGGAGTTCACCGCCATTCGCCGCGCCACCATTGCGCTGATCCGCTCACTCGACGACGCCTCCTGGCTCCGCCGCGGCAGCGCCAGCGGCAACGAGGTCTCCGTTCTCGCAATTGCTTTCGTCATCGCCGGCCACGCGCTCCATCACCGCGCCATCTTTGAAGAGAAATACCTTCCTGCACTGCCGCGCACCCGAACCGGCTCTACATCGGCCTGAGCAACCCTCCTTTTTTCTCGGCGGCCCAATCGGGCTGCCTCCGCGTCTGCGCTGGCTCTCCGTATTTATTCACTGCGGCTTCCGATGGCCGTCGTGCAGACTTCTCCCGGCGCGATATGGAGCCTCTCTTGCGGGGCCAGGCCAGGTAGAAAAGCAACACCGAAGCCAGCCCCAAAAACATTCCGCCGCCAACCACGGAAAAGGTTCCAGCATCCAGCGGCTGCAAAATTGCATCCGCCAGCAGATAACTTCCGCAAAACAGCAGGCTCGCTTCCATAAAGACGCCCAGGCCCAGAAAAACGCGCGGCAAGCTTCCTCTCACGACCAGCGGCGTTTTGCCCCGCGCCGATGTTTCGACGATCTTCAGTGCTCGCATGGCGTCTCTTCCTTTTCGTTTATGTCCGCGGTCTTGCTGCGGGTTTCTTTCCACAGAAAATTCAGGTAAGCGAACACCGTCGCGTGCACTTCTCTCTTCATCACACCCCCGCAATCACACACACGCGTTTCCATGCCGCTTTCCGTTTCATCGCAGACCGCGGTCATCCCGCAATCCCGGTTGGTGCAATGCCAATACGTCTTGTCTGCCCTCAGCATCGTAGCCTCGTTGTTAATTTAATAGTTACGACAATCGATGGTATTCAGGCGGTTCGATCGGTTCGCTTATATAGCAGTGGGATATCTTACGCAATGGTAAAAAGTGTCTTCCCTCAAAAAATTATGCCGCGAGCGTAGCCCGGCAGAATTGTGCAAAAGTTTTCTCGCGGTTCCCGAATCGGGAAGTTTTCGATTCCTTCGTGCCCAACTTCCGGGGACGCTTTGTCTGGCTCGTCATTGTTCATCTTCGCCGGCGTTGCGACGCTAAACCATTGAAATATCAACACAAATACGTATGCCCGAATGGTATACACGCAAGTGGCAGCCCTCCCACGGCTCTCAGCGCTTTCCCATTCTGGCAAAAGCTCTTGCCTTTTCGCATTCCGGACTTCAGGTGCGTCGAGTTGCTCCGCCCTCGAACCCGCTGTTACAATTGACTTTTTGCGGGACCCGCTTGCGTTCCACTGGGCAATTCCGTCAGCATCTTCCCTCTTTGCCCGATCGTTTTTGCGCTTGCGGTGGAGTTTGGCCTGTCCGAAGGGAGACTACGCGTGGCGAAATATGATGTGGCAATTATTGGTAGCGGGCCCGGCGGTTATGTCGCGGCCATTCGCGCCGGAGAACTCGGACTGAAAACCATCGTCGTGGAAAAGGACCCGTTCCTCGGCGGCACCTGCCTGCACGTCGGTTGCATTCCCACCAAAGTTCTCTTGCACCATGCCGATGTCTACGACCATTTCAAGAATGCCGAGGAGCTCGGCTTTGAAATTTCCGGCGTGAAAATCAATTGGCCCAACATCCTCGCTCGCAAGACTAAAATCGTCAACAAGCACGCCAAAGGCATCGAGTTTCTGTTCAAGAAAAACAAGGTCGAATGGAAACAGGGCTGGGGCAAATACGAAGGCCCCGGCAAAATCAGCGTTGAAAAAGACGGCAAGAAAGAGACTATCGAAGCCGGCGCCGTCCTCATGGTCAGCGGCTCGGAAGCAAAATCGCTTCCCGGCATCGAGCCCGATCACAAAACCATCGTCACCAACCGCTCCATCCTCGAGCTACCCGAAATTCCCAAGACCCTCATCGTCATCGGAGCCGGCGCCGTTGGCGTCGAGTTCGCGTCCATCTACAACTCCTTCGGCACCCAGGTCACCATTCTCGAAGCCCTGCCGCGCGTCGTTCCCGTCGAAGACGAGGAAATTTCCGCCGAACTCGAAAAGACCTTCAAGAAAAAGGGCATCACCATCCAGACTGGCTGCATGGTGGATGGTGTGAAAAAAGACGCCAAGGGCGTAACCGTCTCCTTCAAAGACAAAGACGGAAAAGCGCAAACACTGCAAGCCGAAAAACTCCTTCTCGCTGTCGGCCGCAAAGCAATGACCGACAATTGCGGGCTTGAAAAATCCAAAGCTAAAGTCGAGCGCGGCTTCGTCCACGTAAATCAATTCATGGAAACCGCCGAGCCAGGTCTCTACGCGATCGGCGACATCGTTGCCGGCCTGCCGCAACTCGCTCACGCCGCCATGATGGAGGGCATCGTCGCCGTCACCCACATCGCCGGCAAGCCCACGCACGCCATCAACAAGCTGCGCATTCCCAACGCCACTTATTGCGAGCCGCAGATCGGCTCCATCGGTATGACCGAGAAGCAGGCCCGCGATGCCGGCTGCACCGTCAAAACCGGCAAGTTCCCCTTCGTCGGCAACAGCAAAGCCACCATCCTGGGCAACCATGGCGGGTTCATCAAGGTCGTTACCAACGAGCAATACGGCGAAGTCCTCGGCATCCATATTATCGGTCCGCTGGCCACCGAAATTCTGTCCGAAGCCGCCGCGGTCCTGAACCTCGAAGGCACCATAGATGACATGATGAACATGATTCACGCGCATCCCACGGTCTGGGAAGCCATGGGCGACGCCTTCGCCTCCGTCCGCGGCCTGCAGATCAATGTGTGAGGCTTTAGAATTTGCAATCAGCGATCAGATAACAGATAGCAGGAGGCAAGAAGGACGCTGCGGTGTTTTCAATTGCACAGTTCACATCGTTCTCGTTCCTGAAAATCAACCCCGGTGCTGAAGTTTTCGGAGAGGTTCTTGTTCGCTGTTATCTGTTATCCGATATCCGTCCAACCCCATGCCACCCCTCCTCATCACCGACCTCGGCCTCCTCTCCTGGTCCGACGCCTTCGCCCTCCAGCGGCGCCTCGTCGCCGCCCGCAAAGCCGGCGCCATCGACGACGTCCTCCTCTTTTGCGAGCATCCCCACGTCCTGACCCTCGGCCGCAACGCCAGCCAGAAAAACCTTCTCGCCTCCGAAAATGTCCTCCGCCAAGAAAATGTCGAACTCCGCGAAACCAACCGCGGCGGCGACATCACCTACCACGGCCCCGGCCAGGTCGTTGGCTATCCAATCCTCAATCTCGATCCCATTCGCCGCGACGTTCACTGGTACGTCCGGACTCTCGAAGAAGCCATGATCCGCGCCTCCGCCGATTTCGGCATTACCGCCTACCGCATCCCAGGTAAAACCGGCATTTGGGTCCAGCCTCCGGCTAATATCCCCGAAGAAAAACTAGCCGCCATCGGCGTCCACATCAGCCGCTGGGTTACCTCCCATGGCTTCGCATTTAACGTCTCCACCGATCTCCGCTATTTCGACCTCATCATTCCCTGCGGCATCGCCGACCGCAAAGCCACCTCCCTCGAAAAACTCCTGCATCGCAACGTTTCTCTGGAAGAAGCAAAACCGCGTCTGGCCCACCACCTAGCCCAGCTTTTTTTGCTCACGCCACGCGAGGTTTCTTCCCACCAGTTGCTAGCAGCCCTGGATTGTGTAGAGCCTGCCTTCTGAGGTGCGGTTTATGCACCCCGAACGGTTTTACGGGGCGGGCCGCTCGTCATCATCGAAAATTCTCCCTCCCCAAAAAAAAGGTCCCACGCGAAAAATCCGCGTGGGGCTTAGACTTCACTTCTTTCTATCTCTGGCCGTGCCGGCCGGGCGTTACTTCATCCCGCCAACATGGAACATGATCGACCGGGTCACCTCGGATCGCGAAGCCTCCGGATCCGCCACCTTCAGGAATTCGGCGCTGATCACGTCCTGCTCTTCCTGGCTTCTCTTTTCCCGATCGGCCGTATAAGCCGCGCGAACCTTCTCCATCGAGGCCAGATCTTTCGTTGCATACCACACGAAATGCGTAAAGTCGCCGTCCGTGCGCACATCTTCCACCGCCAAGCCGTACGCCAACACCACGCCATCCGCTACTAGCTTATCCAGCACCGGCTTGTTGTACTTTTCCCAGACCTTGCGCAATTCGCTGCCCTTGCCGGGCCGCGCCTTCAGATAGTTGAAGCGCGTATAAGGCAGCACGCCTGCCGGTGGTGCACCAGAACCGTGCACGAACACCAGATCCCGCGTCAGATAGTCACGCGTCTTGCTCGCGTCCACCGCTTCCATCATCCGCCCGGTCACAGTAGCCCCGCCTGCGGACCCCTTCTTCGCGGTGCCCGACTTCATGCCTTCCTCATCCAGTTTCGCGATCTGCGCGCGCATCGCGTTGTCCACCTTTTCGATTCCGGACCAGTCCGCAACCGAATACCAGATCACGTGATTGGCGTTTCCCGGCATGCGCAGCAGGGGCACTTCCACGCCCCAGGCTATCACCACGCCATCCGCCATCAGTTGATTGCGAACCGGCGCGCCCACCGTCTTCACCAGTTCCAAAAACTGCGCTTCTTTTCCCGGATTCACCGTGTACTCATACCAGAACGTCAGCGGCTGCATCTTCGCTTCTTGCGCCACTGCGGTAAGGCACGACATCAACACCACCGCTAAACAAAGCAATATTCTCTTCTTCATTTTCAAGGATCTCCTTAAACGAACGATTGTTGCCTGCGCTGGAAACGCCAGAACCATTTTGGGCGGAAATTGCACAAACGCCGATGCAGGCAATCAACGTCTGCACTTTGGAAGGTCCGACCGGCGTCAGAATGGGCTGTTTGTAGCACCGAACTCCGTGCAGCGTCAAGCCAGCGGAAATTCCGGTATTGTCCTAATTTGGCTTTCTTACCTCGCTGTGCCGCCATCTCTTGATATCGCCTTGCGCCAACAAGCGGCCACCTCGGACAAGAATCTCGATACGTTTGGCGACAAGATTGTATCCAGCATCACCTTCCGGTAGGTCGCTGCCCATTTTGTCTGCGACTTTGATAATTACAAATGCAACTTTCCTCCAAGATGCTTCAGTAACGGAAAGAATAACTTCATCAATTTGGAGGTCGCTCAAAGGACTCATTGTCAATGCCTTCAGAATGCTCTCACGCTTTGGAGACTCCGTTCCATCAGAGAATGCGCTTTCGAAATTAGGACACTACCGAAATTCCGCTTGACAAGCCGAACCCTTCGGGCCAATACTAAACCATATGGTTAAGTATTCTACAACCCTCGATTCCACCTTTGGCGCTCTCGCCGATCCCACCCGCCGTGCCATCCTCGCTTCCCTCATGCTCGGCGAAGCCTCCATGTCCGACCTCGCCGGCCCTCATCGCATGTCCCTTCCTGCCGTGATGAAGCACGTCCGCGTCCTCCAGCAAGCCGGCCTCGTCTCGCAAAAGAAAGTTGGCCGCACGCGCTTTTGCCAGCTTGCGCCCACTCCCCTGAAGCAAGCCGAAGACTGGATTGCCCAGTACCGCCGCTTCTGGGAAGGCGCTTTCGATTCCCTCGAACGTTTCCTCAGCCAGGATCCACCCCCCGAGAACGAAAAAGACAAGCAAAAAGAAGAGCAAAAGGAGAAACAATCATGGCCACACCGCAATCGCAGCCGGAAAACTCGCTCCAGTTAAAACGCACCTTCGCGGCTCCACGCGACCGCGTCTTTCGCGCCTGGACCGACGCCCGGGAATTCGCCCAGTGGTTCCATCCCACAGCCGATTACAAAAGCGTCATCACCCGCCTCGATTTGCGTGTCGGCGGCAAATACTCTGTCGAAATGCATCACAAAGGCGGCAATATCCATCGCATCAGCGGCGCCTACGAAGAGGTCCAGCCGCCCGAGAAGCTCAGCTTTACCTGGCGCCTGCAAGAAGACGAAACAGCGACAGAATCCTTCGTCACGGTGATCTTCAAAGATCTCGGCGGCTCCACCGAAGTCAGCCTGACGCACAAAAACCTGCTCAACGCCGAATCCCGCGAAAAGCACAACCAGGGCTGGATCGGCTGCCTCGGCCAACTCGAATCCTATCTCGCCTAACTGCTCATCGACGGCGGGCCGATCCTCCCATCGGCTCGCCGCCTTCTTCTCTGCGTCTCCTCTGCGAACTCAGCGTCTCTGCGTTATCTTGATTCTGTCTTCCGACAATTTGCCTTCTCCGAGCCTCTCCCAATTCGCCAACCGCCCCCGTTCGCCGTAAGATAGACAACCGGACGTCCATCCGGAGAACCGCCGAAGATGCCTGCCACCGAAACTATCGTTAAGCCGAAACTCTCGCGCCAGCAATACCTCGATCTCTACTACTTCATGCGCCTCAACCGCGAGGTCGAGGACACCATGACCCGCCTCTTCCGCCAGAACAAAATCGTCGGCGGCCTGTACTCCAGCCTCGGGCAGGAAGCCATCTCCGTCGGCAGTGCTTACGCCCTCGAGAAAAAAGATTGGATGGCCCCGATGATCCGCAACATCGGCGCGCTCCTCGTCAAAGGCGTTCCCCCGCGCGACATCTTTACCCAGCACATGGCGAAATACACCTCGCCCACCAAGGGCAAGGATGGCACCAGCCACTTCGGCGATCTCGAAAATCTCCACATCGTTTCGCCCATCTCCATGCTCGGCGATCTCATTCCCGTCCTCACCGGCGTCGCGATGGCCGGCCGCTATCTCGGCCAGAAAATCGTGGCCATGACCTGGATCGGCGACGGCGGCAGCTCCACCGGCGTTTTTCACGAAGGCCTGAATCTCGCCGCCTCGCAGAAAGCCGCCTTCGTCCTGATTCTCGAAAACAACCAATGGGCCTACTCCACCCCGGTGCGCCGCCAGGTGCCCATAGAAAATCTCGCCGACCGCGCCAAGGCCTACGGCATCTCCAGCTACATCGTCGACGGCAACGATCCAGTCGCCGTCTACGCAACCGCGAAGGAAGCCGTCGATCGCGCCCGCGCCGGCGAAGGCCCCATCTTGATCGAAGCGAAAACCTTCCGCCGCCGCGGCCACGCCCAGCACGATCCCGCCGAATACGTTCCGGCCGAGCAGCGCGAGTATTGGGAGAAGCGCGACCCCGTCACTCTCTACGAAAAATTTCTGACCGCTGAAAAAATCCTCGACGCCAAAGTCAAAAAAGGAATCGAGGACAAAATCAACACGCTCCTCGAAAAGGACCGTGAGTTTGCCGAAAACTCTCCCATGCCTCCAGCTGAACTCGCCGCCCAAGGCGTCTACTGCACCGGCGACGATTGCCACAAGATCCGCCCCAAGTGGGAGCGCCCCATCGCCGAAGTGACGCCGCCCAAATCCAGCGTCGAGCCAGTCTGGATCGTCGAAGGCTTCGGCCGCGGCAAAACCTCTTCGCGCGAGAATGCGCCCATCCATTTTGGCGACACGCAGCCGTCCGCGGACGAGCCCGCGGCAAAAACAAAATCCGTTGCAAAGCCCGCAACAAAACCTCCCGCCAGAAAACCTGCGCCCGCGAAATCCGCCGCGCGCGGAAAGGCCCGGGGGTAACCCATGGCGCCGATCACCTTTCTCGAAGCCATCCGCCAGGCCATGTTCGAAGAGATGGCCGCCGACCCCAGCGTCGTCCTCATCGGCGAAGACGTCGGCGTCTACGGCGGCGCGTT
>Ga0210399_10001466_pt1 | contig 18408 bp, 11 predicted proteins | sample IncBWC14MmetaG_FD_150865 | JGI IMG/M metagenome (GOLD analysis project Ga0210399, IMG submission 150865) | Forest soil microbial communities from Barre Woods Harvard Forest LTER site, Petersham, Massachusetts, United States - Inc-BW-C-14-M | ecosystem: Environmental > Terrestrial > Soil >...
CCCCGGCGAACTTACCTCCAGAACGTACCCCGGCCCGGGTATCAGTTCCTCGACATCGAGGATCACGCTCAATTGCTGGCTGACGAGCTGGCAATCGGAGTGGCTGATCTTCGGGTACGGATCACTCGCGGCATCCTCGCCGCCCAAGTGTCCCGCCGCATCGCTGATTGCCGCTGCTGGCTTTGGAACCCGATCGATGTACACCCGCAGGAACCGCTGCTTGCCGACTTTCCATTCGACATCAACGATTTCCAGGCCTTCCGAGCGCGCCACCCGCTCGGCAGCGCCGCGGATCTTTTCCAAATCCACTCAGAGACTCCCCGACCCTAGCCGGTTTGCACTGCACTCCAACCGGCCCAACAAAAAAGTGGGCTTGCGCCCACCTCTCCGTGCGACCCGCTTCAGAGCGAAATCAGAGTATATTCCCGCTGCACGGTAAAAGCAAGATACGGGGCAAATCCCTTACCGCTTACAGCAGTTGCAAATCCGTCCGCCGGAAATCCTCGCCCTTGGCAAGCAGCGGCTCGCTGGACGTTTTCGTCAGGGCGTAAGCAAAGCAGTCCCCAAAATTCAGAGCCGCGGGATGATGGCCTTTCCCGAATTTTCGCCATGCAAAGCGCGCAATGGAGAACTGTTCCGCATCAACCGCAACAATCTCGATTTTCGTCCGGTGGAGGAACAGGTCCAGCTCTCGTCCCGCCACTTCGCCTCGGCGCGACTCCACAACCATCGCTGTTTCCAAGGCGTTTGCTGCCGACAGCAAGCGGGTTTCCGATTCGCTGAGCAGTTGGAGAAAGCTCTCGCGCTCCGGCTCTCCCAGAAGGATCGCTAGCATCGCCGAAGTATCAATGACCACCCGAACTACCTTCCTTGGGCATACGCGCCGGGATCCCGTCCTGATCGTAGCCTAGGATTTCATCCTCGGTGCGCTCGTCGAGAGTCGGCAGAGCATCCATGCGCTGCAGGATGTCCTCAACTTGCTCGGGAAGCCCCCTCGCATGCCTCCGTCCCCGCAACCGTTGCAGCCGGTCCTGCAGGGACTTCTTTATGACCTCGGTCATGGTCTCCCCAGTTTCTTTGGCCAGTTCACGGACCAACGCTTCGGTTTCCGCATTCTTAATGCTAATAGGCATGGGATTCGGTCGTTCCTCCACGGCTCACTCTAGGTGGTCCCTTCAAGGAGTCTAACCTCCTTTGTGGATTGATTCTATACTTTTGTATTGATTCTATGCAACCATGGAGCCCTGGAACACTCGATATGAGAGAGCAATCGCGGGGGTGTGAGTAACATTCGTTTACTGAGGTTCCGCGACGCGGGTCAGAGGACACACACCGTGGACTGATAAACTCATCAAGGATAGGCTGCACACTTAAGTCCTTGCAAATCAATAGCACCGGTTTGGCAACCGGCCTGCTTTCTGCGACCAGAGTGACACGCACGGCAAAAATTCGCGGCGGAGTCGTGGCAGTGCTTCTGGTGTGCCTCTTCTTGCCATTTGCCTCCCACCCTCATTTCGCCCGCGCATTTTTCCATCGCCTACGCGGCTTCTATTCGAGTCGCAATCGCCTCGCCCCGAACCCGCAGATGAGCGCATTGCCTAATCTGTTTTTCTGGGCTTGGGAACGCCCCGAAGACCTCCGCTTCCTCGAATCAAGAAACGCAGGTGTGGCCTTCCTCGCAAAAACAATCTACATCTCGACCCGGGACGAGGACTCGCGCACGGACGTTGGCGGCTCTCTCTTCATCCGCCCTAGATTGCAACCTCTTCGCGTTTCCCCCGGCACGCCGCTGATCGCCGTCGTTCGAATCGAAACGCGCGCCGGTCGCCAGCTCGCATCCTACGTCGCGGGTAATCCACGATCCTCGTCCCAAACCGCGTTCACTCCGCAACAAAATCAGCGTCTCGTTGACGAAATCCTTGCTGTTCAGAAACTCCCGAACATTCGCGCCATCCAGATCGATTTCGACGCCACCCTCAGCGAGCGCGCTACCTACGCCACACTGCTCAAAGATCTCCGCCACAACCTGCCCGCTTCCCTTCCCCTCTCCATCACAGCTCTCACCTCCTGGTGTTTCGGCGATCCGTGGCTGGAGCAACTGCCTTCCGGCACGATCGACGAAGCCGTCCCCATGCTCTTCCGCATGGGCCCGGACACGGCCAGTGTCGCGAAGTTTCTGCACTCCGGCGCTGATTTCCGCGTGTCCGCATGCCAGACAAGCCTCGGCCTCTCCACCGACGAGTCTCTTTCGAATGCCCTTTTACGACGAACACTCCCCAACATGCCATCCGACTGGCACGCCAAACGAATTTACGTTTTTGCTCCGCGAGCCTGGACGCAACCCGCCGCGGAAGCCGTTCTCAAGGAGTGGCAGCCATGACTTATCGCGTTGCTCTCGTTGTGATCCTGGTCGTCGCGCTTGTCTTCCCGCCACCGCAGGCCTTCGCCTGCGGTCCTGATTTAACCGGACCAAATTTCATCTCCGCCACGGGCCCCAAGTTCCCCTATGCAGACTTCGCGCGCGGCAGGCTCGAACTTGTTCAACATACTTACCGGCACGAGCCTCTCTACATCGCTTATCGCAACCTGAGCGGAAAGCCATTCAATGCCGCCGAACTGAAGTTCTTCAGCGAGCCTTCCGCCGAAGAAAACGCTGCCGCGGGTAGAAGTTGGGTCGAAACCTGGAACGACGCACGCGCAAAACTTATTGGCAAATCGGCCGTGAACTCGCGGCTCTACGACAGCGGCTACGGAATTACCCGCCAGGTGGATCTCGCAGGAACCTATCTCCAATACTACAACTGCCTCGACAGCGCCTTCGAATTTGCTGTTCGAACGCTGACCAAGCGCGTGGAGCAGTTTGGCGCGCAGAGCGCCGTCGTCAAAGACTGGATCGCCGCGCAGGACCAGGTCTTCGCGAATTGTTATGGTTCCGGCGGATTCCCACCAAAATCCAGTCCCGCGATTATGCCTCCAGATGCAAATTCCACGGATCCCGAATTGGTGCGCGCCGACCGGGCTTATCAAATCGCCGCCGCTCATTTCTATGCGGGTGAATTTACGCTGGCGCAGCAAGCCTTCGAGGCGATCGCCAAAGATTCCGCGTCGCCCTACCATCAGCTCGCCTCCTACCTCGTCGCACGCGTGCTAATTCGCAAAGGCACCTTGTATACCGACGAAGACGAGTACGATTCCGAAGCGCTAGCGCAGGCGGAGACTCGCCTACGCGCCATCCTTGCCGACAACAATCTCGCCGAAATGCACGTTCCGGCCGAGCGCCTGCTCGGCTTTGTAAGCATTCGTCTGCATCGCGAGCAGCGTTTCAATGAACTGGAGAACTCGCTCGCCAATGGCAGCTCCACAAAAACTTTCCGCCAGGATCTGACTGACTATCTATGGCTTCTCGATCATCCGGTTCTCACAAGGACGGTTGCGCTTGCTCCCGCAAACGCTAGCCAGCCTCCTCAGAGGGGAGTCTCAGTCGATGAATCCACTCGCCTCAAGGGCACCGACATGACCGATTGGATTCGCACTTTTCAGCAATCCGGTGATTCCGCCTTTGAACACTCTTTCGAACGATGGCTGGAAACGAAATCTTTGCCTTGGTTGGTCGCAGCGATCGCCAAAGTCAACGCGAACAACAAGGCCGCCACTGATCTTTTTACAGCCGCCGGAAAGATCGCTCAGGACTCGCCCGCCTACCTTACCCTCACCTTTCACCGCCTGCGCCTCCTGGAGCAATCCGGCACTCGGGACGCGGCCCGGCAGCAACTCGACCAGCTCCTCGCGCAGCGCGGTTCTGCGCTCTCTTACTCCGCCAGGAATCAGTTCGTGGCCCTACGCATGAGACTCGCAACCAACCTGGAAGACTTTCTGAAGTTCGCTCCGCGCTTCTCCAACGACGCGGAGGTGTATCCCAACGCGCCAGAAGGCGCCGCCATACCTGCCTCCCCGCGTGCTTCTCACTTTGACTCTGACGCTTCGGTCGTCTTCACAGAGAAATTGCCGCTGCGCCTCCTCGTCGATGCCGCGAAGTCCAGCACCTTGCCGAAACCGCTACGCCGCGATGTGGTGATTGCCGCGTGGACTCGCGCCATCCTTCTGGACCGGGACGCCACGGCTCGCGAACTTCTCCCCACCGCCCAGGAACTCGTTCCCGAAGCCGCCGCCGAGTTCACGGAATACGCCCGCGCCACCGACACTCCCGAGCTTCATTTCACCGCGGCCCTGGCAATTCTCCGCAATCCCGGGTTCCGCCCCTTCGTCACGGCGGGCTATCCACGCGGGAACCTCTATACCGTCGGCGAGCCCGCCTTCAATAAGTTGGACAACCTCCACGACAACTGGTGGTGTTCGTTGACGCCAAGCCCCGAAAACCAATCCTACGCCCGGGATTACTACCGCATGTTCATCAATCTGAGCAGTCCATTGAAGGAGATCTATCCCGAAGACAAATTTCCATCTCCGCTTTTTCTAACCGTCGATGAGCGCGCCGCCGCTGAAAAGGAGCACGCCCAACTCGAAGCCCAATCCGCCGCACCCAACTGGCTCGGCAAGCGCGCCGTGGACTGGGTTAACAGCCACCCTGACGATCCGCGCGTCCCAGAAGCTCTGCACCTTGTCGTGCGCGCTTGGCGTTACGGTTGCACAGAAAGCTCAGGAACAAATTACTCGAAGGCAGCCTACGACCTTCTCCACAAACGCTATCCGTCCAGCGAGTGGACGAAACGAACTCCCTACTGGTTCAACTAGCCGCGGCGGCCCTGCAAATACAAGGACGAATTTCCATCGTTGCTCCGTGGGCCCCGCAGGCTCTGCATTTGGTCGGTGACGCAATGCGCTGCGCATGCAGCTATAGCGGGCCCGTGAACATGTCGAAAACGGCTTTCACCTTTTGCATGAAATATCCCAAGAGCAGTGGCCCGCGAAAACACTTTACTGGTTTTAATGAGTGGAAAAAACAGCGACGCTGACAAGATGGAACTGAGCAGCGCCGATTTCCAGTTCCAATCGTGACAAAAATACCCAACAGGGTGCTGAATGTGCCGTAGAAATACATCTCTAATGCTGGCGCCGGGCTCTTTTGTGAGGACCACCAGGTCAAGCGCCGCATCGGAGGGCTAGAGAAACGAACACGGTGTAGGCACGCGCTAGTCTCTTGTGCTCAGGTGTAACGCAATATTGCTAAAGCATTCTTTTCAATTTTGTGTCAATCTTCCGTAACAACTTTCAGGTACTCTCCCGTGTATAGTTGCCAAATCTCTAAACGTATCTCTCGGCAGGCCGATTCTCCTTTCGTGAGCAGAGGCCTCCGCGGCCGGCTCCTTCTTGTCTTTCTTCTCGTATTGATCCCCCAATCCGCCAGACCCACGGGGTCGGACCGCGCTCCTATCGTAGAAGCACTGGGATGGGTGCGCAACGCCCCCGCCGATGCGGTGCAATACGACTACGTAATGACCGCTCGCGTGCGATTGCTATTTTTCTGGGCCGGCAAGGATGACGTTGGCGGCGGTTTTATCCGAAGGGGATTCTCGAAGAACGATCCGCGCCAAGAGCTGCTTCAGGTCCTGTTCGGTTCCGATCCCGCGAAAGCGCCCAAAGCGATCAATCGCTGGGGGGCGGGCACGGAAGTAGTACGGCACAGAGAGGTTCCTTCGACTCCGGCCAAAGGCGATGACGTTGTCTCCAGCGCCTTTTTTGGGTTCATGAAATCCTCGACGGGAAAATCTGTCTCTGAAATGCAGCAAGAACTCAAGAACGAGAAGGATCATGGTGAACACCAGTTCACGGGCATTCTGAGCCGCGTGGACGCCGGCCACGCCATCTCTCTCACCGTGCCGCTGGCTTCGGAGATCGATTACAACCTGCATCAGTATGCGGAAGCCGAACCGGTGATGCTGGAAAAGCTGAGTTCTTCGGAACGGCCTGCGCGCGTCCTGGAAAACCCCGCCGGGTGCATGCGCGCCGGTGAATTCCTTGGCACGGTTTCTGAATTACTGGATTCGGCCTTGCAAAACCACGGCGGCCCTCGCTCGCTCTGCTACGTGTATGACGCCCAAGTGAATACCTTGACGATCGAACACACCGCGTCGTTACCAAAACTAGCGGTAAGAGTGAAGACCGCGAAGGGCGCAATGCTGGCGGACAGGACCTACGAGGAGCTTCTCGAAACAGACTTTGTCACGGTAAATCACGCCACAGGAAGGCGCGTCAACTTTACGATTCTGGTGGGGACCAAGGGCGATCAGCGAAGCGTGCCGGTCCAAATTCGCTACCAGCCGAACTGGTGGTTTCAGGTCGTCCTGAATCTGCTTCCCAAGCCGGTGGCGCAATCACAACCCCCTCATTAGCATCCGGGCGTACCTATCGCGGGGTCGCTCCACCGTGCGGCTAAAGCTCGGCGAATGATGGGACTATTTGTGCTCGGCTTGTACTTTCATAGCTTCATTCATATCGGAGATTCCCTTTTTGCAGGAGTCGCGGTCGCCTTGGTAGCAGTGTTCAAGGTCTTCCAGGTAGGTCTGAAGGATTTTGACGCGAAGTCCGGCCAGGCCTTTTTGGCGGGCATCGTCCAAGGCGGCTTTGGCTTTCAGCTCGGAGGCGGTGTCGGGGTGATCGCCGAACTGCTCGATGGCAGTATAGGTGGCCCAGTAGGTGCGGTCCTGGCGCTCGCGCTCTTTGTTGAGGGTGTAGACGAGGAGATAGTTGGCTCCCAGGACGAAGACGACGGCCGCGATCCCCAGAATCATGAGCCGCTTGAACATGATGCGGAGCGTACCGCATCTGGAAAGTTCGTACTAGGAGATTATTCGCTTTGGCAAGCAGCGCGCGACAACGGAACCAAAGCTGCGGTCAGCAGCTTGGCGATCTCCAGAAAAAGAGATGATTTTTTTTCATCGGGCATGGACAACTCGGTGGCTGCTTGTGTATTAGTGAAGTGAATCGTGATTTCGTATCAGTCCGTTCATGAAACCCAAGGGTGCGCTACCTTCCTGCCTCAATATCCGGCGTGTTATCCTTCCACGCTATGAATGCGAAAGGCATAACACCGATATTGAATGTGTCCGACATCTCGGCCAGCTTTGCCTGGTTCGAGAAGTGGGGCTGGAAGAAGTGCTGGGACTGGGGAACTCCTCCGACTTTCGGAGCGGTGGGGTCAGGTGAGTGCGAAATCTTCCTTTGTCAGGGCGCACAAGGCGGCCGCGGCAAAGGTTCGAATACCACGACGTTTACCGCAGAAGGAGATGAAGCAGCCGACAAGGGCGCGTGGATGTCGGTGTGGGTGGAGGACGTTGACGAGGTCCACAGACAATGCGTGGCGGCGGGACTGGAGGTCACTTTCCCGCCAACCGACATGCCCTGGAACGTCCGCGAGATGCACGTGCGACACCCTGATGGGCACGTCTTTCGCGTCGGCAAAGGCATTGAGAAAGTGAAGTAGGAATGCGGACAAACGGAAAATGAAACTGGTTTCAGTGATGGAGTGAGGGATCGTCGAAGAAAAATGTAACGCAGAGAAGAGAAAAACCAAGATCAATGCGGAGCGAGGGTGGTGGAGAAGCTTTCTTTGGCGGCGTTTTCGTAGAGGTGGAGGAGATTGGCGGCGCGCTTGAGCAAATCGGCGGGGAGATCGCCGGGTTGATAGTCGACAAAGCCAGTGGTGTAGGCAAGAGTGACTTTGCGGCCTGAGCAAGTCATTTCGAGGGAACCGAGGCGGTTGATAACGGATTGGACTTCGCCGAGATTGCATTCGGGAAGGACGAGCAGGAAATCGTCGGCGGCGAGGCGGGCGGCAAAATCGGAGCCGCGACAGGCCTTCTTCATGCGGCGGGCTAGCTCCTTCAAGGCGGCGTCCATGGCCGACAAGCCGTAACGATTATTGAGTTCGGCAAATTCATCCAAATGAATAGTGGCGAGGCTGAGCGCAGTGTTCTGGCGCCGCGCGCGGGCGATTTCTTTGCCGAGCTGTTGCTCGATGAAGGCGCGGGTGTGCAAGCCGGTGACGGAATCGATGCCGGAAGGATCTGTCAGCTGACCAGCGTCCGCGGCGGAGTTCGGCGCGATTAACTGCTTGCGCTGATGGCGGAAGGACCATTGCCGGTAAAGCATCCAGCCATTGAAAAGAAGCAGTAGGCACAAGGTGGCCCAGCGGGCTTGATCGGAAGTGGGCTCGTAGAAATGCTCGCGGTGGCGAAAGAGCGAGGGGAAAGAAGAGAGCAAAAGGGCGGCGGCCGAAAACAGGGCGACGAAACATGCGGAGAGCCACAGCCACCATTCGCGGCGGACGATTTGGCGGAGGATGGATTCGGCGCGCTGCGCGCGGAAAGTATCGGAGCCCTCAAGAGGCGAGGGGTTCGGCTGGCTTGCCCGGAGACCGAGTGTCGATTCCATGTTCGTTGCGGGAAAAGCGATACACCACCACAGTAGGCCGCAGTTGCCGAGGATGGCAACCGGGAAATGGTACAGGGCCGTTTATTTTAATAACCTGACCGAAGGGGCAGAGGGAGAAAGAAAGAAAGAAAGAGCGCCCGACCGGGCTGGGGCCGCCGAAAAGCAAAACGCCTCCGGCGAGGCCGGAGGCGTTTTGATGAGGCTCGGAAACGAGCAAGCGAATGTTACGGCTTGGCAGCAGGAGGCTGAGAAGCTGCCGGCTTCGGCGCAGCGGGCTTTGCTGGAGTAGTTGCGCCAGCCTTGACCGGATAGGCCTGATCGTAAAGGCGGATGATGTCCTGGGTAACATCGATTTGCGTGGAAGCGAAGAGAATCGGAGAGTTCTGCCCGGAGGTATCGAGGACAACGACGAAACCGTTTTCGCGGGAGTAGCGATCGAGAACGTCGACCATTTTGCGGCCAATGCGTTCGGTAATATCGCCGAGAGCGGCGTTAGCATCTTCCTGGTATTCGGTGTTCATGCGCTCAAGGCGTTGCGCGAGGCGCTGGCCCTGCTGGCGGAGGCGGGCATCTTCTTCCGGACTCAATTTTCCCGCACTACTGGAAAGACGCTGTTGCAAATCATTGATCTGCTTGTTGAGGGCTTCGATCTCGTTCTGGCGGGGAGCGAGCTGCGATTGCAGTTCAGCTTGCGCGAGCTTGCCTTCCGCGGTGCCGCCGATGGCCTGACGAATGGCGATGACGCCGACTTTACCTGACGCGGCCGATCCGGGCGAGGCGGGTGCTTGCGCCCAAGCGGCTGCGGCGGACAAAATGCTCGCGGCGGCGAGGGCGGCGAAACGAATTACAAATCTAGAATTCACTTTATTCTCCTTGTTATTGTCGGGCCCGGAAAAACCGAGCCAAACCTTCGCCAAGTCAGCTTGGCTTAAGCCGTATTCCGCTTCCAGCGGGATTTGCGAGCGTATTGCAAACTTCAAAGTATAGCCGACCCGGTTTGCTTCCCGCAATCAGAAAGCGGAGCGTTCCGGTGCGGAAAAGAGGAGCGAATTTTTTTCCCCCGCGTTGGACACTCGCGCCATTCCCGTCAGTTCGGCATGGGAAACAGCAAAACGCGGTTATTGGCCTGATCCACGAGGACCGCCAGATTGGTGAACTGGTCGACGGCCACTCCGAATGTCGGAGAACCAGGAATGCCGAAAGTCTGGCGCGTCTTGAGAGGATTCGAAAGCGTATCCACGATGGAAATCGTGTTGCTGGCCGAGTTGGCAGTGAGAATCCCGCCAGTTTGCGGATTCACGGCCAGAGAAGTCGGATTGATACCCACGTTAACGGAGTTGCCGCTGCCGGTGTCCGGATTGAAAGCGGTGATGACGTTGGAGCCGCTGGAATTGGCGTAGAACAGTCCGGGGTTAGCGGTGCCAGTGGCGACAAACGGATCGAAAACGATGCCGGTGGGCGTAGCGGTCACGGAGCCGGAGGGAATGGTGGTGCTCAAGGTTGGAGTTTGGAGACCAATCTCCACGACAGCGAGGGCTCCCAGCGGTGCTTGGCCGCTAAGCAATTGCAACGACGTGACGACAGCGATGCCCTGGTTGTTGGTGCCACGGTCAGGATCAATGGCCACAGCGATGGGGGACTGAATGCCGCCGATGCTGGTCGGCGTCAAGGTAGTAGGCGGAGTGCCAGACGCCGGGAAGAGCAACGCGAGATCGAGCATGGTAATGGTGTTAGAACCGGTGTTGGCAACGATGGCAGCTCCGGTGGAATCGTTGATGGCAACGCCAGCAGAGTTTGTCCCCGTGGAAACGTCGGGGACCTTTTGCACCGGCGGATTGGCGGTGAGATCGACGACGGAGGCGGTGGCGCTGCCGCTGTTGGCAACGACGGCCAGACCGAAGCGCTGGCTGAGGGCGATGCCCTGAGGGCTTGTACCAACACCGACGGATTTAGCAAGAAACTGGCCGAAATTGGGATTGGGCTGGACTGTTCCGTTTACGGCGATCGTGGGATTGATGTCGATGACCGAAATGCTGTTGCAACCAGTGTTGGAAACGACGGCGATGGGCGAAAAGGGCCCATTGGCAAGCTGGTCAGCGATAGCTACGGAGGATGGCTGGGTATTGGTTGGATTGCCATTCGTATCGGTGCAAATCGTGGACATGTCCACGGCCTGGACGACGTAAAAGTCCACTGCGTTGGACTGCGCGTTGGGACCAGTGCCACCGGAGGTGAGAACGTCGAACGCATACTTGTGAGGGGCAGTCAAAAACGATTTCGGAATGGTGACAGTAAGTTGCCGGGGGCTAAGAACGGTCACGTTTGCGGCGGGAATCGGCGTGCTATCCAGGCGTACTTGCGTTGTGCCGCTTCCACCGCTCAAAAAGCCGGAGCCAAAAATTTGCACGCCGCAGAGGTCGGTGGCAGAAGTCAACGTTCCCTGCGGGAAAACGGTTTTGGGAATGCCGCTGACGATGGGATTCCCCGGCGTGGGCTGCGGACAGCCGGTAGGAGGCGCACTGGGAACGAGTAGTTCATTGATGTGCGCGGCCTTGATAGGAGTAGAAGTGAAAACGCTTCCCAAATCCACAATGTCGATGGTGCCGCTGCCGGATTTGACGACGAAAGCCTGGTTGGTCGACGGATCGACAGCAAGGCCCCCGAAGAGAGTGAGAGAGTTTGTAACTCCATTCTGCAAAGGAGGCACGCTCTGAGCGTTGAGTGTGGCAGTCCCAGTGCCGGAAAGAGTGATCTGTGCCGGATCGATGGTTGGACTTGCCGTGCAGGGCGTAGACGGCGAGCAAAGATGATTGAATGCGAAAGCGTAACGCTTCCGGCTGACGGGATCGGAGACGGACAACTGGTTGAGTGTCGGGTTATAAGAGACTATGGCGTTTGTGTAAGGCTGCCAAGCAACATCCGTAGTGCTGAGTAACTCCGGCGCGTTGGCGCAGGGAGTGGTAAATGCCGTACAAGTCGCAAAGAAAGAGACGGAAGAAATCGACTGGTCCAAAGCGCTGAGCAAGTCAATCTGCGGACCATTGGTGCCGATGGCATTGGCATCAGCGATTGCGGCCGTGTTGGTGATGGGGTTAATCGCAACTCCCTGGGCGGTTGCGGAAATGGCAAAAATCTCGTCGGGACTGCCGTAAAAGACGGTGGCGGTAGAGCCCGACGCAGCCGTTGCGGAGTCACTAGCGGTGGAGTTCACGACGTAGGTGAAAGTCGTGCTGCTGGTCACGCTGACACTGAATACGCCATTGAAAAAAGTGTTGTTGGCGGCCGTGCCCGCGGTCAATCCAGCGATGAGCACGCTGCCGGCGTTGCCAGGAATCAAAGTCAGAGGACAAGGGTTCGCCGTAGTGCCGGAAGGAGGCATGGGCACGCCAGCGGGGCACTTGGTGGTATCGACGGTAACGGTCACGAGGCCGGCGGTTAGGGTAGCGCTGACGACCACGTTACCGGTGGAGGGCTTGGTAACGTCCACGCCGCGGACCACGCCGGAACCTCCTGGAGTGACCAGAGCCGTATGGCCGTGCCTGGACATGGCGATCTGAGGATACTGGCCGGTATTCAGTGTGACTTGAGCAGAGAGACACTGGCCGTTTTGTGCAGATTGACCGGTATTGATAGCGTTTCCGAGAGTGCATCCATACGGATTCGTGCTCGGAGTCGCGTTCGGATTCAGATTCACGACAAAGCCGAGGTTGGCGACAGAGGTGACGGAGGTTGAAGAGTAGGCGACTACCGCCAGATTCGAATCGGGATCAACGCCAATCGCGTAGGGCATGGGAGCCGGGGAAACCGCGCCCTGGAGGGCGCCAGAAATATCCACGAAGAAAGGGGTAATAGGGGCGGGAGAGCCGGGAATGTTCAAGACGGTGACACTCTGGCCGGTGAGGGTAGATTTGCCATTGCTAACCGTCTGGGAGCCGTAGTTCACAATGGCTACGGTGTGATTGGTGCGATTGACAGAAAGACCCGTTGGAAAGTTCAGGGGAGCCTGAGGCGTGTTCGCGACAGCGCTCATCAGCGTGAGCGTGGCGGGAGTGGTTGGAGTTGGAGGGACAATCGAAAAGAAGCGAACCGTGTTTGAGCCCGGGTCTGCAACAACCAGGACACCGAGAATCGGATCGATATCGACGGCACTGGGATTGGTGCCCGCGGGAATTCCCGTTGGGCTGACGACAGAGGGCGGCGTGACGGAAAAGTCCGGGAAAATCGCAATATTAGTGACCGCGTCATTGTTGACTAGTGGAGGATGCGGGGACCTGTTTGACACCGATAATGGGTAGAGACCGGGTGGGGTCCCGGAGGCATTGACGAGATTAGCTGGAAGCAGAGTGTTCAACTGGCGGGCGTTCGAGGTGGTGCCGTTTTTGGTAATGGTAGTGCCCTGAAATAAGACATCGATGAAGTTTTGATCTCCTGAGCCAAAATAGCCGCCATCGATGATGACTTGAGTATCCTGAGAGGCCCGGCCCTGGATGACATCGTCTGGAACAGAGGCAATAGAAGTAGGCCGCACTGGAACATACTGAAAGGTGTATGGATTGGCGGTGAGAACCGGCAGGGTGGGCGGAGCCGGAGTCACAGGTTGTCCCGGGTCGGTAACACTTACGTAGGCGGATAGCGTCCCGACGGTGTTCGGGATAGAGAGAAAGTCGGAGGCAAAGATACGAAGCCGCGCTCCGGTGGACTGCGGATTGGTGACCGTTGTGACACCGTTCGTGGTGGTGGTAATTGGAATCGGAAAGAGGACCTTGACCTGTCCGTTTGCGGAATTGTAGGTCTTGGAGCCAACGAAATTGTTCGGGTTGGCGCTGTCCTGGAAGTTCAAGGTAATCTGAGAAGCCGAGGAAATGTTCGGGGCATTGAGATAAATGTCCCAGACGGCCGCGTTTTGGGGCGCGATTGAGGGAGTAATGCCAGTGAAATTGATAGGGCCGCCAGTAATGATAGTGATGGTGCCGATGGCGAGGCGGGTGACATCAGCCGCGGAAGTAGCGACGATGGTGAGGTTGGCGGGCGAATTCGCGTTCGTGGTGTCGGCAGGGGTGATGCTGGTCGGAACGGTGGCGGGGGCAGTGTAGCTGGCCACGTTGGGATTCTTGGGATCCGGGGTGATGGTGCCGCAGGTAGGGCTGCAAGTTTTCAGTTGAGGGTAAGGAATGGTCGAAGTTGGAACTTGCTGGGTGACCAACCAGGTCACGCCTTTGCCCTGAAGGTCGTTGGTGAGCTGAACACTAAATTGCTGCGGCTCGTTGGTGGGAACAGTGGCGGTGTTGGGAGTAAGGACGACGCTAACGCCGGAGTCCAGGGTAATCGTAAGGGTGCCTGATTTCTTGGTGTCGGCCTGAGCCTGGGCGGTAAAGATGATCTGCAGGCCGGGAAAGCTGGTCTGGTCCGGGATTTTACTCGGCGCAGTGTAAGTCGCAGTCCCGGTGACCTGAACGTTGGTGAGCGCGCCAAACGAACCGTCGGTGGGGCAAGGCTTCGCAGCCGCGGTGGTAGCCTTGCCGGTTGAGTCGGTGGTGGTCGTGGTGTACGTGCACGGCGTTTGAGGTGGTCCTGCTGGTTGACCAGGCTCCCAGGTGACATTGGTATTTGTCGCGCCATTCACGGTGGCGGTGAGCGTGGTGGACTGGCCGAGGATGAGGATAGTGCCCACGGACGAACTTACGTTGACGGTAACGACATTGGCGTTGCTACTGCTGCCGCAGCCACCCATCGACAACAAGCCAGCGACCGCCAGCCACGGGCCAAGAAGAGCAGACAACCTCCGTACTTTCGTTCCCACGATTTCCCCCACACAATAGCGCCGCGGATTTTCCACTGGCGCTGGCTTTACTATCCTTCGCAAAAATCTCATGCCCATGTTTGACAATCGCTCCGCCACAAGCAGCGTCTAGAACGTGCGGCTGACGGTGAAGCGGAAAGTTGTCTGCGGTTCGAAATAGTTCAACCGTCCAGGATTATTCTGGATGAAATTCAGCTGCGGCTGGATCTGGAGCGGGAAGATCGTCGGATCCAGGGCATTGAATTGGGTCTTCAAGCTCGCTATTTCGCCGGGTTCAATATAGGGCGCCTTGGCCACCAGCTGATCGTGAAGGCGGTGAACGTTATAGGCATAGTAAATCCGGAAGGGCGCCTGAATGATGGGAAGCTGCACGACAAATTCGATTCCAGTGGAAGCGCGCAATCGGAAATTCGTTCCCGGTGCAATGGAAAGCTGCTGGGTCAGGCCATCCAGTTTTACCGCATTGGGAAACTGGCCCGTCGGGCTGGTCAGATTCTGAAAGCCAGCCGTGCTCAACTGCAGCGCACTGCGTCGAACAATGCCGTCAGTTCCGGCATCCACGAACAGGCCCGCGGTGACTGTCGAGCCCACGATAGGGATGCGGTATTCGAAGTTCCCGAAGGATTGCAAGTCGCCGCCCGGCAAAGTGGCCACATAGCTCAGCACCGGGACGGTGAACGCTCGCAGGGCGCCGCCCGAGGTGGGGTCGTGATAGGAAATCGTTTGCGCGGTGGCCTGGGGAATAAAGGTCACCGGCGAAATGGAGCGAATATCGAAGCCCCGAATGTCGCTTTCTCCCCCCATGTAAAGACGGCTGAAGGGGGGAATCGCGTTCGGGGTCGATTCCGGAGTACATGGTGGAACGGTGACCAGTGTCGCGGGACAAACAGAAGTGGTGGTCCCATAGGCGGCGATATAAGCAGCGGAGAAATGCAGACCGATTACGTTTCTATGCTTGCGCACGGGATGGAAGTATTTGAAATCGAAAATGTTACTGATGGTCTTGACGTTGCCGCCGAGGCCGGAGAACGGCAGCGAATAATAGAAACTCTTGCCGTGCGTGGAATTGACCGGGTTGTCGATCGAGCTATAGGTGACCGACGGGGTGATGGTGCTGGAAATGATGCCATTGAGAGCGCTGGGCCCAGTGAGGCTGCGAAATTGGATGGACTCGAACAGCAGCGTGGAGGCCGCGTTGAAAGACTCGATATTGGTGCGGGTCAAGCCGTATTGAAGTCCGAAGCGAGCGAAGGAAAAGCGCCGTGCCGGGTAGCTGGCGAAAACCGTGAAACCGGTGCTGTTTTGTGTGTAGTTCTGGATGTATTGCGGATTGATGCTGACAGACTGTTGCGTCAGGAGCGCTTCCTGCTTGGCTTGATTAAAGTTGTAGCGGCTGGAGAAGATGGTGAAGCCCGAGGAGATGGGCCGATCGAACAGGTAAGGCTCGGTAAACCCAAACATAAAAGTGCGGGAGAGATTGCCGAACTGCGCCGAAAAGGTCAAAGTCTCGCCAAGTCCGAGGAAGTTGTTGGTCTGGTAGGTGAGGCCGATGAAGCTGCCAGCCAGGCCGCTAACACCGCCCTGCAAGCCGATGGACTGTTTGCCCTTTTCCTTGAGCTTGAGGTTGATGTCGACAGTGCCATCTTTATTGTTGCGCTTGATCTCGGCGGCCTTGTCGGCTTCAATGCGGTCGAAATAATCGAGTTGATTGAGGCGCAGGATGCTCAGTTCCCACAGGCGCTTGTTGAAGAGGCTGCCTTCGTCGAGCACCAACTGGCGTCGGATAACTTTGTCTCGCGTGGTGGTATTGCCGCTGAAGTCGATGCGGTGAATGAAATACTGCTTCTGTTCGTCAAAGCGCAGAGTCAGATTGATGATTTTGTTGGCGTCGTCGACTTCCGTTTCTGGCTCGGGAGTGAAATCGATAAAGCCGTATTCGCCGTAAATCTTGCCGTAGGTTTCCAGGGCTTTGCGAACTTTTTCGGTGGAGAAGAGGTCGCCCGGCTTGAGGGGAAAAGCGGCCTTAAGGGCATCGACCTTAAGGGACAAGGCTTTGTCCGGGTCTGAGCTCACAATTTTGAGAGTGCCCATGTGGAAGCGCTCGCCTTCTTCGATGGGGATGGTGATGTTGACAGCCTTGCCATCGGTGCGTCCCAGGACGAGGGGAACACCCAAGCGGTTATTGCGGGTGTCAATGTTATCGAGAACGGGATCACCGACGGTAGCTTTGTAATAGCCATTGTCGCGGTAAAGCCCGCGAACGCCGACTTCGAGATCCTCGCTTAACTTTTCGCGGTCGTAGGTTTTCGAGAGCACCGCGATATCCCAGAAGTACAAAGGAATCGAGTAGGGCCGGTCATGGCGCATGGCGCGGATCAATTTGCGATCGCTGAAAGCGTGATTGCCGGTAAATTTGATTTTGCCGACCTTGACCTTGGGGCCTTCCTCGATCTTGAAAACGAGAATGACGGCGTTGCTGGAAGCGATGCGCTCGTACTGCGGAGTGACTTTGGCAAACTGGCGGCCGTGCTCGCCGAGCAATTCCTTCAAGACGACTTCGGCTTTTTTGATTTTTGTTGGATCGAACTGGCTTTCGACGCTCAAACCGACCTTGCGTTCCTTGAAGCGGTCGAGAATGTCCGATTCGGAAATGGAGTGGATGCCGTCGTAGCGGATGCGGCGAATCTGCGGGCGCTCTTTGACCTCAAAGATGATGATTTTGGCGTCGGGGCGCTTCGCGGAATCTTCGACACGGAGCTTGACGTCTTCAAAAAATTGAGTATTCCAGAGCGCCTGAAAATCGCGGCGGAGAGTTTCTTCGTTGTAGACATCGCCGTCACGGCTGAAGATGCGGGCTCGCAGAGTGTCGTTACGCACGCGACGGTTGCCCACGAAATCGATGCGTTCGATGACTAATTGCTGCGGTTGAGAGGCCCCCTGCGGATCCGCCGCGAGACGATCCACGATAACGTCCGTGCCGGTGGCGTAGTCAAAAGAAGCGGAGAACAGGTAGGAACGCGGGGACGCGTCCGCACGGGAATTTTCGCGGGGAGCTGCGGGAGAAGCGATCGCAAAAAAAGACACCATAACGATCAGCGACGTCACGCGAGCCGCAAAAAAACCAAACGGCGAACAAACTCTTCTTTGAGCGGCCAATGAGGTGGTCAAGGCCGCGCCCCCAAACTCAAGTTGTTATTCTCCCGCTGGACCCGGTCTGGGCCAGCCGATTGTTGATTCCGACCCGGTCGGAATCACCCGTGCGTTGTGTCAGATTCGCTAGTGGACGACCGGGGTTGCCTCGCCGACCGGACGGAACTGCAGGCCTTCCCCTGCGACGTAAATCTGCAATGTCGCCGGCCTTTGAATTCCACCTTGGATCAGCGCCTCGGAGAGCGGGTCCTCGACATATTTCTGCAAGGCCCGGCGCAGCGGACGCGCCCCATAACTGCGATCCGCACACGTTTTCTCGAGGATCCACTGTCTTGCTTCCGGCGAAACAACGATCTGCACCTGCCGATGAATCAGCGTGTCGTTCAGCTGGCCCACCAGCAAATCGATGATGCGGAGCAGGTCTTCGTCGCCGAGCGGATTGAAAATAATCACTTCGTCCAGCCGGTTCAAAAACTCCGGATTGAACGCCCGCTTTACTTCAGTCATCACCATATCTTCCATGCTCTTCTGGCCGGCTTCATCGGCGCCGGACTGGAAGCCCATGGAAGTGCGCTTTTGCAAATGACGCGCGCCGAGATTGGACGTCATGATAATGATGGTGTTGCGGAAATCCACGGTGTTGCCGAGACCGTCCGTCAACTGCCCGTCTTCAAAGACCTGCAACAATATATTAAAGACGTCCGGATGAGCTTTCTCGATTTCATCCAGCAGGATGACCGAGTAAGGCGTCCGGCGAACGCGCTCCGTTAATTGCCCGCCCTCTTCGTAGCCCACGTACCCTGGAGGCGCGCCGATGAGCTTCGAGACGGAGTGTTTCTCCATGAACTCCGACATATCGAAGCGCACCAGGGATTTTTCCGAACCGAACAAAAATTCCGCCAGGCGGCGGGCAACTTCGGTTTTGCCGACGCCCGTGGGCCCGAGGAAGAAGAAACAGCCCACGGGGCGCAGGGGCGATTTGAGGCCGGCGCGGCTGCGTCGAATGGCGCGAGCGAGGGCGGTGATAGCTTTGTCCTGGCTGATAACGCGCTTATGGAGCTCCGGTT
>Ga0210399_10001467_pt1 | contig 18401 bp, 21 predicted proteins | sample IncBWC14MmetaG_FD_150865 | JGI IMG/M metagenome (GOLD analysis project Ga0210399, IMG submission 150865) | Forest soil microbial communities from Barre Woods Harvard Forest LTER site, Petersham, Massachusetts, United States - Inc-BW-C-14-M | ecosystem: Environmental > Terrestrial > Soil >...
CTCGAGGCCAGCCGGGAAGACCGGACGGGAATCACACTCCGGCGACTGAATCAGGACGGCGCGCACGGTCGTGCCGGGTTTAGAACTGTAGGAAGCGACCGGATCGAGCAGACGAATCCAAAACGATTTGCCAGCGATCACATGCTCGCAGCTAGCGAAGGCTGGACGGGAGAACGAGAGAGAGATGAGCAAACAAGCGAACGCGGCAAGGAAGCCGCGGCAGGCAACAAGCCGCAAGCGGGGGACCGGAGAATCCGTCAAGCCGAGACACTTCAAGCAACGCACTTTTGTTGCTCCCATAGATTCCACACTTTTTCTACATATTCAGTTTCTCGTGAAGACGCAGAAACCGAGCGGTGGAATGGTCTGGTTGTTCGAAAAGGACACCTCGACGGGGGTACAACGTGCGAGTCTTCGGTAGCCCCTTCAAGCGCATGGATGAGCGTATATCGCAGCTCCTTGCGAACCTTCGAATCGGTCGACTAGCCGCCTCGTGGCATCTCGCCTGGCTCCCGGTTAGTCGCGTTACCGGACAGGTGCCCTAGGCCAGCGCCTTCAATCTTCCTGTCTATTGTTTTTGACGTCTGCGGTCAGCGTGTGGCCAAAAATGAGCCCGATTCTGCCGCCCCTCGACCGGCGTGGGGCACACCAGCGCCGAGTAGAAAGTTTCGAAAGCCTAAGCGAGGTCAAAAAATGACAAAGCCCCATCGTCCGGGAGGTCGGAGGGGCTTTGTCGGCGCATTTTTTCCAATGAGAAGACTACTTTGGGGCCTCGAATGAGAGAATTTCAATCCAGTCTTTATGCTTATCGTCAGTCGATTCTCCCTTAATGCCATCTATATTAAGGGCTCCTCCAACTACGCCCTTCATTTCGTCTTCAGAGAGTTCGGGAGTTTGTTTCGGGGCTTCCTGGTTGCTCTTCGGGGTTTTTTCTGGGTCGCTCATCGTATTCTCCTTTTGATTCGTCAGTGTGCTGCTGCAGCATTCATTTTGGGCCCTGGCCTGTTACAACTCACGGTGACAAGCGTCGCTCAGGAAGAGCTATGCGGGCTTATTCTGCGAAATGTTCCTACTTCGCCGCCGTGTCTCCGTCCTTTTTCTGCTCCGTATACGTCACCTGTATTTGGCTAAAATTCATTGAAACCCCACCGCCCGCAACTCGATCCAACTCTTTGCTCGATAGTTCTTGGTTCCGTTCTTCGCCAGTTGCCAATTCCGTGTTCTGTTCCCGGTGTTCGGGTTTCTTCGTTTCGTCCATCGCGGTCCTCCTGTGTTTTGCCTGCCGCTCAACGTTGAGTCTTACTCGATTATGACCTTCGCTATATGCTTCCCAGAGCTACACAGCTGGTACAACGTTGGAGATGCTGCGTCCGTTGTCTTCGTTCCACCGACTACTTGTTCCAACTCCTGCTCGGACAGTGTTGGGGGTTCTGCCTTCGCAATTTTAGTTTCCACGTTCTTAAATTTCGTCGCTCATGGCTTCTCCTCTTGATTGGGGACTTCGCAAAGCATCAAGCACTTGCTTGGCCGCTGCCGATTAGGACTGGGAGAAACTCCGTCTATCACTGGAAACCGCTGATTGGCAAGGGTTTTGTTGAATTGCCACGAAGAGTGAAGCTAGCGCCAATGTCGTGAAGGACTATCCATTTGGATAGTTGACTGTGCGAATGGATAGTTCGCCAGGTCCATCGAGCGTCGAGCCCACCTTGCCCGCTTCTCGTTCCCTCCAACGCGGAAATCAGACGGAACTCTCAGTACTCTCTGTTTACTCTGAGCCTCGAAGGGCGCCCTCTGTGTTAAAGCACTTGCCTTGCCCGTTCCTACTGTCGCTAACAAACAAAAAAGCGCTCAACGTGCGCTCGGGCCCGGGCACCCAAGTTCCTGCCTTTGAGCGAAATCCACAAATTAGCTTGACATTTATTTGCATATATGGTAATCTGTATCTTGAAAGTCACGCCAAACCCGTCCTCCTCTTCCCAACCTCCGGGCTCGTTCCCAAGTTTTCGCGGACCATCCCATGCGGCTAACTCCCTTAGAATCCGCACTTACAAATCTCTATCAAAACAAACAACTTTAAGTTCCCTGGAATCCGCATTTACAAAAAGGCCGGGTGGGGAGGGTAACCAGAGCGTTATCGCGCCACGGTACTCAAAAACGGGTAATGACTTGCCGCGCCCATGAAGAACAGCATCGGGAACGACAGCCAGAAGCCGGTACGCGACGCCAGGAAGCCCCACCGCATCAGGTTCGCGGCCTCGGGCGGCATGGCCGTGCCCTGTTCGGCGGCCGCTCGCGCGAACGCGATCAGGCGTTTTTGCACCCGCCAGACCACGAACCAGGTGTTGAGCAGCATGATCAACCCCAGCCCGCCGCCAACACTGATTGCCAGGTGCCCGTTCGAGGAGCTCGGACCGCCATGGAGAGCGATCACAATCCACGAAGCCGCACTCACAACGACAGCGATTCCGATGGCCCGGACCCAGGGATTATCCCGAAGGCCCTTCGCGGGCCGTTGCAATATGTAAATCAGCTCGAAAGTGAGGCTCCACACCAGCACCCACAAGCCGAACCATCGCAGTGCCAGCGAGGGATCACCTGCGTTGCGCGCGTCGCTGGATAGCAGACTGAAAAAATACCGCATGCCCACGATCACCGTGACCAGCGCCGACCAGCGGAACCACCCCATCGCGCGCGACATCAACACCGGATAAATCTTCACGCGCAGCGGTGGATCCAGTTGCATCATCGCGGGCATACCTACAAGGTTGAAGAAATAAAGCAGCCCGATCCAGATGACGCCAAAGACGAAGTGCAGCCACCGCAACACAATCAATTCGTTTGCAGTGGCGTCGCTCAAAAAGCTGAAGTGAGGCTTCCATGCGGGGAACGCAAGGATCAGCGACGAGACAGTCAGTGAAATCGAGTGCATGGCGTGAACCTCCTATGAGGTCAACCTGGCGCAACGTCACGGTAACGGATTGTCGATCGCGACGTCAATTTCGCGGCCGCCGATCCGGACAGCGCGTTTCTTTGAGACTCTCGCTGATTTGCGGCGGCCGGAACGGCGCTGTTCGGCGGCGAGAACCGCGCAGTTCGTCGGAGAAACCCAAGACCTTAAGGTCGAGGTAAACATTTTGTCTGGCGAGTGCATCCGCTTGCTCCAAGCCTCGGTGGGCGCATATCATTCTGGCGGTTCGCGGATACAAACACGGCGTCTCAGCCGGATGCACACGGATGAACCGCAAAATGTAGGCGCCGGGCTTTAGGCCGGCCAGCCGCGAACCGCATCCGAAACGCCGATCTTGGGGGACATGATGAAACGAGCCTCGCTGAGTTTTCTGTTACTTCTCGCTGCGTCGTTTGCCGCGTTGCCGGCCGCCGCTCAAGACTGGGCCAAGGCACAGTTAGCCAAGTCGCCGCGTCACAGCGAATGGGTCACCGTGAAGCACGACAGCCGCTCGGTCGAAACCTTCGTGGTGTACCCGGAGTCGAAGGACAAGCGCCCGGTAGTGCTGGTGATCCACGAAATTTTTGGCATGACCGATTGGGTGCAGGATTTGGCGGACCAGGTGGCCGCAGCGGGGTACATCGCCGTCGCGCCTGATCTGCTCTCCGGCATGGGGCCGAACGGCGGGCGCAGCTCGTCTTTCGCCGAAGGCAAGACCATGGAAGCGGTCAGCCATCTGAATCCAGACCAGGTTACCGCGGACCTGAATGCCGCCGCGGATTACGGCCTGAAGATTCCCGCCGCCAACGGCAAGCTGTTCGTTGCCGGATATTGCTGGGGTGGAGGACAGTCATTCCGTTTTGCCACCAACCGCAGCGACCTATCGGCGGCGTTCGTGTTTTACGGTCCGCCGCCAGATAAGGATGCGATGGCCCGCATCAAGGCTCCAATCTACGGGTTTTACGCCGGGGACGACGCGCGCATCGGCGCAACGGTTCCCGGCACGGTCGAAGCGATGAAGGCAGCCGGAAAGACCTACGACCCGGTGACCTATGATGGCGCAGGGCACGGCTTCATGCGCGCAGGCGAAGCCCCCGACGCCAGCGACGCAAATCGCAAAGCCCGCACCGACGCCTGGGCCCGCTGGAAGAGCTTGCTGGCAAAAGGCATGTAGGCGCCGGGCTTCAGTTTATCCTGACGAAGGAAGGGCCCGGCCGACCGCCAGCGGCGTGCGCAGCCGTATTTTGCGTCTCGGTTAGAAAAAAAGTTGAGGCTCTCGGATGTCCTCAGTATGGCCGGTTATTACTAGCGACGTGTTCGACTCTGTTTTTGGGTGACTCCGTGGCGAAGATCTATGCAGGTACATCCGGATGGGCTTACGCAACATGGAAGCCCGAATTTTATCCAGCGAAGCTAGCTTCGGCCAAGTTCCTTGGCCATTATTCTTCGCGACTGAACACCGTGGAGGTGAACTACACCTTCCGGCATTTCCCCACGGAAAAGCTATTGCGCGGATGGATGGCCGCGACGCCCGCGGATTTCAAATTCGCGGTGAAAGCCAATCAGAAGATCACGCACATCAAGCGGCTGAAAGATGTCGCAGACTTCACGTCGGAATTCGTCGCATCCTTGCAGCCGCTGGACGCGGAAAAAAAGCTCGGGCCGGTCCTCTTCCAGTTGCCGCCGTACTTAAAATGTGACGTGGCGTTGCTGAAGGACTTTTTGGCGGGACTCCCGCGAAGCTTGCGCAGCGCTTTTGAATTCCGTCACGTTTCGTGGTTCACCGACGAAGTATACGAAGCGATGCGCGCAGCAAACGTCGCGCTCTGCCAGGCGGAAAGCGAAAAACTGGAAACCCCCGATGTGCAGACGGCTGATTTTGTCTACCTGCGGCTGCGCAAGGAAGACTATTCGGCGAAGACGCGTCAAGCGTTGACCGCGAAGGTGGCGGCTTACGCGCAGCGCGGCGACGTATTCGTTTATTTCAAGCATGAGGATACGCCGGAAGGTGCGCTGCACGCCGAAGGTCTATTGAAGTCAGTGGAAGCAGCATGAGCCCGGCTCGCGCAAAAGGTACGGAAGGCAAATAGTGTGCGCCCGCAAGAAATTCGGCGCCAAAAAAGCTAAACGACTTTAGCGGCTTCGCTACACGCTTCCGTGTATTGCCTCGATCGGCCCAATATTATTTATAGATGAGTGCGCGATGTCCGTCTCGATACTCAGCCATCGCGGTCCGTAAAGGAGAGCGACTATGCGATTTGGACCTTTTCTAGGTTTAGCGATACTGCTCGTGATTCTTTGGGCCGGCGGATTCATATTCTTTCACGTCGCCGGGTTCATGATTCACCTGCTGTTGATTTTTGCCGTGATCTCATTGATCGTCCACTTGTTTACCGGCAGCGCCAGGACCGCCTGAGAGCACCCAGCCGCTCTGAGTATTGAAGTCGAGCTGGTTCTGAAGAAGGCGTGTGGTGATTGTGCGGGATTTTAAGATCCTGAGCCTGTCCTTGACGGATTGGCTCAGGATGACATGGGAGCGAGTATGATCGGCATCCCAGAACAGGATCATTTATTTGGCGTTGCTCATCACTCAAATGGATTTATTTTTTTCCTTCGATTAGTTGCAGAATTTCTTCCGCGGATTTCACGCCGTGGTATTGCGCTTCCTCGAATATCGAAATTCCGCTTACATCGGAATTTGCAAACAAGATCCGGCCTTGGCGCCTTGCCAGACGCTGGCGCTCGGCTGAGAAAATTGATCCCGGAACGGGCCGGACCATAGCGTGGCCCATGCGCATGATGTCGATTCGGGAAACGCATCTCCGGATATCGGAGTGGACTCTTTCCAAGTCGTGGAGAATTGCCTCCTTCCAGTACGCCCAATCTGTTTCCAGCAAAAGGCGGCGGTTTTGCGCCGGATCGCCTTCGGCTAACGCCCAGTAGAACGTCCACACGGTTTTGTCGATGTGCGAGCGAATGCTCTGGTGCGTGGCGTCTACGTATCCGAGCGTGGGTGAATCGAGGAAGACGGTGTCCCACGTTGGCTCCGCGCCACGCGCGTCGGGCAACCGATCAACCGTTAGGTTTGCGGTGAGCCACGGCGAGTAAACGAAATCGCGCATGGGAGCAAGGTTGTCAACGAGATAAGGAGCGAGGAAGGTGGGAGCGGCGAAGATCACGAATTCGGATTGGAATTGGGTGTCGCCGGCTTCGACGGTGGCTCCGCGTGGACCTGGCGTGATGCGATGCACCATTTGGTTGGTGCGGACGTTTTCGCCGATGCGTTCAAGGAGCCGACGCGTGATCCAACCGTTGCCTTCGGGCCAGGTGAGAGGACCTTTTTCCTCGACTTCGCGCGAGGAGAAATAGTGAATGCCGGCCCACGCGGACGTATCTTTGGCTAGCGCGCCGTAATCGTCGCGGCACGCGTAGTTCATGTACCAGTTCACGAGCGGCGAATCGATATTTTGTTGGCGGAGCCACTCGGAGAAGGAGATGCGATCTAAATCCGAGAGACGGTTTGAGCGGCCGATCTCGAGCGGGATTGTGAATTCTCCGCTACTTCTATACTTAGTGAAAAGGTCTTCCAGGCGCTGAAATTGTTCGCGATCTTTTGGTTTCAGTCCGATGGCGGGTTCGATGCCTTCCTGCCAGCGGCCGTAGAGGAAGAGTCGCTCTTGCGGAGAGAAGCAGAGATAGCGCTCGTTCCACTGTCCGTCTTGTAAGACACCTAAATCCTCAAATAGCTCGCGCACGTAGATTGCTTTCGGACCCGGCACTGGCACGTAGTGGGCGGCCCATGGATACGGGGTGATTTCGTTTTCGCCCCAGCGGGCGTTGCCCCCTGCACTCTCGTTCATTTCGAGGAGAACAAAATCGGTGAAGCCTCGTTTGCGCAGGCGCCAGGCGGCGCTAAGGCCGGCGATGCCGCCGCCGACGATGACGACGGGGACTTTCTCGATGCGTTTTGGAGCTGGGAAGGTTGCGCGATCACGTAGGAGATGTCCGGCTTGGAATGAATCGTTTACGAAGGAGCCTGCGATCGGACGGTCACTTTTTTGGGAGAGACCAATTAGGGCGGCGCTGCTGAGACCTAGGAATTGGCGGCGATTCATTTTCTCTACAAGTTCTCACAAGGGCGGACTGAACAATGAGAGTTTTCTTTTGGCGCTCAGTTTCCGTGTGGCCATAAGGCTCGGTGAAGTTGGATCTAAACCCGCACCCTTTGAAATGCACAAAGGGTGCGGCACCCGGGTCCGCGCCTAGCTGATCGACTCGCTCAGTGGCTAAAGCCGGTTGGTACGGGTGCGATTACGGCACGGCTGAAGCCGTGCCCTCTCGTTTCGACGGAGGATCGATAGCAGACGTCTACGAAAAAAGTGCGGTCCGAGTGTATTGATCGGGCTCGGGCACCTGCAGAATGCCGCAGTCGTGGGCGTGGTATGGGCATGGGTGACACTTTCATCTAAACCCCGCGGCCTCGGAGACCGCGGCTACAGGATGGGGCTATCGGGTGGGGCCATTTATGTTCGTTGTGTTTGGGCTGAGATGTTTGCATGGATGGCGAACACAGCCAGGAATGGCTGTGCCACAAAGGCTTTAGTGGCTGATGTCCTTCCAGTCTTGGTCGTAGAGGCGGACTAGGACTTGGTCGTTCAATTGGTTGGGAGGGACTTGCATGGGGGCCATGTCTGGGGGGAATTGAAACATCAGCGGGATGCCTTTTACATCGACGAAGCGCAGGCCTGAGGGCAGGGAAGTCGGCGGCGTGTATTCGTGGGTGGAGGCTAGCACGAATCCCCATTCGCCGAAGGAGGGGACGTAGACGTGGTAGGGGTAGGTGCGCAGGCCTGCTTGCTTTAGTGTTGCAGCGATACACCAGAAGGAATCGCGGGCGAACATAGGCGACGTGCTCTGGACCACGGCTACGCCCTGGACGCTTAGATGGCGTGCTACCGCGCGGTAGAACGCGGTGGTGTAGAGCTTGCCGAGGGAATAATTTGTGGGGTCGGGGAAATCGATGACGATGAAGTCGAAACTGTCGGTGTTGGAATCGACCCACGGGAAGGCGTCGGCGTTGATGACGTGAAGTCTTGGGGAGAGCAGCGATTTTTGATTCAGCTGCGTGAGCATCCCGTTTGTTGAGAAAATGCGGGTCATTTCCGGGTCAAGATCGACCAACGTGATGCTCTCGATCTGGGGATATTTCAGGATTTCGCGGACGGCCAGGCCGTCGCCTCCACCGAGCACGAGGACGCGGCGTGGGGCGGGAATGCTCGCGAGGCCGGGGTGAATCAGCGCTTCGTGGTAACGGTATTCGTCGCGGGAGCTGAATTGCAGGTGGCTGTTGAGGAAGAGGCGGAGGTCGTCTTTGAAGCGCGTGAGAACGAGATGCTGGTAGCGGGAGTCGCGGGCGAAAATGATTTCGTCGGCATAGATGTTTTCTTCAGCGGTGGCAGTGATTTTTTTGGCTTGGGCCATGCCGATCCCGAGGCCGCACAGGACTACGACGCAGGCTACGCGCAAAACACGAGCGGTGGGAAGCTGCTTCGCGAACAGGAACGTGCTCCATAACGCTACTGCGGCGTTGATGATGCCGAACAGCATTGCGGAACGCACCAGGCCCAGGCGCGGAACCAGGAGGATTGGAAAGAGGAGGGAGGCTCCCAGTGCGCCGAGGTAGTCGAAGGTCAGGACGTGGGCGATTACGTCGCGGAAATCGTAGCGGTCTTTCACGATGCGCATCAGCAGCGGGATCTCCAGGCCTACGAGAACGCCCACTACGATGACCAGGGCGTAGAGGATTAGCTCGAAGCCTTGGGTGAAGGCGAAGGCCAGCATCAGTAACGCGGAGGAGAAGCCGCCGATTACGCCGAGGAGGAGTTCGATCCAGATGAATTGATAGACCAAGCCGCGATTCAGATAGCGGGATAGGGCGCTGCCCAGGCCCATGGCGAAGAGGTATGTGCCGATTACCGTGGAGAATTGCAGGACGCTGTCGCCCAGGAGGTAGCTGGCTAGCGTGCCGGCTACTAGCTCGTAGATCAGGCCGCAGGCGGCTACTAGGAGGACGGAGATGAAGAGGAGGATTCCCATTTTGATTAGTCAGCAGCTTCCGATTGAAACGAGAGTCGCGGCAGACAGTGTGCCGGGGTTGACGCCGAGAGGGGCAAGCCCCTCCCCTACAAGTTCGCGGCACCTCGGAAACCTCTAATGGATGGCGGCGGCTATGATGATGCAGATGCCGATGGACATCGCGCCTATCAGGATGGCCAGGGCCATGTTGTGTTCTTGCACGATCTCTTTCCATAGATGGTACGGCGTCGCTTTGTCGATGATGACGAACGACAGGATGAAGATCAGGATGCCTATGAATGCGTAGGCCAGGGCGCTGATGACGTTGCCGAGCGGGACCAGGTTCATCTTATTTGCCTCCTGTGTAGTGGTGATAGCTGCTGTAGATGCCGCGATACGCGCCGGGATTGTCTCTTATGGACTTGGGAACGTTTTTTACTTCGTTCATGGTGTCCATACTCCAGCCGCGATACTGAGCCATGCCGACCATGCCGAGCACCAGGAATCCGTAGATCAGATAGAGTGATTGAAACATTTCTTAGCCTCCACTTTTTTGTCGGGCACTTTTTTACCCCCACTTTATTAACCACTGCTTTGCAGGATCGGGTGATCGCTTTCCGCCCATCGTTGTCGCTCGAAACTCAGGGCTTTAAGGCTGATGAGCGCAGCGGGCACGAGCAGCGCCAGGAAAGCCCAGCCATAAAAACTGAACACCGGGACGTCTCGGGTCACGGTGACGGTGTAGGAGATGTCGGGATGGCTCGCGTCGGATTCGGGCTCGATGCGCAAGTAGTAGTGGCCGGCAGGCACGGCGGGCACGATCACTCGGTCCCTGCGGCTGCCCTCGGTCCAGGAGCCGTCGCTGTCGCGGCCATAGTAATAGCTGACTTCGCGGCCGAAGTCCCAGGCGCGGCCGGTGTCCTGGCTGATGAGCGCATAGTTCAAGTAGATCCAACTGTTGGATACATTGGCTGAAGTTTTTACTTCGACGTTCGAGTCTCGGCCTTTTAGTTCGAAGACGTCGGTGACGAACGAGGGCTCGCCCTTCACAGGCCCCGGAGCGAGTCGGTAGGAAGCGGTGAAGACCTGATCCTTGCTTGCGACCATGTCGGTGAAAGCCATCAGGCCGAGCAGAAAAATTGACAGGGCGATGAAGGCTGCCCATACCGTCTTGAGATTTACAGTGGAGGGCGCGGGCTGATTTTCAAAGATGCCGACTGGTTCGGGCGGCTGGCCGGGGAGATTGAAGGCTTTCCAGATTTCCTGGGGATAGATGTATTCGCCTACCGACCAGGTGGTTTCGCCGGAACTCTGTTCGCAGGAAAGCAGGTGGGGCGGATGGACGTAATCGCTCACGACGGCGCGCTCGCCTACGCGCACCTGCCAGGGAAATTCTCCGATGACGTATCCGGTGGTGGCGTCCGCGGTCTGAAAGTGGCGAAAATTTTCGCCGAGATAGTTGGCGGTGGAGACGAGGGAGCTGCGAACGGTGGGCAGGTTTTTGCAGACGGTGATGTCGTTCCAGTGCCCCTGATATTCGCTGAGGTAACGAAAACCCTTGTAGGGATTGAAGAGCAGATATTCGTGCCAATCGTAGCGGACACCGTCGGATTCGATGCTGCGGCGTTGGAAGCCAATGACTTCGTAGTCTGTGCCGCGGAGTTTTCCGCGCGTGCCGAGCGGGATGAGTGGCTTGAGTTCACCGGTGATGGTTTGGAATTGCTGAAGAATCTTGAGTGCGGGGTCTTTGGCGTCGAGGATGGAGTGGCAATTTTCGCAAACTACCGTTACGGCTTGTTGGAACGAGCGTAGCGTGATGGCGCCGCCGCACTGCGGGCAATTCAGCGCCTTCACCTGGGGCTTGGCGGGTTGTGACGGAAGAGGTGGCTGACCGGCGCTCATCACCAACCCTCGAACTGGCGTAGATTTTTGAGCTTTAGATCGTCGAACTCAACAAATTCTCCAAGATAAAGCGCAGGTTGCTCGTCACTGTAATCGAGCGTAGCGAATTTTCCGGTTTGCGAGCGGAGATCGACGAAGGTGACGTCGGTTTTGTCCCAGTACTGGAAAGGGAGCTCGCCTTCGACGCCTTTGTAATGGGCTTCCGTGATTACGGTGACCGTGTAGGTTTGATTCTTCCAGGTGTATTGCTGGCCGACCTGGATTTGAGAGGCTGTCGGCAGAGATTGGCCGGGTACGGCGAAGGAGACGGCGAATTCATTTTGGGCGTCGGAGAGCCAGGCGCTCGTGCCGTCGTTCATGACGATGTGCCACTCGTTCCAGCCGCCCTGTTCGTATTCGTAAAGAATGCGGCCAGCGACGACGAAGGCTTTGTTGTGGTAGATGCCTTCGGTGTTGAGCTGGATCGGCGAGCTGTCGGGAGGCAGGTCCGCGACTTGTCCAACTTTTTTGAGGTCGACGTCGATGCGGACGAGGATGCTTTTGCAATAGGTGCAGACGGTTTGCACGCTGCTGGACCATTGGAAGACTATTTTGGCGCCGCAGTTTGGGCAGTTCGAGACGGGTTGCGTCATCGACGAGTGCTCGAATGCAGTGCGGGCAGGGAGGTCACGTCAGTCGCCCGCCGCCAGTTCGCGTGGCATTTCGTAGGAACGGACCAGGCGGCGAATCGTTACGGTCTGGGAAGAGAAGAGTTGCCGCAGCGCGGCTTCAAAATTCCATTCCGGCCGCGGGACGCAGCAGAATAAATTCAGGCAGAGCGAGCCATGCTCGGGAAAAGTGTGGCAGGCGAGGTGAGATTCGGCGAGGAGGCAAAGGCCGGTGATGCCGCCGGTGCGCGGGAACTGGTGCCATTGCGGGGCGCTGACCGGGCGGAGTTTCATCTCGTGGATGATTTCATCGAATAGCGCGCGCAATACGGATGCGTCTTTCAGCGACTCCGGCGAGCATCCGAATGCTTCAACGATCCATTCGACTCCGCTCATAGGATCCATTCGGTTCCGCTCATAGGTCTCCGCTGATCAGGCCTGGGGCTTGCCGCATTCCGGGCAAAACTTGCTGGCGCGAGGGATCGGTTTGCCGCACTCCTGGCAGAATTTTGTGGCCGCGCTTGCTGCTCCGGCCGCAGCAGGAGCAGCGGCACTTCCGCCGCCGCTGGCGGGAACTTGTCCGGCAGTCGAGCTCTTCACGGCTTCCATCATGGTTTGGCCGATGGCCATGCCCGCGCCGAGGCCCGCGCCTATTCCGACTGCGCCACCACCTTCGTTTGCGGCGGCGATGGGGATCGATTGGGCGACTTCGTATTGGGTGAATTTGCCCATGTCGCCGATCACGTTCATGCTGATGCGCTGGTCGAGGACCTTCTGCAATTCGTCGGGGAGCGAGAGATTTTCTACGTTGAAGGTGTCCAGCGAAATGCCGTACTCCGCGAATGCCGGTTTGAGCTGCTCGCTGATTTTTTCCGCGAGCGCCCCCTGGCTGGCGGCCATGTCGAGAAAGGGAACCTGGCTATTTGCGAAGGCGTCGGTCATTTTCGCGACGATGGTGTTGCGGAGCTGGCCTTCGAGATCGGCGACGCGATAGAGGTCGCGGGTTCCGCTGATTTTGCTGTAAAACGTTTTTGCATCGGTCAGGTGGTAGGAATAAATGCCGAAGCCGCGGAGGCGAATGGCGCCGAATTCCTTGTCGCGGATGGTGATGGCATTGGGCGTGCCCCAGTGCTGATCGGTTTGCGTGCGCGCGGAGAAAAAGTAGACATCGGATTTAAACGGGGATTGGAAGGCTTTGTCCCAGTTCTTGAGATAGGTGAGAATCGGCAGCGTTTGAGTGTTCAGGGTGTAGAGGCCGGGACCGAACGCGTCGGCGACTTTTCCTTCGTTGACGAAGACCGCGTACTGCGAGTCGCGAACGGTGAGCTTGCCGCCGTTCTGGATCTCGCGGTCCTGCATGGGGTAGCGGTAAGCGAGGATGCCGTCCTCGGGCTCCGTCCAGTCGATGACATCGATAAATTGTTTGGAGAGGAAATCGCGAAGGCTCATGATGCTCTCTTTCCCGCGGGGCTATCCTGGCGCGCTAGTGCTTGATACGACGAATGTATGGTGGGATGCGGCGGGTGTCAATGGTTTGCGGAAATTTAGCGGAAGGAAATCATTGCGATTTGCAATGCTGGCGCGCGGAATTGAGGGGTTCGAGAATTCTTGGGTCCTTGCGAGATTGCGGAAGTGGGACGGTATAATTCGATTGTCACCGGGAGTGAATCATGAGCGACGTCGATCGCGGGGGAAAACCCGATTGGAAGACGCACGGCTTGCGCATCATTCGCAGCGGGCAATTGGACACCAACACGCCGCAGACGCCCGGGATGTCGCGTGCGGAAGCTATTTCGCATGCGAAGGTGGGCGCGCAGAAGCTTTGGGCTGGGACGGTGGTGGTGCAGCCGAACGCGAAGACTGGTCCGCATCATCACGGGGAATTGGAGACGGTGATTTACGTGGTCCGCGGCCGGGCGCGTTTTCGGTGGGGGGATCGCTTGGAGTTTGTGGACGAGGCTGGGCCGGGGGATTTCGTGTACGTGCCGCCGTACGTGCCGCATCAGGAGCTGAATGGGAAGAAGGACGAACCTGTGGAAGCGGTGATCGTTCGCAGCGGGCAGGAGCCGGTGGTGATTAATCTGGATATTCCGAGCCCGGAGGATGGGCCCAGCGGGCCGCACGACGATCCGTTCCACTCCAAGCCGGGGTCGCTTTAACGCCGTCGAATCCGTTTGGGAGAATTGTCGAAGCGATTAAGTGGTGCCCGAAAGAGGACTCGAACCTCCAAGGCCGTGAGGCCACTAGAACCTGAATCTATATTTGCCAATGCGGCAACGCACAGCACCAAAACGCAGCACAGCGAAGATCGCCTGTATTTACGCAGTTTCCGGGGATTCACTCCACGCAGCACTGCGCACCTCGACGAAGCAAAACGAAAAGCCAACTGACACCACTACTGACACCACTTTGCTACGCAAAGCAGCCGCGCGCCAGAACGCGGCAATGGAGTCATTTGCAGCGGTGCGAGTGTCTATGCTCACGACGAGTAGAAGTGCCAAAACCACAAACTCGTTGTGGGCGCCATGGGTTGTATCTCTTTTAAGTTACAATCCAAATCATGGAACCAATCACAACGGTTACGAGCGCCTGGACAATCGCGAAGACTGCCGGCGAAATATCAAAGAAGTTGTATGAGTTTGGAAAATCTCTCAAAGACCGCGACCAGAAGCATCATGTCGACGAGATTCTCGACAAGCTGCGCGAACTAAAGCAATCAGCCTCAGAACTCGAAGACGAGAACCGCGAACTCCGAGAGAAGCTACGCTTCAAGAGTGATGCCTTCGAGTTCCGTCCCCCCTTCTGGTACGACAGGGCGAACTCCGACCGAGCCCTTTGCCCGAAGTGCTTCGCGCAGGACATTGCTGCCCCAATGGGCGATAAGGGCCAGGGATGTAACTCTCGTTACCGTTTATGTCTCGTCTGTCGAGAAACGGTCGAAGTAGAGGGCTTTAGGCGGTCTGGCATATAATCCCCGCCCAGGAGAAAACTCGATGATGGAAATTCGCGAATATCGTGCCGCGAAGTGCGTGAGCTGCAACGAGAAAGCGGCCGCATATGCAATCAACGGCGCCCCCGAGTTCCCCGAAAGGGTCTGTCATGATTGCATGCTCGGGCTTCTACGGGCGCACGAGAAGGTGCGCAACGTCTTGCTGCTTCAAGGCGCCACTCGCGAGTAGGTCCATAAGTCCTTTGCGATGTTGCCAGTCGCTAACGGGTCCTCCGCGGAGGCACCCCTGGGGCGACTACCACCGGGCATGCCCTTTAGACCGTAACTTCCCTCAGCCCTACGTCATCGCTGCACCGTTCCGGCACACAGCGGCCTTTTGTGCGGCCAAACAAATGCTACTACGCTGCCACGAGAGTGCTGTTTTTCCTGCAATCCTTGCCATTTTGCACTTGACAGGCGTCAGACTTTATGTTATACATTTAGTATGCGAATGGGTAGACCGAGGATGGCAGCGAAGGAGCGCCAGAGTCACCTAATCGCGTTACGATTGACCCCCGCCGAACATAGGAAGCTCGAACAGTTAGCCAGGAAGTCCGGGCTCTCAGTGAGCGAATTTGTCCGGCGGGCTCTCGGATTCAAAGCGAAATAAGAACGGGACGCGCCGCTGCTTGAACAGCGACACGCCCCTAACCGAATCAACCTAACAGGAGGCTGATATGGCTACGCAAAGTGTAATTCATCCCGTCCAACGGTCGCACTCCCGGAAAGCCCTCACGCCGGAAGAAATCCTCAAGGTTCTGAAAATCGCCAGCAAGTCGAAGCGCAACCTCGCGATGATTCTTCTGGCTTATCGCCACGGGATGCGTGCGAGTGAAGTCTGCGACCTGCGGTTGTCGGACTTGGACTTGAAGAACGGCGAAGTAACGATCCGCCGCCTAAAGGGCAGCTTGCGAACGGTACAGCCCCTTTCCGATCATCCAGGGCAACCGCTCCTTTCGGAAAAGCGAGTCCTGCGAGCGTGGCTTGCGGAGCGAAGGGATGTGAGTGATTTCGTTTTCGTATCACAAAAGGGAGGAAGGATTCACCGCTCGCAGTTCTTTCGCGCCTTCCAATCGATCGCGGAGCGCGCTGGGCTTCCAGCCGACAGAAGGCACCCGCATTGCCTCAAGCATGCACTCGGATTCGCGCTCGTCACGAGCAACGTACACCTGGCAATCGTGAAGCAAGCTCTTGGCCACAAGAACATCGCGTCCACGGCCATCTACGCGGTCCCGACAGATGAGCAGACAGGCAAGGCGGTCAACGCCGCGCTCGCGGGCCTGTTCTAAGAAGGGGCACACCAAATGACCCCGCTTACTCACATTTCCAACGTGGACCGCTTCCTAGAGGCGTTGGAATCGCTCGACACGGCCAAAATGTCGCCGTTCGGCTATTCCTTCGGCGACGTTTTCTTTGAGCGGATGCTTGCGGATCGCACTGCAACCCTTCGCAACACCGTGCTTCTCTACGCCTTCCGCTTCCTCTCCAAGTGAGTTCCGTGAAGTGAGGCCCCGGAGTAATCCGGGACTTTGCTTTCTTCGTGTGCCTCAGCGGATGCAACGTCCAGGGAATTACTTCCGGTTTGCTCGTGACTCGGGCACAATCCTGGAAAAGGTAGTGCTGGTCTGGCCTCCATAAACAGCGCTCGAACGGGCCGACCGTTCACACGATGTCATGTACCAAGCCACATGTGCTTGCCACGATGGCAATCTGTCGTTCTCAGATTTAATGCATGGTTCGTTGGGCCCAAGGTATACTCCGTGCACAAAACAAGGTCCCGCAGGACCTTTTGAGTGGCTTCCATCACTTCACGTGCGATAGCTGCTGAAGCAATCCGGCTTGCGGACCACACGCGGCATCAGACGGCTCTTCGTCTGCTCCCATTTCTATTTGTTCTCTACGTCACAAATTATCTAGATCGCACCAGCCTGGCTTACGCAGCGATCGGCATGAAGCGCGACCTCGGCTTCAGTGACAGTGTCACTGGCCTCGGCCTCGGTGTTTTCTTCATCAGCTATGTGGCCCTGCAAATTCCCGGCGCGATGCTCGTGGAGCGCTGGAGCGCACGCGGAATGATCTCCACGACCATGATCGTGTGGGGCACGCTGACAGCGCTTACCGCCTTGGTGCACACTCCCGCCCAGCTTTATGCGGCGCGGCTGGTATTGGGCGCGGCGGAAGCTAGTTTTTTCCCGGGTGTGATTGTGTACCTCAGCCATTGGTTCCTGCAGGCCGACCGTGCGAAAGCAACAAGTAATTTCATGTCCGCGATTCCGCTCTCTTTCGTGATTGGCTCGCCGCTCGCCGGTTTGATCCTCGGCCAAAGCTGGTTTTCACTCGCTGGCTGGCGATGGCTCTTCATTCTGGAAGGGATGCCGGCAATCGCACTCGGCACGATTGCGTATTTCTACCTGACGGATTTGCCAAAGGAAGCGAAGTGGCTGACTGCGCAGCAACGAGACTGGCTGGAATCCAGTCTGGCCGAGGAGCGCCAGACCAGTACCCAGGCGATGCCTGTCCTGAAGGCACTGAGCTCCCGCACTATCCTGGTGGTGGCTGCCGCTTACGTTTTCAATAACTTTACGTATTACAGTTTACTTTTCTGGTTGCCGTCCATGATGAAGCGCCTGACCGGATTTTCAGATGTCCGCGTCGGCGCTCTGGGCGCGCTGCCCTATGTCGGTCTCTTCCTCGCTATGCTGGCCAACGGTTGGCATTCGGACAGACAGCTCGAAAGACGCTGGCACACAGCCGTGCCGGTTCTCCTCTCGGCTGCAGGTTTTCTCGGCTTGGTGATACAGCCGCGTTCCGTCTCGGTTTTGCTCCTGCTATTCACCATCGCGACGATTGGCAATTCTTATCTGCCCGTTCTATGGGCAATGCCGACCGAGTATCTGAGCAAGTCCGCAGCTGCTGCGGCCGTGGGAATGATCAATGCTATTGGCAGCATTCCCGGATTTGCCGGGCCCTATCTGTTCGGGTACCTAAGCACGAAATCAGGATCGTTTGGAATTGGGCTAACCGTTCTGACGGTCACGGCGCTCGCCGGAGGATTGGTTGTCCTGTACGTTCCGAAGATACAAGGTGTGACGACCCAAGACTGCCATTAACCGCAAGATTACCGACTGTGTATGTGAACGGGACTCTCCAGCAACTTGTTGATAACTCCTTTCAAATCAAAACATCGTCCTGGACAAGTTCCTGGCACTAGCGACGCGTCGGTCGCGTCCGTCAATCAGCAAGGGCATTGCGGAAGGCTGACGGCTCCCGCGACGTGTTATGCCTTGCCTGCTGGCGGGGGCCATTATTGCTTGTCTTGCTTTTTGTCCTTACTCTTTTTGTCCTCGCCGTGCTGTTGCTGCTTCACATTCGGCTGATTCTCAGCTGCGGGATGAGCTCCATGTGCTGCCGGCGCGGCTTGATTGGGCTGCGGAGCCGTCTTTGCAGCAGGCGTTGCTGACGGCTGGTTGTGGATGTTTCGGTCGTTCTCTCTGTCGTTCATTCGCTCGCCTGTGGACCTTGTCTGCGGTGACGCTGCGGTTGGCGGAGCCTGGTTCGGGCGTTCAGAACTAGCGTTGTTGGGATGTTGAGGCGCTGCAGGCTGCCCCTGGGATGATGGCTGACTGCGGGAGCCGTGGTCATTCTCTCTGTTGTCCACCTTTTCAATCGCAGGTTGCGGCCGCGGTTGTTCCGCATTGGGCGGAACATGGTTCGGGCGCTCTAAGTGAGCGTTGTCGAGATGATCAGTGCGGGAGCCGTGGTCATTCTCTCTGCTGCCCACCTTTTCAATCGCAGGCTGCGGCCGCGGTTGTTCCGCATTGGGCGGAACATGGTTCGGGCG
>Ga0210399_10001469_pt1 | contig 18384 bp, 17 predicted proteins | sample IncBWC14MmetaG_FD_150865 | JGI IMG/M metagenome (GOLD analysis project Ga0210399, IMG submission 150865) | Forest soil microbial communities from Barre Woods Harvard Forest LTER site, Petersham, Massachusetts, United States - Inc-BW-C-14-M | ecosystem: Environmental > Terrestrial > Soil >...
GGACCTGGCCGGCGACCTCGGTCTCCCCCGTGACCACGGACTCGAGGCCCGATGCCACTGAGAAGAGGTGGGCGGTGACGTCGTCATCGAAGCGGAGCACCGCGTGGAGGGAGAGCTCCTCGACCGAGACCCCGGATTGCTCGGACAGGACGTCGTAGATCTCGGCGACCGCGTCGTGGAAGCGGTCCACCACCGCGTAGACCTCGGTGCGCAGGCAGGTCGAGAGCACGACCGCCTCTTCGAGGTTGCGTTTGTGGCTGAGTGCGCTGAGCGCCTTGTGCAGGTCCGACTCCGCGATCGCCGTGGCCTCGAGCAGAGGCAGGGGGGCCTGCGTGTGCTGCAGGCCTATGACGACGACGGACACGGAATCCTCCTGGGTTGGGACTCAATTCTGCCGGTCCCGCCGCCCGGCGTGCCAGTCAGTGCCCAGGGAGCGGTCAGGCCAGGTCCTGGGGGGGCGACATCCCCACCGCCCGGATGAGGGGCACCGGCTCGCTGCCGTCGCCGGCGCGGGCGGCCGCCTCCTCGCGCGCCCGGTAGAAACCGAGCACCTGCAGCTCGATCGAGAGGTCGACGTAGCGGACGTGCACCTGTGAGGGGACGTGGAGCACCCGCGGCGCGAAGTTGAGGAGCGAGCTCACCCCGGCCCGCACCAGCAGGTCGGCCACGCCCTGGGCGGACCAACCCGGTGTGGTGATGACGCCAATGTCGGGACAGTCGGCGGCGCGCAGCGAGCCGATCTCGTCCATGTGCCGCACCTTGATGCCGCGGATCTCCTCGCCGACGACTCCGGGGTCGATGTCATAGAGGGAGGTGACCTGGCACCCCCGCGAGGCGAAGCCGGCGGAATTGGTGAGGGCCCGGCCGAGGTTTCCGATGCCGACGATGGCCACCGACCAGTTCTCGTCCATGCCGAGCGCGCTGTCGATCTGGGCGATCAGGAAATCAGCGTCGTAGCCTGAGCCGCGGGTCCCGAACGACCCCAACAGCGAGAGGTCCTTGCGCACCTTCGCTGCGTTGACCCGGGCCAGCTCCGCCAGCTGCTCGGAGGAGACCGTCGTCGTCCCGGCGCGGACGAGCTCGGTCAGGATCCGTTGGTACACCGGCAGCCGCAGCACCGTGGCCTCGGGGATCCGCTTCACCGCGGGCGTGTCGGGTGCGCCAGGTTTGGTCGCCGCCGTCGGGTCGTCGCTCACTGCAGTCGGATGGTACCGAGGAGGGTCGCGACAACACCAAACCGGGCCCGTCGATCGGGGGTTGCGTGGCCATCCCGGTCACGGGCTCACCACGCGAGAACGAGCAGCTCGCCCGCCGCGACGTTGAGCCAATGCGAAGCCGAGGCCTCCCCCGCGACCACTGCGAGATGCCCGTTGGAGTCGACCAGCAGACCGAACTCGCCCCGCTCGAGCTCGCCGAACGCCTCGACGCAGCGCAGTTGCACCCCGTCGGGCACCAGCGAGCGGGGGAAGCCGTCCAGATCCTCCGGGCCCGAGTCCCCCCGGGCGTTCAGCTCGATCGTCCCCGAGGCGGGGATGCCGGCCACCCGGGCGTCCGCCACCGTCGCCGCCAGCTGCAGGTTGCCGAAGTGGTCGACCCAGGTCACCTCCGCGCGCAGGCAGGCCCGCCCGTCGTGCAGCCGTCCCACCTCGACCACGCCGCCGATCAGACGGAAGAGCGTCAACGGGTCGATGGGCTCGCCCAGCGCCGCCAGTGGGGTCCCGAGGCACAGTTCGGCCGCCGCCGGCGCGAAGACATCGCGCCCGTCGAAGGTGGCGCCGCGGTCGGGCGGCACCGCGTCACGGTGCAGCTCGACGACGGACGAGATCGGCGCTTCGCCCGCCGCCTCCGCCGCCGCCACCATCAGCCCGTTGTCCGGGCCGACGAAGGACATCGTCCCGCCCGCGGGCAGTGGCACCTCGAGGCCGATGCCGCGGCGCGCCGTGCCGACGCCGGGGTCGACGACGCCGAGCACGACGCCCGGGCCGAGATGCGGGACGGCGCGCACGAGCGTGTGGCTCCCGGCGCGCACGTCGAACGGCGGGATGTGATGGGTCAGGTCGATCACAGTCGTCCCCGGCGCCCGCGCCGCGATCACCGCGTGCACGACGCCGACGAATTCGTCCTGGGTCCCGAAGTCCGAGAGGAAGAAGACCGTGCCCTGCGTCCGGCTCGGGTCGGATGGGCTCGGTGGGGGCATCGCCAGTCGGGCCGAAGGCTCAGCGCTGCAGGTTCCGGGAGCGTTCCGTGGCGGCCGCCACCGCCTCCATGAAGGCCGAGCGCACGGCGCGGGCCTCGAGCGTGCGGACGCCGGCCGCGGTGGTGCCCGCCGGCGACGTCACGTCTGCTCGCAACGACGCCGGGTCGCGCCCGGTCTCGGCGAGCAGCGCCGCCGAGCCGCGCATCGTCTCGACAACCAGCGTGCGGCTCACCTCGTGCGTGAGGCCCATCTGCACGCCCGCCTCGATCAGCGACTCGGCCACCAAGAAGAAGTAGGCCGGGCCCGAGCCCGAGAGCCCGGTGACGGCGTCGAGATTCCGCTCGGGCAGGCGGACCACCGTGCCCAGCGAGTCCAGCAACGATTCGGCCCAGGCCAGGTCCGCCGCCCGGGCGAACGATCCGCCTGCCATGGCGGCCACCCCGGCGCCGATCAACGCAGGGGTGTTCGGCATGGCGCGGACGACGGCCGGCTCGCCGCCGAGCGCACTCTCCAGGCGCTGGCAGGGAACGCCGGCCACGATCGAGAGCACCCGCCGCACGCCGGAGACCCCGAGCGCGCGGCACGCCCCTTCCGCCTGGTCTGGCTTCACCGCGAGCACGGCGCCCCGCATGACCTCGCCGCCTTCGTCCAACAGCCCGAGCTCGGGCGCGGAGACCGTGCGCACGCCGGGGTACGACTCCTCGAGCTCCTTGCGCCGGTCGTCCAGCGGCTCCACCACCGTGACAGCGTCGGCGGCGTGGGCGCCGCGGTCGAGCAGCCCCCCCAACAGGGCGCTCCCCATCTTCCCGCCGCCGACTATCAGCAGGTTCGCCACCCACGCGACGTTACTGAGCGCGGCCCACGACTGCGGAAAAACGGCTCTCCCGACCCCTGAAGCCCGGCCGCCTAGCCCCGCCGGGGCCGCCGCCGGTACGTCGAGGGGTGGGCCATGGTCATCGCCGTCGGGAAGTGATCGTCCGTGTAGACGACCGACGCCCCGGCGATCCGGTCGAGCTCGTCGTCGTCGATCAGGCGCGCCGGCACCCGGCCCACCAGATACACCGCGTCTTCCGGCCCCAGGGCGAAGGCCATGCCGAGCAGCGCCGTGTTGCGCCGCATGAGATACGCGTAGACCTCTTCCTTGTTCGCCTCGGGGGCGGGCATGAATTGCGCCTCGTGCCACAGCGTCCGCTGCTTCAGCGTGAACCAGACGGTGATGTAGTCCTTCTCGTCACCCTTGAAGCGGAGATACCACTGGAACGACGCGGTGCGGTCGGTCACCTCCTGGCGCTCGGCCGCCACCAGTGGGGTGTCCGACGCCAGCTCCCGCGCCGCCCATGCGTCGATGCACGAGACCGCCGCCGCCATCTCTGCGTCCTCGGGCAGGTCGATGAGCGGCATTCAGCCGCATTCGACGAGGCGGCCGGCGGCCAGCTCGTCGTGCAGCTCCACCAGCGTCGCCGCGGCGGCGCGCCAGGTGTAGAGCCGGGCCCGCAGGACCGAGGCGGTCGACAAGCGCTCGGGCCCGAGCGGCGCGTCGAAGACCCGGCGCACGGCGGCGGCGTAGGCACGGGGGTCAGGCTGGTCCACGAGGAACCCGGTGTGGCCGTCGTCGACGAGCGTGGTGAGCCCGCCCACGGCGGAGGCGACGACCGGCGTCCCGCAGGCTGCCGCCTCCAACGCGACCAACCCGAAGGACTCGGAGCGGCTCGGGACGAGGCAGACGTCGGCGGCGCGGTAGTACGACGACAGCAACTCGTGCGGCTGCGGCTCGATGAAGTGCACGAACTCGCGCACCCCCCGCGCGTCTGCGACGTCGTGCAGGCCCTCCAGGGACTTCTCACCGTGCGGGCCGCTCGGCCCACCGACGACGACGAGGCGGTAGGGCTCGCTGCCCCCGGCCCGCAGCTCCGCCAAGGCCTCGATGGCGACGTCGGCCCGCTTGAGCGGCTGGATGCGTCCGACGAAGAGGAGCAGGCGCCCGTCGAGCGGCAGCCCGAGCGCGCGGCGCGCCTGGGGACGGTGCCCGGGGCCGAAGAACGCATGGTCCACGCCCAGCGGCACGATGCGGATGCGCCCAGGCTCGCCGCCGTAGAGCGACGCGATCTGGTCGGCCTCGACGCTGCACGACGCCAGCACGGCGTCGGAACACTCGATGATGGTCGCCTCGGCCTCGGCGCGCCGGTGCGGCATGTCGGCCTCGACCTCTTCGGGCATCGACTCCGCCTTGACCCGGTCGAGCGTGTGGAACGTGCAGACCAGCGGCAGGTTCAGCTCGTGCTTGATCACGTGGCCCGAGAGCCCCGACAGCCAGTAGTTCGCATGGACCGACGTATAGGGCAGCCCACCGCCCTCGGTGCCGCCGGACCCGGTGGCGGCGGCCATGCGCCCGAGCACGTTGGCCGTGAACTCCTCGACCACGGCGGGCAGGGCCTCCTTCGGGACGTACGCGGCCGGGCCGGCCGGCACATGGTGCACGCGGAGGCCCGGCTCGACCTCGAGGACGGGCGAAAGGTCGGGGGACCAGGCCCGGGTGAACACGTCGCAGGCGACGCCGGTGCGGGCCAGGGCGGCCGTGAGCTCGCGGACATAGACGTTCATGCCGCCGCCGTCGCCCGTGCCCGGCTGGGCCAGGGGCGAGGTGTGCAGGGAGAGGACCGCGAGCCGGCGCATGCCGGCCGTAGCCTACCGGCGGCTGCCGAAAAGCCTCCGTGCACCTGGGAAGACGCTGAGCTCGGCGCCGGCGCTGGGGAACAGAGGTTCAGGAGGTCGGGGTGAGCCGGTCGGAGGCGGCGGGACTCGAGGCCGGCGGTCCTTCGGACGCCGGCTCGGTTTCCGCGTCCGGGGCGGCATCGGCCTCGTCGGGCGAGCCGGACCGGGCTTCGCTGCGCTCGTCCTCGTGGTCACGCCGGAACGAGAGGTAGATGCGAACGAGCGCCTGCTTCTGCTCCTCGCTGATCGTCTGGTCGGCCATGATGGCGCGGGTCAGGTCGGGGGCGCCGGAGGGTGCCTCGAGGATGCCCGCCTGCACGTAGAGCGTCTCGGCGGAGATGCGCAACGCCTTGGCGATCTGTTGGAGGATCTCGGCCGAGGGACGGCGCAGCCCGCGTTCGATCTGGCTCAGATAGGGGTTGGATATCCCGGCCAGCTCCGACAGGCGGCGCAGCGAGAGGCGGGCCGAACCGCGCTGCTCACGGATGAACGACCCCAGCTCGTGCCAGCGGTCCTTGGGGTCCGTGCTCACTGTTGCAAGCGTACCGCCGCTCCGGCGCGCCCAGGGGTTGCCGCCGCGTCGGGGCCCCGGGCGGACCGAGGCGGCGGTGTCCGGAGGACCAGGTCGTCGACCTGCTCGCATGGCGGTTGGCCACGGTTGTGATCCGGTGAGGTTCGGGTATGGTCCAGCACGCAGCACTCCGACGATCACCCACCTCCAACGACAGGAGACCGCTATGGCCGAGTACACCCTTCCCGACCTGCCCTACGACTACGCGGCACTCGAGCCACACGTGTCCGCCCAGATCATGGAGCTCCACCACGACAAGCACCATGCGGCCTACGTGACCGGCGCGAACCAAACGCTCGAGAAGCTCGCGGCGGCCCGGGACAAGGACGATTTCGGCGCCATCGTCGGGCTCGAGAAGACGCTCGCCTTCCACATCTCCGGCCACGTCCTGCACTCCATCTTCTGGAAGAACCAGAGCCCCGACGGGGGCGACAAGCCCGACGGCGCGCTGGGCTCGGCGATCGACGAGAACTTCGGCTCCTTCGACAAGTTCAAGGCGCATTTCACCCAGGCGACCATGACGATCCAGGGCTCGGGCTGGGGCGTGCTCGCCTACGAGCCCCTCGCGGGCCGGCTGATCATCGAGCAGGTCTACGACCACCAGAGCAACATCGGGCAGAGCTCGGTGCCTCTGTTGGTGTTCGACGCCTGGGAGCACGCCTTCTACCTGCAGTACAAGAACGTGAAGGCCGACTTCTTCGCCGCCCTGTGGAACGTCGTCAACTGGCCCGACGTGGCGGGCCGCCTGGACGCGGCCAAGGGGCTCAAGGTCGAGGGCTGACCCGGCGCCGGCGTTGGGGCCGGCGTGTTCCTTGCCGGTGCATAGGGCACTCCCCTATAGGGCACTCCCCTTATGAGTGCAGGCGGACTCGGGGTGGCTACGGGTTACCCGATGGCGAGATGCTGTTCGCAGAAGCTGCGGGTCGGGTCGCGCTCGAGATCGGCATCGAGAATGGGTGACCCGCAGGTGGCGCACGCCCCGTAGCCGCCGGCGCTCAGACGATCGAGCGCTCCGTCGACGCCGTCGAGGATGCCGGCCGACCGGGCCAATTCGGACTCGTAGCGCTCCTCCATCGCAGGCAGGGTAGCGCTCAGGACGCCCGCCGCTCGGTTTAGACCTGGGTTGTCGGGGGCAGAGCTAGCGCAACTGCTATGCCAAGCCGGAGGAACCCGGGCATCGAACCGGGTGGAGTGCCCACGGAGGGTGGGCTTGCGAGAACCGCCACTGCCACCGCGTCACGGGGAGCCGGCACGGGGCGCGTCGGCAAGACGGTCGCCCGGCGGTTCCCGGCCGTCTGCCGTTCCGTCGCCGAGGCCCGGCACTTCCTCCTCGAACAGCTCGGCGGGGGCTGCGACCGGGACTTCGGGCTCCTGGCCCTCATGCTCTCGGAGCTGGCCACCAACGCGGTGCAGCACGCACGGACGGAGTTCGAGGTCGGCATCTGGGTGAGGCCGGACGGCGAGGGGCGCTCCGTGCTGGTGCGCGTCACGGACCAGGCCCCCGGTTTCCCCGTTCCGCAGGATCCACCGGCGGACGCGCCGCACGGGCGCGGCCTGCGCATCATCGAGTCGCTCGCCGCGGGCTGGGGCGTCGAGATGGAGCACGGCCGCCCCGGCAAGACCGTGTGGTTCACGGCACGCGTCGGGCCCAGCGGCGCGGGCCGCAGCGGCGCGGGCGGCAACCGAGTCATCGAATAGGGAGAGGAGGACGGTCTGGCCCCTCCTGCTCTCGGGGCGCGGGAGGGGGCGACCGCTTCGTAATGTGACGGGCGTGAATTCGGAGTCCCCGCTCGCCCCGTTGGTGGGGGCGCACGCCCTAGTGCCCTGCGTCGACGGCACCGAACGCCCCTACCGCGACCTCGACTGCGCCGCCTCGACGCCCGCGCTCGAGACGGTCGCGGCCCGGGTGGACGAATTCCTGCCGTGGTACTCGAGCGTGCATCGAGGGGCGGGCTACAAGTCGCGGCGCGCCACCGCCGCCTACGAGGACGCCCGCGAGAGCGCCCGGCGCTTCGCCCATCGGCCGGCCGGCGGCGGCGACGTGGTCGTGCTCGTCCGCAACACCACCGAGGCGATCAACCACCTGGCCTACCGGCTCGGCCTCGGTCCCTCCGACGTGGTGGTCACCACCGTCGTCGAGCATCACGCCAACCTGTTGCCCTGGGCCCGTGTCGCGGCGCGCCGGTGGGTCGAGTGCGGCACCAACGGCACGTTCAGCGTCGACGACGTCGTGCGGGTGCTCGACGAGGGCCCGCGGCCGGCGCTGCTCGCAGTGACGGGCGCGTCCAACGTGACGGGATGGCTGCCGCCGGTGGAGGAGATCTGCGCCGCCGCGCACGCGCGCGGCGTGCGGGTCTTGGTCGACGCGGCGCAGCTGGCCCCGCACCGCCCGCTCCCCTCCGACCCCGACTTCGTCGCGTTCAGCGGCCACAAGCTCTACGCGCCCTTCGGCGCGGGTGCACTCATCGGGCCCCGCGACACGTTCGAGTCCGGCGACCCCTTCCTGGCCGGCGGCGGCGCGGTCGACCTGGTCGACCTCGACGAGGTCATCTGGACCGAGCCACCGGAGCGCGAGGAGGCCGGGTCGCCGAACGTGGTCGGCGCGGTCGCCTTCGGCACGGCCATGGACGAGTTGGAGCGAATCGGCTGGGACGCATTGGGGGCGCACGAGGCGGCGCTGTGCACGCAGCTGCAGGAGGGACTGCGCGCGATCCCGGGTGTCCACGTGCTCGGCCCCCCGTTCGACGACGCGGCCGGGGGCCGTGACCGCCTCGCGGTGGCCGCGTTCACGGTGGACGGCATGCACCACGCGCTGGTCGCGGCGCGGCTCAGCGCGGAGTTCGGCGTGGGCGTGCGGCACGGCTGTTTCTGCGCCCACCCCTACCTGATCCGCCTGCTCGGCGTCGGGAGCGCGGGCCTGGACGAGGCTCGAGCGGCGGTGCGCCGCGGCGACCGCAGCGGCATCCCCGGCGCGGTCCGGGCCAGCTGCGGACTCGGCACGTCCAGCGAGGACGTCGCCGCGTTGCTCGACGCGCTGCGCGCCCTCGCGTCAGGGACGCCCGCTCCAGTGACCTACCTGCAGGACCGCGTGACCGGGGACTACTGGCCCGAGGGCGACGCGCCCGGCTGGGCGACGGCCGACCGTCCCGTGGGAGCGGCGTGCGCCCGCGGGTGAGGCAGGCCGGGGCGCACACCGCGGGTTGGCGGCGGGTGGCCGCCGTCGCGCTGCCGGCATTGGCCGTCGCGCCGGCGCTGGCCGCCTGCAACACTCCCGTCGGCAGCGCCTCGGTCCGCGACGTCGCGTGGGTCGCGACCGGCGCCTCGGTGACGCTGCCCGGCATGGCGGTCACGCCGGTCGACCTGGCCACGCGCCGCCAGGGCGCGAAGGTCCCCGTCGGCAGCCTGCCGTCGGCGCTGGCCTATACCGCGGGTGACCGCGGGCTGCTCGTGGTGACGGAGGGCGACGACATGCTCCACGAGATCGACCCGGCAACGCACGACGTCATCCACTCGGTGACGGTCGGCGTCGAGCCGGTCGCGGTGGCGGTCGCGCCCGGCGGGACCCGCGGCCAGGGCATCGCGCTGGTGGCGAACCTCGGCTCGAACACGGTCACCCCGGTGGACCTCGGCACCTGGCGGGCCGGGCCTCCGATCGCCGTCGGCTCCGAGCCGGTGGCGCTCGCGGTCGCCCCTCCGTTACCGGGGTCGGGCACCGTGCTGGCCTTCGTCGCGAACTTCGGGAGCAACACGGTGACGCCGATCAACGTCGCGTCGATGGGGACGGGGGCCCCGATCCCGGTGGGGCCGAGCCCTCAGACAATGGCACTGGCGTCGGGAGAGCTGCTCGTGGGCAACTTCGGCAACGCCACGCTCACGCAGATCGATGCCGCCACCCTGAAGCCCTTCGCGCCTGTGCCCCTGCCGTTCGCTCCCACCGGGATCGCCGCCGGGACGGGTCCGGCTGCGACCGCCTATGTGTGCGGCGGGACGGGCCTGGTGCCGGTCACGCACACCGCGCTGGGGCCGGCCGTCGGGACAGAGATCGAGCTGCTCGACGCCGCCCAGGGTGTTGCGCTCAGCGCCGACGGCGCAACGGCCTGGGTGACCCAGCAAGCCGGCGGGCTGGTCCCGGTGACCCTGGCCACCGGGACAACGGGCCTGGCCATCCACCTGGGCGGGCACCCGTCGGCCATCGTGATCGGCGCGGGTTGAAGGACGTGGCGTCTCACACCGTGTACACGGCGCGGGCGCGGAAGCGAACTGGCCGCTCGCTGAGCTCCTCCAGGTAGTGCGCGGCCCAACCGGCCACGCGGGCGACGGCGAAGATGGTGCGTCCGCTGTCGGGCGGCATGCCGGTGCCCCAACTCAGCGCGGCGAGCGCGAGGTCGCAATTGGGGAGCGGGACGTCGTGCGCGGCGGCCAGCGCGATGACCTCGTCCAAGACGGCGCGTTGGTCGTCGCGCAGCAGGGGCTCGGCCAACGCGAGCAAGGCGGCGAAGCGCGGGTCGCCGCTCTTGTAGACGGTGTGCCCGAACCCGGGCAGACGGCGCTGCTCGCGGAGCACGTCGTTGAGAGCGCGTGCGACACCGTCGCGCTCCGCGACCACCAGGAGCTCGTACGCCAGCTGGCTGGCACCGCCGTGCAGCGGGCCCGCCAGCGTCGCCAGGCCGGCCAGCAACGCGTCGTACGGATCGGCGCGCACGGACGCGGCGACCCGGACGGCCATCGTCGACGTGGCCAGCTCGTGGTCGGCCAGCAGGATGAGGGCGGCGTTGACCGCGTCGTCCGGGACGGCGCCTGAGCTCGCCGTGAGGCGCGCCGCCAGGCGGGTGGCGATGGACGCGCCGCGCTCGAGGTCGTGGTCGTGGTCGTGGGGCTGTCCCGCACCGACGGCGGCGACCAGCGCGGCGGCCGAACGGCGGGCCGCCCTTGCCACGGCCGACGGCCGCAAGTCGGCGCGGAGGGGGTCGGTCGCGCCGCACATCACCAGCGCCCACCGCATGCGGTCGAACGTGTGGACGAGCGGGCAGGGCCCGAGGTCGGGCGCGCCCCAGTCGGCGGTGCCTTCGGACCCGGACCGCCACAGGAGCTCGGCCACCTCCTCGAAGCTGGCCGCGGCCGCCAGCTCGGTCGCGCGTCGGCCGCGGTAAAGGGGCCCGAGATCCTGGTGGAGCTGGGTCACCGCGGTCGTGATCGTGGCGAGCCTCGTCGCGGTCTGTCGCCCGCCCCGGCTCCGCGCAGCCAGGGCCTCGACGTCGTCGAGGTCGAACAGGCTGCCGCGGGCGTGGGGATCGCGGTGCGACTCGAGGAGACCGCGGCTGACGTAGGCGTAGAGGGTCGGCACCTTGACCCCGAGGCGGCGGGCCGCCTCCTCGGTGGTGAGCATGCGCTCCACGCCGGCGGATCTTACATTGACTTGATCAACGTTTACAATCCCTGCTCGCAGGCGGCATAGTGGCCCTATGGACACCATGGTGCGAGACCTCATGACGTCGCCGGCCGTCACCTGCCCGGAGGACGTCACCCTGGCCGAGGCGGCGGGCGTGATGCAGCACGCGGACACCGGCTCGGTCGTCGTGACCGACCACGGCAAGGTCGTGGGCATCCTCACCGAACGCGACCTGCTGCGCGCGGCGGTGGGAGCCGGCGATCCGCGCCGAGAGAAGGTCGCGCTGTGGATGACGGCGCAACCCGACGTCCTCCGGCCCGACGAGCGGGTCGACGCCGCGTGGGCCAGCCTCACCTCCCATCACTACCGCCACCTCCCCGTGGTGGAGGACGACGAATGCGTCGGGGTGGTGTCGCTGCGCGACCTCATGGGCGTCGCGCGCATCCGGCCCGCCGGCGAGACGAGCGGCGACGTGCCCGCCGGGCTCGAGGGGGTCGTGGTGGCGGAGACGAGCGTCGGCGACGTGCGCGGGCAGGAGGGCTTCTACCACTACCGCCAGTACTCGGCCGTCGACCTGGCCGAGAGCCGCTCCCTCGAGGACGTGTGGCACCTGCTCTTCCGGGGCGAGCTGCCCGACGCGGCCGCGTCGGCGGGATTCAGGGCCGAGGTACGCGAGCGCCGCGTCATGCCGCCGGGCCTCAGCACGTTGCTGCCCGCCCTGGCGCTCCGGGGTGCGCCGCTCGACGTGCTGCGGACGGCGGTGTCGCTGCTGGCCGCGGAGCTCGGCTGGCGACCGACGCACGACATCGGGGCCGACGAGCTCGCCGACCAGGCGATCGGGCTGTGCGCCGTCGTGCCGACGATCCTCGCCGCCGCCCACCGACTCCGTAGCGGTGACGAGCCGCTCGAGCCGCGGGCCGACCTCGGCCACGCCGCCAACTACCTCTACATGCTGACGGGCACGGTGCCGGCGCCAGAGCACGCCCGGGCAATCGAGCAGTACATGATCCTGACGATCGACCACGGGTTCAACGCATCCACCTTCACGGCGCGCGTGGTCACCTCCACCGGCGCCGACCTGGGTGCCGCGATCGTGGCGGCCATCGGCGCCCTCTCCGGTCCGCTCCACGGCGGCGCGCCGAGCCGCGCGCTCGACCTGCTCGACGCGATCGGCACGCCCGAACGGGCCGACGCCTACATCCGCCACGCGGTCGAGCACGGCGAGCGCATCATGGGCTTCGGCCACCGCGTCTACAAGACCGAGGACCCGCGCTCGCTCCTGCTGCGCGGGGTGAGCGAGCAGCTGGGCGGGCCGCTCGTCGAGCTGTCCGAGTCGGTCGAGCGCACCGTGGTGGACGTGCTGGCCGAGCTCAAGCCCGGGCGCCATCTCTACGCGAACGTCGAGTTCTACGCCGGCGTGGTGATGCACACCTGTGGCATCCCACGCGAGATGTTCACCCCGACCTTCGCCGCCGGGCGAACCATCGGGTGGTGCACCCACGTGCTCGAGCAGGCGGCGCACAACCGCCTGATCCGCCCAGCCGCCCGCTACGTCGGGCCCCCGCCGCCCCAGCCGGTGCCGGCCGCCGACTAAGGGAGGGCCGGGTCGGGAGGCCGGAAACCCGACTAAACTGCTCGGGGTTATGCGGTCGTTGTTCTCCTTCCCGAACCCGGTCAACGAGGTGTCGGCGCGGCTGGTGGCCGCGGGCGTGGTGCTCACGTCCGTCCTGGCCATTGCATTCGACCTCAAGTGGCTGACCGTCGTCATCGCCTACGGCTTCGTGGCCCGCGTGCTCACCGGCCCCACGCTCAGCCCCCTCGGCCAGCTGGTGACGCGCGTGATCACACCGCGGCTCGGGCTCGCGGCGCGCCCGGTGGCCGGCCCACCCAAGCGCTTCGCCCAGGGCATCGGCGCCGCCTTCTCGCTGTCGGCGTTGGTCCTGACCGGGCTCGGCTACTGGACCGCGGCGCAGGCTGTGCTCGGCCTACTGGTGGTGGCGGCGACCCTCGAGGCGGCGCTCGGCATCTGCCTCGGCTGCATGACGTTCGGCGTGCTCATGCGGGCGGGCGTCGTACCCGACGAGGTGTGCGAGCGCTGCAACGACATTTGGGCCACGCCACGCGGCGCGGCCGTCTGAGCGGGCCGCTCAGCTGTCGTAGACGAGGACCCCGCGGATGTTCTTTCCGTCGCGCATGTCCTGATAGCCCTGGTTGATGTCGCCCAGCTTGTAGGTGCTGGTGATCATCGAGTCGAGATCGAGTTGCCCCTCCCGGTACAGCTTGAGCAACTTGGGGATGTCGGAATGGATGTTGGCGGAGCCGAAGATGCTCCCGACGACCTGCTTCTCCATGATCGTCAGCTGCATCAGGTTCATCGTGACGTCCATCTCGGTCATGGGGTGGATGTTGGTCACGACCACACGCCCGCGCTTGGCCGTAAGACCCAGGATCGACTCCATCATCGACCCCTGGCCGACGCCCATGGCGCAGATGACCTTGTCGCACATGCGGCCCCAGGTCTCGCGCTGGATCAGCTCCAACGCCTCGTCCACCGAGGCCGCGGTGTGGGTGGCGCCGAAGTTTGGGGCCAGCTTGCGCTTGAGCTCGACCGGGTCGATGGCGAAGATCATCTCCGCGCCAGCCAGCCGCGCGCCCTGCACGGCCGAGGCGCCGATGCCGCCGATGCCGATCACCGCGACGTAGTCGCCGGGGCGCACGTCCGCGGCGTAGACCGCGGAACCCCAGCCGGTCGTCACGCCGCAGCCGACAAGGCAGGCCTTGTCGAGCGGGATGTCCTCGAGGATCTTCACGCAGGACGCCTGGTTCACCACGCTGTAGGGGGCGAAGGTGCCGAGGCAGACCATGGTCGCAATGTCCTGTCCCCGGGCGTGGTGCCTGATGGTGCCGTCCATCTGGCGCCCGGCCATCAGGACGCCACCGACGTCGCACAGGTTCGAGTGGCCGGTGGCACACGACGGGCACTTGCCGCACGCGGGCACGAAACCGAGCACCACATGATCACCCGGCTTGAGCGCCGTGACACCGGGACCGACCTCCTCGACAACGCCGGCGCCCTCGTGACCACCGATCATCGGCAGGGGCACGGGCATGTCACCGGTCACGAGGTGCTCGTCGGAGTGGCACATGCCGGACGCAGCCAGCTTGATGAGCACCTCACCGTCCTTGGGTGGGTCGAGCTCGATGGGCTCCACGCTCCAGTCGGCGTGACGGTCCCACAAGACGGCGGCTTCGGTCTGCACGGTGCCTCCCCAGGGTGTGGCGCGATGGCGCGCGCTGCGTACGCTACCGGCCGCGTGCCGGCCCGCGCCTCTCAACGGGCGGCTCGTGCCCGGGGCGCGATGCTCTGCACCGTCAGCGGCCAGGTGCGAACCCAACCAACGGGCCAGCGACGTCACCGGGACGGCCGGCAGCGAGGCTGACCACCGACACGGTCGTGCGACACTGGCGGAGTGACCCGCCCAACCCGCGCGCCGTCGCCGTCGCCGCCGACGACGTCGTGGTGACGCAGGCGCTGCGGCCGGCCCGTGGCTTGGTGAACGAGAACCACAAGTGGATCGCACTGTTCATCACCACGCTCGGCATGCTGATGGCGGCGATCGACGGCTCCATCGTCCTCATTGCGCTCCCCGCCATCTTCCGGGGCATCCATCTCGACCCGCTTCTCCCCTCGAACACGTTCTTCCTGCTGTGGATGATCCTCGGCTTCCTGATCGTGACGAGCGTGCTCGTGGTGAGCCTGGGCAAGCTCGGCGACCTCTATGGCCGCGTCCGCATGTACAACCTGGGCTTTGCCGTCTTCACGTTCTTCTCACTGTTGTTGAGCATCACGTGGATGACCGGCACCGCCGGCGGGATCTGGCTCATCGTCATGCGGATCTTCCAGGGTGTCGGCGCCGCGCTGTTGATGGCGAACTCGGCAGCCATCCTCACGGACGCCTTCCCGCCCGACCGCCGCGGCTTCGCCCTCGGCATCAACCAGGCCGCCGCCATCAGCGGCACGTTCATCGGTCTGCTGCTCGGCGGCCTGCTCGCCCCCGTCAACTGGCGCCTCATCTTCCTGGTCTCCGTGCCGATCGGGCTCTTCGCCACCATCTGGGGCTACTTCTCCCTGCACGAGATCGAGCGCGGCTCGGGCGGCAAGATCGACTGGGCGGGCAACGTCACGTTCGCGGTCGGGTTGATCCTCGTCATGGTCGGGATCACGTACGGGATCGAGCCCTACGGCCACCACCCGATGGGGTGGACCAACCCGGTCGTGATCACCGAACTCACGGTCGGCGTCGCGTTCCTCCTCCTCTTCTGCTGGATCGAGTTGCACGCGAAAGCGCCGATGTTCCGGCTGCAGCTGTTCAAGATCCGCGCCTTCTCGGCCGGCGTGTTCGCGAGCTTCCTCGGCGCGCTGGGCCGGGGCGGCCTGATGTTCATGCTGATCATCTGGCTGCAGGGGATCTGGCTCCCCCAGCACGGCTACACCTTCGAGGTGACGCCGCTCTGGGCCGGCGTCTTCATGATCCCGCTGACAGCCGGCTTCATGATCGCCGGACCGCTGTCGGGCGTGCTGTCCGACCGGTACGGCCCGCGACCGTTCGCGACGTTCGGGATGCTGGGCACGGCCTTCTGCTTCCTCCTGCTCGAGACGCTGCCGGTCGACTTCCACTACGGCGAGTTCGCCGTGCTGCTGTTCGTCACCGGGGCGTGCATGTCGACGTTCGGGGCGTCGAACCGCACCGGGGTGATGAACAGCCTGCCGGCGAGCGACCGGGGTGCGGGTTCGGGCATGAACACGACGTTCCAGAACTCGGCCCAGGTGCTCTCGATCGGGATCTTCTTCACGTTGATCATCGTCGGGCTCTCCGACACGCTGCCGCCGGCGCTGGTGCGGGGGCTCAGCGCGCACGGGGTCCCGCACGCGACGGCGGAGTCGATCTCACATCTGCCGCCGGTCTCGACGCTGTTCGCCGCCTTCCTCGGCTACAACCCGGCCAGCCACTTGATCGGGCCCCACGTCCTGTCCCAACTCACCCCCGTCCAGCGCGCCACGGTGACGGGCGAGCGATTCTTCCCGAGCCTCATCACCGACGCCTTCAAACACGGCCTCCACGCCGCCTTCAACTTCGGCATCGTCATGTGCCTCATCGGCGCGGCGGCCTCCTGGACCCGGGGCGGAAAAGCGCCCGCCCGCAGCGAGGAGCCCGTCACGCTCCAACTCAGTGCCGACCGGGAGCCCGCGACGTTGTGAACACGCGGGGCCGGGCCGGAGCTGCGCAGCCCGCTCTTTCCTTCAGTCGCCCCGCTCGCCTGGCGGCGCCGACAGCGCGGGGATGGCGCGCCGGTTCCTGAGATCGCCCGTGTACGCGGCAGAGTCGGGATCCACGGTCCGGCGCCGGAGCCAGAGCATGGTGCCGATGAGGGCAAAGAAGACGAGGGGCGAGATCACAAGCCGGCTAGACCCCGCCTTGCCGGCACCGCGATTAGCGCAGGAGATGCCCTCGGCCCGCCGCCTCGAACTCTTCTTCGATCTTCTTCATGTCCTCGTTCGTCATAGGGACGTACTCGAGTGTCCGACCGCACTGCCACCAGATGGGATCCTCGGTCTGCCAACGGTGGGCGCGCAGGGACTTGCGATCGAGTTTGCCGGTACCGGTGACAGGAATGGCGTCGACGACCCGCACGTAGGTAGGCGACCACTTCGTGCCGAGGTCGCCTTGGGCCGCTAAGAACTCTGCGAAGACCTCGGCATCGAATGTGGCATCGGGCCGCAGCTCGACGGCGGCCATGACCTGGTCGCCCGTCCGGGGATCCGGTACGGCGAACACGACTGACGCTGCCACGTCGGGATGCCTCGCCAGGATCGCCTCGACCGGTGCCGCAGCAAAATTCTCACCGTCCACTCGGAGCCAGTCGTCTCCTCGTCCCGCGAAGTAGAACGTGCCCTCCTCGTCTCGATACCCGAGATCGCCGCTCCAGAACCAGCCGTCGCGGGTCCGCACGGCGTCGGCTCGATCATTGGCGTAGTAACCCTCGAACGACGTCGTGGTGTCCCGGCGGACGATCTCGCCGATCGCCTCGGTGGCATTGAGGAGCTCACGCGACGGACCGAACGCCGCTCTTGCACACTCCGCGCCGGAGTCAGGGTCGACGATCGCAACGTCCATCCCCTCGGGAGGCCGTCCCAAGGCATCCTCGGGCATTCCCGGGAACGGGTTGATGGAGACGCCCCCTTCGCTCGACGTGTAGCCCTCGACGACGTAGCAGCCGAACCGCTTGCGGAACTCCTTGCGGTCCGGCACCGAAGCCTCTGCACCCACGCAGAACACGAGGGCGTTATCGGCGTCCTCGGCCGTAGCTGGCTGCGCAAGGATGTACGACAAGGCACGGCCCACATAGTTGAACGACGTGCATTTCTGCTGCCTGACGTCGCTCAGAAAGGTGGTTGCGGAGAACCTGCGTTTGAGAACGACGCGTGATCCGGCGCTCAGAGCGGGGAAGAGACTTCCCATCAGGGCGTTCAGATGGAACATCGGCATCGAGCAATACAGGACGTCCGCGTCCGTGTAGACAGCGGCCGCCCCCGCCATCATCCGCACGGCCCGCCCCTGGGACACCCGGACCGCCTTCGGGGCACCCGTCGAACCCGAGGTGAACACGAGGAGGAAGAGGGCGTCGTCCGGTGGCCCGCTGCTGGGAATCGAAGCGCCGCGCTGCTCACCCACTTCGTCGGTCCAACTTGACTCGTCGATGAACCGCACCGGCGCCCCGATGTCCACGCCGGCCAACAGCTCGGCTTTCGAAGCGTCCGTGAAGACCACCGCACAGTCGGTGTGGCGCAGGTCCGATGCGAGCGCTTCGCCCCGGCGAGTGTCGTTGGCGCCGACGACCACCGAACCCGTCAGCGCCGCGGCGCAGAGCAGGAAGAAGTACTCGGGGAGGTTGTCGAGCAGGACGCCGATGTGCTTGCCGGCGAGACCGGATTGGTGCAGGAGCGCCGCTCGTGCGAGTGACTCCTCGACGACGTCACCCCACGTCCACGTTTGGTCCTCGAAGACGAGCCCGACCCGGTCGTCGCCGACGCGGGAGGTCACGAGATCGAAGATCGTCTCAGCCATCGCGCTGATGTTACGGGCCGCTTCCCGGCGCTTCGCAACGGCGCCAACGTCCATGGGGATGGCGGCGAGCCTCGCGATGTACGGACGGTCTGACTTCTGGTGGGCCGCCCGGGTCTCGATCCCGGCACCTTGGGATTAAAAGACACGGGCGAACCGTCTATTGGATGTCACCGCTTCCAAACGACTGGATCGTGTCTGGTGACATGTCAAACCAGTTCGACCGAATGGGCCAGTGTCCGTTCATTTCACTAGCAGGTCAGTAGCAAATCTGCCCCCTCTCCCGACCGGCGCATCTCCGCTTGCGAACCGTCTACCCTGACGCCAGCAAGGCGGTACGAGGAAAGGAGCCATGGGGGTCACCGAGACCATCACGGTCCTATTCACCGAC
>Ga0210399_10001471_pt1 | contig 18379 bp, 15 predicted proteins | sample IncBWC14MmetaG_FD_150865 | JGI IMG/M metagenome (GOLD analysis project Ga0210399, IMG submission 150865) | Forest soil microbial communities from Barre Woods Harvard Forest LTER site, Petersham, Massachusetts, United States - Inc-BW-C-14-M | ecosystem: Environmental > Terrestrial > Soil >...
CCCGGCGAAGCCGACGAATGCGTTCTGGTTGAAGTAGGTGCCGAAGGCAAACGGATTTTGCCCGATGTTGAAGCTGGTCGCGGCGTTGACTGCCCCATTCACATCCAGCGTGGCTTGGGGCGTCGCTGTGCCGATGCCGATGTTCGCGTTGCTGGCGCCCTCAAACACGTTGGAACTGGTAAGCGAGGTCGCGCCGTTGAACAGCGGCAGAGAATTCACCGTGCCTGACCCGGTGATGCCGCCGCCCCCTCCCGTCACCGTGGAACAAACCCACCCACCACCGGCTCCGTTCCATGCGAGGACTTGTCCGATGCTGCAGGTGTTGATCAGGCTGAGGTTCAGGTTGCCCGTCGTGCCTCCACCCATCAATCCGCTGCTGCTGGTTGTGGTGATCCCGGTGATTGTGCCGCCGCTGCTGGCGAACACAATATCCAGCTCGGGCGGATGGCTGGTCGCCGTGTTTTCCTTGCTGTCGAACAAGACGCCCAGGCCGCTGTTGGCGACGAGCGCGATGCCGTCATTGGACTGGCTGCCATCGAGCCATGCCTGTACGGCCGAAGTGACGTCAACAATAACGTAGTCGTTTACGTTCGCGGTGGTTAGCGGGATGCTGCTGGCGATAGTGGTTCCGAGCACAGGCGCGTTGTTGTATCTGATCCCGAGTTCCGTCCACGAGCCGTTGACGAGGTCTACGTTAAAGCTGCCCCCGGCACCCGAAATGTAGTTGACGAAGAGTTTGAGGCTGGCTTTGGTGACGTTAGCACCTCTGTAGCTGGAAGGGATTGAGGACAGATCAAACTGGATATAAGAGTTGGCGATCGCGGGCGGGTGGGCAATAACCGAATATTCCACTTGAAGCGTCGGGGCAGTGCCGTAGTTTAGGGCTCCACGGTTGCTGAAGGTATAGGAGTCCTGGCTGGGGGTAAACTGCGCGAAGGCGCCAGTCAACAAACATAGTGTGGAAGGCAGCAGTACCGCCAACCGCGTTTTCAAGTTCTTCATGGCGCGCTCCAGGTTGTTTTTGCTCAATGCGTCTTCCCCCCGACGGTCAGGATTCTGTTCCGAATAGTGAATCCGCCCCGCAGAATCGGCCGGGAAGGGTTGCCGAAGTTAACAGGCATCGTCAGTGGGGCGTCAATGGGCGCTGCCGGAGAAGAGTCTGAGTTTTTTATGAGGATGTAAATGCTTGTTTATGTGTTGTTTAGCCAAGGGCGCATGGTTAAGGATGTAGGTTCCGGAGCGGCTTTAAAAATCGCTGATTGTCAATCGTCTGGACGCGGGGTAGAATCGGGCGACCTAAAGCTTTGGCATTTCCCCCAATTCTTCCTGATGCCGAGGCATGAGCGCTGAACGGCTTCTTGGGCGCGGCTTTTGGACTCCAACTTTGCCAGCATATGGGCGCGACGAGTCTCAATCAGGACGGGCTAAGAACATTTGGCCCCTTCACGTTCGATCCTGATGGTGGTGAACTTACCCGCGACGGATACCGCGTCCGGCTCCAACCCCAGCCTGCGCTTGTGCTGGCCTTACTGACGGATCAGCCGGGAAAGCTCATCTCGCGAGAAGAGATCTACGATGCGGTTTGGGGAGAAGATACTCACGTTGATTTTGAACAATCGCTGAATTACTGCATCCGACAGATTCGTGCCGCGTTGCGCGACGATTCGGCCAATCCCAGTTATCTCGAAACCGTACCCAAGCGCGGCTATCGGTTTCTTGTCTCGGTAGAAATTCAATATGGACAAGCATCGCGGCTGAACGCAGCAGTAGTGGCAGCGGCGAGTGATGTGCCAGCGGAAACCCTTCCCTCGAAGATCGGGGCGCGCACCCAGCACTGGAGCGGCGCGAAGGTCCTGGTTCTGTCGGTCGTGGTGCTTGCGCTACTTGCATCCTCTGCAGTCGTGTTACTGAACCATCGCCGCCAGGCTCTTCCTCTTCGCGCCACCGACACGATCCTGATCGCCGACTTTGAAAACCAGACCGGAGATCCGCGTTTTGACGACGCACTGCTGACGGCATTCACCGTGAGTATCGGCCAGTCTCGCTTCGTGAACGTATTTCCGAGGAGCCGGCTGGAATCGGTGCTGAAGAGGATGGGAAGGTCCGGCAGCGAGCGCGCTACGGTTCCGCTAGCGCGGGAGATCTGCACGCGCGAGAATGTCCGCGGATTGATAGCGAGCACTATCACGCGAACGGGACAGCAGTTCGAGTTGACAGCGGAGCTGATCGATCCTGGAACTGGGGCCACGGTACGCTCCTACAAGGAACGCTCATACGGCGAAGATCACATCCTTGACGCCCTTGATTCCATTGCCAGCCGGGTGCGCGTCGATCTCGGCGAATCGCTCAGCGAGATCGAAAAGGCTGACCAACCTCTGCCTCAGGTCACGACCAGTTCCCTGACTGCATTGAAGGAATACGCCGAAGCTTCGTCGCTGTGGACGCATACAAAATACGACGATGCGGTAACGCTTTTTAAAGCCGCGATCGAAATCGATCCCAATTTCGCCATGGCGCACGCGGCATTGGGTCGAGCTTACAGCAGTTATATCTACTACCAAACGGATCTCGGGCGAAAGGAGTATGAAACCGCGTTGGCGCTTCCGTCGCGACTGACGGAGCGTGAAAGAATGGTCATTGAGACTCACGAAGCCATTGACCTTGACCACGTCGAGGCCGCGGACCGCCTTTGCCGCTCTTATTTGGCGACGTATCCAGAGGACTGGAGCATGCGCAGTGGCTATTCCAATTTCTTGCGCCGGCACGGGCGGCAGGCGGAAGCGATCGAGCAACATAAGCGAATCCTGGCCATCGCGCCTGACGATGCGCGCATCTGGATTGAGATGGCCACTGCATACAAAAGTCTGGAAAATTTCTCCGCGGCGGTGCAAGCGTACTCACACGCTTTTCAGATTGAGCCGAATTGGTTGACCGCAGGCAATATAAACCGCGAATATGGCGAGGCGCTGGTTGGCAATGGCGAAGAGCAAAAGGCGGTTTCCGTTTTTTCGGATCTCTTGGAAAAACCTGACAGGCGCGAGGATGGACTGCGTTCCTTGGCTTTGCTCGACCTTTACCACGGCAGGTATTCCGCGGCTCAAGTTCGTCTTCAGGAGGCTCTACAAGTCGACGAAAACAACCACAACGTCTTCGCGGCAGCGCGCACCCACTTTTTTTTGGCGGTGGTTGCAGAAGGCCAGGGCGATAATCACACGCGTCTTCAGCAACTCGACGCTGCGGCGGCCGATCTAAAGACCATGGGGCCTAAAGTCGAGTGGGGCTCGATAGTCGGCCAGGAATATGTCCGCGCAGGCGCGCTAGCAAAGGCGGAAAAACTCGCGGCATTCGTTACTCCTTGGGCCGACGGTCACGATAACGAGCAAAAGGGCTACATACGTCTGGTGCAAGGAGCCGTCGCTGCAGAAAAACGCGAGACGGAGAAGGCCGTCGCGGAACTGTCCACCGCCACTGATCCAACGTTCGGATTGTCAGTGAACGGTCTGGCTATCGAGACGATTGCGCACGCTTACCAACGGGCGGGCAATCTGGATCAAGCGATAGTCTGGTATGAGAAGCTCGCCAGTCCCGTCGGCCCGTTGGCATTCTGGGAGCCGCAACAACGGTGGGCGTTCGCCCGATACCAATTGGCAGTGGACTATCAAGAGCGTGGACAGACTGAGAAGGCACGGCAGACGGTCGCAACGCTGCTGGATTTGTGGAAAGACGCGGACGCGAATCTTCCGCTGCGAAACTCCGCCTTGCAGTTACAATCGCGGTTAGCGCAATAACCTTTTGACGGCCCGCCGAATTTCAGAACTGTCATCCGCAACCCATATCGAGCTTGCGGCTACAACTCCAAACCCCTGTGCCGCCTTCCAGGCCGCGCCGGTAGAAATCCTGCAGCAGACCCTGATAGCGTCAATTGACCCCTATGGTATGTTTAGCCCGCCAGACGGAGACTATGGGCATGGCGCAATCACACCCAGCACACCTACTCACGACTCGGTGGAGGACTGGAGTGGCGGTCTCTCTGACCGCATGCGTGTTCATGCTCAGCGGGTCGCTGTAGCACTCCGTAGCAGGGCGACGGAGTCTGGTTGCAGTTAAGGCATGGCATTATCTTGGACCATCCATCTCGATTCCTTGCATCGCTCTAACCTCTGTCGGGCTGAGCCCTTGATTCTCTTTCGTGGAAATAATGGACTTGAGGCCTTCGCATATGTTCCTCGCGTTCTCTGGATTGGCGGCAAACTGAGCTGCTGGAGTGAAGCTGCCTGCTGGAAGAGGAGCGGCGTCCAGTACGGCGGTGGGGTCGACAGCCTGACCTTGAACCTTCGCCGCTCCTACATCGATTCCAAAGCTGGTGAGAAAGCTGACAAGCCACTGTGGCCAACCTTTGCCGCTCGGATCGCGCAGATTAATGGGTTCGTCGAGAACGTAGCCGTACAGGTTCGTATCTCCGCCGGCAAACAGAATCGGGTCCTTGGCCGTCCAGCGGCCAGTGCTCGGGTTGTAGTCCCGGGCCCCAAAACGCACCAGTTTGGTGTCCTGGTCGTATAGACCGCCAGCGAATCCGAAAGGTTGGAAGCCGGGACTGGTGTCGTTGATAATGTTGCCGAATTCGTCGTAGTCGATGCGTTCGGCAACGGCTCCGGTGGTGCTATTCACCACCAACCGCGGGCTACCCAACTGATCCGCGAATATGCGGTAGGTTACGCCGCCTTTCAACATGAAATCGGGGACATTGGAACCGGTGGCATATACGAACTGGCTCACGATCTGATTGCTGCCGTTCAGCTGGGCGACAACTCGCGGGCCGTCGTACAGAAATCCCGACTGCAAGGATCCATTCACCTGTTTGCCGATGCGGTTGTTTTCTGGGTCGATCAAATAATTGATCGCTGTGGCATTCGGCAGGGTCGTCGCCACCAGGTTGCCCAGCACGTCGTAACTGAAGGTTGTGGTCTGCGAACCCACTGCCTGGCTCGCCAGTTCCCCGTTGGCGGTATACGTCAACGACGCATTTCCATAAGTGAGCAGCCGGTCTTGCGCATCGTAGGTGCCGTTGAAAGTTCCCACGGTAGTGACCGCACTCAGCCGGTTGGAGTTCGTGTCGTAGGTGTAAGTTGACGAAGTCGTGCCATTCTGCTTTACCCCAGTTAAACGTCCGGCTTGATCGTAAATGTAGTTGTACGTTGTCGTGGTCCCACCGATGGTCTCGGCTTTCGCGCTGACGCGGCCTTCGGCATCGCGGGTATATTTCACGGTGTACAGCACGGTCGTCTTGTATTTAGCGGTGTATCCCGTGAGTTCTCCGAATGCGTCATAGGTGAGGGCGTCAGTCACGCTGCCCAGGGAGGTTCCGGTGATCAGTTCATTGGTGGCATTGCGTCTGATGACCAGCGATCCGGCCTTGGTGGTCAGCCCGTCGTTGTCGCGGGTGAAGTTGACGGTGTTGTCTCCGTTGAGGCTCTGCGAGTTGACCCAGAAGTTGTTGTCGAAGGTGCGCGCCACGCTGCCCGCTACCGTGCCGCTCCAGGTTGACGACGTAGGCAAAGGTCCGTTGTACGCGTAGGCGATCGCCTCGCCTCCAGAAATCGCAGCGCCGGCTAGATTGCCGGTCGTCGCGTCGTAGGTGTAATCGACGGTTTCCGTCGGCGTGACGACCGAACTTAGCCGTCCCGCGCTGTCGTAGATGTTGTTGATGACTGCCGCGTCAGGCCGCGTGATGGTTGTAACCTGGCGATCGGGGTTGTAGGCATAGGTGGTCGCCCCCGTCCCGGGGACCGTTGGCGGCGTATAGGTCGACGGCAGATCTACCGCTGTGTAGGCGAAGTCATGCGCTGATTTACCTGGCGGAGTTACCGCGGTAAGGTTGCCGTTAGCATCGTAGGAGTCGCTGATGACGCGCCCGTCGGGCAAGGTGATGGTCAGCAAGCGGCCGTCTGCATCGTGAGTAAAGCTTGTCTTGAGCTTCAAGGGATCGGTGATAGTGGCCAGGAATCCGTTCGCGTCATAGGTCATGCTGGTCTTGCGGGTACCTTGGGCGGTGGTCGCCAGGCGCCCGTGGCTGTCATAGGAATAGGTGGTTTTCGTCAAAGTGCCGACCTGCAAGCTGGCGGGGCGCTCCAGCGAATCCCGCACCAGCGTCGTCTTGCGTCCCACCGGCGACGTGTTCAAGTAGGTGCGGCTCGACGTCGTGAAGGTTTGGGTGTAGGTACGGCCGTTGAGCACGTTCGCATCGGTTTGGGACACCAGGCTGAAGGGATTGCCGGTCGTAAAGCTGGCAGTGCGGCTGCCCGCGACGGTCTCGGACAGCCCTCCCTTGGTGAGAGTGCCACTGGTCAGCACCGGGACCTCGAGTCCAAAGCGTGGATCGGGTCCGAGGTTTCGGGTGTTGCTGGTACCATCGGGCAGGGTTGTCGCTTCCTGGAGTTGCCCGCTCTGCTGCGTGTCGGTCTCGGTTGCCGTCAACCCATTGGGCCAAATATTGGTGAGTTGCTCGCCGGGAGTCTGGCTCAGCGTTACCTGATAGGAACTGGTTCGTCCCAGAGCAGTGGTAGAAACAACTGTATAGCCAGAGTTGGAGTCGGTGCGGCTCAAGCTTGTCGAGCCGCCGACCGAATCCGAGTCCAGGATCAGCCTTCCCAGGCTGTCGTATTGGTAAGTGTACAAATTTCCGTTGGCATCGGTGCGTGTATTCAATAGCCCGCCGGTGGTGTTGGAGAAAGTTTGCGTGTGGCCGGCGGGGTCGCTGATGAGATTCAAAAAGCCGTTGCCGTCAACGGCCAGAGTAGTGGTCTGCGAGTAGGGCGAAACAATCGCGGTGGGGTGCTCCGATCCATCGCGCTGGATGGTGGTCACGTTACCGCTGGCGTCGGTGACACTGCTGAGGTTTCCCGCTGCGTCGTAGGCAAACTTATACTTCACGACGCCGGTCATCGACTTCAAAGTCTGGAGATGGTGTGCGGAAGTTCCATCGAAGAGGTAAACCTCGCTGCCATCTTTGGATGTGAGCAAGTAGCTGCCGTTGTACATCGCCGGAGTGCCCAGCTGCCACCCGCTGCGCTGGCTGCCGTCGCCCAGGAAGAGCGCGTTGTTGGTCGGATCGTAGGCGTGGTGCACGTTCAGGGTCCAACCGCCGAGCATGCGAGCGTCAGCTGTAGCCGCGCTATTTGCCAGCGCCCGGCCAGGGGAGCGATCTCCTTCATAGTGGAGATGGAATCCAGTGCCGACAATGGGCACATCCTCGCCTAGGCTCTGGTTCTGGCAGCCGATCGTGGAGCCGCCTGCTTGAGAACACGGGTCGTCCTGATTGTCGTTTTGGGTGGCGGGATTGAGAGTCAGGGTGAAGGTCCAGGCAAACGGGCTGCCGGTAGGCACGATAAAGGCCTGCGCCTGGAAGCTGGTGTTTTCGCTGAGCGCCTGAACCACACCTGGCAGCGTGAAGCTGGGCCAACCGTTCAGAGGAGAAAGGGTCCAATTCTGAGGTCCCGAATATGACTGGCCATTGCAATCGACACCCGAAATGGTAGAAGCAACCGTGAAATCGATTTCCTGAAAAGTGAATGTTCCGGCCGACAAATCGAGAGTGAGTTGATCGAAGGTGGACAGATTGCTCCCTGAGCCAACGACTGTGAAGTTCTGCGACCCCGGATTGCAGTTGTTCTCCACAGCGCTATCGTTCACTGTGCCCTGAGAACTCGTGTCGGTGCCGGTCCAGATCACCTGTGTAGCACTGCACGACACCGGGATCTGCCTGATCGTGAACTTGGCTTGCATGGTGTGGTTCAGGGAGTAGCTCCCGCCATTCGGAAGAGCAGTCGTACCCTGGGCAGATAAGGTGTAGTTGCCATTAAACACCTGGACTCCAAGCCACGGGCTGCAAGTCTGTGCCAGAGCTTTCGGACTCACGTTCAAGAACAGCAAGAAAGCGGTGAACATCAGCACTCGAGATTTCATGACGGTTGCCTCCTTACAATGTCAGATTGGCCGTTTAGCTCAAGGGGATATGGAACACGTACGATTTGCCACCGCCCAAGGGAGCCATGGTTATCGTGATTTCACCCGCACCCGAACGATCTTGCGGAAGCACAATCGTGCAGGCCGACTTCGGGGAGACAACGTCGGTGCAAGTCCCAGTTCCGGTATTGGAATACGGACCGCTAGTAGAAAAATCCATGCTGTAGTAGCTCTTGGATGTGTTGCTGATGCTTACGGTGAGTCCCGAGAGACTGCTGGCCACCGGACCCTTGGCCATGATGCCCTTCAGCGCCACCGATTGCAGGCTGGTGCCAGTGCTATCGTTGACGCTTACCGTAGCCGTCTCCGTCGTTCCACCGGGAGCGCTGGCGGTAAACGCAATTGCAATCGTGCACTTCTTTAAGGGTGCGATGGTGTGCCGCGAGCACGAATCTTTGGTAGATTCGAAGTCTCCTGCGTCAGCTCCGGCAAATGAAGTCTGGCCGAACGTTATTGGTGCAGTTCCGACGTTGGTGACCACGACCGACTTCGCAGCACTGGTAACGTACCGCGGAACCGTGAAAGAGAGCGCCGCGTGCGAGACTGAAATCTGTGCCGAAGCAACTGAGGTTGAAAACAGCGCGAGCAGCAAAGTGCAAACCATCGCTGCGCCGGTTACTCCCGGTTTGGATAAGCGATTCTTGTTCGGCATAAGATCCTTTCTTGCGACTGTGTCTTCTTTTGTCCCGCTTCCTTGTTCTTTAGTTCACACCGGCCCGCTGAGAAGCCGGTAATGTAGTGTCCAGCGTCGGGCACCTTTTCTTTGCGGACCCGCAAAAAGCCGGAAGGCGGCAAGTTCCCCAGCCTGTCACATCCCGGCCCCAGTGCGTACAGCACATTCGGGAATCAACACTCACGCCTGCCTTTCCGCCAGATCCCCGATCACCGGCACTTTGAAACGGTCGTTGCTGTAGGCCTTGTACATCAGGAAGAGCCATAGCAAGAAAACCGCAAGCGACAACAGCGAGTTCACGATCAGGCTCACGCTCCGCAATGCTCCCGGTAGACTCGCGGAGGCGATGCCCACAGCCACATAAAGCGCCACCCACGCCACGTTCAGGGAGATCGATTGGAAGGCGTGGAATCGGACAAACCGGTCCCCTTGATAAGGCTCTAGCACGAGGAAGACGATTCCGGTAATGAAGCCTGCGAGATAACATAGCGCTCCGGCCACGTTCGATGGCAGACCTGTTCCAGACTGAACGGGCACGCTGCTGTTCGCAGAGACCAAGGACGGTCCTGCCGGCTTTCCGCAGCTTGGGCAAAATGCCGCGCCCGCCACCATGTCCACTCCGCAATTTTCACATCGCATCGTAGTGCCTCCACCTTCGTGTCTTGGGGCAGAACGGTGATTCGTAATCGCCGAACCCCGTTCTGCCGCAGGTTGAGTATGCCGATGAGGTCACGCATCCCATGTCACTACATCTAGAACAGCTTCGGGAAGAACAGTAGCCAATCACCGACTCCAACAACGGAACATTGACGCCATTGCTAAACCCGGAAACCGGTACATCGTCGATTTCCAGGCTGACGCCGTCGTCGTGCAGGATGGTGATCTCCTGTCCGTTTGTCAGGTTGATGTTCCCGGAGAACTCTATGAGCACACCGTAGTTCGTCCCGCCCATCGGTGTAGTTTCCGATACGACGCCCCCAAGGTTGGGATTCGTCAAGCCAGAAAATTTCAGGTTGTAGGCAATCGTCGGGCAGCCGCCCAGGAACTTCGCTATGGTGAAACAGTGGGCAGCGGGACTCGTGGTGATGTACTGACCGATGTAAGTCATGCCATTAGTAGTGAAGGTTGCGTCTGGTGTGGCAATCGGAGCCGGAAATGCCACCGACGCCGCCTGCGATACCGGCACCACCCAGAGGTTTCCTGTAATGCTTCCCGACCGAACGTTTTGCGCTGTCAATTGCAGTGCGCAAGTGACGATGAGTAGGCATAAGCCAAAGCAGATTTTTTTCCCAAACATACTTCCTCCTCTAATAATGGGGCCCATCTGTCTAGAAAAAATGGGGTGAGGCACGACCTCCCCAGCCGTCATCCCAACCCCATTTCTTCTTCCGTCCAAAGTGGCCGCGATGCTATGTCACTCGGTAAGAGAAGGCAAATGAGTTCCGTCTGAAAACCGCGTGAGGAGGTATCTCGCTGATTCTCGAAAACTTGTGGAGGCAGATGAGGGCGCTAACGCGGCGATTACGAGATCAAGACGGTGATATAATCCGCCGCAAACCAGTCCCGGGGGTTGCCTAAAATGGGCTCTCCGCCGCTTTCCGGCAACGTCTTACGCTTCGGCATCTTCGAGTTGGACTCCGAAACGCAACAGCTGCGCAAGGCTGGGGTACTCCTTCGCCTCCAGCCGCAGCCGTTCAAGGTCCTTAGCCTCTTGGCCTCCCAAACAGGCAAGATCGTCACGCGAGACGAGCTGCGGCGCGAACTCTGGGGGAACGAAACCTTTGTTGACTTTGAGCAGGGTCTCAACTATTGCGTCCGTCAGATCCGTGCTGTTCTTGGTGATGAAGCTCAAACTCCGCGGTACATCGAGACGATCCCGCGCCGTGGTTACCGTTTCATCGCTCGGGTGGAAGGTCTGGAGGAGAAAACACCTCAAGCATCGCAAGCTAGTGAAATTCCGCGAAGGACGGTTGTTTGGAAGACCGCTTGGTGGGCGGCGGCCATGGGGCCAATTGTCATTTTGGCTGTCCTTGCCGCTACCAGTTATGTGGCGAAGGTGCGCGCCGCACGCCGGCTTACCGAGAAAGACACCGTCGTGCTCGGTGATTTTGCCAACAGTACGGGCGATCCGGTTTTCGACGATACCCTCAAGCAGGCCTTTAGCGTGGCTGTGACCCAATCTCCCTTCCTGAACGTGCTCTCCGACCACCGTGTCATCGGAACTTTGCGGATGATGGGCCGTCCCGCGAACGATCACTTAGCTGGGGAGGTGGGTCGGGAGGTTTGTGTACGCACGGGGAGTAAGGCTCTGTTGAGCGGAACGATCTCCAGTATCGGCAAACACTACGTGATTGCGGTGAATGCGGTCGTGTGCAGCACTGGCGATACATTAGCCCAAGAGCAGGTTGAGGCGGAGAGCAAGGAAGATGTTCTGAAGGCTCTGAGCCGGGCTTCTTCGTCCCTGCGCGCCAAGCTCGGAGAGTCCCTGCCATCGGTGCAGAAGTTCGACTTTCCGCTCGAAGCCACAACATCCTCACTCGAGGCCCTGAAGAACTACAGCCTGGGCCTTGCTGTACGGCGTGAAAAGGGAGACGCAGCGTGCATCCCGCTTTTTAAACGGGCAATTGAACTCGACCCTGATTTTCCCATGGCCTACGCCGCCTTGGGCAGAGTCTATAACAATCTCATGCAACCGGCCCTTGGGCTGGAATATGTCACGAAAGCCTACCAATTGCGCGATCGCGCCAGCGACAAGGAGAGACTGCGCATCGCCCTTCTCTACTCCGGCCAAACCGGAGATTACTTCAAGTCGCAACAAAGCAACCAGCTTTGGGCTGCAAACTATCCTCAGGACTTCATTGCTCATGCCAGCTTGGGTGCGAATTACGCTCATGCAGGGCAATATGACAAGGCTCTCGCGGAAAAGCTGGAGGCTTTACGTCTTGCGCCCGATGACGGCAACAACTATTCAACTCTGGCGCTAACCTACATCAACCTGAACCAGTTCGATGACGCCAAGGCCAGCCTCGATAAGGCTATCGTCCGCAATCTGGATAGTGGATTCTTGCACCAGAACTTATACTTTCTCGCTTTCCTCCGCGGGAACCAGGCGCAGATGCAGCAACAGATAGCCTGGGCTGCCGGCAAACCCGGGGATGAGGATCTGCTGCTGTCCATCCAATCAGACACCGAGGCTTACTATGGCAGGCTGGCCAAGGCACACGACCTCTCGCGGCGAGCCACCGACTCAGCCGTTGGTGCCGACTCCAAAGAGTTAGCAGCATTCTGGCAGGTCAATGCTGCGCTACGCGACGCGGAGTTGGGTGATAAAGCATCCGCGAGGCGAGGAGCTATGGCGGCTCTCCAGTTGTCTCCCGGCAGGAACGTGACGGTGGTAGCAGCCCTCACTCTGGCCCGAATTGGAGACACTGTCCGGGCCAAAGCGTTGGCCGACGAACAAGAGAAGACCTTCCCGGACGACACTTTACTGAAGTTCTACTGGTTACCGACCATCAAGGCTGCCAGCGCTCTCAGTAAAGGCAGTTCATCCCGGGCGATCGCCGACTTGGAAGCCGCTGCTCCTTACGAATCAGGTCAGACAGAGATTTTCGTCAATTACCTGTATCCGGCCTACGTGCGGGGGCAAGCTCACCTTCTTGCGCACGACGGAACGGCGGCGGCGGCCGAGTTCCAGAAATTGCTGGATCACAGGGGCATCGTGCTCAACTTTGTCACCGGAGCGCTGGCTCATCTTCAAATCGGTCGTGCTTTCGCGATGAACCGCGACACGAAGCAGGCGAAAGCCGCATACCAGGACTTCTTCACCCTCTGGAAAGACGCCGACCCCGACATCCCCATCCTGAAGGCAGCCAAAGCCGAGTACGCGAAGCTGCAGTAGCTAGGAAAGCGGTATAGGCCGTGTCTACCTGCTTGGGGCCCCGACCAATCAAGGCTGCCAATGAAGTGATTTTGGCCCAGCCTCCTGCATCCCGTGCGGTGAACTAGCGCCAGCTAGAGATTGATTTCAAGGGGTTTAGGTGTGGTGCCGGGAGGGGGAGTCGAACCCCCAAGGGCCGAAGCCCGGCGGATTTTGAGTCCGCTGCGTCTGCCAGTTCCGCCATCCCGGCGCTACTTGCAAGTGCCTGATTTTACGACCTGTTTATGGCTATGTTCACTTTTCATCGAAAATGACGAATGTGCAACTGTGTAAGAAAGTGTGTCGGTTTTCCCGGATTCCCACAGTTCGTTGTCATTTTGCCCGTGAAGCGCTTTGCCGACGATTCTCGGGCTGAGAGTCCATTGCCAAGTCATAAGAAAGCACTCGCACGAGATTCTACCACTTCATTAAGACCTGCTACCTTTTGATTTCACGAGAAGCTGACGACTTCCCGTTTGAAAGAACAGCACCAGTACGAGCCAAAGACTCAAGCAGTTCGAACTTTACAGGTCGTGGATATTTTTGCGCGTACAACAGAAGCTTGTCGCGATCAAGCTTGCGGAGGTCGAACTCGTCGGTGATTGCCTCAATCCCCCGCTTTCGCGCCAAATAAAACCAGTCCAACAGAGCCTTCTCCGGTTCTGCAGTGTTGTACGTCCCGTATAGGGTTCTACGTGCTTGGAACCCCCAATAGAGACTAGCTTTGATATGTCTGAACGTTATGGACACCGTGCGCGAACTGAACGACGCTGGTTCGCCGGTGGTAACGCCGGTGATCGAAACTGGCGTCTGTGAGCTTATACCCGCCTCTCGAAGGACCGTTTGAAGCGAAACATATGATCGAGGCCGGAGAAGATTCACAAGTTCACGACCCGAGAAATCTCGTGCAAGCAGATTGATAAACCACTTCTTCGCAAAGTGTTCGATCATGCCTCTCTTCACGAGTCTGAGAAACGATCTTCGGACAATTAGCTCAGACATTCCCAAACGGCGGGCGATCTCATCCGACTTCAATAGGGGAGAGACCTTAGCTTCTTTCGATACGAATTTTGCCCAGTCGATGCGTGATGTTTTCATTGTTTTAGCCACTCCGCGAATAGATCGCGCAGCGATTGCCGCAGTGGTTCGAATTCATTTCCCGCAAGTTGTCGATACACCTCTTCTGGGAGATATTCGCGTAGTTCAGCCTCGCAGTGTTTAGGCGTCACTGCAGCAATTCGTCGGTCAATAAAGTCTGGATCCGCAAGCCGGTCAGATACAACCCCGTCTTGTAGGTGGAATTTGAGATTCCCATCCAATTCGGCCCCTGAATCCTTCAGCACCTTAATATCAAAAGCGTCTCTACACTTAACGTTCTTCCTGCCCAGGAAGGCCTCGGCTTTGTGCAGTAGAAGCAAATTTCGGGTTGGGTATTTGACGATGGCGTCGTCCGTGAGGATCGGCTGCTCAACAAGTTCGCTTTTTATGACTGCCGAAGTCCGCGAGACATCAATCGTGAACAAGGTTCGTTGATCTTTAGATTCCACCTTGATCTTGAGAAGTGATTCGCTATCGGCAATTGCGCTGATTGCTAAGGGAGCGAGTCCTAATGCTTGTGCCACTTCGCCAAGTGCGGGCGATATGGAATCAATGATCGTCTCGGCACTCGGGGTTTCATCACAATTCGGCAAGAGATCGATGTCACCGGAGTGCCTCTGACTTCCATAAAACAGGACGAGAGCCGCGCCACCGAAAAGCACAAACGTGTCCGTAAAACTGGTGAAAAGGCTATGCAGTGCCTCCTCGATGAGTACCAACACGGCCGCGGTTTCGGTTCGAAACCCTCGGTCTCCGAAGTTTCTCAAACGTTCAGCAATAGTCATCGGCGACAATAGACATTTATGCTACTAATTGTACCGCATTCTTATGATTCATAGCTAAAAAGCGACATTTATGGTGCCTTTCCCTAAGCAAAATATCGCGTCGTGGTCGTATGTGATGGGCGACAATTAGAACGCTGCGTCTGCCAGTTCCGCGATCCCGGCTGAGGTGGCAAGTGACTGAGACTAAAGCTTAATTCGCTTTTGTCCCGTTGTCATCTGCACCATTTTTGGTGCCCTATGGCGGTTCTATGGCTGAACTCCTTGCGCTTGATGCTCGATTCGCCCTCACAGGCGCGTTTGGCGCGTTTTGACCCAGTTGACTCAATAGATGACTATGGTTATCATAAAGGTCATCTGAGATCCGGATCTATGAATGAAATCTCCATTTCGGAATTTAAGGCTAAGTGCCTTGGCCTGATCGACGAGGTTCAGAAGACGCGCCAACCTCTACGCATCACGCGTCGTGGGAAACCTGTGGCGGAAGTGATTCCAGCCGGTCCGGATCACACACGTAAATTCGTGGGTGATCTGGTTGGCACAGGGAAGATTGTCGGCGACATCGTGGGGCATGTTCTCGATGTTAAGGACATGGAGGCGTACCGGGATTGAGGCTTCTTCTAGATACGCATATTTGGCTCTGGAGCAAGTTGGAGCCGAAGCGCTTGGGACGGCGGGTGAACAACGAACTTTCCAACGTGAACAATGAACTCTGGCTGTCCTCAGTGAGTGTGTGGGAAGCACTGGTGTTGATGCAGAAGGGCCGAGTTCAGGTTGAGAATCCGTTCGGCTGGGTGAAGCGGGCTAGAGAGCAATTGCGAGAGGCACCCTTGACGGCCGAGATGGTCGAGATAGGCTTGGCATTGGGCCTTCCCCACGCTGACCCTGCAGACCGGTTCTTGGCGGCAACGGCAAAGGTCCTCGATCTGACACTAGTCACAGCTGATGAGAATCTGCTGAATTTGAGCGACATCGTGACTCTCCCAAACCGTTAGCCTTCCCCGATTGCTGGGCGGGTCGCTTAGGCAGCGGCGAATTCTCAGATGTTGAATTTCTGCGCGGACCAGTCGATCGCCTCTCCGAGCTTCTTCAATTCCTCCTCCATCCACTTCGCGATCTCCTGCCGCGTTTTGGCACGGTGAGGATTTCGATGGGTAAGGTGGCTCTTGGGGTGGCTGGACGAGCCGATCACTCCCAAAAAGCGACTGTGGCTGAACTGTGGCTGACACCCTGGGAGAGGCGATGCGGGCGCCAGAGCAGCATGCCGATTGGCGTAACGCCAAATGGCGTGGCGCTAATAAGAAAGGCTCTGAAAACAAGCACCTGGACGGGGGGTCTTCTGGGGATTCGAGGGCCCATGCGTCGAATGACGGCAGGTATTCAACGCATAAGCCGCGTGGAATATCTGCCACCTGCGTCGAATATCCGCTACAATCTACGCAAGAGGTGCGTAGAATGGGCGGCTATATCCATATTCTAGAAGATTGGCCCCGGTTTCGGTGGAACCGCGAAAGCTTGTCAGGGCAACTGGCAAGCGTTCGGCACGAGCAAGGCCGCTTGCTAGGCCGCATGGAAGCTCTGGGTTTCGAGCTGCGTCAGGAAGCCGTGCTGCGCACCCTCACGGAGGACGTACTCAAAAGCAGCGAAATTGAGGGGGAAAAGCTGGACGCAGAGCAGGTCCGTTCCTCGATCGCGCGTCGTCTCGGCATGGATATTGGGGGCCTTAAAGCCGTGGATCGGAACGTGGAGGGAGTTGTTGAAATGATGCTCGACGCCACGCGTCACTATGATCAGCCCCTTACTTCAGAACGGTTGTTCGCGTGGCATGCCTCCCTGTTCCCGACAGGACGCAGCGGCATGAGGCGGATCAGGGTCGGAGCCTGGCGAGATGACAGCGGAGATCCAATGCAGATGGTCTCCGGTCCGATGGACAAAGAGCGTGTTCACTTCGAAGCACCGGCCGCGAAAAGACTGGACCCGGAGATGGGGACTTTCCTCGATTGGTTCAATGGAAACACTGAAGGCGAATGGGTAGTAAAGGCAGGGCTCGCGCATTTGTGGTTTGTCTCTATCCACCCATTCGAGGACGGAAACGGTCGGATCGCACGAGCTCTCGCCGATATGGCCCTCGCGCGGTCCGAACAAAGCTCCCAGCGGTTCTACAGCATGTCGGCCCAGATCCGGCAAGAGCGTGCCGGCTACTACGACATTCTGGAGCGGACCCAGAAAGTGACGATGGAGGTCACGCCGTGGATGGATTGGTTCTTGGGATGCATGGGACGTGCCATCGACGGAGCAGAAGCTACCCTCGGAACCGTGCTTTCCAAAGCACGCTTTTGGGAGACCTTTCGGGATGCTCTGCTGAATGAGCGGCAGCGTCTTGTCGTTAACCGCTTGCTCGATGGCTTCGAGGGAAAGCTCACTACGATGAAATATGGAAAGCTCGCGAAGTGTTCGCACGACACAGCATTGCGGGACATTGCCGCACTTGTTGAACGCGGCATCCTGGTGCGAAATCCCGAAGGCGGCCGTAGCACAAGCTACTCGCTTGCAAAGGTCACATAAGAGTCTTGGACTGTTCAAGCCTACGGTGTCGAAGAATTCGTCGCCACTATGGACGCGGACTCCGCCCTCGTAAATTTGGGAATGTAACAGGAGGAGGGAGCATCAAGAATGAACCGTAGCTACATCGCCACACGCAGAGAAGAGGGCAAGCCCGATGTTTGACCTGCTTTTTGACTTCGGCAGGCCGTCAGAACACTCGCCGCAGCGACTTGCCACTGCTTGATACAGTGTGAACGCTCGAAAATGTCAAAGCATCCGTGATGCTCCGACCCTTGCTGCAGAGGGTTTGCGACGTATTGTTCAGGGCTTCCGGTGCGCGGTCGGCGGCGGTTGCGCCATCTTGCAAAGAGGAAGGGAATGGGATGTCGATCACAAAAGCGGAGTTCAACAAGCCACGACTGACGCGCAATCAGATCCGGGGATTTTGGGCGGCATGGGGAGGCTGGGCACTGGACGGGATGGATTCGTTCATCTATGCCATGGTGTTGGTTCCCGCGCTGCGAGAATTGTTGCCGCGATCAGGAATTCCGGCGACCACCGCCAATGTCGGCTTCTACGGCGGGGTACTCTTTGCGTGTTTCCTCGTGGGATGGGGGTTGTCGTTGGTCTGGGGACCGATTGCCGACCGGTTTGGGCGAGTCCGCACGCTGAGTTTGACAATCATTTTTTTCTCGGTCTTCACTCTGCTGAGCGCTCTAGCGACCAGCGTATGGGTCTTGGGGGCCTTCCGCCTGCTCGCAGGCGTGGGGATCGGCGGCGAGTGGTCCATGGCGGGCACATTCGTCGCGGAGGAATGGCCTGAGGAACGCCGGAAAATGGGCGCGGGACTCATGCACACCGGCTATTATTTCGGCTTCTTTCTGGCGGCCCTCGCCAACTATTTTATTGGCAACGCTTACGGCTGGCGGGCCATGTTTGTGTTGGGAGGCGTCCCCGCTCTCTTCGTTGCTTTCATTCGCTACGGCGTGAAAGAACCAAGCCGTTGGGCGCACAAGCAACAGTCCAATGAGGTATGGACTGCACGACGCTCTTTCCTGTATCTGTTTTCTCCGGAGTACCGGCGACGCACCATCCTTAATTCGACGTTTATGCTGATTTCCATCGTGGGCTTGTGGGCAGGCGTGGTTTACGTCCCGGCTTCGGTGACTTTTTTGGCGGCCAATGCACGCTTGCCGCTGGCGGAAGGGGCGCGGCTGGCGTCGTACGCCACGATGATCCTTTCAGTCGGAACTATTCTAGGGTGTCTGGCCGTACCAGTTACAGCCGAACGCATTGGACGCCGCGCAACGCTGGCGATCTACTTTTCACTGATGTTGATCTTTA
>Ga0210399_10001473_pt1 | contig 18362 bp, 10 predicted proteins | sample IncBWC14MmetaG_FD_150865 | JGI IMG/M metagenome (GOLD analysis project Ga0210399, IMG submission 150865) | Forest soil microbial communities from Barre Woods Harvard Forest LTER site, Petersham, Massachusetts, United States - Inc-BW-C-14-M | ecosystem: Environmental > Terrestrial > Soil >...
AAGATCAGATTAACAAACCATTTATGCCAGAAGTCTTAGCCGTTACTGCCGCATACCTTCGCGCATCGGACGCGTAATAGGCCAATCTCTCGGCGAGAGGTCCTTGAGTGACGCCGATATCCTCCACCATTGTCACAACGAAGAGGAACGCGAACAGGATGACCAAAAGTCCCTTGGAGATAAGCGCACCCGCCTCCGGAAGAAGCACACGGGTAATCTCGCTGATTCTTTCGGGCGTGAGTGCATTCTTGATGGAGAGGCTGGGGGCAACAATGCCGTGAGCGCTCATGGCAGGTGTCAGTTGCGCGTAGAGGCTTGCGAGGTGTTGTTCGTAGGTCGGTAGTTTCTCTCGGATCAGCATTGTTGCGATGTCGAGAGCGAAAATTATATATAGCCCGAAAGCAATTGCCGCAACCGCCGTCAATGCTATCGCCGTGCTTTTTGCGAGCTTGAATCGTTGCATGAGCCACTTGGGAAATGGAACGACGGCGTAGGCAAGAAGAAGGCCGAGGAGCAGAGGGCCGAGAATCGGCGCTGCGGCTCGGATACCTCCCATGATGATGACCGCACAGGCGGAACCCAGCAGGATTCGCAACATCGGCGTGATTGCATTACCGTTCGCGGTGCGCATTATTGCGCCGCAGACTTGGGCGGGTGTTCCGCGCGTTCCTTTTTCTTCTCTTCTATTTCTTTCTTGGTTGGCGGGTAACTTGCGAAACCCTTTGAAATTTCTCCCACCACTTTCGGCCAGATGCTGTCGTCATCGGCGATTTTCTGTTCCAGGTACAAACGCCAGGCTAAATCTTTTCGCTTCGGATCGATCAGATCGATAACCAGCGAAGCGTCCAGAGCGCTCTCGCTCCTCATCAGATCGTAGGTATAAGCCCAGTAGTCGCTGACGTACTGGCCGAATTGCCCCCAGGTGCCGAGCGAGGGAGAGACAATCTGCGATTGGCTATTGGCCCAGTATCTGACCACCAGGTCCGGCTGCTCGTCGGGCTTTACTTCCTTCAGGCCGTGCTGGATCAACGATTGTGAAACGGCCGCATGCACCTTGTCGGTGATGTAGTTCGGATTCAGCTGGCGAAACTCCAGGGTATTGACGCCGCCGATGTAAGCAAACGATTTATATTTAGAGAAGTCCAAACCAGGGTCAAAATCGACGCCTTTTTTCGCCGCAGCGAGGGGCGACAGGCTCAGCGTCAGCAAAATGAGACAGATGGCTGCGGCTATATGTATGAGTGGCCGATGATTCCTGGCTTGCTCTGGTCGATTCATCATTTTCTCCCAAAAGAGTTCGACCGGCCACTTGAATGGCCTTCCGTTACGACTTTGGTGCCGCTGGTTTCGGCCTGGGAATCAACAACTTCCAGGCACCGCCAAAGACCACGGTGTTTCCCAGAGTGTGAGAAGAAGCCGAGTATTCATGCTCGTATTTGAAGAAAAGGCTGAAATTCTTCGCGGGGAAGAATGTAATTGAGCCGTCCACCGACGGCATGGACCGAATAATACGGAAGCAGGCTCACCGGCGCGGTCAGCCCTGTTGATCCGATTGGAACCGTGCCGCCATTGGCCGTGATTTGCCATTGGTCACTCCTGTGAAGTACGAGAATGATTCTGCGAGGCGTTTGGAACACGCAGGCGGCGTGTTACCGCAGAGGTGAGGCTGAATTTCTGCCTGATTAGGGCGCAAGCGGGCCTGGCTTGATACTCCCCCTTGGCCCAGCCCGGTGGAACTGTCAAAAGTGACAAGTAACGCACTTAGCCAAAAGCCGCGCTGCTTGCCTGTCCGGCAGGTCTCCCCTAAAGTCGGAGTATGGACGAAAAGTTTAAGGAATTTGAGTCGCACGGGTGGCTGTGGAACAGGCACTTGCAGACGATGGCGGGGGCGTTTTTGCGGCGGAAGTTTGCGCTGCCGGAGGGCGTGGAGCGGCTGTTTCGAGTGGATAGCGAGACTCAACTGAAGGGGATTTGCCACTGGCAGCCGGGGAAACGCGGCGATGTGCCCGTGCTCGTGATAGTGCATGGCCTGGAAGGGTCGTGCGATTCGAATTATGTGCGGGGGATTGCGGACAAGGCTTGGGCGCGGGGATTTCATGCGGTGCGGATGAACCAGCGGAATTGCGGCGGGACGGAGCGGCTGACTCCCACCTTATATAACAGCGGCTTGAGCGGAGATTACCGGGCGATTCTTTTGGAATTGATGGCGGAGGGATTTGCGCAGATTTATTTTGCCGGGTATTCGATGGGCGGAAACCTGGTGACGAAGATGGCCGCGGAGTGGGGAGCGGCGCCGCCGGAAGAGTTGCGCGGGTTGTGCGCGGTTTGCCCGGCGCTGGATTTATCGGCTTGCGCGGACGCGCTGGAGGAGACGGAGAATTATTTGTACCAGCGGCATTTTGTGAACGGGCTGATGACGCGGTATCAGAAGAAGGCGGAACTTTTTCCGGAGAGATACTCGCGAAATGGATTCGGGGCAATCCGGACGGTGCGGGAGTTTGATGATGCGATTACAGCGCCGCAGTTCGGGTACAAGGATGCGGAAGACTATTACGAGCACGCAGGGGCGAAGAACGTCGTCGGGCAGGTGAGCGTGCCGACGTTGATGATTACAGCGAAGGACGATCCATTTGTGCCATATGAGGCGTTTTTGAAGGCGGACGTGGAGAAGAATTCGCGGGTGAAATTTCTGGCGCCGGAGCGCGGGGGACATTGCGGGTTTATCTCGCGGTGGGAGGGGACGGAGAGGTTCTGGGCGGAGGAGAGAATCGTGGAATTTGTGGAGAGATTGGCTGGGGAAGCGTGAGAAAAGAGTTTAACGCAGAGTTCGCAGAGGTCGCTGAGGCTGCCCGGCTTCGCAGCGTGTCTTAGCCCAGGGGTTTTTCGAGGGAGACTTGGAAGCCGGGAGTGAGAAGTTGGGCGGGACCTTCGGTGGTGATGGCCATCAAGTCTTCGCAGCGTACTCCGAATTCGCCGGGGATGTAGATGCCGGGTTCGTTGGAGAAGGTCATGCCGGGTTCGAGTGCGGTTTTGCTGCCGTGGACGAGATAGGGATGCTCGTGGATGTCGAGTCCGATGCCGTGGCCGAGGCGGTGAGCGAAGAATTTGTAGCCGGGACCGTACCCCGCGGAGGTGATGACAGTGCGGGCGGCATCGTCTACGGAACCGGAAAATCTTCCGGCGCGGGCGGCGTCGAGCGCGGCGTTCTGGGATTTGCGAACGGTTTCAAATGCGCGCTGGATTTTTTCGCTGGGCTTGCCGAAGACGCCGGTGCGGGTGACGTCAGAGCAGTAGCCTTCCACCGTGCAGCCATCATCAATCAAAACGACGTCGCCTTCCTTTAGGGTGCGCGGTTGCTTGCTACCGTGCGGCAGGGCGGCGGAAGGGCCGAACAGAACGAGCGCGTCACCGCGCAAATGCATCTTTGCGTAGCCGGATTCGACCATCTGGCTGACCTGCTCCTGCGTCATTCCTTCCTTCAAATTTGCAAAAACGGCGCGGTAGACGTCGCAGGTGGCTTCACAGGCGAGACGCATCAGTTCGAGTTCGTGCGCGGATTTTACGGCGCGGCAGGCGATGGTGATGGGATCGGCGGAGACAAGATCGTACGCCGGCGCAGCGGCGCGGAAATGGTCGTAGAAGGTGAAGGGGAGACGCTCTTCGATGCCGATGCGGCCGGTGCGGAAGCCGCGGTCGGCTAGCGATGTGGCGACGAGTTGGGAAGGGCTTTCGTCTTCCTGCCAGGCGCGGACTTCGGCGGAATAGAGAAGCGATTCGCGCATGCGGGATTCTTCGAATGCGGGAGAAACCAGGATGGGTTGACCGGTGCGCGAAATGATCAGAGCAAGGAGGCGCTCGCTGAGCCACCAGCGGATGCCAGTGAAATAGTAAAGCGATGTGCCGGGACCGATGAGGATAGCGTCGAAGGCGGGATTCGATTGCGACATCAGGGATTGCGCGCGGAGGAGGCGGGCGTGGAATTCGTCGCCGTTAATTGGATGAACGCGGTCGCCGAGCGGTTTGAGGGTGGAGAACGCGGGAGGAGTTTGCGTTTGCGGAAGCGGCTTAGCGAAAGCCGCCGCGGAAGCTGCGGCGGTGGAGTGGAGAAAATTGCGGCGAGTCATGGGAGCCATGGAGTAAGAGGATGAGAGAAGAGGACAGAGAAGTAAAGAGGTAAGGAAGTGGAGCGGCAGGGTGCTCTATCTGAAATTTGTGTGGTTGGGTTGTGTACGTCAGAGCGGGAGTAGAGCTCCTGCACTCCAAAAAGGCCCCGAGGATTTGGCCTCGAGGCTTGGAGAAAAAAGCTAAAGATTTGCGACGGAAATTATTGTTGGGGTCGCGAGTCGGAGTCGGATGACTGGGACTTCGGGGCGTCCGCGGCGGGATCGGATTGTGGCGGCGCGGACTGGCTTGCGGTGGAAGATTTCTTGGGGAAATAGGTTACGTTCACGGGATCGTGGAGGGTGAAGTCGAGCCGGGTTTCGGACGGGATTTTCACCTGCTGGCCGTGGGTGAGGGCTTGCACAGCGGTGCCGCCGCCCGCGCCTACGCCTGCACCGATTGCAGCGCCTTTGCCGCCACCGGCGAGGCCGCCGATGATGGCGCCGAGCACCGCGCCACCGCCAATGACCTCCGCGGAACGCTTGCCGCGGGAGCCGCCTTTTTCCTGAACATCGCTGCTGGCGATCTGATAGGTCTTTCCTTGATAAGTGAAGCTGTCAAGAGAAACGGTGAGTTCGCTGCGGCCCTTGAATTTTCCGGCGGAGCTTGCGTCAGCGAGTCTTAGAAACACGCTTAGGCCTTTGGGTACGACGATCTGGTCGCCGACGACGATCGGCGCGTCAAGCGAAGCGCGAAAAGACTGTCCGGTGCGGTTGACGCTCGAGTCGATGGAATCGATGGTGCGCACGGTGACGATGGTGCCATCCGGGATGGTGACGGTGATGGGCTGCGGCGGCGGAGGAGGTGGAGGCGGCGCGGGAGCGGCGGGTTTCTCTGGCGCCGCATCGTGAAGAGGGCCCGGATTGGGCGCTGAGTCTTGCGCGGGAGCAGGCGCCGGAGCGGGAGCTGCAGCTGGCGTGGGCGGTGCCGGCTTGCGGGAAGTCTTGGCAGGGCGCGCGGGCCGTGCGGAAGAAGCAGGCGGAGCGAGATTCTCCGCCGTTGTCGCAGGAGGTGGAGGAGCCATCGTGGTTTGATCGACGACGGTTTTCACGCCGGGCGTTGTGGCGGCGATGTGCTGCGCGGCGAGGCGAGCCGCGTCATCCGGCACCTGGCCGGAAAGGGTGACGATCCCGTCTTTCGCGGTAACGTCAACGGAGGCGGATTTCAGGAGCGGCTCCGAGTAAAGCTTGGCCTTGATGCTGGTGGTGACGGCGTCGTCGGAGGATTTTCCGGAATTTCCGCAACCGCCAAAACTGAGCATGAGTATCCCCGCGAGAAAAAAGACTGTGACCCTTGAAAGCATATTGGCTTACCTCAGTTTGAGCGAACTTCTATCCAACTTTTAAGCTAACACAGGTGTTGGATGCACAAGAAATGTGAGGAGATTTGTAGCAAGTGCTTTGAAGCGGTTTCAGAATTTGGAAGAACAAGTCGGGATATATGGTTTTCAGGATAAGAACCAGGGAGGTCAGTCGACAATTGGCAGAATGCCCGCATTGAAAAATATGGACTTAATCTGACTCGTATGATGTTCGAAGTGTACCAAGGGATGGACATACTATTGCTTGAATCTTGGCAGGACTGTGGTGGTCCTACGCAAGACTACTCTGGGAAAGCTAAGAAAATGGGGGTTCCATGAGGAATCGTGTGTACGGGTGTGCGTCTCAGGTTGCACTGCTCAAGGTGATCGCCGGGTTATTCCTGGCATTCAGCTTGAGCTTGCTTGTGGTCTCAAATATACAGGCCGATGATGTTTACGCGAAGATTAGGGGCACAGTTGTAGATGCGGCAGGCGGCGCGGTAGTTGGCGTCGAAGTGGTGGCGGCGAATACGCAGACGGGCATCAAGAAGGTAACTAAGACCGGCACAAACGGCGAGTACGAATTCATTCAGTTGGCGGCACCTGGAAACTACGAGGTCACCGTCCAGCGCTCCGGTTTCCGGACTTTCCGAGCGGCGAACATACACCTCGATGTGGCACAGATTTATGTGCAGGACATCCACCTGGAATTGGGAACCGTTTCCGAGACGGTCACCGTCGAAGCGAACCAGGCTCAGGTCGAGCTGTCGAGTATGCAGCTCACTTCCAATCTAAACGTGCGGAGTCTTGTGGACTTGCCTCTGATCGGGCGCAACGTGATTACCCTGCAACAGACGTTGCCCGGGGTGGTAACTCCGGATACGCGCTTTGGAACCAACTATTCGACAAACGGCAGCCAGGCGCAGCAGAACAGTTACCTGGTGAACGGAACGGATCACAACGACCTGCCGTTGAACTCGCCGCTGCCGCAGCCCATCCCAGACAGCCTGGACGAAGTCAAGATGGTGACCAACACTATCAACCCGGAATACGGCCGCAATTCTGGCGCAATTATTAACGCGGTCACCAAGTCCGGGACCAACAGTTTTCACGGATCCGCTTTCGAATTCTTCCGTGACACCTCTCTCAATACCCACAATTACTTTCAGCTGCATCCCTCGGTCTTCCACCAAAATCAAGTCGGTGGCACGATCGGCGGCCCAGTTGTGAAGAATAAATTCTTCTTATTCTTTGGTTATCAGTGGACGCAGGCGCGACAGCCGGATGCTAACTTTAACGGGCAATTTCCCACTGTTTTCAGCACCGCGCAGTTGGGTGGGGACTGGAGTGCGTCAACGCTTAGCTCCAAGCCAATTCCGTTTGCGGCTGGTATTCAGGGGCCGGGCGGCAATTGTCCGAAGGGCATGGCTTGGAACGCATGCTTTGTCGGTGGGGCGGTTCCGACCTCAGATTACAATTCGTTGTCTACGTCGCTAGTATCGCAGTTCGTCCCAGCAGCAAACACGGGTAGTGGGGCGTTTTCGTTTAACCCTGTGGCGCAGACCAAGGCAAATCAGTTCCTTGGGCGCGCGGACTATACACCCAGCGACAAGAACTCGATTTGGTTCTACGGTTTTGCCAACGACAGCTCTTCGATCAACACGCTGCCATTTTCGGGTGCAACGCTGCCTGGTTTCGGTGATAACAGCACGCCATTCACAAAACAGTTTACCGCTGCGTGGAATCACGTCTTCAGGCCCGACGTGCTGAACGAACTCCGTTTTGGGTACTCGCGCCTTAACTTCAAGACGGGGCAGCCAAACAATGTCCGCCAACCTGCGGATGTTGGGTTCCCAAACATCTTGCCGCAACTCAGCTCGGGGGCAGACTACCCGCAAATCAATATAAATGGCTACTTCGTCCTCGGAGGCACTAACAACGGTCCCCAGCCGCGTATCGACCAGACCTACGAAATAACGGATAACTTCAGCTGGGTCAAGGGAAAGCATAGCTTTAAGTTTGGCTACGATGGCCGCAAATTCGAAGTATTTAACCCATTTGCAGCCAACAACGATGGGTTGTTTTCTTTCGACACCGCGGGCCTTTACTCGACCGGGGATCCAGGGTTGGACTTTTTGCTGGGTGTTCCCAACAACTATACCCAGGGATCAGGGGCGATCATCAAAGCCTATGCGTACGAAAACTATTTCTACGGCCAAGATCAATGGCACGTTAAGCAAAACCTGACGATAACCTTGGGCGCGGGATATCAGGTCGACACTCCGGTTGCAGAGTATCAGAACAACGGGCTGTCGCGCGTCTGCTTCCAGCCTACCGTTCAATCGAAGGTATTCCCCACCGCTCCCATCGGCTACACGTTGCCTGGCGATCCCGGCTGCAACAAGTACGGAGGCCCCACAACCAAATACAACCACATCGGGCCTCGAGCCGGGTTTGCTTATTCCCCGAATTGGGGAAAATTGTCCGGGGGCCCAGGCAAGATGTCAATCCGCGGCGGCTTCGGGCTCTATTTCAACCGCGGGGAAGAAGAATTGAACTTACAAGACCTGAGTATCGCTCCGTTCGGCTTGACCAGCGCAGGCGTAACGGATGCCTCGACCGCGGGGAACTCGTATGTTCCCTCATTCCCAAATCCGTTTCAGGACATTGCGAGCGGGTTTTCCATCAACAACAAGTTCCCGTATGTTCCACCTGCGCCGGGAGCAACAAACATCGACTTCACACAGTTCGAACCATTTGGGTTTAACCTGAGCGTGAATTCGAAGGATTTGACGAATCCGTACTCTATGAATTACAACCTGACGGTTGAGCGCGAATTGCCTGGCAACACGATTCTGAGAGTCGGATATGTTGGTTCCCAGGGTCGCAAGCTAATTACGTCTTACACATTTAACCCCACGACGCCAGCGGGCGTTTCGCTGTGCCTTGCTGATCCCGCTTGCGTGGCCACCGGCGGTATCACCCTGCCCGTGGATCATCCGGACTACTATAAGTATCCGGGGAACATCTGGGGCAACGCGGGATGGCAGACTAACGGGGGGCACTCCAGCTACAACTCCCTGCAAGTCACGGTGGAAAAACATTCCAGCCACGGACTGCAGTTCAATAGCTCCTACACCTACTCGCACTCTCTGGACGTGAGTTCGAGCTTTGAAGATACGGCATTCCAAGCCTCCGGCGGTGTTGATCCTTACGGGAACTTCGGTCGTGACTATGGAAGCTCGGCCTTTGATGCCCGGCATCGCTGGGTAACAGCGTTGATCTATGACATTCCGGCTCCCAGGGTTTCCTCGGAGATACTGAGTCGGGTGGTGAAGGGCTGGCAGGTAAGCGGCATCTCTAGCTGGCAATCCGGATTTCCCATCCACTTTCAGGACAGCAACACTTTATCGCTGACTTGTTCTGGCAACTACTCTTACTATGGTTGCCCGGATCGACCGGATCTGGTGTCCGCTCCGACGATCATGGATCCGCATGCGACCGCGAAGCATTTCTACTTCAATCCATCCGCCTTCACGGATAACGCGGTTGGAACTCTTGGGACTGTCGGCAGAGGCTACCTTACGGGTCCCACGTACTCAAACGTGGACTTCTCCTTGCAGAAGAACACCACGATTACCGAAGGAAAGACCATTCAACTGCGCGGTGAATTTTACAATCTCTTCAACCACACCAATTTCGCAAATCCGACGGCTGACGTTGCCAGCGGACGCTTCGGGCAAGTTCGTGGTATCAGAAATTTCTCGAACTCCCGGCTCATTCAGTTGGGCGCGAAATTTGTGTTCTAGCCGCAGAAGTCGCAAATCTAATTCCTAAACCGAAGAGGTCGACCGCAAGGTTGGCCTCTTTTTCATTGAAACTCGAAGTGATTCCCACAACATGCGTCTTCCACAACCGGCGAAAGCGGGAGATGCGAAGTCTTCGCAAAACATCCGAAATTGCGGAGGGAATACAAATTAATGTAGACGATTTAGATTAGGGAGCTTATGTGTAGACTGCAGAAAGTCGTAACACACTGGAAATGTGACAGTTGGTATGGAAACCGAAATTGAAAAGAAGGTATGATTGGAAAACTGATTGCACCTATCTTCAAACAGCACTTTGGGTTGACGGTGATTTTTCCTCGAGTGGGGATAGTCTCCGCACAATCGAAATTCTTCCAAACCATTGAGTTGGCAGTTCGGTAACGAGCTGAAGATGATTCCGCCCATTTCAGCAATCAGTCAGCTAGATTTATACGGGTTGGTTAAGGAGGAAGCATGGACTTCCGCAGGATGATGAAGGTGTATTGGGTGGCGTGGGTGGTGGTGGCGTTGATCGGCGGGCTGGCCGTTGCCGGCTCAGTGTCCGGGCAGACACCGACAGCGTCGATTGTGGGAACGGTGCTGGATCCGCAGGGATTGCCTGTGGAGGGCGCGAATGTGACGTTGACGAACCAGGGGACGAACTATAGCTATACGACGGTGACGAATTCGACGGGCGGATACCAGTTTGCGAGCATCGATCCTGGACTGTATCGCGTGAAGGTGGAATCGGTGAACTTCCGCATGGCGGTGGTCAATGACATCAAGCTGGACGCGGCTGCGAATCACTCCGTGGTGCCAATCACGCTGGAAGTGGGGTCTACAAAGGAGTCGATCACGGTCGAAGCGGGCGCGGAGATCGTAAACACGACCGACACCGAAGTCTCGAGCACAGTGGAGAAAAAACAGATTGACGACTTGCCGATTCTGGACCGGAATCCTTTAAATCTTCTCGGATTGGAAGCGGGGATTAACCAGAATGGCGCCACGAACACTGTCATTGATGGGCAGAGGACATCGTATTCCAACATGACTCTGGACGGCATCAACATCCAGGACAATTTTATCCGCGAAAATGCTCTGGATTTCAGCCCGAACCTGCCGTTCAGCAGCCAGGCGCAAGAGTTTACAGTTATTAACCAGAACGCTGGAGTGGAATATGGAAACGGCGCGTCGCAGGTGTCGATTGTTACGCCAAAAGGAACCAACCAGTTTCATGGGGAAGGCTTCTGGTATTACCGCACGAACGCGTGGGCGGCGAACAATTGGTTCAACGACGCCAGCGGTGTGTCGTTGCCAAAGCTCATTCAAAATCAGGGCGGCGGAAACCTCGGTGGCCCGATCATTAAGGACAAATTGTTTGTGTATGGCTGGTACGAATTATTGAGACTAAAGAACCAAGCGCCAAATAACACCACGGTGATCAGTCCCACAATTCAAGACGCACTGTCGAGCGCTACCCCGACCTTGCCATTCACCTATACCCCGGTTGATGCAAACGGGAATCCGGCAGCGAGCCCCACCACAATCAATTTGCTGAATTTCACAAGCAACGGTGGCACCAATTTTCAGTATGCGACGGATCCGACAATGTTGGCCTTAATTAAGCAGATTCCCGCTGCGCTGACGAACAATACCCGCGTTGGAGATGGCGTGAATCTTCTCGGGTATCAATTGAACGCCAGGAATAACAATACGCTCGATAACACCGGGATGCGTGTGGACTACAACCTGAACGTGCACAATACGATTTCCGGCACATTTGCGTGGAACCGCCAGGTGGTGGACCGGCCGGACATTGATACGTCTTACGACGTCGTGCCTCTGATCCAGAACAACGATTCCACCAAATTTCTATCGCTGGCGTGGCGGTGGAGCCCGACAGGATCGATCACCAACGAGGCACGTTTCGGATTCAACCTCGCACCCGCGTTTTTCACCTCGAGCCAGCAATTCGGCAGCTATATGCTGGATAACACGACGTTGCCCTTCACGAACGTGGATTCTAACTTCCTGCCCCAGGGCCGCAATACCCGCACATGGACGGGACTTGACAATGCAAGTTTTACGAAAGGGAACCATACGATTAAGTTCGGCGGGTCGGTAAGCAGGGTCACGGTTTTTACGACCAGCGAATTTGGGACCATTCCTACGTATGGGCTTGGGTTCAGTATTTTTAACGGGGATGGATTCGGGCCGAGTGACATGCCAGCCCCGAACGGCTTTCAAGCTGGTACAGCTGATTTCAACAATGCCCAATCGCTCCTGACGAGCGTTGCCGGCATCTTGAGCTCCATCGCCCAGACGTTTAATGTGACGAGTCAATCGTCGGGCTTTGTGCCTGGGGCGCCTCAGAACTTTAATTACCGTCAGAACCAGTATGCGATTTATGCGGGGGATAGCTGGAGAATCAGCCCTCGGCTGACGCTGAATTATGGCCTGCGCTGGGATTACTTTGGGCCGGTTAGCGAAGAGCATGGATTACTGCTGCTGCCGGTAATACCACAGGGGGCAACGCTACAGCAGACCTTGTTGAGCAATGCGACACTCGATTTCGCTAGTGGCAACAGCCCCCGCGGAATGTACAACGGATACTGGAAAGGGTTTGCGCCCAACATCGGGATTGCGTGGGATCCGTTTGGAAATGGAAAAACCGCGGTTCGCGCGGGATTTAGTATCAATTACGTAAACGATGAGTTTTTCACTGCAGTCAATAATGCGGCGGTTGGAAACACTGGGCTCAGCGTCGTCGGAGGCACTCCTTTCGTGCCGTCTGGACCAACTGTATCGAATCCGATGGGGATTGGGGCAGGGAACATAGCGTCCCCTCCCTATCAGGTTCCCCTTGATTTCAACACGAACTCCATCAATGCATCGAATACAGTTCTTGGCATTGGAAACCTCGCGGGCTACGGGATTGATCCCAATTTGAAGCCACCGCAGGTGCAACAGTGGAATCTTAGCCTCCAACGAGACATTGGCTGGAACACCTCGCTTCAAGTGAGCTACGTGGGCAATCACGGAGTCGGACTTTTCCGAGCTATCGACCTGAATCAACTGAACTTCAACGCTGTGGATAACAATGGCAACAATTTCTTTACCGACTTTCAGAATGCCAGGGCTAACGGGTTCGCCTCGGTAGCTGCAGGGAATGGCTTCGACCCGACGTATAACTGCACAAACCCTTGCTTGCCAGTGTTCCAGAATATTTATGGAGGCGCGCTAGGAAATTCGACCATTAACAATTTGATTTATCAGGGACAGGTTGGACAACTGATTGCGATCTACCATGCCAACGAATTCGACACCGGCGTGGGGGCATTTCCGGGACCGGAAAACAAAATCAACTGGTTCCAGAACCCGTACATCATGGGAGCGGATCTGCTGAAGAATACGTCGTTCTCGAGTTGGAACGCCGGCATCATTGAGGTTCGGCGGCGCTTCAATAAGGGATTGTACTTCCAGGCGAATTACACCTTCAGCAAGACGATGACAGACTTTGGCGGCTCGCAATCGCAATTTCAACCCTATCAGGACAACGCGCGGCCAGGTCTGGAAAAGGCGCGCGCTCAGTTTGACTTGACGCACGCATTCAAGGCGAACTTCACGTATGAATTGCCAATCGGGCGAGGCCACAATCTGTTTGGCTCGCCGAGCCGCGCACTGGGATTGCTGGTGAACGGCTGGCAGACATCCTCGATCTTCACCTGGCAGAGCGGTCCGCCATTCTCCATCCTTTCTGAATATGGGACGTTTAATCGCGGCGGCTCACGTTCCGTGAACAACACCGCAGTTTCGACTTTGACGCACCAGCAGATCAGCGGAGACCTGGGTCTTTTCAAGACTACAACTGGCGTCGTGTATGTTGTAAATCCGAAACTGATCAGCGCAGATGGCACGGGTGCGCCGTCTTCGCCGCAACTGGGGGGTTGCACGCCTGCCGTTCCCGGTGGCTTCTGCAATCCGCAACCCGGAGAGATAGGCAACCTGCAACTGGAGGCCTTTACCGGGCCGGCGTACTTTAACTGGGACTTTTCGGCGGCGAAGGATTTCAACCTGACGGAACGTTTTAAACTGACGTTCCGGACCGACGCTTTCAATATCTTGAACCACCCAACCTTCTTTATTGGAGATCAGAACATCAACAGCACGACGTTCGGTCAGAGCACGACCATGTTGTCGACGCCGCGTATTCTGCAGATGTCGCTGCGGTTGAAGTTCTAGCGAAACGAAGAAGGCGGCAGGACACTGGATTTGGGCGGGCTCTCGAAAGCGGGCCTGCCCGATTTGTTTTTGGAGGAATGATTTGGAGGAAGCAAAGAAGTAATGCAGTAGTGAAGCAAAGAAGCAATCAAACTACGACGCGGCTCGGGGGAGAGTTAGGATCAGCTTCGAATCGTGTTGAGGCAGAGTCGGATTGAACAGTAAGCAGAGATTATTCGGAGCGCATGGCAAGGATTTGCTTGCCCTGGATTTTGATTTCGACGCCATAGGGCGGGCGGATGTCGCTGCCCTGGACGATTGCGCCGCGCATCCAGATGTCGCCGGGTAGATTGGATGTCTTGAGCGGATCGTAAAGAGTGCGACTGCAAGGGTTGCCGACGAGGGGATGATTGGCGCGCGGGAAGCCGTATTCGTCACGGAGCCTGTTGAGGTCAGCGACATATTCGAGCACGCAAGAGCCATACGGAGGCTTACGAGAGAAGGCCCAGTAGCCCGTGGGGAGCGTGGCAGAGCCGGAGGGCAGGCGTACGATCGTCGCGGGAATATTTTCACCGGTGAGGCGATTGCGGACGAAGAAGTCGGCGGAGGTCCAGGGCTTGGAAAGGTCGGTGACGTTGGCGATGACTGGGTCAGACTCTGTGGCATGGGGCAGCAGAGAGGCGGGATCCGGCGGCGCTGGAGGAATTTCGAGCTGAGGAGCCTGCTCCGCCCGAGCAGGTTCGAGGGGCTTTGATCGAGATAGCCAACGGACGGCGAATAAGAGAATGATCCCAATCATCATGAGGCCAACGATGAGGGGCAACATCGGATTCGGCGCAGATTTGCGCGAGCCGGAGACGCCCGGAATTTGGGGCATCTCCGCTTTCAAATGGGCCGGGGTTTGGTGATCAGCCATTAAGTTAGAGGGCCTTCAGAACCCACTTTGCCCAGGTTGGAAGCCGGGATGGGCGCTAGCCGAACAGGCCAGGAGAGATTGTACTGATGAGACGGGCGGAAGAGCAACCCGAGAGCGAGACGATGAAGAAATGTATCGGAAATGATACTTATATTAGTGAGATGGCGACATGCAGCACAGGAAGGCTTGTTTCCTGTGGAGAGGCAGCCTAGTGTAGGAGTAAGGTTCCACTGAGGGAAATCCGCAGAAATGGCTGGAGATACTCGACAGTCGGCTCGCGCGTTTGTTCGCAGCTTGAACATTCTGCTGAAATTTGCGCGCCTGTACGAATTCGGGCACGTGCGGACGATGGCGCAGTTTGAAACGGCGTGGAAAGAGTTGCACGCCGCGCTGCAAGAAAGCCGCGACACAGGGCTGCTGCTGGGTGCCTCCGGAAACCAGATTTTGCTGGATGGAGTTCCGCTGGGCGCGGCGGCGGCAGAAAAAAGTTTCGCGCAACTTCTGACATCCTCTGGAATCGCAAGCATCCACTTCGCGCCCAATCTTACGCAACCGCAATTCGCGCGGTTTGTTCGGGCGTTCCCCAGTGGAAATGCGAAGCCAACTTCACTCGCTGAACAATTGAAGTCCGCGATGGCCGGCGACCCGAGCATCCGCATCAACGAAATTCGATTCGTGGCGGAAGACGGATCGGTGGCGGGAATCAAGGTTGCGGCGCAGCTTACTTCGAAGGTGCTCGGCGCACAAGGCGACAAATTCCGGGAAATTTTTGAGGACCCGCAAAAACTGCTGCAACTGATTCTGGCGGCGGAAAGCAATCGCGGCGGAGGCGGTGGTGGAGGCGGAGGCCTGGGATTTGGCGGAGGCGGCGGTACGGGCGGCAGCGGCTCTGCAAGCTGGAGCGGCGGTACAGGCGGCTCCGGAAACTTGTGGGAAGCAGGCAAGCCGGGAACCGCGACAGGTAGCGGCACGGGAGGCGGCGGAACTGGCGCGGGCGGCCCAGGCGGCAGCGGTGGTGGAGTCGGCGGCAGCGGTGGTCCTGGTGGTGGGGGTGGCGGCGGAGTCGGCGGCAGCGGTGGTCCTGGCGGTGGGGGCGGTGGCGGAGTCGGCGGCAGTGGTGGGACAGGTGGAGGACCAGGCGGCGGATTTGGCGGCAGCGGAGCCGGGAGCGGCGGTGGTGGCGGCACTGGCGGCGTAGGTGGCGGGTCCGGCGCAACCAGCGAACCGGGCAAATGGCTGGCGGCAACGGCGATGCTGAAGGGTGGAGTGCTGGGCGGAGTTCCCGGCATGGCCGGTGGGGCAGGCGCGGGCGGCGCGTACGGGGTCGCCGAAGATGATGTGCGGTCGATGATCGGCCTCTTCGCGCAACTCGGGAAAGCGCGGAAAGATCCGGATTCTCGCATGGACGCAGCGGCATTTCAGTCACGGCTTTCGACGTTGCCGGTGCGCGCGCAGGTGACGCTGCAGCAAGCGCTGGCAGGCCTGGCGGCTCAGGCGCCCAACGATAAACCGGACAAACCTATGTTGTTAAAGCTGGCGGAGCACGTGGCGATTCGCTTTGCGCTGGACAGTTACGAGCGCGGCGAGTTGCGCGTGAACGCCGTTAAACAGCTGCTAGACCGGATGAATTCGGAGATCGAAGCGCTGCGGAAAATTTTGGGCCAGCAGGAGGAGACGATGGCCCAGGCGGGGCTGCAGATGCAGTCGTACACGGAACTGCTGGACCAGGAATTCTGGCTGAACGTTCCGGAGGAAAACAAGAAAGAGGTTTTGACGTCGGATGAGGCGTGGTGCGTGCCGCCACGGAACGTGCGGGGATTTCTGGAAGAGATGTTGCGCCGCGGGGAATTGAAAACGGTCAACGAAATATTATTGAAGTATGCGGCTTGCATCAGCCTGGAGGCTCCGGAGGCGCGGCGCACGACGGCGATCGGGCTTTCGGACCTGGCGGAATTTTATGGAAGCGGCGACGGCAGCGCGTTGATCGACGTGATCCAGCGGCTGGGGAATCAGTTGGGCGTGGAACGGGAATCAGATTTGCAGACGCTGGTCGGGGCGGCGTTCGTGCGCATGAGCCAGGAAGCAGGCGCAAAGAGATTTTATCCGGCGATGCAGCAGGCGCTGGCTTCGCTGGACAGTGTGGAAACGTTGCGGCCGGGCTCGACCAACAATATCCGCCAAAGAATTGGAACGGAAGAGCGGATTCCGGAATTCATCGAAGACGCAATGAGGGCGGGCCATCCGCAAGACGGATTGCTGGACATTCTGGGCTTGATGCCGAAAGCGTCACTGCAGTACATCACCCATCGATTTGCAAACTGCGGCTTCCGGGAAGACTGCGAACTGTTGGGCGAAATGGTGCGCGGTCTAGGCGAGGAAGCGGTACAGCGGTTGGCCGAGACTCTGCAAACCGCACCGGCCACCGAAGCGACGGAAGTAATCGGATTGCTAAGCCAACTTTCACCGGATGCGGTGGAGCACGCGCTGCCGACGCGGTTGGCGCAATGGCCGAGGACCTCGCACGACCGGACGATACGACAGTTGTCGTCCACGCCGGCGAAACAGCGGGCGCTGCTGCTCGTATCCACGTACGCTTCGCTGGATCCATTGATACGCCCCCTGGCGCTGGATGAGATGGGGATGAGCGGCCGGACGGAGTGCATTCCGTTGCTGCTGGATCTTATCCGCGATGACACCGCGGCGGGATTTACGCGCATCAAGGCTATCGAAGCGGCGGGACGTTTGCGGGCCAGCGGGGCCAGCGGGATGCTGCAAGTGTTTTTGGAATCGAAACAGGTGTGGCGTTGGGCGTATCACACAGAGCTTCGAATCGCGGCGGCACAAGCATTGCAGAAAGTGGAGCCAGCGTTGGCGATTGAAAAAATCATGGCCAGCGGGCTGGATCGGAAAGAACTTGTGCTTGAGCCGACCGATCCTGAACCGAATGTGTCCGTCACGCGGCAGCGCCGGTATGCGCGGCTGAAATTGACCAAGCACGTGCCGGCAGTCACCACGAACTTGCGCGAAAACATGCGGCTGACCATCGCGGAACTGAATATGGGCGGGGGAATCGGCGCATCGGACCGGCACCTGGCTCCAGGCTCTTTGTTGGCATTGAAGTTTGCGCATGGCGTGAGGAGCATCCGGGCGCAGGCGATCGTTCGCGGCGCCAGGCCCCAGGCAATGGCCTTTGAATTTGTGGACATGGAACTGGACGAACGTTCGCGGCTAAGAAAACTGCTGCTGGAATTGGGCGGATTGCCGCAACCTTCAAACGTGGTGAATCGCAGCAAGCGGCCGGGGCGAATCGCCCTGATGAAGTAATTTCCGGTAGTCAATCACAGACAACCCACCTGTACTCGAGAATGATGTGCCCGTCCATCCGTGCAGCGTATCGGACTGTACGAACGGCGAGATGACGCCGGAGTCACACGGGACCTCTGTACCATTGTGGGGACAGTGCAAGAGTTCTAGGGTACTAGTGAGAAAGTCCCAGTCGAGTGGTTCAAAGGTCAGTGAGCCACGGAGCATCGCAGACCTGGATGAAAACGGATCCTAAAGCGACGGCGGCCCGGGCATTCGTACGCAGCCTGAACATTCTGCTGAAGTTTGCGCGCTTGTATGGGCACGACCACGCGCGCGTTGTACAGCAGTTGAAAATCGCGTGGGGTGAATTGCGTACGGCAATCCCGGAAGGGGCAGAGACCGGATTGCTGCTGGGAGCGTCAGGGGCGCAATTGATCCTCGACGGCGTCCCGCTGGAAGGCTCGCCGGCGGAAAAACAATTCGCGCAATTGCTGTCTGCGGCTGGACTCGCGAGTTTGCAGTTCACGCAGCAGGTGACCGAAGAAGAGCTCGCCAAATTTGTCCATGCGTTTCCCACTGGAAAAGCCAAACCGTCCGAACTCGCGGAACAATTGAAAGCGGCAATCACGGATGCCCGGGGCATCCGCGTGAA
>Ga0210399_10001474_pt1 | contig 18355 bp, 25 predicted proteins | sample IncBWC14MmetaG_FD_150865 | JGI IMG/M metagenome (GOLD analysis project Ga0210399, IMG submission 150865) | Forest soil microbial communities from Barre Woods Harvard Forest LTER site, Petersham, Massachusetts, United States - Inc-BW-C-14-M | ecosystem: Environmental > Terrestrial > Soil >...
CACGCCGGAGTAGCGCGGATCGGTATACTAGGTACGCCCGATTCGCAAAGAACGAGGAAGGTCAATGTTTTCCCACATCATGATCGGTACCAATGATCTTAAGCGCGCGAAGGTTTTCTATGACTCTCTACTGGGTACACTTGGCGTGCCGCCCGCAAGAGTCGATGGACACAGGATCTTTTATCGAACGCCCACCGGCGTTTTCTCAGTCACAACACCCATTAATGGCGAGGGCGCAACTTGCGCCAATGGTATGACGATCGGTTTCGCTGCTGCGTCGCCCGCCCAGGCAGATGCCTGGCATGCGGCTGGCCTTGCTGCTGGCGGCACTACCTGTGAAGACCCTCCGGGCGTGCGTGAAGGCAGCACAGGTAAGTTTTATTTGGCCTATCTTCGCGATCTTGACGGGCACAAGCTTTGTGTGTTGCACAGGCTCTGAACATCGTACTGAAATCGAGGTGTCGTTAGCGCCGAGCGGCACAAGGGTCAAGCCGGAAGCTGTCCCACTCGGGCATTTTGCGCCGGTCGTAGATACGGGTGATGGCGATGTTGGCTTACCTAAGCCATTCCTGGACCTTGGCGATGTCGACGTAAGGATCCAGAGCACTGGCCGTGTCAAAGGCCTAGCAATGGCACGGGCGGTGCCGGAGAACATGTCGATGGTTCTTAATTGCGAGGGGCGTGAGCATCCGCGCCGCGCGCAAGAATTCTCACCCGGGAATGCCCGCTAGCAGGATTTCGTTTTATGCTATGTCCATGGTCATTAAGTTTTGCGCCATTGTTGCGATCCTGTTGGCGAGCGCGTTAGCTGCTGCCCAAAGCACCACGCCGAATACACGCCCCCGCGTCTCCGATCTGGGCCTGAGGGTCGGCATCCTGGCGACCGGGCCGCTCGATGCGATCACCGATGTTGCGGGTGTCGAAGTGGGGCAGACAACCATCATTCTCGGCGGTGACATCCGTACGGGTGTGACCGCCGTTTTGCCGCATTCCGGCAATCTTTATCGTGAGAAGGTGCCCGGTGGGATTTTCGTGGGCAACGGTTTCGGAAAACTGACCGGTACGACGCAGGTGGATGAGATGGGCGACATCGAAACGCCCATCCTGCTGACCTCCACCACCAGCGTGCCGCGTGTGGCGGACGCGCTGATCAGCTATATGCTGGCCCTTCCGGGCAACGAGGACGTGCTGTCCATCAACCCCGTCGTGGGGGAAACCAATGACGGATATCTCAACGACATTCGTGGACGCCACATTGCGCCCGATGATGTATCCGCCGCCATCAAGGGCGCCAAAGGCGGTCCGGTCGAGGAGGGCGCTGTCGGCGCCGGTACCGGCACCGTGGCGTTCGGCTGGAAAGGCGGCATTGGAACGGCGTCGCGCCGCCTGCCCACGAGTCTCGGCGGATATACCGTGGGTGTCCTGGTGCAGACTAATTTTGGCGGCATCCTCACGATTGCCGGTGCTCCGGTGGGCGAGGAGCTCGGCCAGTACTACCTGCGTAAGGAATTGCAGCAGGCCGCCGGCGTCAAGGATAAGGCAGACGGATCGTGCATGATCGTGATCGCCACCGATGCGCCGATGGACGCGCGCAACTTGAAGCGGCTGGCGGCGAGGGCGTGGCTGGGAATCGCGCGGACGGGCAGTTCGGGATCAAACGGCAGCGGAGACTATGCGATCGCATTCTCAACCGCTTACGAAGTGCGGGTTCATGCCAATACAAAAGCGCTGACGCGGAGCGTGGCAGTCATCGCTAACGATGCGATGTCGCCATTGTTTCAGGCCGTAATCGAAGCGACAGAAGAAGCGGTATACAACTCGATGTTTAAGGCGACGACCGTGACCGGGAACGGCCATACGGTCGACGCTCTGCCGATTGAAAGGACGGTGGAGATACTTAAAGCACACCGGGTCTTGAAGTAAGTCGTGGGCCGGCGTTACGACCCAAACGGTCCGGTCAGACGAGAAAGACTTTAACTGAAGAGACACCGATATGCACCATTCCCGGCTTTGTGCAGTGTTGATCGATTGCAAGACGTCCGACGTCGATGAAGCCGCCCGCTTCTGGAGCCAAGCACTGGGTCGCGCGCTAGACTTGAGTCACCCGGGCAGCCGCGGCAACTATCGCATGCTGGAAACTCCGCCCGAAGAGCCCATCGTGCAGATCCAGCGCGTCGAACACGAGAGTCGCGTCCACATCGATATCGAGACCGACGACATCCCCGCCGAAGTGGCGCGACTTGAGAAACTAGGCGCGAGGGTCGTGGACCGCCTCGAGCGTTGGGTAGTGATGCAGGCGCCTACGGGCCAACGCTTCTGCGTCGTACGAGTACAGCGTCCCGGTTTTCCAAAGAACGCCAATCGTTGGGAGTAAACGAGGAAGCAGAAGAATGAAACCGCACGGATGGGCTGTCAATTGACCCAAGGGCGGCATCCCAGCGGCCCATCTCAACTCTGAGGTCGTATGATTTGCTGAAAGTGTTCTGCAGTCGTTGCGCGCGTAATCTGAAGCACTTTAGGATCAACCTAAAACGTTGATCATTTTCGTTTTCCCTTTGCTCGTGCGCGCTTCGCGCCAGGCTTCTTGGGTGGGAGAGTTTGCACAAAAGCGACGGCGAGCCGCAACCATGCCTGCACCGCGCGAGCGGTCAGCGCCGGGGGATCGACGTAGATGTAGCCGTCCATCGTTCGGCCTCTCATGACCATGGGACGCGCTCCCGCTCGCGCAAGCGCTTCGCGTTGGCGGTCCTTACCGATGCGCGCAAGCAGGCCGCGCTTGGACGCCGCGACAACCAGGTTGCCGTTCAGCATGAAGCCGAGGCCGCCGAACATCTTCACTTCACGGACCGTGCCTTTGCCCGCAAGCGCGGAGCGTACGCTTTCGGCAAGCTGTTGGTCAGTCAACACGTGAACGCCCTGATGATTGATGCCACACTCTGGCCCTCATTGAGTCAGCACGGCAGCGTCGTCGCGAATCGATCGGAGCAGTGCGCGCCGGGACTCGAACCAGGCGCGGTCCTTTCGAATACCCTCCAAATAAGTTGCGGTTATGAAAAACGCGGTTTTAGATGGATTTTTCACAGCGTTCAATTCCGCCGAAGTCAATTTCGATTCGCCGGAGGAGACCTGTCAGAATCTTGAAGCGGCTCAACTTCGTGGAACTTGCTGTAGTCAATGTGTATGGTGCCGTCCGGCGCTTCTTCGAGGATATCGTGGAAGGTTGAGTTCCATCGAATGTCGGCGCTCCCATATTCACTCCGCGCCATCAGCGTCTGACCGGTGTTCTCATCGGTTCCGCTTAAGCTCAAGACAAACACCGAATTCGATGTCACTAGCGATTCCGCGGTCTCGGCGCTCAAGGGGCTCGCATCGTCGATGACGTGCATGATGGTCCAGCCAAGCGCGAACATGGGGAATTGGGAGCGCAGCAGCGGCAAATCAACGATGCGACGAATGCGATAGCCTTCTTGAGTTACCTCGTCACGCAGCATGCTCAAGCGTGCGGAGGCATCTTGAACTACATTCTGGCGCTCATTCGCGGTACGAAATACCAATGTGAGCTTGCCGTCAATGGGGCGCACGACGGCGTTTTTCGAAAATAGAAAGCGCGCACGAGGGCGGGAGAATCGGGCGAACATCAGGCCCGTAATGAGCGCTAAGGACATGAGGCCGACAAAAATCTCGATCATGGCGACCGTGTGGCCATAGAAGGTTTGCGGATGCATGTCTCCATAACCCACGGTTGCAAGGGTCTCCACACTGAAGAAGAAATCACCCGCGAAGCCAGGTGGACTTAAGTTGGCGATGCATCCCGGAACGAGGTAGTAGAGGTAGCCGAATAGAAGGTCAAAGACGAGAAAGAAGGCGGCCAGGGTCGTAAAGAGCCTCGGCCAGCTCACGGTCATGAAATGGTGGAACAGGTCGTGGAATATCGGTCTGACGAATCCCTCGGTGACAATTTCGCGTTTGCCCACCCTTATGATTCGGCGTCCCACGGGTTTGCGAGCCGCGGGAGTGCGGTCACTGTGGGTAGAGCTCTTCGATCGATGTTTGGAGGCGGTCATGGGAGGCATCTTAACGCCAGGTCACAATCGTTGACCGCGCGCTAGGCGGTATTCGAATCATATTAATTTGGGATTCGCTAATTTCACCCGCGTGGCTTGACGGCGACGTTTGTCGACGCTGCGCGTCGTAGTGAGCGGGGGCATTTCTAGAAATTAAGGAATTCCGGCGTGCGGGTCTGAAAGGGCTGAACGCCCAATTCGCGGCGCAGTTGGGGTATGGGTTTGTCGAGCAACTGATGCCACGGGACGGACATTAGGGGAGGCGAGATGCGCCCATGGCGCCAACCTTCCGCTATTAGGGTGATGAACCGATCGGGGTCGACCAGCCGACTCAAGCAGAGACTCGTGGTACTCACGGCCAGGAATCGGGTGGAATAATTCTGGCCAAATTGTGCGAGTTGGAACGCAGAGATTGCTACTTCGCCTTGCGCCGTGAAGCCGTAATCGGCGAACAGGTGCCAGACATCATGTAATTGCAGGATGCGCCGGTTGGTGCGGTTTTGCGCGGGGAATTGTGGCGGCAGCAAAACGGTGTCCGCATCGATGACCTCCAAGTCGTAGCCTTTGGCGGTCAGCATGTCGAGTAGATCAGTGCCCAGACTCTCCTTTGGCCGATGCTTGAGATCGTTCGTGGTCATGCGCACTTCCGGTTCGCCGAGCAGCGCATCGATATCCCTATGCATGAGCACGGCTCGTTCGCAGCGCTGCAGCAGCTCTTGATCGTAAAGAGTGCCGATGTTGACGACACGTAGTGTCACATCCAACGCGGAAGGTGGGCCGGCTTGCCGGTCTGCGCCGTCCGCAATGGCCCAAAAGGCGTCCCAAATCGCATCGGGCGTCTGCCACGCACCAGTTGCCGGTACCCTAGTATTTAGGAACTCGAGTCGTTCTTGCAGTAGGGCGCGGCGCGCGTCCCCACCACTCACATCGAGCCATGCATCCGCTATTGCGTCGAAGATGGCGATCTGGTGCTCCGGTTCGACGAAGGCGGCGTGCGCCATCAAAGCGGCCGCAGCCAGCGGAAGATCGCCTTCGTCTAATAGCGGCCAAACTGTTGCCGCCCAGCCCTCAAATGTCTTATGAAATTCTTTTGTGGCGGTAGGCATGATCTCCACTCCTGTCGAGACACTTAGAGTTTACAACCATTGGCGTTTGTTCAGTGTAGCTATCGTGCCGGACAATTCACCCGGGAAGATTGAGTATGGATGTTCGATCGGTGGCGCGGTTTATGATGGCGGGCATCGGGGTGAAGCTTGAGAGTGCCGTTAGTGGCGGCACTGCGACAGGGAATTGGTCAGAATGTGTTTCGCAGAGCGCGCAAAACAGGGATGTTTTGCCCGCAGCCTCCAGGGAGGGATTCACGGCGATCTGCGAAACACGCTGTGACCAAATCCCTTTTGGAGTCTTGTGATTCACTAGTGGTCGAATTAATCATGCCGGTATCACCAATTGCACCCACCTTGCGCATCGCCCAAACGCCATGGGACGGCAATCATTCATCCAACCCGAGCGCGAACGACACCGCTGCCGCTACTTCTTTCATTCTGCGGGATGTCAAACGCGTGATGCGATTGCCGATGTTACTCTTGGGTACGGTCTGGAGACTGTCGAAGTTTGCTGCGCAAATGTGAGGCACACCATCCTGCTGAGTCAGGAGGAGCTCCGTAGGAATGCTGCGGATCGTTGATGTGATGGGTGCAATAGTCACCGAATTGAGAACCGAAATTGCGGATTCGCGAGTGAGAATCAACACCGGTCGCTTCTTGTCCGGTGCCTTGAAGGTGTACCAGCACACATCCCCTCGATTCATGATGCGCCCCAGTCCTGCTCACTGAGCCAAACTTCGAATTCACCCGGCGCGACAGGCTTTTGTGCGTAGCCACCGGCATGACGGAGTTCCTTCTCTCGGATTCGCTCGCGCTCGATTTTTGCCTCTAGCGCGTCTCGAATGAACGCAGATCGGGTGGTCTTGCGTGCCTGGCTCATCTTGTCGACAAGCTTCAGCAATCGCTCATCGATTGTCATTTGAATTGTCTTCATATGTGGATAACTATGTGGATACCAATGTGGATATCTATACACATCATATACCACATCTTCCGTGGATGCAGCGGTTCGAAGTCCCAGTTGAGCGTCTGTCGCAAGTAAAAGTTAAGTCCGAATCGCCGAATGGATTTGAGCGACAAACTGATTCGACACTCAACTCTGGCACGCGCCATTTCAGGCTCGGTCGTGCCAGCTGGCGATAAGTATATGTATTTCATTTAAAAATAGATTCAAGCATTAATGGCAAACTGTTGGCATTGTATTGGCTAAATAGTGGTAATATCTGTCGTCCCAGAGGCTTAAACGAGTACCGCCGAGTGTCCACGGCTCATAAGTTATTTGACAATGTATTCCAGGACGACTCCCTGAATTTTTGGGCAGGTCCTGGACAGTCCCTTGATTACGAACGGGTGCGCGATGTTGTAGGACTCACCAATAGTGACCTATCGCGAGTGGCGCACGTCGCTAAAAACTCCGTGCGCTTCGACGAGCGAATACCACCTGCCCTTAAAGAGCGGATGGAGCAGATTGCCAATTGTTCACTGATGGTTGCACGATACTTCAACGGGGATGCTCGCAAAGTTTCGCTGTGGTTCGGAGCCCCAAATCCGATGCTGGGAAATGTGAGCCCACGAGATATGATTCGATACGGCCGATTTCTGAAGCTACAACGCTTCATCTCCGGAGCGCTGAGCGAAGTCTCGCGTGAGCCGCAGAGCTAAGAGATCTTCTTGGACCGCCGATGTCAAAATCGGAAGAAGTCCCACGATTGGCGAGCCACTCTATGACCTTGATCATTTCACAGACGCCGGCATGCAGACGTAGTCCGACGAAGTTATTCAAATCAGTAATGCAAATCGCCGCTATGCTTTGTTTCGAATTGCGCGGGAAGTCTCGGATTAACCGCGCGAGCGGGCGAGTTCCTGCAGGCGAGCATCAAAAGCAGCATCTGTCGCAATCCTTGATCGGAGAGACTCAGCCGCGACCTGAGCCGCTGCTTTTACCCATACGTACCAAATGTCTTTCACTCCGAAAGCCACTACGCATGAACTAGTTTCGCGCGAGGGGCATGGAGACTTAGGCCCTCTGTCGGGAACCACGTCCCGACACCTTGTACTCGAGGCGGATCAAAGTCCAATATACTAGACTTCTCCGATAATGATCCAGTATACTGGACTAATGAATTTGCAAACTATTGGCCATCTCATCGCTGAGCAGCGGCGTGCCAAAGGCCTGACGCTCACTCAACTAGCCGCTCAAGCAGCGGTCGGCCGCTCAACCTTGGCGGCCCTCGAGGCCGGTAAGCTACCCGAACTCGGACTGCAGCGAGTAGCTCGGCTCTGTGCCGCCGTGGATCTTGTGCTCGAGGCCCGGCCACTGGAACTCAACCAACCCTTGATGGCGCATCGGCATCTCTCGGAGGTGGCCGGCCGCGAGCTCACCAAGGCCGCTATCGATGACATCATCACCCGGGGCACTGTTAGTACGTGGCGCAAACTCATTCAAGCGGTGAACGCCGATAAGACCGGTCGCATCGCCCGTCGAGTGACTGACGTGGCTCAGACCCTGGGTAAGCGTGACCCGAAAGCGCGAGCTTTTGCCGCACTATTTCGCAAGCTCCCACGTAAACCGCACGACGCTGCCGCCGAGTGACCAAGAAAACGGAAATCCCGGATTGGGAAACACTCCTGGCGCATGCCGCGCTGCTCCAGGCGAAAATACCCGCGGCCATCCTCGTCGAAGCCACGCCCGCGCCCGTGCACGCCGGCCATCGCATTTCCTTTGACCATGATCACGTCGTCAAAGACCTGGCAAAGAACTACGACTCGGCCATTCGCGCCTTGGAATCCATCGCTGGCTGGCACACACACCGTCGTGTAAAGGGCAAAATGGTTCTGGGGAATGTCAACAAGATCGCTGCCGGACTGCGCAACCAGCGGCGCTCTGCGCCGCTCGAAACCACCGAGGTCGTTGTCCAAGATGGGCGCCGCCTTCGATTGCCAACGATTGAGGAGACGCTGCGCATCAAGACCTTTCTCGTGGTTGATCGCAATGCCACCCGAGATTATCTCGACGTTGCTGCACTTTCCCACCATATCGGCCTGACAAAAAGCGCGGCAGCGCTCGAGCGCATGAACGAACTCTATGCCGAGTTTAAAGACGAGGCCGGCGACCTGCTCACCGCCGTGGTCGTCAAGCTATCACTACCCGATCCCTATGATCTCACTGATATAGATCTGTCTGAATACAAAGGTATCGTTGCGCCTTGGAATAACTGGCGTGCCGTTCAGGCGCAATGCGCCTCTCTCTCCGCAGCCTTGATAGCGCCGCCCGGCGTATAAGCGTCTCTATTGTTGATGTCAGCATTTTATGTCCACAATTTCAGCAATTCATGTCCAGAATCGCCGGTCTCAAGGCAAGTTTTGTTAAAAAAATGGACAATCGCGTGTTTTCGCTCGTCGACACACCGCTGAGTGCGCAGGAGAAATCGCTGGGGAAATGAAACGTGACTCACCCAAAAAACCGAAAAGACTTCAAACCTGTTTACGAAATCGGCAGCTGCGATGTCTACGGCGATCTCGGACGCGCGGCCAGCAGCTTGCTCATCAAAGCTCAGCTCGTCAGGAAAATCAGCGTTTTGTCGGGGCGCTCGCGACGAGTCACGGTTAATATGGACCTTGACGTGGCGTCTTCTCATAGTCGGTTCGAGCGATCGCGGTTGGGGCGTCGGAATTGTTTGGCAACGTAGAATGAATATTCATTGACTATTTTGGTCAGCTAATAAATTGCTAGGACATAGTAGCCATGATTCATCGTGATCGACTTACTGCGAACCTTGAAGGTGGGTTCGTCATTTTCCTCATCGGCTTGAGAATCAATAAGCCGCTGCTGATTCATAAATGGTGGCCGGTCGCGAGCGCTATGCCCCGCATGTTGAAGGAGCTTTATCGTCAGCCGGACCTGGGATTCTTGCACGCCGAAACTTGGTTTTCGCGGACCATCATCGTCGTCCAGTATTGGCGCTCAATGGAACATTTGATGAAGTACTCGAAGTCGAGGGAGGCGGCCCATCTGCCGGCTTGGCAGGCATTCAATAAGGCGATTGGGGTAGATGGGTCCGTAGGCATTTGGCACGAAACCTATCAAATATCGCCCGGCGGCTATGAGAACGTATACGTCAATATGCCGTCGTTTGGCTTGGGCCGTGCCGGTATCCTTCGCGAGGCAAAGGGCAATCTGAAGTCCGCGGCGGACCGACTCAGTGCAAACATGAATTGAGCCTCGGCCGTCGGACCGGCTGGGTAGAATAGCTCGCGGAGGACAAAAAAATGCCTAGGTATCAAGTCAATGTGAAAGCCCCTGCCGAGGATCGAACGGCGTTTATTAAGGCCCTTCGAACTGTTGCTGGCATTTCATTGAAGCGTGCCGCAGATCTTTCCGTGCATTTGGATCTCTCCAGAAACAGCACTCTTGTTGCAGGTCTTCGAAAAGCTGCTGCAGAACATATTGCAGAAACATTGGTAGCCAGTGGCGCCAGTGTTACGGTTCTGGAGTCGTCGCTAGATACACCAATGATGTGCTGCCCAGAAGCTGACCATAGGTTTAAGTGGGGTCGTCTGCGAACTCTAGTGAGGCTGCGCTAGCATTCTCGATAAAGGGGGCCGTTGGCACAAGGAAAAATCCGCGGGAGATGATCGTCCGGAGGCGGATGTCGAGGGTTGAAGGCGGATTGCTGCCCGGGTGCGCTGGATGGATAGAGGATATCGGTGCTGGCTGTCAGCTATGTACTGTTTCCAATAGAGTAAGCGGTCATATTGGGGGGGTAGGGCAGCCCATGTTGTGGCACGATTTTCGACTTGCCTTGCTCAGCATCCGGCGCAATCCATTTATTGCTGCACTCATTGTCGCAGTCATTTCCATTGGCATCGGCACCTCGGTGGTGGCGATCACGCTGTACCACGCGAAAGCCGGTAATCCCATTTGGTGGAAGAACGATGTCCTATTCCGCGTGATGATCGACAGCCGCCCAGCGGTGGATGAGACGGATAAAGATCAGTGGCACCCGGAATATCCGCCATTCAGTTTAATTTATCGAGATGCGTTGGCGATTTACCAATCGAAGATTCCGCAACGCAGCCTAATGATGTCGTACTCCATCGGGCTGGTAGATTCACTGCGACCCGGAAGCCCGCCAATCCAGCGGCGCGTCCGCGTGACCACCCGAGAATTTTTCTCGATGTTCGATGTGCCGTTTCTCTACGGTCGTGGATGGACGCAGTCCGAGGATGAGGATCCCGCCCAGGTCGTCGTCATCAGCAGTTTTCTCAACGATCGATTATTCGGCGGTGGAAATAACGTGGGCCGCAGCCTGACCTTGAGCGGTCAGCATTTCACGGTCATCGGCATTCTGGCCAAGTGGCTGCCCTTGCCGCGCTTCTATGACCAGGCGAGAGACTTCGGGCCTCCCGATGATCTGTTTATTCCCTTTCGCTGGCTTGAATCCGTGGCGGGTCTGTCTCTCGAGGGATTCTGCTACCAAACCAAGACGATGCTCAGCACGTTTAAGGCACTGGCGTCGTCAGAGTGCGTTTCGACCGGCGTGTGGGCCGAGTTAGCAACGAAGGGCCAATACCGGGAATACGCGCAGTTTCTGGACAACTACAGCCGTGCTCAGCAGCAGGCCGGTCGATTTGCCAGGCCGCCGAACAATCGCCTGGCGAGCGTCTCGACCTGGCTCGAGATGAATGAGGTGGTCGGAAATCAGAACAAGCTTCAAGTGGTGCTTGCCCTGACGTTTCTCGGCATTTGTGTCTTGAATACTTTGGGTCTGCTGTTGGCGAAATTTATGAGTGCGGCCCCGTTGTCCGGAATTCGCAGAGCTTTGGGGGCTACGCGCGGTGATGTCGCTCGCCAGCACCTCATGGAGGTGGCGCTGTTGGGTGTTTTCGCCGGGCTCGTGGGTATCGGTATTGCAGCCCTTGGCCTGCGTTTGATCCGGATGTTTGTCCTCATGCGATCCGCTCAATGGCAGGACAACCCCGACTTCACCACGATCGCGCAGTCGCTCTCGCACATGGACGGGCAGATGGTCTTCACCGCTGTGGCTTTATCGCTTCTTGCGGGGGTTCTCGCCGGGTTGTACCCAGCATGGCGCATTGGGCGGTTGGCTCCGGCCACCTTCCTCAAGATCCAATAGCAGAATCTGCATGGCGATCAGAACAGTACTCAGAGCGCTATGGCAAAGCCCGGCAGGTCCGTTGCTGCTCTCGGCTCAAGTCGCTTTGAGCTTGATGATATTTGCAAATGTCGCATATGTCATCGACGCACGACTCGAGACCACGGAAAGCTCGACCGGAATGAATCTGGCCAATGTATTTTGGGTTCAGAGCGATGGCGAGGGAAAGGACTACGATCAACAACGTGCGGTCAAGTTCGACCTCGAGTATTTGAGATTGCTTCCCGGGGTCATCGCGGCCTGTGTGATCAACGAGGTTCCACAGACGCGCAGTAGCCTTCGTTCCTTGGTCTCGCCAAATCAGGATCTCAAAAAAAATAAGCGATCAGTGTTCGTGTATCAATCGACCGACGCGATTATCGATGTGCTGGGCCTGCATCTCGTTCGGGGCAGAATGTTCAACGCCGACAGCGTCTCGCCGGCGCCGCCGCGTGCCGACGTTTGGCACGCTCGTTTCGGCACCGAGGTGCTCATCACCGAAGACCTAGCCGCTAAACTTTACGGTGATGGCGAACGAGCGTTGGGAAAACCCATGTACTTCAGTCTTCTCAACGGCGGTTCTGCGACCGTGGTGGGCGTGGTGGAGTTGATGCAGGCGGCGCCGCCTATGGGTCCCGGGGATATCGTCTACGATGTGGTGCTGACCCCCGCGGTTCCGCCGGGTCCCAACGCGATTTACCTGGTACGGACGAAGCCGGGTCAGCTCGACGCCATCATGGCCCGCGTTTGGAAGGAGCTTGAACCGCTGCAGCACGGCCGACTGGTCAACAGTATGGATACACTTGCCAATAGGGCGGCGCAATCCCGAGTCGCTGCCCGCACGGACGCCGTCATTCTCACCATTCTCTCGTCCTTCGTGTTGGCCGTGACAATGCTGGGTCTGTTCGGGTTCGCTTCATTCGCGGTTACCAGCCGCACCAAGGAGATTGGCACGCGGCGTGCGATCGGTGCCCGACGCGCGGACATCGTGAAAATGTTTCTGTTGGAAAACTGGCTCATCGCCACGGCGGGAATCGTCATTGGCTCGATCACTACGCTGGCTTTTGCTGTGCAGTTGCACACCCTGTTGGAATTGCCTCGTATGCCGATCGTCTTCCTCGTCGGCAGCATGGGCCTTATCTGGGTTGCTGGATTGCTGGCAGCGCTGATGCCCGCGTTGCGCGGTGCAAGTGTGCCGCCCGCGGTGGCGACGCGAGTTGCTTAGGGCTTGGCAGAAACTGATCAGGCCTCGAATCGATCGGTCTGATCCGTTGCCACTCGCCCATCTACCATGTGAACCGTCCTACTCGCACGATTTGCCAGCTCGTCGTTGTGTGTGACCAGGAGGATGGTCGTGCCGGAGGCGTTGATCGATTGCAGCAGGTCCATTATTTGGGAAGACATGGTGGTATCCAGGTTTCCCGTCGGCTCGTCGGCGAGGATCACTTGTGGGTCGCCGCCGATGGCACGTGCAATCGCAGCACGCTGCTGCTGGCCGCCCGAGAGTTGCGCGGGAAAGTGCTTCATCCGAGAGGTGAGTCCGACTTTTTCCAGAGACTCCGCGACTCGCTTGCGACGTTCGGCGGCCGGCATGCGCCGGTAGTGCAGAGGGGCATCCACATTGTCATAGATGTTCAAGTTGGGAATGAGGTTGAAGCCCTGAAACACGAATCCGATTTTGCGATTGCGGATGCGGGAACGCTGGTTGTCTGACAGTGTTTTGACGTCTTCACCGTCGAGCCAGTAGTCGCCCGCTTCAAATTCCTCTAGCAGGCCTGCTACGTTTAGTAGAGTGGTTTTGCCAGAGCCGGAATGTCCAGTGATGGCGACGAACTCGCCGGCGGCTACCTTCAAGTCAAAGTCGCGCAGCGCGTACGTTTCGACGATATCCGTGCGAAATATTTTGCTGACTGACCTGAGCTCGATCATGGTTGTGCGGCGAAGTAGCGCATGCAGGATTCTACCGCGTAATTCCGGATCGAATCGCCAAAACACAGGATGCCATTCGCTTCCCCTTGGGATCGCCAGCGCGCATTGCCACGGGAAGTGGCATCGGACGGAGTCCGGAAGGGAGTGCTCGCTCGATGAGAGGCAACGATTGTTCGCGGTGTTTGGTTAAGCTTAATAGTCCGGCGGCGGCCAGGGAGTCGGCGTCGGTCATTTGGGCGAGGGCGGCGATAGTCTGTTCGATGTGGCGCGCGGATTTGGCTTCTTGGGTTTCGGGGAATGCGTGGGCGCCCAAGAGTAGCGACAAGAAGCAGAGAACAAGTGCGCTATGGTTGTGCACGTTGAGCTGTCGTGTGGGCGGCCAAAAAATCGGCAATGGTGTCGAGGACGCCGGGAGCCAGCGGCAGGCTGGCACTGGAATAGGTGGCGATATTCGCAGCGACATTGTCCGAGGTTACTGATTTGAGTACGTGATTGACGTCCGGGAGAAGGACCAGCGTCGCTTGCGGATCGGCGGATTTCAGGTTTCGGGCGTCGGCTTCATGTATTTGGATGTCGCGCTGTCCTTGAAGGATGAGAACCGGGTTCCGAAAACCGGCAAGCAGCCGGACCGGATCATACGAGAAGACGCTGATGAGAAAACCCTGCACTCGCGGGTTGAACAATAGCTGCAGCGGTGGGGGCATGTCTGCAATATCGACGCGCTTGCCTGCCTCCAGCGAGTCAATGGCCGGTAATGCCTGATCCAGTAGAGGCGCGTTGGCCGGGTTGGTCTTGATCTGATCGCGAAGCACTTCGCCCATGGGTCTGCCGGCGGTTGAGACCAGGATGAGTCCGCAGATGTCTTGCTGATTCTGGGCGGCGGCCATCGCGATGAGCCCGCCTTCACTGTGTCCGAGGAGCCAAACGCAGGACACCTCAGTGCGCTTGCGGATGACGGCGGTCCAAGCCTGCACGTCGGTTACATAGTCAGGAATGGTGACCGCATTACCGTCGGGTGTTGCGCCGACGCTGCCGCCCAGGCCGCGCTTATCGAAGCGCACCGTCGTTACCCCGTGAGCGATGAGGCCTTCCGCCAAGAGACGGTAGGGCGCAGCCCGTATTCCGCCGGGACTGTTGCCGTCTCGATCGGTGGGACCGGAACCCGCAATGATGAGCACGAGAGGACCGTGGCCGGCTGCTGGCGCGAGCATGGTGCCTCTTAACGGGCCGGTTGGGCCCGGCGCTTCAACGAAGGTTTCTATTGGCGATAGTTGAGCGGCAGCGAGCGCTGGCGCGTTTAATTCCGCAACGCTGAGCCACGCCAGTGCAGGCAGTGAGATCATAGGGAATTATCATTCGCCGCGGCGCTGGAGGATCGCGCTGATCTCGGCATGGCGCTTCACCGCAAGTTTCCGACGATTTCCTCGACTGATCCTATGTGCCGCAATGAATCAGCGAGCTTCTTCTGGCTGGACCTGCCCACGAAGTATGCGAAGCTGAAGGTTACAATGGCCATGAGGCTGAGAATTACGGCAGCCTTTGGGTCATGGGCTAAAAAGATTGCCGCCAATGCCAATAGAGCAATACATCCCGAGCAACCGAAGCCCACGCGCGTTCGAATTCTTTGGTTTCGCGCGGAACGCAGCAATTTCGCCCGGCGAGACCGGAGGCTGGCATCAATGAGCGCATTCATGATATCGGGCGTGTCTATTGGTTGGGTTGGCATTGGATCGCCCTGTGCTTGTCCCTGCGGATACAGTACGCCTGACTGGCGTCGCGTGCCAGCAGACACGACTGCAGATGAATCGGAGTCGTTAGGAGGGATGCCAGCAACCTGCGGCTCGCACCATGGAAAGCCCTAGAATCAGACGCTAAGGGTGATCGCGATCTACGAGAATAGCGTCGTACGCCGCATGCGCCTCACGGCTCAACGACTTTTGCGGTAAAGATGCCACGTTGCATGGCCCAGTATTGGTAGGACCGCCGCGAGGCCGATCAAAAACACGATTGCCCCCGCAGCCAGCAGCAGCACAACAATCACTCCCCAGACCGCCATCACCATAAGGTTGGAAGCCACCGCTCTGATCGAAACGGCCACCGCTGTAGCGGCGCTTGCCGGTCTGTCCAGGAGCAACGGAAAGGCAACCGCCGAAATCGCCAGCGCAGTGAATGAAAACATGAACCCGAGAAGAACGCCGTACCATATCAGTGCAGCGCCCCGTCGGGTCGTAACTAACTGGGTCACAAAGTCTGACGCCGAGACTGGTGAGTCTCCTCCGAACAGGCCGAAATAAAGGAACTGCGCCATAAACAGCCAGGCAACATAGAGCAACATCATCACGACCGACAGCGCGAGGATGGGAGCAAACGAGGCGGAGTGGACAAAATCGAACGTTGAGCCCCAACTGACGTCGAGCCCGAGTTCGCGACGTCGGCTCATCTCAAAAAGACCGACTGAGACCACGGGGCCGATAAGAGTGAAGCCCGCGACGATTGGAAAGGCCAGATGTAGCAGATTCCCACGAACCAACCACAATGTTAGGAGCACGGCGAACAGCAGATAAAATAGTACAGTCAGGAACATGCCAACGCGTGGCGTGGCATTGAAGTCGTCGTAGCCTTCCTTCAACGACTGCCAGAGATCGTTCAGCCCGATCGTTCGGATTCGAATCTCGCTCGATCTGACTTGTACATCCCTGAACGATTTTTCCTGGGCCATGCCGAAACCGTTCTTTCAATGAGATCTTGAGACCACGTTTGTGGGCAACCGAATTACCAACCGCTCCGGATCTTGGTGTGTAGTGTAGTCGAATGCAGAGACGCTAAAGCAACACGTCTTTGCTTGCAGATTGGTGTGAATTATACTACCGATTTCAACACGTGATAGTCGGCCGCATGTCTGGATTCGGTCGATAGCGCGGCTTTGATTCCTTGACCAGCGGCCGTTCGGTCAGCCTTTTTATGCTGGCTGGCGCATCAATCTCTGGCGTGCTGCTTGGGAGATTCCCTCGCTGTGCTTGCGACGTCGCGCTACGGCGTCTGCGCTTTGAGACCGGCCATTCCCGTCGTGATTGTTCTTGGGCATCAACGGCTGGAGATGGCCGCGAGGCGCCCGATGCTCCTCTCGATACCGGCCATTCAACTCGAAGAGATACGGTAGCCATGCCCAGCCGCTGAAGCGCACGGTCAAGATTCCGGTGGCGATCCAGTTTTTGGGCGCAGCGGCTGGAGTGCGGGGAAAATGTCAGGAATACCGCTACTATCGTCCAGACGGAGCTTCTGCTCCGTGAAGATCAAATGAGTGCCGCGGATTGAATCTTCCGCCACATATACAACTCTCGGGACCGGCCCTTTAGATACCATTTTTGAGGAGCAGGCGATGCTGAATCTCAATTTCCATCGAACCGGCCGACATTTCTTGCAGATTCCGGGTCCTAGCCCGGTGCCGGACCGAATTTTGCGAGCAATCAGTTTGCCAACGATTGACCATCGGGGACCGGAATTTGCTGCCCTCGGGCTTAAGGTTCTTACCGGCTTGCAGGCAATATTCAAGACACGTCATCCGATCATCATCTACCCGGCGTCCGGCACTGGCGCCTGGGAAGCGGCCCTCGCCAACACCATGTGCCCGGGCGACCATGTACTCATGTTCGAAACGGGTCACTTTGCATCGTTATGGGCGAAGATGGCGACCCGCCTGCATCTGAAGTCGGAAGTCATTGTGGGACGCGGCGAGGACCAACATTTTCCCCATGCACCGAACTGGCGACAAGGTGTAAAGGCGGACCTCATCGAGCAGCGATTGCGACAAGACACGGAGCGCAAGATCAAGGCGGTCTGCGTCGTTCACAATGAAACCTCCACGGGAGTAACCTCTGACATTCCGGCCGTGCGCGCCGCCATGGATGCAGCGCGCCATCCCGCGTTGCTCATGGTGGATACCATTTCGGGACTCGCCTGTGCCGACTATCGGCATGACGAGTGGGGCGTGGATGTTGCCATTAGTGGGTCCCAAAAAGGTTTGATGCTACCTCCGGGCATCAGCTTCAACGCGCTATCGCCGCGAGCGCTCGAAGCCTTGAAGGGCGCGACACTTCCGCGCTCGTTCTGGGCATGGGACGAAATTCTCGAGGCAAACAAGAATGGCTATTGGCCCTATACACCCAACACCAACTTACTTTACGGACTATCCGAGTCGCTTGACATGATCCAGTCGGAAGGTCTGGACCTGATATTCGCGCGTCATAAGCGCTGGGCGGCAGGCGTGCGCAGTGCGGTAAACGCGTGGGGACTACCCATCCAGTGTGCCGATCCACGACTGTATTCACCTGTCTTGACGGGAATCATTACACCTCCGGACGTCGACGCGGATGCTTTGCGACGCTTGATTTACGAGCGGTTCGACATGTCGTTGGGTGTCGGCTTGGGGAAAATAAAGGGCCGAATGTTTCGTATCGGCCATCTTGGCGATAGCAATGATTTGACGATACTGGCTACATTGGCCGGCTGCGAAATGGGCTTCAAGCTGATGGGCGTCAAGATCTCCTCGAGTGGTGTGAACGCCGCCATGGACTATCTCTCGACTCATCGCACAGATTCGATGTTGCAGACCGTGGCCTAGAAGACCAGCGTCGCGCTTGACGGATACCATAACTGTGGCCGGAGAACCCCGCATAAAGCGTCCGCGAGTGACTACTATCGTGTTGGTGTTGTTGTGCTTGATGTATTTCATTACGTACCTGGATCGCGTCAATGTCAGCACTGCCGCCGCCGGATTCTCGAGGGAATTTGGCCTCAATAAAACCGAAATCGGTCTTGTGTTTTCAGCCTTTGCGTATCCCTATCTCGTATTTCAAATCGTCGGTGGCTGGATCAGCGATCGATTAGGGGCTCGCCGAACCCTCATCGTGTGTGGCGCCATTTGGGCAGGCGCCACCGTCCTGACGGGTATGGCTGGCGGATTCGTGTCCATGCTGGCTGCGCGGCTGCTCCTCGGCTTCGGCGAGGGCGCAACCTTTCCAGCCGCTACGACGGCGATGTCTCGTTGGGTGCCAAAGTCTCGACGAGGCTATGCTCAAGGTATTACCCACGCTGCCGCGCG
>Ga0210399_10001475_pt1 | contig 18344 bp, 14 predicted proteins | sample IncBWC14MmetaG_FD_150865 | JGI IMG/M metagenome (GOLD analysis project Ga0210399, IMG submission 150865) | Forest soil microbial communities from Barre Woods Harvard Forest LTER site, Petersham, Massachusetts, United States - Inc-BW-C-14-M | ecosystem: Environmental > Terrestrial > Soil >...
ACCGCCAACCCCCGCGCCGTCCAATCTTGATGGAACACGTCGCCGGAGGCTGCTGAAACGTCCACGAACTTCTTACCCCGTTCATTTCGCAACAAAAGGGGTGGTTCGCGGTAACGCACATTCGGATCGTACATCTCGATGGTGTCGATCACATGCGACTGGACGATCAGCAGATCCTTCCAGCCATCGTTGTCATAGTCAAAAAAACGCACACCCCAGCCGGAGTGGAGAAGAGAAATCGCGTTCAGGCCCATGACCGCGGTTGAATAATCAAAGGTGCCGTCTTTCAGGTTGGTATAGAGTGCGTATCGCTGATTCGCAAGATCGGTGATGATGATGTCGGGCCATCCATCGTTGTTGTAGTCCTCAAAATCAACGCCCATGCCGGCAAAGGTGTTGCCGTTGCTATCGAGTCCGGCTCCGGAAGGCAATCCAACCTCCTCGAACGTTCCGTTGCCGCGGTTGTGAAAGAGGTATTCCGGCATCGAATCATTGGCGAGCAGGATATCCATGAAGCCGTCGTGATCATAGTCCGCGATCGCGAGGCCCAACCCTTTTCCCGGCTTGTCGATTCCAGCCTGATGCGCTACCTCGGTGAACTTCCCACCGCCGTCATTGTGAAACAACAGTACCGATTCCGGCTTGAACAGATCGGGATGGCAATAAGAACGGAAGCCTCCCTTTTCGGGACGCCCGCAAAATACGTCGTCAAAGTCCCACTGCATATAGCGCGCAACCACCAGATCCAGCCGACCGTCGTTGTCGTAATCGACCCAGGCGGCGCTCGTCATCCATCCTGAACCAGCAACGCCTGCTGCGGCGGTCACGTCCGTGAAGGTGCCGTCCCCATTGTTGTGGTAGAGCGTGCCGCGCCCGTATCCGGCGACATAGAGGTCTTCGAATCCGTCGTTGTCGTAATCACCAACCGCGATGCCGGTCGAGTAGCCTAGGCCACTGAGACCTGCGCGTTCCGTGACATCTTCGAAGGTTCCGTCCGATTTCTGGTGATAGAGCCGATTCCAGTACTTCGGACTGTCCTTCTGCGGAATCGAGCCTTTTGGTGTCGGGTCGTCGAGCCGCGCGCCGTTGGCGAAAAAGATGTCGAGGCGGCCGTCGTTGTCGTAATCGAACAAAGCTACGCCGGAGCCCATCGTCTCCAGAAGGTATTTCTTGCTGGTGGGAGAAGCCTGCTGGCGGAAGTGAATTCCAAGTTTTTCCGTGACATCGACGAAACGCCCCGGCGTGGGTGAGTCTGGGGAAGCCGCGAAGGAAAGCCAAGTCCCGAAAATCAAGCTCCCTAAAACCAAGGCAATTCCCAGGAACATTGCGCGGGCGGAAAACTTGGAAACGCTTTTCATGAGGAGCGATCAATGGCCGCAAGTCAACAGTTTAGCGCCTGAGATACCATCCACCCGGGGCATCGTCAAAAGACCCTCAGCGGGAATCGGGAATAATAAGGAGCGGATTGCGCCCGGAACCCACTAGGGACCTAACACTAACAAAAGAACAAATTCTAGATCGTTTTGGATGTAAAAGAAACAAAATCATTGACTGTGGCGCCTGAACCGCATTACGATTCCGGGTGATTAAGTTTGCACACCCGTTAAGTTCGAGTGAACTTAACCGAGGCCGAGGGGGAATTGCCATGACGCAAAACGCGCAGTTATCCGAAGTGACGTGGTTCAGAACGTTCTTTCATGCGATCGCATTGCTGGCGGTCGTTGTTTTCGGCGCGCTGCCGATGCTTGCCCAATTCGATACCGGCACGATCACCGGCACGGCGACGGATGCCTCCGGAGCCGTTGTCGCACATGCGGCGATCACAGTGACGAACGTGGGCACGGCCATTCAGAAGAGCTTCGTCACCGATCAGAATGGAAATTTCGTGGCTTCCTCATTGCCGTATGGAACCTATGTCGTCGCGACCCAAGCCAGCGGATTCGCAGAAAGCAAGAGTCAACCAGTCGTCCTCAACGTTGGCGCGACCGTGCAAGTCAATCTGACACTTGGGGTGGCGGCGTCGCAGGAGAGCGTCCAGGTCAACGGTACGGCTACGACGGTGGATACCTCGTCTAGCATGTCCGGCACAACGCTGGACACGAACCAGGTCGCGAACCTGCCCATCAACGGACGCGATGTGAGTGAATTTCTGGAAGTCGCCCCCGGATCGGTGGGTTCCACGGGATTCTTTCAGGGCAGCGTCAACGGGATGGAGAACATTTTTACCGGCCTGAATATCACGGTCGACGGCCAGAGCGCGATGCGCGGCGACATCAATGGGTTCCTTGATACAGAGGGCCAGGAGACTGCGCGCATCACGCGAGCCAGCGTCGATAGCATCCAGGAAATTGATTACTCAAACAGCGGTTACACGGCGGAGACTGGCCACTCGCTCGGCCCCCAGATGAACATCATCACAAAATCCGGCGAGAACACCTTGCACGGCAGCCTGTTTGAGTATTTCCGCAACGACGCTCTCGACGCAAAGGACTACTTTGCGACATCGCGCGAGCCTTTAAGGCTCAATCAGTTTGGCGGCAATCTAAGCGGACCGATCATCAGGAACAAGCTGTTCTTTTTCGTGAACTATGAAGGCGATCGCACACACGTCACTCTCATCAATGCTCTGAACCATACCCTGAGCGCGTACGCTCGGTCGCTGTTCGTGCCATCCATGCAGCCCGTACTGGCTCAGTTCGCGCCTATTCCGGCTGGCTGTAACGCCATTCCGGCGCCAGCTCAGTGCGTGTATCCTGGTTTTACGGACGGAAACGACCCCACCACCCAGGGGTCTGACATGATTTACGATCCGGCCGTACTTCCCAATATTCTTCGCGAGGATACCGGCTCTGTGAGGCTTGATTACAACGTCTCTGAGAAGGACCGGGTTTTCTTCCGCTATAACATCAACGATTCGACGACCAACTACACCTACGGCATGAATTTGGGCCAGGTATCACCCCAGAAATTGAGAACGCAGTTGGCCAAGATCGATGAGACCCATACCTTCACTTCAACCTTGCTAAATGAATTCAGCGTCGCCATCAATCGCTTTCATTCCGACACGAATTCGAATACTCCCACACCGCTGGCCGGCTTCGCGGGTTTCTTCACCGACATGGGTTCGCTGCCCGGACCGAATAGTTTCAATCAGGTCACCCCGTTTGCCGATCTTGAGATTTTTGACAATGTAAGCAAGACAATCGGGCGCCACACGCTTAAATTTGGTCCACAAATTCGCATCAACCGGAACAACGAGTCGCTGCGCCCACAGCAAACCTATGACTACGCCGTCGACGCCGCCCATGCGCCGCACCAACTCTATGACTTGGAAAACAATAACGTTTTCGTTCTCCAAAAAATCGGATTCCCAGGATTTGTTGGCAACCGGAATTCCAACTGGGATTTCTATATTCAGGACGATTGGAAAGTGAATAACAGGCTCACTTTGAACCTTGGACTCCGGTACGACTACAACACGGTGTGGACCACCGGTGCGAATCAGGGACAAAATTTCGATGTGGCCACCCAGGCTCTCCTTCCCCTCAATCAAGCGGCTTACAGCGCGCCGAAAGGCGACTGGGCGCCTCGGGTGGGGTTCGCATGGGATCCGATCGGCAGGGGAAAGACCGTCGTCCACGGGTACGGTGGGCTCTTCTACAATCCGATGCACTTCAACTTTGCCACGACGACCAACGTGCCTGCACTCGCGAGTTACAATGTTAACGTCTTTCAGGCGATCTTCGCAAATCCTCCGTTTTCGATCAACTATCCTTCTCCCAATCCTCCGCTAATTGCGGGAATTCAAAACGTAAACGCGTTTCCGAAGAATCCCAAAGACCCGGTTGCTACGAACTGGCTGTTCGATATACAGCAAGAGATAGCGCGTGGCACCGTTCTTACCATGAGCTACGTCGGAAACAATGTGCACCATATGCAGGCCGGCGTTGACTTCGCCGCATTGAACGCTAACCCGGCGAACGTCTTCAGCCAGGCTCGACAGTATTCGCAGTTTGCGAACGAAAATATCCTCTCCGATGGGCTCGGTTCTCACTACAACTCCCTACAGGTGAAGCTGATCCGCAACGTGGGAAAGCTGAACCTCCAGGCGAATTACACGTGGTCGCACGAAATCGACGACATGCTCAACGTTTTCAGCCCAGGCTTTGAGAGCCCGTACACTCCGATCTACGATCGCGGCAGTGGAGATTGGGACGTACGGCACAATTTCACTGGGAACGCCCTCTACAGCTTCCCCAGTCTGAAGGGCTCGAACTCTTTCGTTCAGAAAGCTCTGGGCGGATGGCAGACGTCCGGTATTATCCAGACACGATCGGGACTTCCGACGAATATTTCGCTGGTCGGCGGATTCTTTGGCAATCCCGTGCGGCCAGACTTAGTACCGGGTCAGCCCTTATGGCTTCCGAACCACCGTTGGCCACGCTCGAGCTATAACATCAACGCCTTTTCCGTCGAGCCGACTTACGACGGGACACCTGGTGCCACAATCGGAACTGTCGGACGCAACTCCCTGCGGGGCCCGGCATACTTCCAACTCGACCTTTCGGGAATGAAGAACTTCGCCATTACCGAGAGGGTGACGATGCAGTTCCGGGCGGACATTTTCAACATCTTTAACCATCCGAATTTCGAAAATCCGAACGGCGGCATCTGCAACTCTGTGCAGTCCGTCACCGCAACTACTCCGGCTAGTTGCACGATGATTAACGGAGTGCCGGACATCAACAGCACTTTCGGCGTCGTTGGCCAAACTATCGCCGATGCGGATGGAACACAGATCGGGGGCGGCACTGCGCGGCAAGCCCAATTCTCACTCAGGTTCACTTTCTGACCACTCAACCCCCGCTTCCCACGGCAGCGACAACCGACCGTCGCTGCCGTATCTTCCAGAAGAGCCCGTGTCCGAGGATGAATGTCGAAGCCATACATCTCGAATTACGATAAGTATCCCTTGGTCCGCGTGTCTGACTCGCGGGATGGCTGCGAGACGGGGTGGGACGCGATCGGCCGGCGCCTGAAAGCGAGCGTCCGGCCCGGGCGTTTCGTGATTTGCGTTGAGTGTTATCCCGGCTGCTTTGAAAAGGAAATTGAAAAACAACTGGTGAGCGCGCTGAAACCTCAGATCGTGCTGCGCGCTGAAGAATGTTACTTGCCCGAGAGCACCATTCAATCCCTCTGCGCTCGCGATCTGGGCGATGATCCGGTGTTTGCCTTCATGGGCAAGTACGAACTCGCGGAATTCCTGGATGAGCGCGAGCTTGTGAAACGAAGAAGCCGCTTGCGGCAGGCATCGGACCTTGTGGTCGTCATTGGCACCGGCGCAGCCCTTCTTGCCGAGCAGTGGGACCTGCTCGTCTATTGCGACATGGCGAGGTGGGAGATCCAGCAGCGCCAGCGCGCCGGGGAAGTTACGAACCTCGGTTTACAGAACTGCACGGAACGCGCGCAGGCAAAGTATAAACGGGCCTACTTTGTCGACTGGCGTGTAGCCGACCGCTTGAAGAAAAATCTGATGCCAAATGTTGATTTTCTGCTGGACACAAATCAGCGCGATTTGCCCAAGATGATCAGTGGGAGAGTGCATCTGCAGGGATTGAAGAATGCAGCGCACAGGCCGTTTCGCGTAGTGCCCTTCTTCGATCCCGGACCCTGGGGCGGACAGTGGATGAAAGAAGTCTGCGACTTGCCGCGGGACACCGAGAACTACGCATGGTGCTTTGATTGCGTACCGGAGGAGAATAGCCTTCTGCTTGGCTTCGGCGACGTGAAGGTAGAGATCCCATCCATTAACTTGGTGTTTCAAAATCCTCATGAACTACTCGGCGAAGCGGTGCATGCGCGTTTTGGAACCGAGTTTCCGATCCGCTTCGATTTTCTCGACACGATGGACGGTGGCAATCTCTCCTTTCAGGTGCACCCGCTGACCGAGTACATTCAACAGCAGTTTGGCATCAGCTATACCCAGGATGAGAGTTACTACCTTCTGGATGCGGGGGAGGGAGGGTGTGTATATCTGGGGCTGAAAGAGAACATTGATCGCAAGCAAATGACGGTTGACTTGCTGCGGGCGCAGGAGGGCACAATCCAATTTGACGCCGACAAGTACGTCAACCGGTTTCCCGCCAAGAAGCACGACCACTTTCTCATTCCGGCCGGAACTCCGCACTGCTCGGGCAAGAACAGCATGGTGCTTGAAATCAGCGCAACCCCGTATATCTTCACCTTCAAAATGTGGGACTGGGGACGGCTCGGCTTGGACGGCACCCCACGCCCAATCCATCTCCAGCATGGGTTTCGAAACATCCAGTGGGACCGGACAACACAGTGGGTCGAGAAGAATCTGATCAAGGTTATTGATCCGGTCGCCAAAGGCTCCGGCTGGCGCGAAGAGCGCACCGGGCTCCACGAACGTGAATTCATCGAGACACGGCGGCACTGGTTCACCGCCCCGGTCCATCACTCCACGAACGGGGGTGTGAATGTCCTAAACCTTTGCGAAGGGCGCGAAGCCGTGGTTGAGAGCCCGACCGGGCAGTTTGCCTCGTTCGTTGTCCACTACGCGGAAACTTTTATTGTTCCTGCAGCAGCCGGTGATTATGTGATTCGTCCACATGGCCCTTCCGAAGAACAAGAATGCGCCACGATCAAAGCCTACGTGCGCACGAACCCGTAATCATCAACTGGTATGGCATCAGCGACGTATCCGATCTGGTGCAGGGCCCCAATCGGAAAAACTACGCTGTGATGTGGATGGGAAGCCAGCCCGATCCACTCACGATTGCAAAGAGAGTCTCGCCGTTTACCTATGTTCGAGCCGGACTGCCCCCGGTCCTAAGTATTCATGGAGACGCAGATCCCGTCGTGCCCTACGATCAGTCGACGCGACTGCATCAGGTCCTTTCCGCGGCGGGTGTGCCGAACGAATTCGTGACGATCAAAGGCGGCGGCCACGGGCAGTTTACGAATCGAGAACTGGAAGATGCCGATCAGAAGATCCGCGCTTTCCTCGACTCTCATGGTTTGCTGCAGTAGGTCTCACGGCGTCGCTTCCCGCGTTGAAGCTTGATTTCCTCATCGCGATCCCCTCGAACGACGAGCGTGTCCTCCGTTTGGTGGACATCTTTGATCTGTGTCCATTGGGGAGGTACTGGATGGAGGAATAAATCATATGGCGCCTGAAGGCACGACTTTGCCGGGATGGAACGAAGCACGGGCGTGTCGAGCAAACGGCGCATTTCGCGAGCGTGGGCAAGCCCCAGCGGCATTGGGCTGGTGCCGAACTCTACACCGCGAACTCTTGTTCTTTTGTTCCACGGAGGATACGCGCGAGCGCGGTTTTCCTCCCACAGGACAATCCAGGGAAACATCTTGGAATCAAAACAGTATCCTGCTAACAGTTGGTGTCGCCGGTTGTGGACGGCGACAAAAGCATTCTTACAACCCGAGTCGGCGAGCAGTGCGGCAACGAAACCGGTCCCATCGCGCACAAATGGTTGTGAAAGATTGACCGACCCACCATCGAGGGATGGGGCATACGGCCACTTGTATTCGACGTCGCTTGCAAGAAGTTCGCGCCCTTCATATCCCGCCGGCCAAGTCACTCCACCCGTACCGGATACAAACAGAGTAGCTTCGCCGTTTGCGAAAAACGGTTCACCGAAGGCTGCGTGCTGCACCCACTGACAGTCGATTGCGTCGCCGCTGAGGTTGGTGACAATTTCCGTGATGCAAGCGGTGAAGGTCTCGAGCGACAGGGAAATTCTGCGCCGAAAGTGTAGACGGTAAACAGGAAGCGTAACTTCCATCACCAGCTGCGCTGAATCATCATCTGCAACCGCGGAGACAACCTTCCACTCCGAGTTGGCCGCTTCGCCGTGCAGCGGCAGACCCTGCTTAGCCTCTTCCGATGACGGCATGCCGAAGTACCCGAGCGCCAGGGCATGTCCGGTGTAGCCGCACAGAAAACGCCCTACGGGACCATCTCCATAGAGTGCTGCGTGCTCTCGCGAAGAAAATATCTGCGGCTCGATCGTAGGCCAAGGTGACTCCCAAAGAACATTGATCGGAGAACCGCAGAGACGAAAATCCGCGACGTGCCCGCCACCGGGCAGCACCGTAAGCTCGACCTTGGCATTCGATAAACGGTACGCGCGGCGATCGTTCCACGTAACCGCATTCACGGCGCAGCGCGACATTTAGATACTGAGACCCCCGTCAATCGCGAAGGCCACGCCGGTCACAAATCCCGCGGACGGTGAGACCAGATAAAGTGCGGCCTGAGCGATCTCCTCCGCAGTTCCGAATCGCTCCATCCGCTGGCGGGCGATGAAGAGTTTACGGGCTTCCGCCGGATCAAGGAACGCGTCAAGGCGCTGCGCAAGCGACGGGGTGTCGACCGTGCCGGGGCACAAACAATTAACTCGCGTGTTGTCGCGCACGTAATCGAGGGCCATCGATTTGGTAAGTCCGATCACAGCAGCCTTCCTGGCGGTGTAACACGCACAATCCGTCACCGCACGCAACGCTGTTGCTGAAGCGGTATTGAGTATGACGCCCCCGCCCCCCCGCCTTCATGAGCGGAATGACAGCATGGCAAAAGCGATACATACTCTTCACGTTGATCGCCGTCGCGCGGTCCCACTGCTCTTCGCGAATCGCCTCAAGTTTGCCGGTTGGAACAATACCCGCATTGTTAAACAGAATGTCAACGCGCCCGACTTTTTGCATTGTGGAGCGCAGGACGTTGTCCACCTGAGCTCGTTAACCCACATCCGCGACCACTGCAAGACATTTGCCGCCCGCTCGTCCGATCTGAGCGGATATCTGGTCCAGGAGTTCCCGGTCGATGTCGTCCCCCACGACTTTTGCGCCCTCCCTCGCGACCAATGCGGCGAACGCGGCCCCGATTCCTGCCGCCGCTCCGGTGCAGATCGCCGTCTTGTTCTGAAGATTCATTTGCGGGTTGCTGCCCCCGTCCCGCCTTCCTGGAAGCCCATTCCACCGGCAGGCACTAGCATGCCGCCATCTACGAGTAACGCCGCGCCAGTGATGAAGGATGCCATGGGGGACGCGAGATAGGCGATGGCATCAGCCACCTCTTCCGGCTTTCCGATACGACCCACCGGATGCATGCGATTACAAGTTTGCATCACCTTTTCGGGATCGTCTGATAATCCAGCCGCCCAGCGGAGCATCGGAGTGTCGATCGTGCCGGGGCACACGCAATTCACTCGAACGCCCCTATGTGCATAATCGAGCGACATGGCTCGAGTTAGTCCAAGCAAGCCGTGCTTCGAGGCCACATAGGCAATAGAGTTACTGATTGCCGTCATGCTTTGCACCGAGCCAACGATCACTATGGCGCCGCCACGGTCGATCATGTATGGAACGGCATACTTGGCGACCAGGAAGCATCCCTTGAGGTTGATGCCAATCAACCTATCCCAGTCTTCTTCGCTGGTCGTCACCGCGTCCCCATAAAGCTGGATGCCGGCGTTGCTAACCAGTATGTCGATGGCTCTGTATTTATTCACTACAGCGGCAACGGCTTGCGCCACCTCTGCGCTGACACTTATGTTGCACGGAAAGAACTCGCAGATATGTCCGGTCGTCGCGATTGCGGCCGCGCTTTTCGGCCCGGCATCGCGGTCAATGTCGAGGATCGCAACCGACGCTCCGAGGCCGGCAAGCTTTCGCGCCGTGGCTTCTCCAATTCCCATGGCGCCTCCAGTCACGATTGCGACTTTGCCTGTGAAATCAAGGTTCATCGGGCGCCACCTTGCCTGATGCTCGGCCTGGTGTGAAGTCTGAGAGTGAGCACCTGAAACGGTTGGATCGGAACCCTGAGATCTTCACCTTGAATTCTAATTTCGGCATGGTTCTCTTCAAGCAAGTTGCACAGCCAGGCTCGCTCGAACGTGAGAAACGGGCTGTGTATCCTGATGTCTGAAGCCTCGCCCGCTGTGTCCTGTAAGCGAAGAATTGTTCCATCGCCATCCTCCGCGCGTTTCCACGTGAGCAAGCTGACTCCTGGATTCCCGACTTCCAGCAAGCTGGCTTCTTGATTTGGCAGCAAAGAGGAATCCTGCGTACCCGGCACATCATCCCGTTCGAGAGGAGTTAGTGCTTCCAATCCGAAGCGTGTCAGCGACGGAGCGTTAAACTGCGCGTTGCTCGTGATGGCGTAGCGAAAGGTGAAATCGCCGCCTTGCCATGCAGGAAAATTCGTGCCCCAATAGTTGTTCATGAGCCAGGAAAACATCGCGCTGCTCTTTGGCTTGAACTCCGCGGGCCATTCGCCGCGAACAATGTCTCCAAAGGCAAGCAGAGGGGCATCGAGCGGAACGACAGTCGCAGCCACTTGCGGATTGTATACAGAAGCCCAGGTTGTGGGCAGGTACCATTCACGGCTTCCTCCAGCAAGCTCATCTTTCGCTGGATTTACCCACGCCGCCTGAGAACCGTACGTGAACGCCGGCGCAGTCACGACGAAAGGAAACGCTATATAGGCGGACTCTCTTGTGAGCACGCGGTCCTTGTGTAAGTGATAAGTGATCAAGATCTCTTTCATAGAGTCCGGCAGCAGAATGTCCGTCTGAATCGACGGGCTATTTGGCGCGGAGGAACCAAGAGTTGCGACGATCCCAATGGGGACTTTCTTCGCAGATATCACCGTTCCTGAACTCGCCGCATGAACAGTCAACACCGGAGGTTTCAGTCCAGCTCCAAACCGATAGAGCGAGTTCTCCGGATAGCTGTCCCCACCAGTGACGTAGAGATAATGGCCAAATTTATATGGGCTTGACGAATCGACGAGTTCGCGCCCCAGTTGTTTGTCAAACACGCTCGCGATCGCTCCAGAGGACGGATCTAGCGTAACTCGATAGAACCGGTTCTCGAGAATGTTCCCTCGAATGTCCGCCGAGACAGCTCGCTCTTTCGCAATCGGCTTGATGGCGTACAGTTTGTATCCCAGCGCGGGCACCGCCGCAGCCAGAAAGCGCACGCGGACACTTCCCGGGCCAAATCCCGGCAGTGAAATTCCTTTGCCTTTGTAAAGTATTTCCACGGGGACCTCAGCACCGGTTGAGGAGTCGACAAGCGTGGTGCCGCCCGGCAAGTCGGTCTCCACGATGCCGGGGCGTACCCAGTTCAAAGAGTTGAAAACCGCAATTGAATTGTCCTTGGTTCTCACCAGGGCTTCAAGCTGGGCCCAGCCGCGCTGAATCGATTCGTTGATATCATCGCGCGCCCGCGCAGCGCGAGATCCTTTGAGCGCGATTTGGTCTTCGCTCTGGTGGTGCTCCGGCTGAGTGGTCGCGCTAACGTACGCCCAGGTGTGCTCGTCATAGAGAAGCTCGTTACGCCAGGCATCGTCGAGGAGGGCCTTGTCGGGGCGCACTCGCGGGTCGATCGAGGAAACGGCAGCACCCATGATCTCGGCCGTTGCGATGCGATGTTGGTTTTCTCGGTGAATGGCGGTGTGGGCGGCATCGGATCCGTATCCATCCTCCCAATAAGGACCGAAGTCGCCTCGGACCACGGGCAGGTCGCCCTTCCATTCGCGCTCGATCCGTTGCATCGCGGAGTGCACGGTGGAAAATTCAAACCTGGGCCACGCATACTCATGGCTGAAACTTGCGACGATTTCACTCTGCTCCCCGGCGAGCGGCGTGTTCTCAAGCTGTGTGCCGAAGATGATCGCTGTGCTGGCCGTATAGTCCGGACGCGTATATGCCTGCAGAAAAACCGGCAACGAATCGCGGATCGATTCCATTCGCCACGGACTGCCAAACAGTGTGTGGGCTTGCAGGTAGGCACGCGAGTACCACATGAGAACGCGGCTGCCATCGGGGCCTTCCCAGTAGAAGGGAGACTTCTCGTTCCATCGCCCTAGGAGCATCACCGGAGCTCGCCAACTGTTGCTGGCTGCTACGAAATACTTGATGCCCGCGTCGTGCAGAACCGAAGCATAACCCCACGTGTAAGCCGGGACATCCACGATTTGTGCCGCATCCGCTATCGGCAATTTATGTTCGCGTGCGAGATTGTGCTGGCCATAGAGAGAGCGAGTCAGAGCTTCCCACGATGCGTTCCCGGTGTGCTGATTGGCAAACTCCGGCGGAATGACGATATTGCCGTTGCGAACATGTTCGAAAAACTGTTCCCGCGCCTCCGGGCTGCGCCCGTTTAGATATTGATCGGCGACCCAGCTCCCATCGAGCGTCCAACGAAAATCCGGCGTTTTCCTGATCAGGCCCATTGCCTGGTCGATAGACTGGGAATGAAGCTCCGCGACCTTGGCAGGGTAATCCGTGAAACCAACATCGAGATGCTCGTGCGGTATGAGCGCAATCGTCCACTTTTTCGCCGGCTCGACCATCGCGGATGCGGAGAGTTTCCCGATGCGCACCGTGGCTTCTGCATCTCCGGCCCACTCCGGCACTTCAAACACGAGCCGAGCCTCGCCGAACTCGTTGGTCGTCGAGAATGGTTTGCTGACGGAATGTGCGGCAACCCGAAGTTCCACTGAGTCGCCGCCGGGGAATCTGGATGCCCCGATGAAAACATCCACGATTTCGACCATCCCCGCTTTAGCATCGCGATAAAAGATTGTTGGCTCAATTTGAGCGGTGAAGGCATTGGCGTCGTATTGCTCGGCATCATCCTGAACCAATTCGAGCGCGTCGTAGATCAAGCCGGTGTGCCCGGGCGCAATTGCGCCGAGGGAATTTTGTGCCGTGGCCGGATCGTCCATGGCAGTGAGAACGAGCGCGTTTTCTCCTTTCCGAAGCCAGGCAGCGGGAATCGGAATTGTTTTTTCGTCGATTGAGGTCTGGGGAACAAATGTCCCTTCCCAATCGCCGGCTCGGAAATCGAGCTTGGGATGGAAGTAGAAGAACCCGGGGTGCCCGTCAACATCGACCTTCAAGAACGAGAGACGCGGGGTCTCGTAGAGGATGGCTAGTTTCAGTCGATAAGCGCCGAGCGGAGCATCATTCAGCACAAATTTCACCGTGAACGGGTGGAGGCGTCCACCGGCGATCCCGTTGGCCGGTCCGGGCTGAAAGCGATACCAATCCTTATCACTGCTTTGGCCGACCACGAACACGGGGTCGCTCTTCGGATCGGCATAGTTGATGTCTTGACTCTTAAATTCGCCCGAGGATCCGTCGAAGGTCCCGATCTTCCAGAGAGTTTTTTCGGTTGCGTGCGCGGCAGGAGTCAGTGTCGCCGCCATGAAGAGGGCGGTCATGGTTAGTTTGCGAATTTCTTTCGTGATTACCATTTCGGCTGCGTGATCACAGTACCCCGCCGGCGCGGATCGTCCGTCCATGCTCCCATCTCTTGTCGCTTGGAGAGTTCATGGTAGCGGGCAAGCTTGTCGCGGTCGATTTCCACGCCGAGCCCGGGGCCAGTTGGCACCGCCATCGCGCCGTTCTTGTATTGCATCTTGCCAGCAACAATGATGTCGTCAGTCAGGTGGTGATAATGCGAGTCGGGGGCGAGCGTCAGATTCGGAAGGCAGGCGGCGAGGTGAAGCATGGCAGCTTGCGAGATGCCAAATTCTGCGCCACTGTGCATGCCGGCGTCCACTCCCATCGCTTCGCAAATCTGGCCCGCCAGTTTAGCGCGATGAATGCCTCCATACCAGTGCGGGTCAAGCAGGACCACGTCGAGCACATCCGCCATGATCGCAGGCGCAAGGTCCTCAAACGCGAACACCGACATATTCGAAGCCAAAGTGACCCATGGCGCCTTTGCGTTTACCCGCTTCATGGCGCGCATCCCCCACACGGGATCTTCAAGGTATTCCATATTGAAGTCGTGCAAACGCCGGGCAACATCGATGGCCGTGGTCACCGTCCAGACCGCATTCGGATCGAGCCGGATGCGATGCTTCGGGAATGCCTCACGCAGCGCGATGAAGGTATCGACTTCTTCATCCGGAGGAAGAACGCCGTTCTTGTACTTTAGTGTCTTAAAGCCATGCTTGCTGACGACTTCTTTCGCAAAGTCGACCATTTGTTCGATGTTCGATACTTCGCCAATGCCGTCGTCATTCTGATAGCGATAGAAAAGATAGGCGGCGAACGGAACCTCGCTCCGGATGCGACCTCCCAGCAGATCGCACACCGACCGCTTCAACGCCTTTCCCTGAATATCGAGGATTGCAAATTCAAGTCCGGCAAACCCAAGGACGAAACCAAAAAGCTTTTCTGAACTCGGCGCCGCCACCTTCCAGCGAATTCGCTCGAGGTTCATTGGATCTTCACCGATCAGCAGGGGCTTCAATTCCGCGAGCTGACCCGCGCGGCTGGCGCCGCTGTAGCACTCGCCAAGGCCCGTGATGCCTTCGTCGGTTTCGACTTCAATCACGATGCGCGAAAATCCGGGATGGGATCCAATCGAGTAACGCAGGGGTGCTTCAATCGGGATGAAGGCGGGAGTCCAGCGAATGTCCGTGATCTTCATTGTGTCTCCGGTCGGCTAGCGTCGGTTCGCAAGCAGCTGTCCGCGTATACCGACCCGCGCCCGGCAAATATGCCAGCGGCTCAGGTTGGCAAAATACATCTCGTCAAAATTTGCGCCGCCGAACGCTGCATTCGTCGGGCTGGCAAGCATCGTCCCTTCCGGGTCCGACGCGAAGAGCGAAACTTTCCCATCCGGGGTCACCCGGTACACATTGTGCGAAGCGTAACAAGTCGCGTACAGGTTGCCCTCTGCGTCGAGCGCCGCGCCGTCCGGCACATTCTTTAAGCCGGCAGCATAGACACGCGGCTTTCCGATCGCTCCTGTATCCAGAAGCGGCACCGCAAGCACATTGTTTTTTGTGCTCTGCACGACGTACAGCGTACGCTCGTCGGCGCTCAGCGACAGCCCATTCGGAAACGCCAGGCGGTCGAGCAGTTGGTCGATCTTGCCGTTGGTTCTTAAGACAAAAAGAAAGCCGTCATCTTTCTTGAACTCACCGGAATCGCTGAAGTAAAGGTTGCCCGCGCGATCGAACACGGAAAAATTTGGAGTACGAAAGCGATATCGTCCGGCCCCTTCCCAGGAACGAACCGTTTTGCCGGACCGGTCCAGCTGTATCAGTGCGCCCAGTTTGAAGTTGCACACGAACAGATCCTGGCGCGCGGAAAAAGTAAGTCCGAGATTAAAGCCTCCCAGTGTGGCTACGGTTCGGACCTTACCTTTTTGAGTGATTTTGTAGATCTGGCCGAGTTCGCCGCCTGCCCAAAGGTTCCCATCAGCATCAAATGCCAGTCCTTCGGGATGGTCGAGCCCTTCCGCAAAGACTTCGAATTTCTGCAATGAAATTTGGGGCTGCATACCGAACCGTATCGAAGAAAATCCCGGCTCCACTTGTTTGTCTGACATTTGAACGTATATAGTGATTTTGATTCCGGGTCAAGCATTTGAGGAATCAGGATTGGAAATGACTCTGGATAGCCGGGCAGCGGCAGGTTTGTAGGACAGATCAGGAAAGCAAATGGCGTCGTACCGCGATATCGCAATCACTGCTGACCAGCTTGAGCCGATTCATCGCGAGACCGTGATGAGCATGGTCGTACGCAGGATCGAGCAACTCGTGCGCAGCGGCGATCTGAAGGCGGGTGATCGATTGCCCCCGGAGCCCGATCTCGCCCAGATGCTGCGTGTCAGCCGCGGCTCGCTGCGTGAAGCGCTGAAAGGTCTGATGTATCTCGGCCTCATAAAATCCCGAGCGGGAGACGGGACCTATATTCAGTCTTCTTTGAGCCGAGTGCTCGATCAACACTTCCAGTGGATGATCCTGCTCGATGAAGTGAAGCACCTCGAAATCTACGAACTGCGGAAAATCATCGAACCCGATGCAGCCGCTCTGGCCGCCAAGCGCGCCACCCGAGCCGACATTGAATGCCTAGAAGCCGCATTGGATGGATTGGCGGAAGGCCGCGGGAATCCCGAGTTGTTTCACGCGTTTGACATTCAGTTTCACGATGCGTTCGCCCAAGCATCTGGCAACGCCGCGATACAAACCACGATGCGCATGCTGTATCACGCAACATCCGAGGCCCGAAAGGTAGTGTTGCCGTTTATCGACGACTGGGATCGGCATTGGCGGCGACATGAACGCGTGTTCGCTTACATTCGCGATCACAAGCCAGTGCTCGCCCGCAAAGCGGTGCTGGAAGATCTGCATTACGCCGAGACTTTGCTTCGCAAACATGCCGCCTCGCTGAGCAAAGGGTTGGGCGGCGACAATCGGCTGAAACGCAGCCGCACAAACTCTCGTCGCCGAAAACCGTGATCAATGAACGAATTTCAGTAGTGCAGCCGAAAATTCCGGGAGCACCTTATGAAACGACTGTTGCATTGCGCTTCATTCCTTTTTGTCCTTTTTGCCGCGGGTGTCACGCTCGCCGAAAACACGCACTTTAATTGTGTCCCCTCATTCCCTTTTCAACAGAAGTGGCAAGGAGCTGACGCTGCGTATTCAATTCCGCTGCAGGACGGCCGCGTGGCTTGGATCTTCGGCGACACCCTCTATGGCGATGAACGCCTGGTCACCGGCGAAGAGCCTCGCATGGTGCATAACACGATAGGCATTTCTTCGTGTAAGGACGGGAAGTGGAAGATCGACTACACGATCAAAAAAGACGCCAAAGGCGAACCCGATAGCTTTTTCAAACCGCAGCAGAACAACGGTACCTACTATTGGGCGCTCGATGGAGTCGAACATAACGACGAGCTCTGGATTACGCTCGTCTGCGTGCGCAACGTGCCGAACTCAAACGCTTTTGCGCTCGGCTTCGAGATCTGCGGAACCGATCTCGCACACGTGACGGGGATAGAAGGCGCTCCCGAGAACTGGAAGGTTGCGTACTTTCCGCTCGTGGCGGAGGGCTTGCACGCGAATCCTTCGGCTTCTACGTTGATCGAGGACGACCATCTTTACATCTGCACGCTGTACGAAGTGGGAAGCAGGCCGCAGATCCTCACCCGAATTCCGTTGTCAGGTCTGGGCAATCCCAGGAAGAACCTGCAGTACCTCGGCAGCGATGATAAGTGGCACGACGGGATCGAGCCGGCAAAGGCAAAAATCATCATGCAGACCGGGGCTTCCGAGATGTCGGTGCGCTATCACCCGGAGCTCAAGAAGTGGGTTGCGGTGATGGTCGATCCTCAGATCTTTTCCGACAAAGTGATCCTTCGGACCTCGCCGAGTTTGAGCGGCCCGTGGACCGATGGCGAAGTGATCTATCGCATCCCAATCCTCCAGAAGAGCGATCCGAAATACGATGCCGACACCTTCTGCTACGCAGGCAAGGAGCACCCCGAGTTCGAGCAACCGGGCGAATTGCTGTTCACGTACGTGTGCAACACGATGAAGCCAAAAAAGCTGCCGGCCGAGACCAACATTTACTTTCCGCAGGTGGTGCGCATGCCAATGCCGGACGCCGCGAAGAAATAGTCAGTCTGCGAGAACTCGTTTGCAGAAGGCGAGGGTGCGCCGGACGTGTTGCGTCCAATATTGCCAGTCATGGCCACCGGGAAATTCTTCATAGACATGGGGCACGTGCAATTCGGTGAGTGCCCAGTGCAGGGCACGGTTCGGCTCAATGAGCGAATCCTCGGTCCCGCAATCGAAGCGGATTGGCGGAAGCGTGTCATGATTCACCTTCGCCCAGTGCAGCACGTCGGTGTCGAGATCGCCCGCATATTGAAATACCTGTGCGGGGAACGGAATGAACTGGGACAACTGCGCGACCTTTGTGATCGAGGAATGCGCGGAAATTCCCTGCACCTGCGACGCATATTTCATGCCTAAGCGCAAAGCTCCGTACCCCCCCATGGAGAGCCCCGCGAGAAGAAATTTTTCCTGATGCAATTGGGGAAACAACTCGCGTAGGCAGCACGGGATGTCATCGACAATCCACCTTTCGTAGTCGGCATGCGCATGGGGAACATACCCGCTGCCGTCGCCCCAGAGTCCATCGGAGGGCATGGCAATCATCATTGGAATGGTCGTTCCCTCCCCCATCATCGCCATCGCAATGGTGTTGAGGTCGGCGTTCAGCCACCAGTTCCACTGGCATCCGTAGACGCCGTGCAGCAGCAGCAGCAGCGGCACGCGATCGAGCGATTCCATTGCCGGCGGGCTGAACAATAAGACGTCGCCGCGAGATCCTAAGGCCTCGCCGCGAAAATTCAAAAAGCGCAGACTCTCATTTCCCGGGATCGGACGCGAAAGCTGGGCATTGGGGAATTGTTTCGCCATGCGCGTCTATACGTTTCCGGTAAGTAGCGGGATTGCGCCAAACAGTCCAGCGTCGTTT
>Ga0210399_10001477_pt1 | contig 18323 bp, 22 predicted proteins | sample IncBWC14MmetaG_FD_150865 | JGI IMG/M metagenome (GOLD analysis project Ga0210399, IMG submission 150865) | Forest soil microbial communities from Barre Woods Harvard Forest LTER site, Petersham, Massachusetts, United States - Inc-BW-C-14-M | ecosystem: Environmental > Terrestrial > Soil >...
TTGACAATTATTTGCGCCGCCTGTGGGACCACGAGCTCGGCGCACAGACGCTCACTCCGATTCGTCCGCTGACGGATCGCGTCAGGGTCTGGCAAAACTTGACCGGCAAGACCATCGAAATGTTCGTTGGCGATGTTGCCGATTACGATTTTCTCGCTTCCGCGTTCAAATCTTTCGAGCCGGATGCCATCGTCCATTTCGCGGAACAGCGCTCCGCTCCCTATTCGATGATTGACCGCAAGCACGCCGTCTTCACGCAGGTCAACAACGTGGTCGGAACGCTCAACGTCCTTTTCGCCATGCGCGAATTCTTGCCGGATTGTCACCTTGTCAAGCTGGGGACCATGGGCGAGTACGGCACGCCCAACATCGACATCGAAGAAGGCTACATCGCTATCGAGCACAACGGCCGCAAGGACGTCGTTCCCTTCCCAAAGCAACCCGGCTCGTTTTATCACCTCTCCAAAGTTCACGACAGCCACAACATGATGTTTGCCTGCAAGATCTGGGGCATTCGCGCCACGGACCTCAATCAAGGCGTCGTTTATGGAACGACGACGGAGGAGACGGCGCTCGATGAAGCGCTCATCAATCGCTTCGATTACGATGACGTCTTCGGTACCGTACTCAATCGTTTCTGCGTGCAAGCGGCTATCGGCCAGCCGCTCACGGTGTACGGCAAGGGCGGCCAAACACGAGGGTTCCTCGACATTAGGGATACCGTTCGCTGCATCGAGCTTGCCTGTCACAACCCCGCTGCCAAGGGCGAATGCCGCGTGTACAACCAGTTCACCGAGCAGTTCTCCGTCCTGGACCTGGCCCACATGGTGGAATCCGCGGCTAAGAAACTTGGCGTGACCGTCGAGATCGATCACCTTCCCGATCCTCGCGTCGAAGCCGAACAACACTATTACAATGCAAAACACTCCAAGCTTATAGACCTCGGATTGCAGCCGCATCGTTTGTCGGACTCCCTGCTCGATTCGCTTATGAACATCGCCGTGAAGTACCGCGATCGTGTGGACGCTTCGCTTATGCTGCCGCAGGTCAACTGGCGCGAACCGAAGAATGAACGCCGCATGCAGATGAGCATGCTGTCAAAATCCTCGGCTCCGGAATCCCACGCGGCTCAGACCGTATCGGCTGGGGCCAAGGCCAATAAGGCGTAAGACTCTGGAGTCGAGCTGTCATTGCGGGGAATTCCGCGCCGAACTAGGGGCGGCGGGCAGGAGCGTTCCCTCTTGAATCCTGTAGTCCACGTTGCGCCATCGTATGCTGTTGCGGCCGAATGTCAGCAGCCAGATCACGAACGCCGTCGCATCCCAAACAACGATCAGCGGCATCTTTTTCCAAAGGCCAGTCTGTTGCAATCCCCAGGCACCGACCATCCAGGTCATCGCTACGCGAAGCGCGGCATAGGTTCCAAGATATGCGAAAGCGGTTGGCATGGAAGGGTGTGTGAGTGCGACGGCCAAGGTCCACGGCAAGCCTTGCGTAAAAGCAAGCCCAATATGTCCCCAAGGACGCATGTGGCGCATCACCGTCATCCATCGGAGCCGCTTGCTGAACAGCGCACGGGGGGAATCATAATCTGGTACGGTCTGCACCGAGTACGGAAGCAGTTCGACTATTAAACCTTGTTGCGCGATCAAACGTCCAACCAACAGATCATCGGCAGGCTTGCTTTCAATCGCTTGGTATCCGCCAAATCCAGCCAGGTGTGACCGGGTTGTAACAATAGTAGGTCCCAAGGTGAACTTAATCCCATCCAACTGCCGGGCGACCAAAATTCCAGGATAGAAGTCGGAATACATGCCGATGGATTGCAGATGTTGCGCGAGCGTTTGGTCGTGGATGGATACATAGAAGCAGGTCGCGCAACCCACTTTGGGGTCGCGCAGGGGTGCGATGACCGTGCTGAGGTAATTGGGCTCGACTCGGACGTCACTGTCGCTGATAACCAGAAATTCGTTTTCCGCCTCGTTCACCATCCTTACCAGCTTGGCGACCTTGTCGTTGATGGCGCTGCGCCCGGAACCATACAAAATTCGAATTTGGCGCTCGGGAAAATCCCGCATCAATCTCTGAAGCACGGGCACCGAAGCGTCGTTTTCATCGCTAACGCAAAAAATCAGCTCATAGTTTGGATAATCCTGCCGGCAAAAACTGGCGTAATTTTCGTATGCTTCGGGATCCAATCCCCGGACGGGCTTCAGATTGCTGATGGGCGGCGTAAATTCAGAATTCTTCGATGAGGGAGCTTTCGAACTCCGGAAAAAACACCAAGTGCTGTACAGCACGAGCAGGTAGTAGATGAAGGGAGCGGCAGCCAGGACAAGGAACAAGGAATCGGCAGCTTTTGAAATCATTGCACCTCGAGCATCGGGACTGTGACACGCCGCTCCGTCGATCGCGACGGCTCTGGAGCCACTGCTGCTATCGAGAAATCATAGCAAAAAATGAACCATTTCGCTCCCCGAGGCTATAGTCTTGGTACAACATCCTGTAAGATTATTGGTGACCGATTCACGGATCATTGCCACGGTTTTGGGATTCTTCATTCCTGGATCTAAGGCGCCGGCCGTTCAAGAAGTCAACGCCATGCCTAGGACCGCAGAAGGTGGGCATTCGAAAAATTAAGCAAGAGGCGAAGCACGGACCAAATGAAAGATTCTCCAGGCCTGCACCTGAAAACTTACATTCTTATTTTTTTTATCGTCTTATTTGCTCCTCTTGGCAACGTTCTGCTCAGCAAGGGCATGAAAGGGGTGGGCTCCGCCAAGAACTGGGAGCTAGGTGGTCTTTTTCATGTCCTTGTCGGGGTCATCACTTCCGGCTATATCTGGCTCGGAATCGCCTGTTTGCTGGCCTTTTTTGTCGCTTACATGCTGGTTCTCACCTGGGCGGACTACAGCTATGTTCAGCCGGCCTCCTCGTTCTCCTACGCCGTGGTGGCCCTGCTCGGTTATTTTCTTCTGGGGGAAGCCGTGCCTCCCTTGCGATGGTTCGGCATATTTGTGATCTGTGTCGGCGTCTTCATTGTCGGGCACACTCATCCGCGAACGACGGAGAAGGCCTAACGTGCTCGAGTTCTTCTTTCTTTTTATGATTGTTGCGGCAGGCACCGGCGGTGAGCTCTGTGTTTCGCGCGCCATGAAGGTGGTCGGCGAAGTTCACGACTTCCGTCCAGCCGCACTCGCGCGCTTTGTTTTGCGCGCCATGGGTGTGGGCTGGATGTGGATGGGAATCGCGATGATGACGCTGGCCTTCTTCTCGCTGCTGGCGATGCTCTCCATTGAAAACGTGAGTTTCGTCGTTCCCGTGACGGCCCTGAGTTATGCCGCCGGCGCCTTTGGCGCAATGTTGTTCTTGCACGAACGCATCAGCGCGCAACGCTGGCTTGGCGTCTTCATCGTTTGCGTCGGGGTTACTCTCGTGTGGCTCAGCAGGCGCTGAGCCACAGCTTCAGGATTTCACTTTGGCGGCTTCTCCGGATCCACCTGTGTGGCTTTCCCGATCTTGATGGTGGCGCCGAACCGCTTGTAGTTCTGGTAGCGCACCGATAGACGGATATGCACTTCGGCACTGTTCTTGAACCGCAGATAGTCGTCGGCGCGCGTATAAGTCGGGAACCAGTAGTGGCCTTCGATATTTTCGCGAAAGGTTTCAAACGTTGGGAAGGCCTGGTCTTCCTTTCTCTTTAGCAATCCGGTGGCTTTCCCGTGGGTTTTGACAATCTGCAGGTCCTTGTCTTCGACCCACACGCGCCCTTGAAAGTAGCGTTGCCCCTTTTCCATCTTCTTCGGAACGATGTCGAAAACATACGTGCCGACGTCGTCGATTTGCTCTTTGCCGACATACTTGACGTCATACTTCGGCAATTCATCCTGGGTCAGTACCAAAGGCCACACCTTCTCGATGTCATCGAAATCCTGTTGCGTCATGACAATGCGCTTGAGATTAGGCGATGGAGCCTCCAGCACTTTTTCATAGCGCTTCCCCGCCGGCGTAAAAAGGATGTCGCTGGTCATTCGATATTCCCCGTCCGGCTGGCCGTCGTCATCGAGTTCCTGAAAAACAAAAATCTGCGTGTAAGTGAAATTGTCGCGTTCTCTGCGGAACTCTCCTTCGTGCTCTGCGAATTTCTGGATGATTTCCTGCACCGGCAGGGAGGGCTGCTCGTTGGAGATATGAGAGGAAGTCTCTTGCTGGGAGATATTGATCTTTGGGGGATCCGTGAGCGCACCGGATGGACCGTCAGTGTCAGGCGGCGGCAGCGGCCCGGGGTGCCGCGCCATCATCGGCAACGCAAGCGCGGCACATGCAAATAGGGAAAGTGCTCTAATGCTCATCTTCTTTCGTTCCTTAACCGGCTCGCCTCTTTCGGCAGCAGCCTAGGAAAAGGATAGCCGTTCGAATGACCCGACGCCAGTGGCCACAAGAAAAATATTGAGCCACCAAAAGTCAGGCGGTCTGATGGACTGGAGTACGGACTGGCAAACGGCAGCTTTCGAGGCCTCTCCAGTCGACCGGATACTTCGTTACAGCTCCGACGACGACAGCAGGCTCGTTCCTCTGAGCTCGCTTGACCTGTCTAGTGCTGCGATGGTTTCAAGGCGACGAGAGGCAAGCACAAGCACGGGAGCGACGGGCGGTGTCGTGCGCGCCCAAGTTAGGGAAGTCCGTCTTAGGCAGGGCTAGACAGGTGGCCCTCCCGGCTTTCCTCCGAGTCGCCGCGCCCCGCCGTCCTAATGGCCATGGAAATATCGAGGTGTACTGTTTTGAACAGTTGCGGGACGATTCTACTTGTTAAGGTAGACATGGGTGTGGGGCGGTTAGCAAATGTAGGAGGTGGCGCTTACCCTTGAATATGAAACCAAAAAGAATACGAAAGAATGGAACTGGAGACGCATTCGACCCGCAAGTCTTCCTCGATACCGCTGGCGTGGCGAGAAGAGTTGCTGAGTTTCGAAGAGGCGAATCGATATACTCGCAAGGCGAAGCTGCGGAGAGCGTCATGTACGTCCAGAAGGGCGGCGTGAAATTCTCAGTGGTGAACGGGTCCGGAAAAGAAGCGGTAGTCGCGATGTTCGGCCCGACTGATTTTTTTGGCGAGGGATGCATGGCCGGACAGACTGTCCGGATGGGAACAGCTACAGCCGTTACCCCGACCACAGTTCTGGTCATGGAGAAAGACGAGTTGCTGCAGGTACTCCATTCACAGCATGAGCTGAGCGATCATTTCATCAGGTATATGCTCGCGCATAACATCCAAGTGGAAGAGGATCTCATCGATCAACTCTTCAACTCGAGTGAAAAGCGTCTGGCACGTACACTCCTGCTTCTGGCGCGCTATGGAAAGCAAGATCAGCCGGTCCGCATACTGCCGAAGGTCTCCCAAGAAACTCTGGCGAGCATGATCGGAACCACGCGATCGCGGGTGAATTTCTTCATGAACAAATTCAGGAAACTGGGCTTCATCGAATACAACGGAAAAATCAAAATAAATAAATCGCTGTTGACGGTCGTCTTACACGAGTAAAACCGCCAGGTGGTTATGACTCCACCGGGATGCACTCCAGGATTGGGCAGAAAAGCCCGGCGGTTAAGCACACCCAATGCGAAATCGTTGTTGGGTAATCATGCGGTGAATCTTCCGCACGTCACGGATTCACGGGGAGTCGAATGTCGCTGCCGAAAATAGAGCCGCTCTTGGAATCCGTAGGGTTGATAGAAGTTCAATCGCTCGCATTGGAAGAGAAGCCGATCCTTCAGACGCCGCTCCCGCCGCATCCGGCTCTTCCCAACCGAATCGCTGTCGTGGGCAATTATCTTCCGAGGCGTTGTGGAATCGCGACATTCACAACCGATTTGTGCGATGCCTTGCACGCGGAATACGGGACGACGGAGCTGCTGGCGCTGCCGGTTAACGACTCCGAACAGGGTTACGAGTATCCCGCCAGAGTGCGATTCGAACTCTCCGAGAACAACCTCGCCTCTTACAAGCAAGCGGCGGACTTCCTCAATTTCAGCAATGTCGATCTGGTCTGCCTCCAGCATGAATATGGCATCTTTGGTGGCCACGCGGGCGGGCATATCCTGGAGCTCCTGCGTCGCTTGCGGATGCCTTTCGTAACCACGCTGCACACCGTGCTTCGAGAGCCGACTCCGGACCAACGCGCGGTCATGGAGGAAATCGCCACTCTTTCCGACCGCCTGATCGTCATGAGCCAGCAGTCCGTCGCGATCCTCCAAGACGTTTTTCACGTCTCGGCTGAAAAAATCGATTTGATCCCCCACGGCATACCCGATTTGCCTTTCACCGATCCCAGCTTCTACAAAGATGCGTTCGGCACGGAAGGAAAAGAGGTCTTGCTCACGTTTGGCCTGCTTTCGCCGAATAAGGGCATTGAAAACGTCATCAACGCCCTTCCCAAAATCCTGAAGCGGCACAGCAATGTTGTATACATGGTCTCGGGGGTCACTCACCCACACATTTTGCGGAGCGAGGGCGACAGGTACCGCCATTACCTGAAAGACCTGGCTAGAGAGCTTGGTGTTGAAGCCAGCGTCATCTTCCGCAATCGTTTCGTCAGTCCTCAGGAGATGACTGAACTCATCGGCGCTGCGGACATTTACATCACCCCTTACAAACATAAAGCTCAAGTGGTGTCCGGCACGCTCGCCTATGCTTTGAGCGCTGGGAAAGCCATCATTTCCACGCCATACCTGCACGCTATTGAACTCCTAGACCAGGAGCGCGGCACGCTTGTTCCATTTGATGATCCGGAAGCGATCGCCACAAAAACGGTTGAACTTCTGGATAACGGCACGGCACGGCACGCCATGCGCAAGCGCGCCTACCTTTACGCCAGGGACATGGTTTGGAATCGCGTAGCCCAGAAGTATATGGAGAGCTTTGAACGCATCTACAACGAGCGCTTGCGAAGTCCGCGCGCCACTTTCTCGGCCCGGAACACGGAAAAGAATCTCGATCGCCTTCCCACCGTAAAACTCGATCACCTCCTCCGTATGACCGATTCGACGGGATTGATCGAGCACGCCGTTTTTGTCGTTCCGAATTATCCCGAAGGCTACTCGACGGACGACAACGCCCGCGCACTGATCGTCGCGATTCTTCTGGACGGTTTCGGAGCCGGCGCGCCAAGAGGCTCCGCCGGTTTGGCTTCTCGCTATTTGGCATTCCTCTGGCTTGCTTTTGACCCGGCCTCGAAACGGTTCAGAAACTGTCTGAGTTACGAACGCCACTGGCAGGAGCCGGAGGGCTCGGAAGACAGCCACGGGCGGGCTCTTTGGGGATTGGGGACGGTTCTCGGCAGATCCAAGGACCCGGGATTGCGTGGAGCCGCCGGCCGTATGTTTGAACTTGCCGTTCCCGCCGCTATCGAATTCAAGAGCCCCCGCGCCTGCGCTTTTGCCTTGCTCGGCCTCCAGGAGTATCTCGACTCTTTCCCCGGAGATCGCGCCGCTCTGACTGCTTCCGATGCTTTGGCGAATCGATTGATGACTTCCTATCGCGCCAACCGCTCCGATGATTGGAAGTGGTTTGAGAGTGGGCTGGCCTACTCCAATGCTCGCTTGCCGCAAGCCCTATTGCGGGCTGGTGTGAGGGCCGGCAACGAAGAGATGGTTGACGCCGGCCTTGAAGCTTTGGATTGGCTCGTGGGCTTGCAGCGATGCGAAGTAAAAGGCCATTTCGTGCCTATCGGCTCGCAAGGTTTTTATTCCAAGACGACTCTGAAGGCCCGTTTCGACCAGCAGCCCGTCGAGGCCTGCGCGGTCGTCTCCGCATGCTTGCAGGCCTATCGCGCAACCGGAAAGAGCTGGTGGCGCAAAGAAGCCTGGTCCGCATTCAATTGGTTCTTGGGTGACAATGATCTTCAGATCGCACTTTACGACCCCACCACCGGCGGCTGTCGAGACGGTTTGCACCCCGACCGCGCCAATGAAAATCAGGGGGCAGAATCCACCTTGTCCTTTCTTATGGCGCTTTTGGAAATGCGTCAGTTGGAAGAAGCCGACGGTACGGAGAACAAGCTCTAAAAAGCAGGGCGGTACTCTTTAGCCGAAGCAGAATTTCGAGGGATCGAATCCATGAGCGTCGTAATATCCTCTGTGAAAGCAACAATGAAACAATACGAAACGCTATTCCACAGGCACCCCGCCAATCCCATTTTGACTGGAAGCGACTGGCCCTATTCCATCAACAGCGTTTTCAACGCCGGCGCAACGCTACTGCAGGATGGTTCAACCTTGCTGCTTTGCCGGGTGGAAGATCGTCGCGGACTCTCGCACTTGTGCGCGGCCCGTTCCAGGAACGGCGTGGACGACTGGCAGATCGATCGAGAACCTACGCTGGTTCCCAACGCGGATCAATTTCCGGAGGAGGTGTGGGGCATTGAAGATCCCCGCATCACTTACGTGCCGGAACTCAAGAAATTTGCCGTGGCTTACACCTCCTACTCGCGGGGTGGTCCGGGAGTATCTTTAGCCCTGACCGAGGATTTTCGGAGCTTCGAGAGATTTGGTGTCGTCATGGTGCCGGACGACAAGGACGCAGCGCTTCTGCCTCGCAGGATTAACGGATTTTGGGCCTTGATCCACCGCCCCATGACGCCACTCGGTGCTCACGTCTGGATCTCCTATTCTCCCGATCTGCGGCACTGGGGAAGTCACAAGCTCATGCTGGAGGCCCGCCGGGGCGCCTGGTGGGATGCCAACAAGATCGGCATGTCGCCGCCTCCCATCGAAACTTCCAGAGGCTGGCTCATGATCTATCACGGGGTGCGCAGGACGCCTTCGAGCTCTATCTATCGGCTCGGTCTTGCTCTCTTCGATATACAGCAGCCGGAAAAATGTCTGATTCGCGGGGACTCCTGGATGTTTGCACCCGAGGCGGAGTACGAGCGTCGTGGTGACGTCCAGGACGTTGTCTTTCCGTGTGGCTACACGGTAGCCACCGACGGCGACACCATCAATCTCTATTACGGCGCTGCCGATTCCAGTATTGCTTTGGCGCGCGGCAGCATTCGCTCCCTTCTAAGCTGGCTCGATTCCAACGGCCATTCGGAACACAGTTGCGACCGGCGACACAAATAGTCTGGTCGTAGAACTGCATCAACATTCTCATCCTTTTCATCCGCCATCGGTCTTTCTCCGGGCAAGCGAATTGATCGCGGTTGCACCAAAAAAAAGAGGCCACACCGCAACGGTCGCTTTGGTTACTGCGACTTTTGCAGATGGCCCCTGTCGAAGGCGCCAAGGAAGGCTCCTCCGTACCGCTCTTCTCAAAGCTCGCTAGGTTGCTGGGATGAGAAAACCCCAGCCAGCTAACGAGTGCCAACTACTGGTTCGCAGCTCGCTCCGATTCGTTGCGAGGTGCGTTCTTTTGCAGCACGTTGACGAGATCGCGGCCTGTGCCCGGCACGCCGGTATGTTCGCCTCTCACGATTTCCTTTGCCTTGATAGCGTGGCCATACACCTGTTCGCTGGCCTCGTCATCTGGACGAATGGTGGAACCTTCGAGCGAAATCCCTGCAAACACGCCACGTGAACGCGAGTAGCTAAGAATCTCAGCGCGCATCCAGGCATCGGTATCCGCGGAAGCATCACGTCCCTTGGGTCCGCCGGCCACGGAAGCATCTGCTCCCAGCTTGACCTTGCTGCTCAGAATCGATTCCATGCCGCGCTCGTTCATGACCAGCAGGATCAAATCCGTTGCTTCTCCGCCGATTTGAAAGCCGACGCTGGCGCCTTCCAGCGCGTACATCGCTGGTGATCCCCAGGGGCCGCGGAAATGCTCGCCCGTCCGGCAAACCATCGCTCCACGCCCGTAGTCTGCGCCGATTCCGAGGGCCAGCTTTCTGACGGACGGAATCACGATGACACACTCGGCCTTTTCCAGAAGCTCATGCGGAATGTTGTCGGGAATGTTGAGAACCTCGGTCATCACAACGCCACAATTTTCTAGGCGTTTTTGTTCCTTGTTCATCTTCTTTGCATACACTGCTCCGGCCACGAGCGAGAGACATGCTGCCGTTACCATGAATTTCTTCATTGCTGACCTCCAAGGTCAAGACTTTTTCTGCTGTCGTTTTGCTTCTCAACCGATTCCTGGCTGAAGAACTTTCAACACGTTTGCGTCACGAGAGGGCTATGCGTTGCCCGACTCTCAGGCGGGGTACTAGTGTAGTTTCAAACTAAGAACTTTTTTTGCCGCCTACCACGATTAAGGCAATTCCTCCGACCAGCGCCAAACCGCCGAGTACCGGGGGAATCGAAATATGTTCGCGATCTTCCCTGGTGGCGTGGATCGGCCCGATGTCCAGAACCTTTTCTTGACGCGTATAGCTGAATCCCTGATAGGCCAGTGCTATACCGCCCAGCACAATCAACAGAATCCCTGCCCAAATGATCGGTTTCATGGAGTTTATCCGGCAATTAGGCCGAACGCCTCCGTCCTTGAATCAGGTTAATCACGAAAATGGCCAGTGCCACGATTAGGAGGACGTGGATGAATCCACCGAGAGTGTAGGAGGTGACCACGCCCAGGAGCCACAGAACAAACAAGACGACAAGAATCGTCCAAAGCATCGTTGTTCCAATCTCACAAGAAATCCCTGGCTACTACGCTTGTGCCGCAATTGGGCCTGGCTTTCGTCTTTTCCCAGATGACTCATCCTAGTGGGTCTCCTACTCCGCTGTCTGTCCACTTGAGCACACTTTCCACGGTATTTTGCTGCAATTTTCGAGCACGAATTCGAGGAACATTCCTTAGTTCCCTTCCGGCCCCGCGCGCTCATTCAGTCTTAAGCTGCTGCCGCGGCATTGTTCGATCGGTTTGCCTAGCACGCACAATAAACCGCTTGGGCGCCGGCCCAACATAGGAAAAGGGGAAACACGTGACCAGCGTCATCTCCTGACCGCCGGTTGCTTCCAATACCTGTATGTTTGTGGGAGCCACGACTTCAATGGATTCCACCACGTAGTCGAAACTATGTTCGACGGTCTTGAACCGAATTTCGTCACCAACTCGAATATCGCGCAGCCGACGAAACAAGGTATCGCGGTGACCCGCCAAAGCGACATTGCCCCATTCGCCCGGTAGCGCCGATTTCGCCACATGACCCACAGCATGCCGCAAGCTCGCTGCTGAGTCGCCTTCGACCACTATGGCGCTCAGCCCAATCCGCGGCACTTGTATCTCTCCAATGACCTGGCCTTCCCCGAAGAGATGCGGTTCCATGAGGCGGCCAGCCTGCTCGAATTTCTTCATTTCAAGAGACTGATAGCGGTGTGAATCCTCAAAGACGAAACCTGCGTAACCCAGAGAGAGAATGCCCAACGCGAGAAAAAAGTAGCAAGCTCCGCGCAAGATGTCCCGCTGAGCAGACGAGGCGGTCTTCGTTGCGTTCGAAAAGAAGTTCATCTCGTCTCCGTTCCCAACTCGGCTGCGGGCCGCTTCTCGGCCCCAAGTGAGTACCCTTGCCGGGTTCGCACGCGCAGGCTGCCCCGCCCTTGCGCACTGACCTTGACTTCGATCTTTCGAAACGCGTCCACACGCTGCGTGTTCTGCGGGGCGTACCCAAGGGAGTATTGCTCGCGCAGATCGCGCGCGATCTGCGCCGATACCTTGGCCACACTTTCCCCTTCCCGCGGGAAGTACGCGATTCCTCCAGTATCTTTGCAAAGGCGCCGCAGCAGCCCCGGATTTTCATCTTCGTCATCTGCCCCGACCAGGCCGATGGCGTAAATCATGGTCTGCGATTGCCTCGCCTGCGCTAGCACTTGCGAATATTTCAGATGGCTGGCGTTGTCGCCGCCGTCGCTGATGAGGATCAGCGCCGTCTTCCCTAAGTGCCCATACTTAATGTGATTTAGCCCCTCGCTTACGGCATCGTAGAGCGCCGTTCGTCCACGCGCGGTGACGGCTGTCAGGGCTTTCTCGAGCTCTTTCGGGTCACTCGAAAACGCCTTTCCCTTCATAAGTTCAATCAAAACGTCGTCATTGAAATCCACGACGAACATTTCATCTCGGGGATTGCTTGAATGGGTGAATGAGTACACCGCGGCAATGACATCGCGAAGCTTGGGCCCCATGCTTCGGCTGTGGTCGACCACCAGTCCTACGGTTACGGGAGTATCGGCTTCTTCGAATACCGTGAGTTCCTGCAGTTGCCGGTCCTCATAAACATGGAAGTCCTGCTGCTTCAAACCCGCGACAAATGTTCCACGCCTATCAGTCACGTTTACAGGCAGCAGCACGAGGTTCGCAGATACCACGATTTTCGCCTGGGCTTCCGCGCTGGCCCGCGAACTCTCGGTCGCCAGAGAGGAAGAGAAGCCGAGAAAGCTGAGGACAAACAAAAAGGGAACAACGAACAACTGTCTTCTGTCCAGCTTGTGCCGCTTGACCATTGGAGAGAAAATCACGAGTGGGCTTTCCCGCGGCGCGCGGGACGTGACCTGAAATCACGTCCGCGGCGCGGATAAATTACATTCGCTTACGAAGCGAACTTGAGGACAAGCTTCAGACCGAGCGCAATGCTGATGGACAATCCACCAAGCAACGCGATCAACGGCACCGAACTTGCTGTTTGCGGCAGTTCTTCCGTTTTCTTCTCCACAACAACCGGCGCAGGAGTTACGACTGCAGCGGCAGGCGGCGTGGTCTGGATGACTTTTACGACTTCCACTTCCTTCTGGTCGGGCGTGACGGCGACGATCGGAGCGGTCCTTATCACGCTGTCGTCGATTTCTTCAACGGCGATGGCTGGAACTGCGACCTTCGTCGTTTGTGCCAGTTGAATCGCACGAGCCTTGGGATAAACGAATTCTTGCCCAAAGTTGTCGCCGGGATAGAACCACGCGCGCAGAGCTTCCGGAGAATCGCCCGGGCGCTCGCTGAACTTCATGACCGTGTCGCCTGTTGGTTGCAGACGGTAGTCATTGATGGCCAGAATGGTGGTGATGATGTGAGTTCCGTCCGCGTTGAAGATCTGCACGATGTGACGGTCGGAAGGTGAATCCAACAATTGAAACGTGTACGTCCCGGCAGGAAGTACTTTCCCGGGGACTTCAACAGCTTGACTGAACGTAACCACGGTCTTCTTGTTCCATACATCAGCGCGCGCGCTGGGCAGCACAGTGGCTCCCAACATCGTGACTGCTAGCAAACAAAATGCTGCTTTTACATTTTCCATCCGAATTTCCTCCTGAAACTTGCTGGACTTTCCGGGTGCCTGGTTGCGTTGGACGAGCTGAAATAATCCGACGAGAGCTACTGGGGCCTGCGCGAAAGCCTTTGGTATCTTTCCTGCAACTGCATATTAGTTTCGTTTAACTAAAGAGTCTGTGCACTTACGCACACATTTGCATTTAGTTTGGAATTTATGGGCAGGAACGTCGCGCGGGCGCGCTCAGCCCGATGTGCAATGGAGCGCCGAACACCAGAACTCCGTCACTTTGCCGGACTAGCGGCGAGAACCGGCGTCGGGCTAACCAGCTTCAATTGGTCCAGGGACGCCAGTACCGCTTGCCAACGAATAGCGTCCTTCTTGGTTTCAAGAGGAAGAGAAAGGTCTCGATAGAAATCCAAGATGTTGTCGCGCAGGTCCGCTGAGGTCAGATCGAACTTCCGCTGCGCTAGCTGGCTCAATAACTTTGCATAGGTATCGTCTGTCAATGAATATTCGGCTGCCGTGGTCAGTTTCCCGGTGTCAAAATCGCAGTTGGCTAGCACCAGCGAGCCGGCACCAACTTGCTGCAGGTAGCTTCGGTATTGGTCGACGGTCGTATTGATGCTCTTGAAATACAAATCTTCGGTCTGCGGCGTGGGGTTATTGAACGCCAGCGCCTTGAACGGCCCAATTTTGGGCATATATCTCAAGACCACGGACCACACGCGCGTCCCGAAATCCGGCTTGGTATAATCCTTGCCCCACTCTTTTTCATATTCGGAGCGCGACAAGCGATATAGGAATTTCTTTTTCGCCAAATCCGGCGTCTCCTTCATCATATCTTTCTTGTGCGTCCGCAGCGCAATCTGCGTCATCTGCGGGATCATCCGGCTGACCGCAAAGCGGTACGAACCGACGGCCAGATCCTCGTGTGGCAGAACATCTTTCAACTCCACTCCATAAACGATCGGAAAAGTCCGCTCCAACAGCGGCTTGGACACCTGGAATCCGATGAAATCGTGATACTGCTGCGACGCATAACGATTCTTCGACACTTGAACCATGTCGAACCCGAACTCCGTCTTCAAGTGCGCGGTGTGGTCCTGCGCGTATCTGACGGAGTTACCGAACTTAGCCCGCAGCTTGGGATATTGGATCGAAACAGCCTGGTTGACGGCCGGATGGCCGGCGATGTCCGAGGCATAGTGGGCGAGCGCGCCCAGGGCAAAAGCGTATTCGTTCGCATCTTGGCTCTCGAGGATCAACTCGCGAACGAAATCTCCGCTGCGAACGTAGTGCACCAAATTGCTGAATTCCACGCTGCCGAACGGATAATAGCCGAGGTCCTGTATGACGGCCCCACCATAAGCGTAACCGTGTGCCTCGGTGAGCTGGGCTTCTGTGAGCGCGGGAAATCGCTTGAGAAGAAGCGGGCGGAGCTCAGCGGACCACAGCAGGTCTACGATTTGCTCGTGGGTGAGCACCGAGTATGCCAGCGAAACACTGGTCGACAGCAGCATGACGAGAAGGGCTGCCGCCACGCGCAGACCCCATCTGCCCCCGCCTCTCGGAGCAACATTTTGAGTGTGTTGTACCCTAATTTGGATTTTTGAGTTCATAAACAAGTTTCTTCGCTTCCCTCATTCTTTCCTTGTAAAACGACGGGCTAATGAGCACTCTTTTCTGCCCAACCCGCACATGTTCCTTGATGCCCTTCTTCGATAAGAATAAAGATAAAGCCGTGTAGGTCTTGATTTCTTTCTCAAGAAACTTGACTACACGCCGTTTGGAGTCTTCCATCGCTCACCTCCGACCTGACAAGCACGATCTACCTCTAAAAAATGAAAGACGGCGACACGCAACAAATGCCGTCGACCTACGTCGAGCGCGATCGGCAGGGCTAAGGGGATTTCACCGGCCGGAGGCCGCCAGATCGGCTCTCTGAACCGCCGGGCAGGGTCTAAATACGCCCGAGAAGCACTAGAATGATCACGATGACGAGAACGAAACCTACACCTCCGGTCGGGACATATCCCCACTCGCGGCTATGCGGCCACCGTGGCCAAGCTCCCAAGAGCGCCATGATCAAAATGACCACCAAGATAGTTCCAAGCATTGTTTGCTCCTTCCCAAGTGACTTTCACCCAACGATATTCAAGTTACCTTCCCCGGAAGCATTCTGGTTCCCTGGCGGATTCCCTCGCCGGGCCGGGATTGCGTTCTCACCGCACCGGATGAGTGCTTAGTTCAGGTAGAAGCTGATGGCAATGCGATCGTTTGGATATCTGCGGTCGTATAGATAATATCCGTCACCGAAGTAATTCACGTACACGTCATCGCTGTCGTACCAATTGTCTGACCAGTATTCTGGCCACGGGTCAACCAGACCGAACCAATAGCCGCCGTACTGGAAGCGGCGCTGCCCGCCAACGTATACCACCGGAAGACTGTAGAGGAGGAACCCGTGATCCGGTCCGTAGTAGCTGCGGAAACGGTCATCGGGGACCCGATAGCCGTTGTAACCGCCGCGCTGTTGCCAGGTGTGGTGCTCAGACTGCCAGTTATGCGCGCGCTCACCTTGCCAAGTAACCTGCTGGACGTGTACCTGTGCAGGCTTTCGTTGTTGTGCAGACTTGTTGTCTTGCCGTTGACGCGGTTGGCGTTGCTGATCCTGCTGCCCCTTGGCTTGTTGCTGCCCTTTTGCTTGTTGCTGCACTTTGGCTTGTTGTTGCCCTTGTTTTGCAGCGTGGTCCTGCAGTTGACGCTGCTGCCGTTGCTGATCCTGTTGTCCTCTAGCCTGTTGCTGCTGCTTGGCGGGGTGGTCTTGCTGCTGGCGCTGCTGGTTCTGCTGCCCTCGCGCTTGCTGCTGTTGTTGCTTCGCAGAATTGTCTTGCTGTTGACGCTGCTGTTGTTTGGGGGCCTGGGCTTGCGGCTGCTTTTCAGGCCTAGCCTGTTGCTCCTGTTTCCCAGGCTTAGTTTTTTCGTCTTGTTTCTCCTGCCGCGCATCAGCTGGAGCGACGATTCCGAGCAGCAGAAAAAGTCCTGTCGCCCTAAGAATTCCGATTGGTTTCATGGTGTTCCCTCCACGGCATTTACTTTTGCGCTTCACTCGCCATTTACGGCTTCAACTGTCACGCCTGTACTTGCATCGGTTTATCGGGTGCTGACTCAGGCCGGTTTGCCCGTCACCCAACGCGGATGCGCGATAGGGAGTGGAACAATCCAAATACATTAAGCAGCCACAACACGACGCCGATGACAACGACCGCGTTCAAGATCGACTTGATGCTGCCGGCCATGGGAATGAAACGATTCACCAGCCACAGGAGGACGCCAACGACAATCAGGGTTAGGAGGATCTGAAGGAGAGGCATACTTTTCTACCTTTCTGTCTTTGCTCAGACACGCTTCTACTCGGGTCCCACGAATGGGCATATGCTCTGCCTGGTGGCGAGAACGCGTTGAATCGCTTTGCTTCAACGGAGAACTGAACTATCCAACCAGACAGGCCGTCCAGTTAACGTGATGTTCGAATCTGGGCTCGGATGGATATGCCGGAGCTAACTGCGCATGCTTGCGAACTGAATCCTAGACTTCTTCAAGACGCGTGTCTGTCCTCTTGTATACAGTTTCGCAATTTGTTTGCGCGAATATCCGGCCCGCTCCTTTGATCGGGAAGGGCTTATTTGGCTGGATCGCGAATCACAACTACGTTAGTGTTGCGTGAGGAACCAGGGGCGGCCCCCCTAAGGACCCGGGACCGATGCCGGTAATGCCAAGCAAATCATGCCCATAGATCGGCTTCCGGATGATGCCCTTCCGGTTGTCCGTCACGGTTAGAATCAGGCCGTTTTTTCTCTTCATCAAGGCCATGAGGGCCCGCGAAGCATGAGCATGCCGGGCACCATTCCTAAGACCTGCCTGGACGATCCTGAAAATAGCGCCGGCCGAACCCTCGGACTCCCTCCGTCCCAGCATCCTTGAGACAGTTTTAGTACTCTTAATTAATGGCGCTGCGGGCGCCATTGTCAGACCATGTTGGGAGCATCGCCTGTCTGCCCGAAAATCGCCCGGCCCAGCTGAGGAGATAGACGGTGGAAAAAGAGTGGATTAAAACGCTGGCGGACGGCAGGAGGGTGAAATTCACCGGCCAGGAGCTGGTGGCAACTCGGGCGTTTATGACCGCGCCGGTCGAAAGCAGTAAGATTGTTTATTCGATTATATTAACAACGAGCTTAGCCATGAGGAGGTTGAAGGTTATTTCGAGGGCGAGCAGTCGAAAAAAACACTGCCGCTAGGCCATGAAAGTCTTGTCCTGAGTTCCAGGGTTTTGCTAAATTTTCCTTAAGGAGTGGCGTTATGGCAGGAGCTATGAGTCCCATCAACAAAAAACAAAACAGTAGTTCCAGGAAAAAAGGGCCATTCAATGCCCAGGAATTTCTCGATTCGGCCGGTGTGGCGAGAAATGTGATGGAGTTTAAAAGAGGGGAGGTCGTCTACGCTCAAGGTGACGTCGCTAAGAGCGTACTGTACTTGCAAGAAGGCGGTGTGAAGCTCGCCGTCGTCAATGAAGTCGGCAAGGAGGCGGTCGTCGGCATTCTAGGACCAGGCGACTTCTTTGGTGAAGGCTGTCTAGCAGGTCAGTCCGTTCGCATGGGGATTGCTACCACGATTACGCCCAGCACGGTGCTGGTCATTGAGAAAAGTGAAATGTTCAAGGTGCTTCACGAGCAGCACGAGCTCTCCGATCGGTTCATCACTTTCATGCTGGCGCGGAACATTCGAATTGAGGAGGACTTGGTCGATCAGCTATTCAATTCGAGCGAGAAGCGGCTCGCCCGGACTCTTCTATTGCTTGCCCGTTACGGGAAAGAGGACGGGCCCCACGGAGTAATCCCTAACCTATCGCAAGAAACGCTGGCGGAGATGATCGGCACAACACGCTCGCGCGTCAATTTCTTTATGAACAAATTCAGGAAGCTTGGTTTTATCAAGTACAACGGCGGTCTTCAGATCAACACGTCTCTTTTGAGCGTCGTGCTGCACGAATGACTCAGGCCGCCGTGTCCGCACGCCGGGTTGATTTCCTGATGAGATGAGAATTAGGGCTCCTGAAGGCTAGTT
>Ga0210399_10001479_pt1 | contig 18317 bp, 13 predicted proteins | sample IncBWC14MmetaG_FD_150865 | JGI IMG/M metagenome (GOLD analysis project Ga0210399, IMG submission 150865) | Forest soil microbial communities from Barre Woods Harvard Forest LTER site, Petersham, Massachusetts, United States - Inc-BW-C-14-M | ecosystem: Environmental > Terrestrial > Soil >...
GTGCAATTCGGCCGCGGTCCCGCCACTGTATTCGGCTTCATCGCCGAGAGCCAGGCTACCCTCCCTCGCCGCCGTGGTTGGGCCTACTTCGCGAGAGGGTATGCCTCCAGTACGACCCCGGCTTCTCGCCGGTTTTTTTGTTTTCAATGTTCTCGCGGCAGTTCCGCCAGGGGAGATTCGTGCAGCTTAGTTCTGCAAATGCCATTCGTCGCGCCCGTGTTTTCAGAGCCGCCCTGCTCTTGCTCAGCGCCTTGCCCGCACGCGCCCAGTCCTTAACGTCCGCACCGGCACCCGCTCAGCCGCCTGCCGTGCGCGAAGTTGTCGACGAATCCGGCCGCACCGTTCGCGTCCCGCAGCTTCCCTCGCGCATCGTCTCCCTCGCGCCCAGTCTGACGGAGACGCTCTACGCCCTCGGTGTTCAGGACCGCCTTGTCGGGGACACCGACTTCTGTGACTACCCTCCCGACGCGCAAAAGAAAAGGAAAGTCGGCGGCATTATCAATCCCAACCTCGAAGAGATTGCCGCGCTCCATCCTGATCTCGTTCTCGTTACCAAGGAAATTAATCGCCTCGAGACCGTCCGGGCTCTTGAGGCCCTAGGCATCCCCGCCTACGCCACCCATGCCCGCAACGTCGACGACATTCTCTCCACCACGCAAAAACTCGCCGACCTCCTCGGCGTCCCCGAAACCGGCAAATCGCTCACTGCGGATCTCGAGGCACGCCTCGCCGCGTTACACGCCAGACTCGAAGCTCTCCCACCCAGTCGCGTTCTCTTCATCGTCTGGACGCGCCCGCTCATCTCTGTCGGGAAAAATACGTTCATCGCTGATGCGCTCCGCAGAGCCAACGCCACCAGTATAGTGGACGCCGCGCAAGACTGGCCGCAGATGAACCTCGAAGAAGTTGTGCGCCTGCAGCCCGACTATCTGATCTTCGCGGCATCCCATTCCGAATCCGCCGTGCGCGATTTCGAAGCGCTCCCGGCGCTCCCCGGTTGGAAGCTCCTCGATGCTGTGCGCAATCGCCGCTTCGCGGTCATCAGCGAGGCAGTCAATCGCCCCGCGCCGCGCATCGTCTCCGCCATCGAAGATCTCGCGCGCCAGTTGCATCCCATGGCCTTTCATGATTCGACCGCTCCCGAAAAATCCGCAACACCCGTAACGCCGCCGCCCAATCCTCCCGTGGCCGCGCCGTCCCACATGACCATCAACACGCAACCCAACGTGCTGGAGCTCGCATGCGCCCGCTAACCCTGGGGCGACTCCTGCTCCGCTGCGGCATTCTCGCTCTCATTCTGTTTGCAGTCGTTGTGGTGGCGATGAAACTCGGCGCCGTCCAGGTCTCTCTCTATGGCCTCGGCAAAGATCTGATCAGCGTCCTGCTTCACCGCACCAGCGCCCTCTCCAGTGACTACGGCATGATCGTCCTCGGCATCCGCTTGCCGCGCATTCTCCTCGCTATCTTTGTCGGCGCTTCTCTTTCCGTCGCTGGCGTCAGCTTCCAGGCTTTGCTGCGCAATCCTCTCGCCGATCCCTACGTGCTCGGTATCTCTTCCGGCGCCGCTCTTGGCTCAATCGTCGCGCTTATCGTGGAAGCTCATCTCGATCTGTCTCCCGAAATGGCGGGTCTGATCACTCCGGTCGGCGCGTTCCTCGGTGCCGCCGTCACGATCGCGGCTGTCTACATCCTTGGCCGCCGCGATGGCCAGATTGACAGCACTACGCTCCTTCTCGGCGGTATCATTACCGCTTCCTTCCTTTCTGCCGTGATCATGTTTCTCATGACCACCCTTTCCGGCAACAATCTCCGCGGCAGTGCTTTCTGGTTCATGGGAGATCTTTCCACCCCGCAACCCCGCAGTCTGCTTTATTTCCTCTCCTTCGGCTTCATCATCGCGGCCGGCGCTATTTACACCACCGCCTCCGATCTCAATCTCTTGCTTGCCGGCGAGAAAGAGGCCATGCATCTCGGCGTGGACGTGCCGCGCGTCCGCATCGTCGTATACATCGCCGCATCTATCCTCACGGGTCTTGCCGTCAGCGTCAGCGGCACCATCGGCTACGTCGGACTTCTTGTTCCGCATGTGATGCGCCTCATCTTCGGCTCCGACCATCGCATGCTCATCCCCGCCTCCGCGCTTGGCGGCGCGATAGCTCTGGTCATTGCCGACACCCTCGCGCGGACCGTCACTTCGCCCACCGATTTGCCCGTCGGCGCCATGACCGCTCTGGCTGGCGCGCCGCTCTTTATCTATTTGCTTCGCCGGAGAATCGCATGAGCAGCGCGCTTCGTCACCCGCTTCCCGGAGACGCCTCGCGCGCCACCCCCGACGTTCGCCTCAGCGTCGAGCAGGTCAGCTACGCCTACGCGCCGAATCCCTCGCAAGCGCCGCTTTTTACTCTGGAAGCGATGAGCTTCCAAGCCAAGCCCGGCGAGCTTGTCGCCATTCTCGGCCCCAACGCCAGCGGCAAATCCACGCTCCTCAAACTCATCTCCGGTGCCCTTGAGCCGCTCTCCGGCCGCATTTTTCTCAATGGCTTCGAAACGCATTCGCTTCCCGTCAAAACGCGCGCCCAGCGCATCGCTCTCGTCCAGCAGGAAAGCCGGCTGCTTTTTCCATCGCGCGCCTGGGAATTTGTCATGCAGGGCCGCCATCCCTATGGCGGCGGCCTCCGCTTCGAGTCCGAGGAAGACATCCTCATCGCCAATAATGCGCTCGCGCAAGTCGGCGCCACCGAACTCGCAGACCGCTGGATGGACAAAATCTCCGGCGGCGAAAAGCAGCGCGTCATTCTCGCCCGCGCCCTCGCGCAACAGCCGCTCCTGCTGCTTCTGGACGAGCCAACCCTGCACCTCGACATCGGTGCCCAGGTGGACCTGCTCGAATCCCTGCGCCGCCTTGCCGCGCAAAATCGCTACACCGTGGTCGTTGTCACCCATGAGCTCAATCTCGCGGGCGAATACGCCGACCAGGTCGTGCTTTTGCAAAGGGGAAAATGTCTTCGCGTTGGTCCGCCAGCAACGGTTCTCCAACGCGAAATTCTCGAACAGGTTTTTCAAGCGCCGCTTTCCGTGGAGATGACTGCTTCCGGCCGGCCGCGTGTAACGCTTTTTACAAATAAATAGAAGTTCCCTTGTCCACCCCAACCCGGGGCCTGCCTGTCGCAGACAGGTTTTGCGCTTCCGACATTCGTAACCCGCAGCGGGCTCTGCCCCTTCACACCAACCGCGGACTTCGTGCTCGGGAAGACGGTGTAACACCGTCGCCGCCGCGCGACTGTAAGGCGAATGTATGGCTCGTCAGCCACTGTAGCCAATCTCGGCTACGGGAAGGCAGCGAGTGAACTCGGTAGCGGCAGGCTTCAGCCTGCCAACTCTTATCTGAGTTCCTTTTCGCCAAGCCAGGAGACCGGCGAAGTCTGCAGCCCGTGCAAGCCTCTTTGCACCGGCCAACCTTCAAGCTCCCGCGCGTGAGGGAGCGGAGGAACGATGAAAAATACAATCGCCGTACTCTCTTTGCTCACCGCACTTTTTGTTCCCGCTGTTACCACCAAAGCTGCACCTCAACCCCAAAGCAACAAAGCCAGTCTCGCCGGCACTCTCACCGATCCTTCAGGCGCGCCCATCGGCGAAGTCCAGATCACCGCGCAACCCGAGGCTTCCTCCGCGGGTCAACTCGTTTCTGCCGCTTCTTCCAGCGACGGCTCATACTCCCTGTCTCTGCCCGCGGGCCGCTATCGCCTGCGCTTCTCTCGCGGTTCCTTCGCCTCACGCGAAATCGTTCTCACTCTCGCCTCCGGTGAATCCCGCGCCCTGAATCTTCATCTCGACCTCGAACCGCTTTCCTCCAGCGTCGTCGTCACCGCGCAATCCGTTCCAACGCCCGCGCAACAAACAACCGCGCCCACCGACGTCATCTCCCGCGAAACCATTGAAAATCGCCAGGCCGCCTCGCTGCCCGAACTGCTGCAGTTTTCTACCGGCATCGCCACGGATCGCACCGGACCATTCGGCGGCAGCACCTCCATTTTCCTGAACGGTGGCAATTCCAACTTCACCAAAGTTTTGGTGGACGGCACGCCCATCAATCCACCCGGCAGCGGTGTGGATTTCTCCAGCCTCACCACCGAAAACATCGACAAAGTGGAAATCGTGCGCGGCGCCGAAAGCGCTATCTACGGCAGCGATGCGGTCTCCGGCGTCATCCAACTCTTCACCCATCGTGGCGATACTCGTGTTCCCGCGTTCAGCGCCTTCTCCGAAGGCGGTAATTTTTCTTCGGCCCGTGGTGGCGCTGATCTCAGCGGTCTCATCGGTAAGTTCGACTATTCCGGGGCCGCTTCCTATTTCCAGACCGACGGCCAGGGTCCCAACGACTATTTCGTGAATCGCACGCTGTCTGGAAATTTCGGCTACTCCTTTTCAGACACCAACCAGCTCCACGTCTCGCTTCGCAACAACACCAGCGACGCGGGGATTCCCGGCCCCACGCTGCAGGGCTCGCCGGATCTTTTCCAGGGCTATGGCCAGAAGATTTTCTCCGCCAACGCCCGCTGGGAGTTCACCACCGGCTCCCATTGGCATCACCAGCTGATGGGCACGGACTCGTACACTCGCCAGCACAACTTCGCGAATCAGGGCGACACATTTCCGTTCGACTCCCTGCTCACCTTCAACCGCGCCGCGTTTAATCCCCAATCAAGCTACGTGTCACGAAAATTCATTGCCACCATCGGCTACCAATACGAAGTCGAAAACGGCAGTGTCTCTTCCGGCCATCTGCGCCGCAACAATCAGGCCGGGTACCTCGACTTCCGTTACACACCGATTTCGCGGCTCACCCTCGATTTCGGTGGACGCGTCGAGGCCAACGGCGAGTTCGGCACCCGCTTCACTCCACGTGTTGGAGGTTCCTATGCGCTTCACTATGGCAAGGGTTTCTTCGGCGACACGCGTTACCACGCCTTTTACGGCCAGGGAATCAAGGAGCCCCGCTTCGATCAAACCTCCGGCACCGATCCCTGCTTTCCGGGCAATCCCGATCTCAAGCCCGAGGCAAGCAAGGGCTGGACCACCGGTTTCGATCAAAAACTCGCTTCGGATCGTTGGAAAGTTTCCGTCGACTATTTCTACACTCGATTTTACGACATCGTCAGCTTTGCGAATTGCTCTCCAGGCGGTCTTTGCCAGGTGAATCCATCCTGCCAGTTTGGAAATGGCACCTTTTTTAATACCGACCTCGCTTTTGCCCGTGGCATCAACCTCGTTTCGGAATTCCGCCCGCGCAAGTGGCTCTTCATCAACGGCAATTACACTTACGACGACACGCGCGTGGTGAAGTCCGAAAATCCCTTCGCCGATCCCTCGCTGGAGCCCGGCAATCACCTGATTCGCCGCCCGGTGAATTCCGGTTCATTCGGAGTCAATCTGAATGTCGCGCATGTGAATTGGAACTTTATAGGCTACTTCAGCGGCGTGCGCACCGATTCCAATTTCGTGAATCCCACGCAAACTACGAATCCGGGTTACGCCCGATTCGACATGGCCGCAAATTACAACGTGACCCGCGGCCTCTTCGTCACTGCCCGCGCCATCAATCTGTTCGACAAACAATACCAGGACGCCCTCGGCTTTCCCGCCTTGGGCCGCTACTACATGTTCGGCCTGCGCTACGCCTTCTCCGGCAAAAACTGATGCGTCAAGCACAAGCCTTTGTAGGGGCCGGGCTCGCCCGGCCCGTCTTCAACGCCGAGCCCAACTTGCCGCAACCTGAACCCATCCTCTTCTGCTGGAGCGGCGGCAAAGACAGCGCCCTCGCGCTACACACGCTGCTCCAGCAAAACGACGTGCGCGTCGCCGCCCTGCTCACCACCGTGACCGAAGGCTACGACCGCATCAGCATGCATGGCGTTCGCCGCGAACTTCTGCGCCGGCAGGCCGAATCTCTCCGCCTGCCTTTGCACGAAGTCTTCATTCCTCCGAAATGCGGCAATCCGCTCTACGAGTCCCGTATGGAAGAAGCGTTGCTCCTATATTTCCAGCAGGGAATTCGTCGCGTCGCCTTTGGCGACATCTTCCTTGAAGACCTCCGCCTCTACCGCGAAAAGAACCTCGCCCGCGTCGCGATGCAGGCCCTCTTCCCCATCTGGAAACGTGACACCCGCGACCTCGTCCGCGAATTCCGCTCCGCGGGATTCCGCGCCATCGCCGTCTGCATTGATTCCAAAGTCCTCGATCCCAGCTTCGCCGGACGCGAACTCGATGATTCCTTCTTCGCCGACCTCCCGCCAAGCGTCGATCCCTGCGGTGAAAACGGTGAATTCCACACCTTCGTGTTCGATGGCCCCATCTTCTCGCGCCCGGTCGACTTCACCCTCGGTGAAGTCGTCCAGCGCGATTCCTTCGTCTTCCGCGATCTGTTGCCAGAAAAAGCCCTTAAGGAGGTTTGACTCGAATCATGTTCCAGGAAAAATCGTCCACTCACGTTTTTGTGCTTCGCGCTGTTCTCGCCGCCGTCATGATCATTCTCGCGGCTGTGTTGCGCATCATTCCGCACCCGTGGGATTTCACACCCATCGGTGCGATGGCGCTCTTTTCCGGCGCGATGTTCCGCGATCGCCGCGTCGCCTTTCTTTTTCCGCTCGCGGCTCTTTTCGCCGGCGATCTCTTCGTCGGCCTCCATCGCCTCATTCCCGTCGTCTACGCCAGCTTCCTCGTCAGCGTGTTCATCGGCACATCGCTCGCCAATCGACGCAGCATTCTCCGCATCGGCGGCGCCGTTTTCCTCGGTGCACTCCAATTCTTCCTCATCACCAACTTGGCCATCTGGCGAGTCTTCGACACCTATCCGCATACATCGGCTGGCCTCGTCGCTTGTTATATCGCAGGCCTGCCATTCTTCAGCAACACCCTGGCCGGCGACGCCCTTTACGCCACTCTCTTCTTCGGTACGTTCGCGCTTGCGGAAAGGTTCTTTCCTGCGCTGAGTGAACCTGCAGGGCAACCTGCCCATTGAGGAATTGGCATGTCTACACCCGGCAGCGCCTGCTGCCGGGCCTCGACCTGTCGCGGTGATGCTATAATTCTCGTTCCGCCATGACGAAATTCGCCACAGAATCGGCCATGTCTCCCGAACTGCTCGCCAAGTACGAGCCCGTCATCGGCTTGGAAGTCCACGTCCAGCTACTCACCAAAACGAAAATTTTCTGCGGCTGTTCTACGCGCTTCGGCGATCTGCCCAATTCCAATGTCTGCCCCGTCTGCCTCGGTCTGCCCGGCACGTTGCCCGTTCTCAACAAGCGCGCCGTCGAAATGGCCATGCGCGCCGCTCTCGCTATCAACTGCACGGTTCACGAGCACTCCCGCTTCGCCCGCAAAAATTATTTTTATCCCGACCTGCCCAAGGGCTACCAGATCTCGCAATACGAATTGCCCCTGGCCACCGGCGGCTGGCTCGAAATCGAAGTCCACGGCGAGAAAAAGCGCATCGGCATCACCCGGCTGCATCTCGAAGAAGACGCCGGCAAGTCGCTCCACGATGGCTTTCCGCACTCCGCCGAAAAAACCTACGTCGATTTCAACCGCTGCGGCACTCCGCTCAGCGAAATCGTTTCCGAGCCGGATATGCGCACGCCCGACGAGGCTTACGCCTACCTCACCACGCTGCGCCAGATCCTTCTCTACACTGGCGTCAGCGACGTCAACATGGAGGAAGGCTCGCTTCGCTGCGACGCCAACGTCAGCGTCCGCCGCCGCGGGGCCTCGGAATTCGGCACCAAGGTCGAAGTGAAAAATCTCAACTCGTTTCGCTATCTCGCCAAAGCCCTCGAATACGAAATCGAACGCCACATCGGAATCATCGAATCCGGCGGCCGCATCTCGCAGGAAACGCGCCTCTGGAATCAGGCCGCCAATCGCACCGATTCCATGCGCTCCAAGGAAAAGGCCCACGACTACCGCTATTTCCCTGAGCCTGACCTGCTGCCCGTCCACGTCAGCCCCGCCTGGCGCGATGAAGTTCTCCGCTCGTTGCCCGAACTTCCCGCCGCCAAGCGTTCCCGCTTCGTCTCCGCTTACGGCATCACGCCCTACGACGCCGAAGTCCTCACCGGCTCACAGGAGCTAGCCGATTATTTCGAATTGGTCGTGAAAGCCGGCGGCCCCGGCAAAGCCGCCGCCAACTGGATGCAGACCGAACTCCTCCGCCGCCTGAACGATTCAGGCAGCGAAATCACTGCAAGCCCGCTCAAGCCCGCCGCCCTCGGCGAACTCGTACTTCTCATCGAGTCCGGGAAAATCACAGCCGCTGTCGCCAAAAAAGTTTTCGCCACGATGTTTGAAACCGGCCGCGCCGCCGCCGAAATCGTAGCCGCCGAAGGCCTCGGCGCGCAGGTCGGGGACGACACCATCGAAAAAGCCGCCCGCGAAGTCATCGAAAAAAATCCCGACAACGTCGCCAAATTCAAATCCGGCAACGAAGGCGTCTTCAAGTTTTTCGTCGGCCAGGTAATGAAAGCTACCAAAGGCCAGGCCAATCCACAGGCGGTCAACGACATCGTCCGTCGCCTGCTCTCTTAGCTTTTGTAGCGGCCGCCTTCTGCTTGCTGCAGGCAGGCGCAGGAGGGAGGCGGGCGTTTTGCGGCCACAAGTTGCTCGATCCTAATTCTAGGAGAACGATTTGATGCTCAAAATCGGCGACAAAGCTCCCGAATTCACTCTCGCCTCCGACGGGGGCAAGCAGCTTTCCCTAAAAGACTTGAAAGGCCGCCGCGTTCTCCTGTTCTTTTTTCCGAAAGCGAACACTCCGGGTTGAACGGTCGAAGCGTCCGAGTTTCGTGGCGCAAAAGCGAAGTTCGATAAGTTGAGTGTCTCCATACTCGGAGCCAGCGCCGATCCCGTGAAGGCTCTGCAGAAATTCAGCGACAAGTGGAAGCTTAATTTCCCGCTGCTCAGCGATCCCACGCACAAAATGATCGAGTCCTACGGCGCGTGGCGCGGGAAGAAATTCATGGGCCGCTTGTTCAAGGGAATTGTCCGCAGCAGTTTTCTAATAGGCCCCGACGGCAAAATCGAAGCAATCTGGGACCCAGTCAAAGCCAAAGGCCACGCCGCCGAAGTCCTCGCCTACCTCACCGAGTAGGAGGAGTCTCTCTTCAATCTTCAATGTAGCGCTGGTCTTTCAAGCCAGCCTCTTCGCTCCCACCTAAACCTCCACCCGCAACTCTTCCCCCACCGGCTCAATCAACATATTGTCAATCAACCGCGTTTTCCCCACATACACCGCCAGCACCGCGTAGCACCGCCGCGCCACCCGCACCACCGGCTCAAACGTCTCCGCATCCACAATCTCCGCGTAATCCACCCGTGCCCGCGGCTCGCTCGCTAATACCTTGCGCATTGCGCCCTGCAATTCCAGCGAATCCCTCACGCCAGCCGCAATCTCGCTTTCCGCAGCCCGCAACGCCCTGAACAAAGTCGTCGCCGCCCTGCGCTCCTCCCCCTGCAAATACGCATTCCGCGAACTCATCGCCAGCCCATCCGCTTCCCGCACAATCGGGCACACCACAATCTCCGTATCCAGGTTCAAATCGCGCACCATCTGCTGCACAATCCGAACCTGCTGCGCATCCTTCCGCCCGAAATACGCGAAATGTGGCTGCACAATCTCCAGCAGCTTCAGCACCACGGTGGACACACCGCGAAAATGCCCCGCGCGCGACCTGCCTTCCAGCCGCTCACTCAATCCCTCCACGTGCACATACGTGGAAAATCCCGCCGGATAAATCTCTCCCGCCTCAGGTAGAAACAATCCATCCACTCTCGCCGCGGTTAGCTTTTCCACGTCCGCCTCCAGCGGTCGCGGATACCGCGACAAATCCTCATTCGCCGCAAATTGTTTTGGGTTTAAAAAAATCGAAGCATACACCGGCGAGCATTCCCGCCTCGCCCTCTCCACCAGCGCCAGGTGCCCCGCGTGCAGCGCACCCATCGTCGGCACCAGCCCAATGATCTGCTGCTCCTGCCGCGCCGCCCGCGCCCGCTCTTTCATCCAGGCAACTGTCCGAATCGTTTCCATCCGCGCTAAGCGCCCGCCGCCGCGGCGCGTTCCCGGTAGAAGTGCATCAAGTCCGTCAGCACCGGCTGTGCGCCCAATTGCCGCAACAGCGTTGTTACCTGGCCGCGGTGATATGTCCCGTGATTCACAAGGTGCTGCATCGATTGCCAAAGCGGGTTGCTGTAAACGCCAAATTTGAACGTCTTGTACTCCATCACCCGGTTCAAATCTTCCTGCGTCAAGGAGCCGACAAATCCAAGCAGGCGCGCCTCATGTTCTATCCACTTTTCCCGCAAATTTGGTACATCCTGGAACTGTGCTACATCCGGCAGAGAGCTGGGAGAACGCCCCTGAAAACGTTCCAGCCACACCCATTCCCCTCCGTAAATGTGGGCCATCGTGTCTCGCAATGAGCCGAAACTCGATCCCATCGGCTTCAGGAAATCCTCGGTCCTGACTTTTCCTGCAGCTTCCAGTTGCCGCCGGTTTGCCCATGCATTGTATTCATACAGCACAGCCATTTCGCTCGGAGTCACGTCAGACCTCCCGGATAATATTTGTGGAATGAAATCTTGAGGGCGGCGCGAATCTCTTCCGTCGCCCGTCGAATCAAGAAAAGTTGTACCTACCTCGCAATGCGAATGGGTTTTCCCGCCTTGATCGCGCTCGGCGCATGGTAGGACTCCGCATCCGAAGGAAAACTCCCGCCCTGCACGTCCGAGCAGTATTCGCGTACCGCCTGTGAGATCACTTCGCCCACATTCGCATACCGCCGCGCGAATTTCGGCGGCTCCTGAAACGTCAGTCCCAGCAAATCGTGCAGCACCAGGATCTGCCCGTCGCAATCAGGTCCAGCGCCGATTCCGATCGTCGGAATGCGCACGCTCTTCGTAATCTCCGCCGCCAGTTCGCGCGGGATTCCTTCCAGCACGATCGAAAATGCTCCCGACGCTTCCACCGCGCGCGCATCCCGAAGCAACTGCTCCGCGCCGCCCGCGGTTTTCCCCTGCACGCGATATCCGCCCATGGTGTGCACCGATTGCGGCGTCAATCCCACGTGGCCCATCACCGGTATCTCGGCTTCGGTCAGCCGCGCAATCACTTCCAGCCGTCGCTCGCCGCCCTCCACCTTCACCGCTTCCGCGCCCGCCTCTTTCACGAAGCGCACCGCGTTCTTCAGCGCTTCATTCACGTCGCCCTGGTAAGTGCCGAACGGCATGTCCGCCACCACCAGCGCCCGCTGCACGCCGCGCCGCACTGCCTTCGTGTGGTGCAGCGATTCCTCCATCGTCAGCGGCAGTGTGCTCTCGTACCCCAGCACTACCATCGCCACCGAATCACCCACCAACACCACGTCCACCCCGGCCTCGTCCATCAGGCGAGCCGTCGGATAGTCGTATGCCGTCAGGCAAGTGATTTTTTTCTTGTTTGTGGAATCCGCAGCCAGGGACTTCCGCTGCAGCAACTCGGGAACGGTCACTTTCGCACTGTTCCCATTCGGAATGATGCTCATGTCGGCCTCCGGTGCCGTTCCCTAAGCTCGGGATACAGCCCTCGCGCGAACAACCTAACTATAACAAATTGTGATGCAAGTCGCCATAATTTGTGATGCTCAACGTCCTCCCTACTTCTCCGTTCCAACTTTCAACACCCGCGGGTCCAAATTCCATCCGCGCAACCCGACCGACAATCCCTCCTTCGCAGCCGCCTTCGGGCACTCAACAACGATCTCTTTCTTCTCCCCCGGCAGCAACGAAACATAGTTGTCGCTGTAATACGCAGGCAGCACACGCGTCTTGCCATCCGCCTCCAGCAGCGTCAGCTTCAATTCAATCGCCGCCGTGTTCCCCGCATTTTCCAGCACCACCTTTACCCGCTGCTCGTCTCCATCGCCGGCGGTTCGCACCGTCGTCTTAATCTGGGCCTCTCCCAACTTGTTCAATTTCCGGTAATCCGCGCTCGTTCCGGCCATCCAGTAAAAATTGTCCGACACCAACTTCCCAGCCGAATCGCGCAACTCCAATTTCACCAGCGCCACGCTCTCTTTCAAGTGAGGCGCCAGGTCCAGGGTGAAAAATTCCGTGGTCCCGCTCGCTGCATCCTTCTTCTCTTCACGCTCCGCCAGCAGCTTGTTCTCCAGCGAATAGACGCGCGCGTGCGCTGTCAGCCCTGCCTTTGTATCCGGCAGCGAGTTGGCCACTTCCACGGCGTAATTCGAAGGGTCCAGTTGCACGTGCACCATTTCGCTCGCCTTCTTCACAGCATAGAACGACGCTTGCGTATCGTAATCCGAGCTCAAAATCTGCCATGTCGAACTCGGCCACGCCGGCTGTGTCATCCACAGCATCCGTCCCGTATTCGGCGCCCACAGATGCGCGTTCATCCCTTCAAACACCGCGCGGTGCTGCACGTAATTGAACATCTGCGCTTTCCGCTCGAAATCCTCCAGGCTCGTCGGGGCGCCAAACTCTTTTTCCATCTCCTCCATGAACGGCGTCATGTCTCCGTTCGCGCTCTGGTGCCAGTCGTGATACGCCCAGTTGTCGCTGATTGGCCACAAGTCCTCCTGCGGAATCCACGCCCGCCAGTTCTCCAGCGTCGGAAACGACGGCGTCCCCGTCTCCACTGAAAATCCATGATTCAATATCGTGAAATACAGCTTCGGCTCCACATATTTGTACGGCCCGCTGTTCTGCAGATTCACCTGGTTCGAAGTCGGCGTGTAATATCGCGTTCCATCCACCGCCCGCGTCAATTCTTCCAGCCCCTGGTTCAGGATCGGTTGCGGCACGCCTTCATTTCGCCCGCACCACACCGCGATTGATGGGTGATTCCGGAAGCGCGAAATCGTGTCTCGCGCATTCTCCAGAAACAGCGCCGGTTCCTGCGGCTCGATATTGTAATTTTGCGTCGAAGCCCAGAAATCGTTCCACACCAGCAATCCGTACTCGTCTGCAAGCTCGTAGAAAACCTCTTCCGTGCTCTGACCGACCCAGTTCCGGATGATGTTCACGTTCGCGTCCCGGTGCAGCCGGAAAAATGGCTCCAGGCGCTCCCGCGATACGCGCTTCAGCATGTCGTCCATTCCCCAACTGCCGCCGCGCGCTGCGATCCGCACACCGTTCACCTTGATGGTCAGGTATGGTGTAGCCCGCGCATCCTCAAGCCGCTTCACCGCCGCAGATTTCTCCGCGCCGGGTCGCAGCGAAGCCACCCACGATTTCCAGCTGTCTCTCCACTCCTCCGGAAAAATCGCGGGAAACGGATCCGCCAACGGCACATTGCGGATGCCCGTATGAGTCACATCCACAATCTGCTCCTGTTTTGTCCTCGCCGCTGTTGGTGAAAATTCGACGCGTTCCAAATGCCCCGTACTGTCGAGCAAGCTCAATTCGTATGTAAGTTCCCGAATCCCGAACCGTACCTCTTTGGCGTCCGATTTCTTGCTGTCCACCGTAACCGCTAGCTTCAGCCTGTACAACTCCGGCTTTCCGTATCCGTTCGGCCACCACAACCGTGGGTGCTGCACTCTCAATTGCGCGAACTCCGAAGGCACTAACGTCACCGTATTTTTCCCCGGTGAAAGCGAAATCGCTTTCGTCACCTTTACATTGTCAAAAGACGCCTCCAGTGTTCCGCTCACCGTAGCGTTCGTTTCGTTCTCGAGCGGCACCGTAATCTCCACATCCGCCCAATTCGTCTCCGGCAGCGGCAGCTTCGTCACCAGCTGCGCATCGCCAATCCGCACTCCGCCTGTCGCCCTCACCGTCACCGGCTGCCAGATTCCCGTATCGCGATCCCGGATCGACGGAATCCAATCCCATCCCTCTGTGTCCACAAACGTCGGCCCATCCAGGCACATCATCCCGCCATTTTCACCGGGCCCCGCCTTGATGCTCTGCTCATGGGGAATTCCTGGATGCGGCGGTGGCGAAACGCGCACCGCCAGCACATTCACTCCGCCGGTGTTCACTTCATTCGTCACGTCAAACACTCCGCGAATGAACGCCCCCTTGATCGTTCCCATCCGCTTCCCGTTAATCCAAACTTCCGCCGCGTAATTGATTCCCTCAAACGTCAACGTCAGCCTCTGCCCCTTCCAATCGGAGGGCGCCGTGAACTCGCTTCGATACCAGTAATCCTGTTTGTTCAAACTTTCCGGAATCGCCAGATTGTTCATTCCGTAGCCAGGATCAGGGTAAACGCCCTGATTAATCATGGTCGTCAGCACCGTTCCCGGCACCGTCGCGTCCCACCAGCCGTTAGTCCCAAAACCCTTTTGCGAAATCGCGTCGCCGCTCTCCGAAATGTCCGGAGCGGGCCGCAGCTTCCATCGCCCGGAAATCGTCCACTCATTCGGATTCTTCGCTTCAATCCCCGGCCTCGATTCGCTCACCGTTTTTTTCTCCGGCCGTGAATAACCCGCCTTCGTCCTCGGCATCGTGTCCGGATCCTGCGGCGCTCTGTAACCCGCCTGCGCTTGCGTCTGCACCGGCCACGATTTCGACCCTTCTTCATACACGACCGTCGCAAAATTCACCGGCTTCGCGTACATCTCTTTCAATTCCTCACCTGTTAACGCGCGCCGCAACACCGTCAGTCCGGCAATCTTTCCCGCAAAATGCCGGTTCTCTTGCGCTGGGAACTGGGCCGGCGCAATCACCAGAAGCGGATCGACCCTTCCTGTATCCACCTTCCCGCTCGCCACCTTCGCGCCGTTCGCATAAATCTGTATTTCCCGCCCGTCAAAAGTCGCTGCGACAAATTGCCACTTGCTCGGTCGAAGCCCAGCCATTCCAGAAAAAGTCGCGTCCTTGCCTCCCCAGTAAAATAGCTTCCCTCCATCCACTCCCAAGCACCGCGAGTATTCCTCCCCCGGATCGCCCACACCGGCAATCAGCACCGCTTCCTTTGGTGCCTCATCCATCCAGACCCACGCATACAGGCTCCACGGCGAATCGGCGCGCAGCACCGTATCGTTCTTCACCAGATGCTTTTTCAATTCATCCCCGCCCGCCCAAAACGCGCCGTTATACGGCCCGTAGTACGGGGGATCGTTCGTGGGAATATAGATCTGGCCCTGCGTCCGCCCTGCGCACAAAACCGCCCCCGCAAACATCATTACAAGAGCAAATTTGGTTTTCATGGTGAACCGGCTATTCCCGTTTGATGGTTTTGGATTGATGCGAGGGAATAGTTCCACAATATCCTTACTGTTGGAAAGCGCTTCCGTTTCCCGTGGAAAGAGAATCGTCTTTTATTGTGCGGAAGACTTCGCCGGCGCTTGCGCTCGTCCCTTCCACTGCCCGCCGCGTCCCAGCCAATATCTCACCGCCGAAACCCAGGTTGCATACGTGTAAAAAGCCGCTGCCACCGGCAATGCCGCCGCCCAAAGTGGCGACATCCGATAAAACCGCACCGTCGGCAAATACGTAATCGCCATCAACGCCCACGCCGCCAGTCCCAGCCGCCACGCCACCGGTCGCCCGCTGAACGTGAAAATCACCGGCAGCAGATACGTTACGAACATTCCCAGCAGCGTCCCCGCCAGCAGCAAACCCGAATAGCTAAGTTGCGTGAACGCCGTCCGCGCAATCAGATCCTGTATCTCCGTGAACGACGAATATGTCCGCAGGCTTACGCTTTTCCGCGTCAGCCCCATCCAGATTCCGCCGCCCGTCCGCTTCACCGCCCGTGCCAGCGTGCAGTCGTCAATCACTTCGCCCCGGATCGCCTCCAGCCCGCCAATCCTCTCCAGCGCCGTCCGTCTCAGCAGTATGCAACCCCCCGCCGCTCCGGCCGTCTTCCGTTTCCTGCTCGCGGTCCAATTCGGCGGATATAACTTCAGGAAAAAATAAAGAAAAGGCGGAATCAGCAGGCGTTCTGGAAGAGAGTTCACCTGCGGCAGCACCATCAAGGAGACCAGGTCCAGTTTGTCTTTCTCCGCGCGCTGCACCACCCGGCGCAACGTGTCTGGCGCGTGCTCGATATCCGCATCCGTGAACCAGAAATATTCCGCCGTGCGCGCATCTGTACTCTCTACGCCCTGCTGCATCGCCAGAAGTTTTCCCGTCCACCCACTTTCGAGCGCGGCGCCCTGCATAATCAAAACACGTTCGGAGGCTCCCGCCCGCGCCGCGGCTTCCCGCGCCAGTGCCCCCGTTCCATCCTCGCTGTGGTCGTCCACCACCACTACCCGCAGCTCTCCAGGGTAGTCCTGCTTCACCAGCGATTCCACCGTCCTCGCGATGAACTCCGCCTCGTCGCGGGCCGGAACAATGGCGGCCACCCGCGGCCGCCGCTCCAACGATTCCTGCTTCGCAATGTCGTCATCAAACGCGAGAACCTGCCAGAACGCCCCGCGAAAAAAGGTGAGCACCACCCAGATCAGCAACGAAATGATAGCCAGTATGAGCGCCAGCAAATTCACGCCCCATTCTGTCTCAAATCCCAACCCGCCGCCACACTTTGGAGTGCGGCTTGCCCTGAGCTTGCCGAAGGGAAGCTCAGCTTCCGCTTTTATGACCTAAACCCAACCACCCAATCCCACAACGGCCCGCAACCTACGCCAAATCCTCCGCCCGGATCGGTAGCCGCCGCACCGGCTTCCCCGTTGCCGCAAAAATCGCGTTGCACACCGCCGGCGCAATCGGGGGCGTCCCCGGCTCTCCAATCCCGCCCGGCCCATCGTTGCTCTCCAAAATGTGCACTTCCACTTGTGGCGCCTCGTTCATCCGTACCATGTCGTAGTCGTTGAAGTTCGCCTGCTCCACGCGCCCGTTGGCAATCGTAATCTCGCCCTTTAGCGCCGCCGTCAGTCCGTAAACAATTCCCCCCTCAATCTGCGCGCGAATCGTCTCCGGATTCACGTGACGCCCGCAATCCACCGCCGCCACCACGCGATGCACCTGCACCGTATGCGCCTTGCGGTCAATGCTGATCTCCGCCACTTCCGCCACGTAGCTGCCAAACGATTCCACCACCGCGATGCCTCGGTAGCGTCCCGCGGCCAACGGCTTACTCCATCCCGCTTTCTCTGCCGCCAACTCCAGCACGCCGCGCTGCCGCGCATCCTTGCTCAACAATCCGCGCCGGAATTCGAACGGATCCTTCCCCGCAGCCTTGGCCAGCTCGTCCACGAAACATTCCGCGATGTACCCATTGTGCGAATTTCCCACCGACCGCCAGAATCCCACCGGCACCCCGGGCTCCGTCAGCAAATACTCCACCAGAAAATTCGGTACGTCGTATTTCAGTGTCGCAATGCCTTCCGTCGCCGTGTCATCCAGCCCGTTCTTCACCGAGCCGGGGAAAAATCGCGACATGATCGACGGCCCCACAATCCGCGTCTTCCACGCCACCGGCGCGCCCTTGTCGTCCAGCCCCGCCCACAATTTCACCATCACCGCGGGCCGATAGTAATCGTGCTGCATGTCGTCTTCACGTGACCACGTCACCTGCACCGGCGCGCCAGCCGCCTTCGACAGTTCCACCGCCTCGACGATAAAGTCAGACTCGGCGCGCCGCCCGAATCCTCCGCCCAGATACGTCGTGTGCACGCGCACCTGCTCCGGTTTCAATCCCGTGATCTTCGCCCCGTTCATCTGCGCAAACGTCTGAAACTGCGTCGGCGCATATATATCGCAGCCGTCCGCCTGCACGTCCGCCGTACAGTTCATCGGCTCCATCGTTGCGTGGGCCAGGAACGGCAGTTCGTAGACGGCCTCCACCTTCTTCGCCGTGCCGGGCATCACCCCGTCCGCGTCGCCGTCCTTCCGCGCAATCACGCCGGTCTGCTCGATGCGGCCCTGATACAGCTTGCGAATCGCATCGCTCGAGTTCTTCGCGTTCGCGCCTTCGTCCCAGGTAATCTGCAACGCGTTCCGCCCTTCCATCGCCGACCACGTACTGTCGGCCACCACGGCCACGCCGGTCGAAACCTGCACCACGCTTTTCACTCCGCGCACAGCCTTCGTCTTAGTTCCATCAAAACTCTTCACCGTGCCACCGAACACGGGGCATCGCGCCACCGCCGCATGCAGCATCTTCGGCCGCCGCACATCAATCCCAAACTCCGCCGTGCCGTTCACCTTTATCTTGGAATCAATCCGCTTCGTTGCCTTTCCGACGTACTTATACTCCTTCGCATCTTTCCGCTTCGGGCTCGTCGGCACTGGCATCTTCGCCGCCTCTTCCACCAGCGCCCCGTACCCTATTCGCTTACCCGACGCCGTATTCCCCACCGCGCTGTTTTCCGTGT
>Ga0210399_10001481_pt1 | contig 18300 bp, 14 predicted proteins | sample IncBWC14MmetaG_FD_150865 | JGI IMG/M metagenome (GOLD analysis project Ga0210399, IMG submission 150865) | Forest soil microbial communities from Barre Woods Harvard Forest LTER site, Petersham, Massachusetts, United States - Inc-BW-C-14-M | ecosystem: Environmental > Terrestrial > Soil >...
CCGGTCCAGGCATTGCGCCGGACGTCAAGGACAAGGTGTTCGACTGGTTCGAGAGCCACTCGCACGGCTCAAGGCATCGCGGCGCCGGTCTCGGCCTGTCGCTGGTGCGCTCCTTTGTCGAACTGCACGGCGGCATGGTGCGCGTCGACTCGGCCGTCGGCAAAGGCACCAGCGTCACCTGCGACTTCCCGACCGATCAGGCCATGCATCGCAACGCGGCGGAATGAGCTCTCCCACGACATTTTTGGCGGCGCTCGCAAACGAGACGGCGACCGCGCATCTGATGGCCGACCTCGCGCTGTTGGTCGGTCCCGGCGACGTCATCACGCTGTCCGGTGATCTCGGCGCCGGCAAGACGGCGGCCGCGCGGGCCATGATCCGCTATCTCGCCGACGACGAAATGCTGGAAGTTCCGAGCCCGACCTTCACGCTCGCGCAAGGTTATGACCTGCCGGCCCTTGCCCTGGTCCACGCCGATCTCTACCGCGTCAACGACGCGAGTGAACTGGAAGAGATCGGCCTGTCGCCATTGCCGGAAGGCGCGATCGCGCTGATCGAATGGCCGGAACGCGCCGCCGGCGCGTTGCCGCCGGACCGTATCGATATTGCGTTCAATCATCGTCCGGCGCTGGGATCGACCGCGCGATCGGCCGAGATCACCGGCTACGGCAAGGCAACAGCGAAAGTCGCAAGGCTGAAGGCGCTGCGGGAGTTTCTCGAGGGTACCGGTTTTTCCGAAGCCAAACGTCAGCGCATGGCTGGCGATGCGTCGATACGCTCCTATGCGCGGCTGATCCGCGACGACGGCGTCGTCATCCTGATGAATTTTCCGCACCAGCCCGACGGGCCCGCGTTGTATGACGGAAAATCCTACAGCGCCGCCGTGCACCTCGCCGAGGACGTCAAGCCGTTTGTCGCGATCGCCGATGGCCTGCGCGAGCGCGGCTTCTCGGCGCCGACGATCGGTTATGCCGATCTTGATTCCGGATTCCTGATCACGGAGGATTTCGGCAGCGCAGGCTTTGTCGAAGGCGATCCGCCGCAGCCGATCCCCGAGCGTTATGAAGTCGCGACCGATTTGCTGGCCGCGCTGCATCACGAAGGTCTCCCCGAGACGCTGCCGCTGGCGCCGCAGCTCAATTATCCGATTCCGACATTCGACATCGAGGCGCTGTTGGTCGAGATCGGGTTGATGCTCGAATGGTACCTGCCGGATCGCGGGGTCGAGACGAGCGGCGAAATGCGCGCCGAATTCGCCGCGATGTGGCGCAGTCTGCTGGAAAAGCCGGTCGCAGCCGCGAAAACCTGGGTGTTGCGGGATTTCCATTCCCCCAATCTGATCTGGCTTGGCGAGCGCACCGGTATCGCACAAGTCGGCGTCATCGACTTCCAGGATGCCGTGCTCGGTCCCGCCGCCTACGACCTGGTGTCGCTGCTGCAGGATGCGCGGATCGACGTGCCCGAGGCGCTCGAACTCGCGCTGCTCACGCGCTACATCAAGGCGCGGCTCACATCCGACCCAAATTTCGATCCCGCCGTCTTCGCCGAGCATTACGCCATCATGTCGGCACAGCGGAACACGCGGCTGCTCGGCACCTTCGCGCGGCTCAACCGGCGCGACGGCAAGCCGCACTATCTGCGCCACCAGCCCCGGATCTGGACTTATCTCAGTCGGTCATTGGCCCACCCCGCGCTCTCGCCGGTTCGGCAATGGTATGCCGCCAATGTCCCCCCGCCGGTTCCTTAAATTTACCGGTTGTTAGCCAAGCGCGCTTTAGTCTGCGTCCGGCCCCAACGGCGTGGGGCGGGCTATTCTTGACGCGAGAACGCAACGATGGTGGCAGAACGGCGCAAGGGCGAACGCATCACGTTCGAGCGCGGGATTTCAGCGCATATGATGGGCATCGACGGCACCTGGCGTCGCGACTGCACCATGGAAGACGTCTCCGAGACCGGCGCCAAGCTCACCATCGAGGGCTCCGTCGAAGGGCTGCATCTGAAGGAATTTTTTCTGTTGCTGTCGTCGACCGGGCTCGCCTATCGCCGCTGTGAACTTGCCTGGGTCAACGGCGATCAGATCGGCGTCAATTTCCTCAAGACGGGCGACAAGAAAAAGAAAGCGATGCGGCGCGCGGCGGCGGATGCTTGAGCCTTTGTCGGCGCGTGCGTCGTACAACCGTCATGCCCTATGATTATCGCCTCTAGGGCCCTGTATCGGCGGAATCGCCATGATATGGTTGGCGGAGCAAATTCGAGAATCCCCTGAAGGAATGCCCGTCCATCCCACCAAAGCCATGGTCCTTGCCGCCGGTCTCGGCCTGCGCATGCGCCCCCTCACCGAAAACCTGCCGAAGCCGCTGGTTCGGGTTGCCGGCCAGCCATTGCTCGACCACGTGCTCGACAAGCTCGGCAGCGCCGGTGTCACCGAGGCAGTGGTCAACGTGCATTACCTGCCCGACCAGATTATCGAGCATACCAAGGGCCGCAGCCGACCGCGCGTGGTCATCTCGGACGAGCGCGACCAGGCGCTTGGCACCGGCGGCGGCGTGGTCAAGGCGTTGCCGCTGCTTGGGCCGGCGCCGTTCTTCCATATCAATTCCGACACGATGTGGATCGACGGCGTGCGATCCAACCTGGCGCGGCTGGCAGAGACCTTCGATCCCGACCGCATGGATATACTGCTGTTGATGGCGCCGACCACGAGCAGCATCGGCTATGGCGGCCGCGGCGACTACGCCATGCTGCCGGACGGCGCGTTGCGCAAGCGAAGGGAGCATCAGGTCGTGCCGTTCGTCTATGCCGGCGCCGCGATCATGTCACCGTCTCAATTCGCCGCTGCCCCATCAGGCGAGTTTTCGCTGACAAAAATGTTCGACCGCGCCAACGAGCAGGAGCGGCTGTTTGGCTTGCGGCTCGACGGCGTGTGGATGCATGTCGGAACTCCCGACGCGATCCATGCGGCCGAAGAGGCGTTTTTCGAAAGCGTCGCCTGAGATCGTGCCGTAGGGTGGGCAAGGGCGCACTTGCGCCGTGCCCACCGCGCTAGATTAACGACGCTTGGCGTGGTGGGCACGCTTCGCTTTGCCCACCCTACGGCGGCGACTCCCTCCCAACTTCCGCCCATGCCATGATGCAACGTGACCTTGCGAATCAGGAAGCCCATGCGCGTCTTCAGCGTTCCCTTGTCCGTGCCGTTCCTGCGCAGCGTCGTCGCCGCGTTGATCGACGGCCGGCTGATCGAGGGGTTTGAGGCGCGCCGGGAGCCCGCCAATCTGGCGCGGGCGACGCTTTATCTGCCGACCCGCCGCGCGCTTCGTGTGGCGCGAGAAGTCTTCCTCGATGAACTCAAGACCGACGCGGTAGTGCTGCCGCGTATCGTCGCGCTCGGCGACATCGACGAAGACGAGCTGGCGTTTGACGATGAAGCCGAGCAGTTCAGTGGCGCGGCGCCGCTCGACATCCCCCAAAAACTTGGCGAACTCGACCGCCGGCTGACATTGGCAAAACTGGTCGCGGCGTGGGCCAGGAGTCCGGTCTCCTCGCCGCTGGTGGTCGGCGGACCGGCATCGACATTGGCGCTGGCTGGCGATCTCGCGCGGCTGATGGACGATATGGTGACGCGCGGCGTCGACTGGGATGGGCTCGACGGATTGGTGCCGGATCAGCTCGACCAATATTGGCAGTACTCGCTCGAATTCCTGGGGATCGCGCGAAGGCTCTGGCCGGATCATCTTCGCGAAATCGGCAGGATCGAACCGGCGGCACGTCGCGATCTCCTGATCACGGCAGAGGCCGCGCGCCTGACCGCGCATCATGATGGGCCGGTGATTGCGGCCGGCTCGACCGGCTCGATGCCGGCGACCGCGAAATTCCTTCATGCGGTAGCCGCGCTGCCGCATGGCGCGGTGGTGCTGCCGGGGCTCGACACCGATCTCGACGACGAAGCCTGGCAAGGAATCGGCGGCATCAGGGACGCCCGGGGGAAATTCACCGCCGTGCCCGCGTCGAACCATCCGCAGTTCGCGATGCACGCGCTGTTGCAGCGGTTTGGCATCAGCCGCAGCGATGTTGAGATTATTCTGCCCCCGGCGCCGCATGGCCGCGACGTGCTGGCATCAGAGGCGATGCGGCCTTCGACCGCGACCGCGCAATGGCATGACCGGCTGAAGCAGCCTGAGATCGCGGACAGGATTTCCAGCGGCATGAAAGATCTCGCGGTCGTCGAGGCGGAAAATCCCGAAATCGAAGCGCTTGCCATTGCGATTGCGATGCGCGAGGCGAGGCATCTGAACAAATCGGCGGCGTTGGTGACCGCCGACCGCGCGCTGGCGCGGCGGGTGATGGCGGCGCTGACGCGCTGGAATCTCGACTTCGAGGATTCCGGTGGCGACCGGCTCACGGATACGCCTGCCGGAATTTTCGCGCGGCTCGCGGCCGAGACCGTCGCGAAGGGCCTTGAGCCGCCGACGTTGCTCGCGCTCTTGAAACACCCGTTCTGCCGTGTTGGCGGCACGCCTTTCGAATGGAAAGACGCGATCGAGACGCTTGAGCTGGCGCTGCTCCGCGGCACGCGTCCGCCGGCGGGAAGCGCGGGCCTCGCGCGCGACTTTTCGCGCTTTCGCGGCGAACTTGAAAAGCTTCGAAAAGGTGAAGCGTCCTCGCTCCACAACGCCGAACCGCGGGCTCGACTGAAAGACGGAGAACTCGATCGGGGCGCGCAGTTGATTGCGGCGTTGCAAAAGGCCCTGGCGCCGCTGGAAAGCCTCAGCCCCTCAAAGCCGTATGATTTTGCCGAGCTGGCGCTGCGCCATCGCGAAATCCTGATCGAGCTCTCACGCGACCGTCGCGACATGGCGCTTGCCTTCGAAGAAAGCGAGGGTATGGCGCTCGCCTCCGCCTTCGACGATTTACTCGGCGAACAGAAGCTGAGCGGGCTGATGGTCCGGATCAGTGACTATCCGGAGGTGTTCCAGACCGCGTTCGCCGACCGCGCGGTGCGGCGGGTCGAGCAATCCGGCGCGCAACTCCACATCTATGGTCCGCTGGAATCGCGGCTGATGCAGGCTGACCGGATCATCGTCGGCGGGCTGATCGAGGGCGTGTGGCCGCCGGCGCCGCGGATCGACCCATGGCTGAGCCGGCCGATGCGGCATGAGCTCGGCCTCGATCTGCCGGAGCGGCGCATCGGGCTGTCCGCCCACGACTTCGCGCAACTGCTTGGCGCAGACGACGTCATTGTCAGCCATTCGACAAAAGCCGGCGGCGCGCCGGCCGTGGCCTCTCGTTTCCTGCATCGGCTGGAAGCGGTCGCGGGCGATGAGCGCTGGACCGCCGCAAAACTTGCCGGCGGAAAATACGTCCGCTTCGCGCACGCGCTGGACCGGCCAGCCAAAGTCGAACCGATCCCGCAGCCGGCGCCCACGCCGCCGCGTGCCACGAGGCCGCTGAAATTATCGGTGACCGCGATCGAGGACTGGCTGCGCGATCCCTATACGATCTACGCGCGATACATTCTGCGGCTCGACGCGCTCGATCCCGTCGACATGCCGCTATCGGCCGCCGATCGCGGCTCGGCGATCCACGATGCGCTCGGTGAATTCACGCAAAGCTTTGCCAACGCCCTTCCCGACGATCCGGCGCACGCCTTGCGCGGCATCGGCGAAAAGTACTTCTGGCCGCTGATGGAACGCCCCGAGGCGCGTGCGCTGTGGTGGCCGCGGTTTCAGCGCATCGCAAAATGGTTTGCGGCGTGGGAGATGGCGCGGCGCGGGAATATTTTGGCGATCGACGCCGAGATCAGGGGCGAAATCGGAATTCCGCTGGCCAATGCGCGCACGTTCATTCTGTCGGCGCGCGCTGACCGGATCGAGCGTCGGCGCGACGGAAGTTTCGCGATCCTGGACTACAAGACCGGCCAGCCGCCGACCGGCAAGCAAGTGCGGATGGGATTGTCGCCGCAGCTCACGCTGGAGGCGGCGATCCTGCGCGAAGGCGGTTTTGCCGGGATATCAGCGGATTCCTCCGTCGGCGAACTCGTCTATGTCAGGTTGAGCGGCAACAATCCACCGGGCGAACAGAGATCGCTGGAGTTGAAGATCAAACCGGGCGATTCGCCGCAGCCGCCCGATGCTGCCGCTGATTACGCGCGGGCGCAGCTGGAGGCGTTGATTCGCAAATTCGAGAACGAGGATCAGGCCTACACCTCGCTCAATCTGCCGATGTGGACCAATCGCTACGGCACCTATGACGATCTCGCCCGGATCAAGGAATGGTCTGCGGCGGGCGGGTTGGGGATCGAGGAATGGTGAGGGTGCCGCGTCCCATTCCCGACGCCGTTCGCGCCACGCAGGCGCGCGCGTCCGATCCCGCCTCATCGTCATTCGTGTCGGCGAATGCGGGCTCGGGCAAGACGCATGTTCTGGTTCAACGGGTGATCCGGCTGCTGCTCGCCGGTGTGCCGCCCGAAAAAATCCTTTGCATCACCTTTACCAAGGCTGCCGCGGCCAACATGGCCGAACGGGTGTTTTCTACGCTCGGCCACTGGGTCACGCTCGATGACGAAAAGCTTGACGGGGCGATCCGCGAAGCCGGCATCGCGCACCCGAACGCTGGACTTCGGGCTGCGGCGCGAAAACTGTTCGCCTGCGCGCTGGAAACGCCGGGCGGATTGAAGGTGCAGACCATTCACGCGCTGTGCACGCGGCTTTTGCAGCAATTTCCGTTCGAGGCCAACGTGCCGGCGCGCTTTGCCGTGCTCGACGAGCGCGACCAGAACGAGATGATGGAACGCGCCAATCTTGCCGTGCTGCTGGAAGCCTCGCGCGACCCCTTAAGCGTGACCGGCCGCGCGCTCAACACCGCGATGGCAAGCGCCGCCGACGTCACTTTCAAAGATGTCGTGCGCGAAGCTTGCCTGAGCCGCGATCATTTCATGGCCTGGACCGACGCGGCGGGCAGCGCCGATGCCGCGCCAGCACAGATGGCAGCCGCGCTCGGCGTCAGCTTCGATGATCGCATCGAAGACGTCGAGCGGGACATTGTTGACGGTCCCTATATCAGGCGATCGGGATGGGAAGAAATCGCCGCGACGCTCGACGCCGGCAGCAAATCCGACCAGGACCAGGCTGTCAGGCTGCGCGCGGCGCTAGCATCGACGGGCACGACGCAGGTTGACGAATATCTCGGCGTTTTCCTCACCGACGAGCGAACGCCACGCAAATCGGTGGTGACGAGGCGATTCTGCGATAACAATCCGGCGATCGGGCGACTGCTCGAAGCCGAAATCCCGCGTCTCGGTCCGCTGATCGAAAAACGCCGCGCCGTCACGATCCGCGACCGCACCGAGGCGCTCTTGCATATCGCGACCGCGGCGGCAGCGAATTATCGCCGCGAGAAGCAGGAGCGCGGGCTGCTCGACTATGATGATCTGATCGACAAGACGCTGGCGATGCTTCATCGCGTTTCATCCGGCTGGGTGCATTACAAGCTCGATCGCGGCGTCGATCATGTGCTGATCGACGAGGCGCAGGACACCAGTCCCCGGCAATGGGACATTGTCGGCCACATCATTTCCGAATTCACCCCTGGTGAAGGCGCGCGCGAGGGCGTCACCCGCACGATCTTCGCGGTCGGCGACGAGAAGCAATCGATCTTCTCGTTTCAGGGCGCAGCGCCTCACGAATTCGACCTGCGCCGCAGGGCATTGACAAAGAAGTTCGAGGATGCCGGACTGAAATTCGATCCGGTGTCCTTTACCTATTCGTTTCGTTCGGGACCCGCGATCCTGCAATCCGTCGATTATGTGTTCCGCGAGGAAGCGATCTATCGCAGCATCCATTCCGCCGACATTGGATATCCGATCCATCACCCACTGGCCGATGCCGGGCCGAGCCAGATCGATCTCTGGGAATTGTCGGAACGCGACGACAAGCAGGAGATCGAAGGCTGGCGCGCACCGTTCGACGGCGTGTCGATAACCAGCCCGGAAGTGAAACTTGCAAAGCGCATCCAGGCCGAGATCAAGCGGCTGGTCGCAAGCGACACGATGACCGGCCACGCAGGCGACCGGCGCCCGTTGCGCTATGGCGATATGCTGGTGCTGGTGCGCCGGCGCGGCAACGCGTTTGATGCGGTGATCCAGGCGCTGAAGCATGCCAACCTTCCGGTCGCCGGCGCCGACCGGCTGAAATTGACCGAGCACATCGCGATCATCGACCTGATGAACCTCGCCGACGCGCTGCTGCTGCCGCGGGACGATCTGGCGCTGGCGGTGGCGCTGAAGAGCCCGCTGTTCGGCATCACCGAGGACGATCTGTTCAAGCTGGCGTGGCAGCGCAAGGGATCGCTGCGGCAGACGCTGAACCAGCATGCGGCGACCGAAGGGCGGATCAAGGCCGCGTTGGAGCGCTTTGAGCAATGCGAGCGGCGTTTCGTGAGCGCGACGCCGTTTGCTTTCTTCGCCTGGCTGCTTGGCGGTGACGGCGGCCGGGCCCGTATCCTAAGAAGGCTCGGGCATGAGGCCAATGACGCGCTCGATGAGTTTCTCGAGCTGGCGCTCAACTATGAACGCAAGGCGCCTGCCTCGTCGCAAGGCTTTATGGCGTGGCTGCGCGCCGCCGACACCGAGGTCAAGCGCGACATGGAAATCTCGCGCGACGAAGTCCGCGTCATGACCGTGCATGGTGCCAAGGGGCTGGAAGCCTCCGTGGTGTTTCTGGTCGACACGACGTCGTCGCCGACCGATCTGCAACGGTTGAAGCTTATCCATCTGCCGCAAGCGGGCGGCGCCGAAGTGGTGGTCTGGGCGGGCAAGAAGGCCGATGACCCGGCGGTAGTCGCGGCAGCCCGCACGGCGATGCTCGCCGAGATCGAGGACGAATATCGCCGCCTGCTCTATGTGGCGATGACGCGCGCGGCCGATCGCCTGATCGTTGCCGGCTGCATGCCCGGCAACATGAACAGCGTACGCAAAGCCTGCTGGTACGATCTGATCGGCAAGGGGCTCGCAAATTCCGGCTTGCGGGAGCAGGCCATCGAGACGCCGGATGGCCTCGTAAAACGCTATTCGCGCATCGAGGATACTGCCGTTCCCGCAGGCGCGGCGGCGGCCTCTGCTGCAATCATGCCTGCCGAGTTGCCAGCATGGTTGCGCATGACCGTGCCGACCGGGTCGACCGCTGCTAGCCGGCTGCGGCCCTCCGATCCCGGAGACGGCGGCGACCACGGCGTCAGATCGGGAGAATCGCTGGCCTCTCGCGCGCTGGCCTTGCAGCGCGGTACGCTGGTGCATCGGCTGTTACAGTCGCTGCCCGATCTCGCAACCGAACGCCGCCGCGACGCCGCGCAAAACTATCTCGCCCGCAACGCTGGCGGCTGGGCCGATGGTGACCGTGAACGACTTGCGGAAAAAGTGTTGGCGCTGATCGCGGATGCGCGTTTTGCGCCGGTGTTCGCGCCCGGGAGCCGCGCCGAGGCCTCGATTGCCGGACGGCTGGCGCGGCCGGGGCTGCCGCCGGCCCTGGTCTTAGGTCAGATCGACCGCCTGGTGGTCACGCCAAGCGAGGTCTTGATCGTCGATTTCAAGACCAACCGCGCCCCGCCTGCGGAGGTGGCCGAAGCGCAGGCCGCCTATATCCGCCAGCTCGCGCTGTATCGTGCGGTTTTGAAGAAGCTTTATCCCCAATTGCCGGTCCGGGCAGCGCTGCTTTGGACCGAAACGCCTGAATTGATGGAGATTTCGGCTCCCGTGCTCGACGCACAACTGGCAGTCATTATCCGGGGGGATGACCGAGCTTGACCCGGCAAGGTCGCGTTCATAGGTTTGTCTCATGATCCCCGGCGCGATTCTTCTTGATCCCGCGCCTTCTCTCTCAACTGAACGAGGTACCCCATGGCCGTTGGCAAGGTTTCTGACGCCAATTTCGAATCCGAGGTGCTTAAAGCGCAAGGCCCGGTGGTGGTCGATTTCTGGGCCGAATGGTGCGGCCCATGCCGCATGATCGCACCCGCGCTGGACGAGATTTCCGGCGCGATGGGCGACAAGGTCAAGATCGTCAAGCTGAATGTCGACGAAAGCCCGAAGACGGCTTCGAAATACGGCGTGATGTCGATCCCGACCCTGATGATCTTCAAGGGCGGCGAGATGGCCTCGCGCCAGGTCGGCGCCGCGCCGAAGCAGAAGCTGCAGCAGTGGATTACGGCGGCGGTCTGATCCGCTTCGAACCGCCAATCTGAAAGCGGCCGGCGAACAGCCGGCCGTTTTTTTATCCAGGCCTATCGCGGCGGCGTGCCGTTGAGGCTGAGCACGTGACCGGCGAGGTAAAGCGACCCCGTGATCAGGATGCGCGGCGGCACTTCGTAAGCAAGGCGCGTCAGTGTGCGCAGCGCCGCCTCGACGCCGTCGGATATTTCGACGCGCATGCCGAGCGAGCGGGCGGCATCCGCCAGCCGGTCCGGCGGCATCGCGTTGTCCTGGTGGGGGATCTCAATCGCGATGATGTGCCGCGTCAGACCTGCAAAATTGGCGAGAAATGCGCCGGCGTCCTTGTTCGCCATCATGCCGGCGATGACGACGAGCGGGCGCGATACGCGCTCCTCGAGATCGCCGAGTGCCGCCGCAGTGACGCGCCCGCCTTCAGCATTGTGCCCGCCGTCGAGCCAGATCTCGCACCCCGGCGGGGCCTGCTCCAGCAGCGCGCCCGACGAAAGACGCTGCATCCGCGCCGGCCATTCCGCGTTGACGATGCCGGCCTCGAACGCCGCACTGGAAACCTTGAATGTTTCGATGGCGCGCAACGTTGCGATCGCAAGCCCCGCATTGTCGAATTGATGCCGGCCGAACAGTCTTGGCGCCGCCAGATCCATCAGGCCGCGATCGTCCTGATAGACCAGCCTGCCGCGCTCGACGCTGACATGCCATCCCTGTCCTGCCGCATGCAGCGGCGCGCGCATGCGGCTCGCCTGCGCTTCGATCACCGCCATCGCCTCCATGGGCTGCTCCGCAGAGATCACCGGCACGTTGCGCTTGATGATCGCAGCCTTCTCGCCGGCAATCGATGTCAGGGTCTCACCCAAAAACTCGGTGTGATCCATGCTGATCGGCGCGATCACGGTTGCCATCGGCCTCTCGATGACGTTGGTGGTGTCGAGCCGTCCGCCGAGGCCGACTTCCAATAACAGCACGTCGGCCGGATGCTGCGCGAACAGGCAAAACGCCGCCGCGGTCTTTGCCTCGAAAAATGTGAGGGGTGCGCCGGCATTGATCCGTTCGCAATGTTCGAGCGCCAAGCGCAATTCATCATCGCCGACGAGAACGCCGCTGATGCGAAAGCATTCGTTGATCCGCACCAGATAGGGCGAGGTATAGGCGTGGACCAGCAAGCCCGCCGCTTCCAGGATCGCGCGCAGATATGCGAGCGTCGAACCCTTGCCATTGGTGCCGGCGACGTGGATCACCGGCGCCAGCTTGCGTTCGGGATGATCGAGCCGATCCAGCAGAAGCTGTATGCGGTCGAGGCCGAGATCGATCCGCTTGGGATGCAGCGTGGACAGCCGCGCGATCAGCCCATCGAGCGGTGACGGTGTGGCGGCGGGCGCGTTCACGCGTGGGGTGCTGCCGGCAGCGCGTCCGGGGCCAAGACGATCTGGGCGGGCTCGGAAACCAGCGGCGCAGGTTTTGACGCGGTTTCCAGCGCGGGCGACTTGGTCAGCAAGCGGCACAGCCGCGCCAGCGTCGAGCGAATGTCATGGCGATGCACGACCATGTCGACCATGCCGTGATCGCGCAAATATTCGGCGCGCTGGAATCCTTCCGGCAGCTTCTCGCGGATGGTCTGCTCGATCACCCGCGCGCCGGCAAAACCGATCAGCGCGCCGGGCTCGGCGATCTGCACATCGCCCAGCATCGCGTAGGAAGCGGTGACGCCGCCGGTGGTCGGATTGGTCAGCACGACGATGTAAGGCTGCTTCGTCTCGCGCAGCATCTGCACGCCGACGGTTGTCCGGGGCATCTGCATCAGCGACAAAATGCCTTCCTGCATCCGCGCGCCGCCGGAGGCCGCGAACACAATGAAGGGTGACTTCTTTTCCACCGCAAGCTCAAGCCCGCGCACGATCGCTTCACCGGCGGCCATGCCGAGCGAACCGCCCATGAAATCGAAATCCTGCACCGCGATCACAGCGGCCGCGCCCTCGAGCTTGCCATAGCCGACCTTGACGGCGTCGTTCAGCCCGGTGCGGGCGCGCGCATCCTTGATGCGATCGGCATATCTGCGTTCGTCGCGGAATTTCAGGGGATCGAAGGCTACCTCGGGCAGCGCGATGTCGTACCAGGTTTCGTTGTCGAAGATCGATTTCAGCCGCGCCACCGCACCCATGCGCATGTGGTAGTTCGAGCCGGGAATGACGAACTGGTTGGCCTCGACGTCCTTGTAGAACACCAGCTGACCCGAATCGGGGCACTTGATCCACAAATTCTCCGGCGTCTCGCGGCGCAGGATGTTGCGGATTTTTGGCCGGACCACATTGGTGAGCCAATTCATGCTTCGCTCCGAATGGCGATCATATCGCCATCGCCTCTCTCATTTTGACGCGTTTTCTTCACGCGAACCGGTATCCACTTCGCTCGAAAACGCTACGTCTAACATATGGCGGCACGGACCAAACCCAGCAAGCCGCGATTCGCCGCCTGTCTCGCCCGCAATTGTGGCTTATTCCGCGGCCTGTTTGGCTCCCCGCACCCCCTGCGCCAGCGAAGCCACGAGATCGGCCACCGCTGCGACCGTCTTGGTGGTCGCCTGCCCCGCCGTGTCGAGGCTGTCGCGCAGCGCATCGACCAGCGCGGTACCGACAACGGCGCCATTGGCATTCTCGGCGATGGCGCGCGCAGCCTGTGGTGTCCGGATGCCGAACCCGACGCAGACCGGCAATTTGGTATGGCGCTTGATGCGGGCAACCGCATCGCCGACGACCTTGGAATCGGCGGCCGCACCGCCGGTAATCCCGGTGATCGAGACGTAGTAGACAAAGCCTGAAGTATTGGCGAGCACCGCCGGCAAGCGCCTGTCGTCGGTGGTCGGCGTCGCCAGCCGGATGAAGTTCAACCCGGCCTTCAGCGCCGGCAGACACAATTCGGCATCTTCCTCGGGCGGCAGGTCGACGATGATCAACCCGTCGACGCCGGCAGTCCTGGCGTCGGAGAGAAATCTGTCGACGCCATGGATGTAGATCGGATTGTAGTAGCCCATCAGCACCAGCGGCGTGGTATTGTCGCCCTGACGAAAGCCGCGCACCATTTCGAGCGTCTTCTTCAAGGTCATGCCGGCGTTGAGCGCGCGCAAGCCGGCCGCCTGGATCGACGGGCCGTCTGCCATCGGGTCGGTGAAGGGCATGCCGATCTCGATGACGTCGGCGCCCGCCTTCGGCAGCGCCCTGATGATCTCGAGCGAGGTTGCGGGATCGGGATCGCCGGCCATCAGGAAGGTGACCAAGGCCGAGCGGCCCTGCTTTTTCAACTCGGCGAAGCGGGCGTCGATGCGGGTGGTCACTTGTTCTTCCCCCGCAAAATATCCGCCACTTGCGGAATGTCCTTGTCGCCGCGGCCGGAGAGATTGACGACCATCAGATGGTCTTTCGGCCGCTTCGGCGCGAGTTCGGTCACCTTGGCGATTGCATGCGCCGATTCCAGCGCGGGAATGATGCCTTCCAGCCGCGACAGCAGTTGAAACGCGGCAAGCGCCTCATCGTCGGTCGCGGACAGATATGTGACACGGCCGGTCTCATGCAGCCAGGAATGCTCCGGCCCGATCCCGGGATAGTCCAGTCCGGCCGAGATCGAATGCGCATCCTGAATCTGACCGTCGCCATCCATCAGGAGATAGGTGCGGTTGCCATGCAGCACGCCGGGCCGGCCGCCGGCGATCGATGCCGCGTGCAATTGCGTCAGACCATGGCCGGCCGCCTCGACCCCAAAAATCTCAACCGAGGGATCGTCGAGAAACGGATGAAATAATCCCATCGCATTGGAGCCGCCGCCGATACAGGCGATCAGCGAATCCGGCAGCCGGCCTTCGGCCTCTTGCATCTGTGCGCGGGTCTCGACGCCAATGATCGACTGGAAATCGCGCACCATCATCGGATAGGGATGCGGTCCGGCAATGGTGCCGATGCAGTAATAGGTATTGTGCACGTTGGTCACCCAGTCGCGCAGCGCCTCGTTCATCGCATCTTTCAGCGTCCGCGTGCCCGATTGCACCGGGATCACTTTGGCCCCCAGCATTTCCATCCGAAACACATTCGGCGCCTGACGCGCAACATCGACCGCGCCCATATAGACTATGCACTCGAGCCCGAAGCGCGCGCATAGCGTCGCGGTCGCGACGCCATGCTGACCGGCGCCGGTCTCGGCAATGATGCGCTTCTTGCCCATCCGCAGGGCCACCATGATCTGGCCGAGCACGTTGTTGACCTTGTGCGAGCCGGTGTGGTTCAGCTCCTCGCGCTTGAAATAGATTTTTGCGCCGCCGAGGCGCCCGGTGAGCCGCTCGGCGAAATATAGCGGCGACGGCCGGCCGACATAGTCCTTTAGGTAGCCGTTCATTTCGGCGTGGAACGCGGGATCGGCCTTGGCGTCGGCATAGGCTTTTTCCAGATCGAGGATCAGCGGCATCAGCGTTTCCGCGACAAAGCGTCCGCCAAAAATGCCGAAATGCCCGCGCTCGTCCGGGCCGCTGCGGAAGGAATTGGGTAGGTTTGGATTCATTGTTGCCCTTCGTCATGGCCTGGCTCGTCCCGGCCATCCACGTCCTTACTTGCTTCGAGTTTCAACAGACGTGGATGCCCGGGACAAGCCCGGGCATGACGACGTTGAATGGTTTGCCGCGCTCATCGACTGCCTGCGCCGGCAAGAGCGGTATGCCGCTCGGCCGCCCGCGCGGCGCGAATGAAGGCGCGGATCATCTCGCCGTCCTTGACGCCCGGCTCGCGCTCGACGCCCGAGGACACATCGACGCCGCCGGCGCGCGTGACACGCAGGGCTTGAGCGACATTTTCGGCATTGAGGCCGCCGGAGACCATGAACGGAAGTTTCAAATCGAGATGTTCGAGCACATGCCAGTCAAACACCGCGCCAAGGCCGCCGGGACGAGGGGCGCCCTTGGGCGGGCGGGCATCGAACAGGATGCGATCAGCGACCGCCGCATAGCCCGGCAGTGCAGCGAGATCGGCCGCGCCTTCGACGGCAACTGCCTTCATCAGCTCAAGTCCGAATTTCTGCTTGATGTCGCGCAGCCGTGCCGTCGTCTCCTTGCCATGCAGTTGCAGTATGTCCGGTTGCAGCGCTTCGACAATGTTGGACAGCGTCGCGTCGTCGGCATCGACCGTCAAAGCGACCTTCACTGCACGTCGCTTGGCCTGCCTGCCTAGGTCGCGCGCGGTCTCCAGAGAGAGATGCCGCGGCGACGGTGGAAAGAATACGAAACCCACCATGTCAGCGCCGGCGTCAAGGGCTACCTCGAGCGTCTCGCGCGTGGACAGGCCGCAAATTTTGACGAGCAGAGACATGGCTTCTTTGGCTTTAAGGTTTCGGGCGGCCAGAACCGGCTGAAGAGCGGCCCTAGCGGGCGGGTTCTACAACGTCGCGCCCTGCTTGTCTCGTCCGGAAGTCCCGTACAGACCCCCCTGCGAGGGAGCCGGGAGGCGCTCTCGATCATAGCGCGTTGCGACCGCGGCCGTGCGCAGATCCGCGACCTCGGAGCGCGCCGCCCTCGCATCGGCCTCATGCTGCCGTGCCGCCCGGCGCCAGCGGCGCTGGCGGAACCAGGTCGCCGAGCCGCCCGCCACGACGCCGATGATCGCAACCAGGATGATGACGATAAACAGCGGAAGGCGGATGGCGACCGAGGGGTCGGCCGAATTGAACGGATCAAACGACAGGGTGACGAAATGCCGGTTGGCCACCGCGAAGACGATGAAGATCAGGCCGAGCGGAATGACGATCAGGGCTGTAAGGAATTTTCGCATGACCATCGCTCGTGCTGATCGAGATCGGCCGACGCCTCCCGCAACCACGGTCACTCGCCTTAGCGACCCAACGAGGCGCCGCCTGAAAACCTTACGCGCCCGCTTCCGGCGTCTCGCGGTTCAACCGCTCGCGCATTTCCTTGCCCGTCTTGAAGAACGGGACGCTCTTCTGGTCGACCGGCACATGGGCGCCGGTACGCGGATTGCGTCCCGCGCGTGCGGGGCGGTGCTTGACCGAGAAGGCGCCGAAGCCACGCAGTTCGACCCGGTCGCCACGCGCCAATGCGGCGACGATTTCATCGAGGATCGCGTTCACAATGTTCTCGACATCCCGCTGGTAGAGATGCGGGTTGTGCTCGGCGATGCGCTGAACAAGCTCGGATTTGATCATTGAGAATGAGACCCGGCGGCGTATGGTTATCCATTTCCGTGAAAATGCCTTGAACTGTCAAGACGCTAAATGAATTTTGGGCGGCGCGAAATGGCGTGACAAATGCCTTCGAGGCGGATTGTGGCAGTACCCGCGATGCGGGAGAAGCAGGTCAGGACGGCTTCGGCGGTTCAATTGGTCCCTGCCGGATGCCATAGCGCCAGCATTCCGTCGAGACCAAGGCGATCGACCGCCTGCGCCACGCCGGCCTGCTCAATGTGACGTGCGATCGAGCCCAGGCCGAGCGCATCCAGCGCGATGGAAGCGGCGGTTCGCAGGAACGTCAGGTCGCCGAACCGCGGGCTGAGCTTGTAATCGCGCACCGGCAGATCGCTCTTGACGTTCTTATTCGCGACCAGCCAGGCCAGCGCGGTTTTCTCGTCGCCAAGCTGATCGATCAGCTTGAGATCGACCGCCTGGCGGCCGGTGAAGACCCGCCCGTCGGCAACTTTCTCGAGCAATGCGTCATCCATGCCGCGCCGCTCTTTCACCAGTCCGCGAAACCACGCATAGGAATCCTTTACCAGCGCATCGAGCGCGGCGCGCGCTTCCGGACTGGTCGGCTCGAAGCCGTTCGGCGCTGCCTTTAGCGGCGAAGACTTCACTTCCTCGACCTTTACGCCGACGGTTTTCAAAAGCTCGGTCAAATTAGGATACTGAAACAACACGCCGATCGAGCCGACCAGCGAGCTTTGCTGGGCAACGATGTGGTCGGCGGCAACCGCCGTGATGTAACCGCCGGAGGCCGCCAGCCCCTCGACCACCACGACCAGCGGCTTCTTCGCCTTCAGCCGCACCAACGCGTCATAGAGCTGTTCGGAGCCGGCGGTGGTGCCGCCCGGCGAGTTGATGTGGACGATGACGGCGGCGGCCTCCGACTTCTCCAGCCGCTCCAGCGCCTCGACGCGTTCCTGGTCGCTGCGGATCAGGCCTTCGATGTTGATGCGCGCGATCGAGCCCGAGCTCGTCAGCGCGCCGCGTCCGCCCGGGGTCGCGACCACGCCCACGATGGCGATGGCCGCGATCGCGACAAGGGCCGCAGTCACGCGCCAAAAGGTCAGCTTGCGGCGTATCCTGCGGCGATCGACGATCACATCCGAATCAAGCGACATCGAAATTCTCCTGCGGCTCGCGCGTTTTCGCATTCGCAGCGCGAGTATCGGATTATCTGATTACATCAATTGCGATGCAATATGAAGAAAACAAGGCTTGTCCCCGCGAAAGCGGGGACCCATAACCACCGATGTTGATTGTCGGAAAGGCAACTACCCCTGCGCCCCTATCGATAGGACACGGCGTATGGGTCCCGGCATTCGCCGGGACGACACTGTGAAAAAGGCCCCGGTCGAAACCAGGGCCCGATTCATGAGAACCAGACGCGCCTTACGGCCTACTTGTCGCCGCTGCGGTTCTTGAGCGCGGTGCCGAGAATGTCGCCCAGTGTCGCCCCCGAATCGGAGGAGCCATACTGCGCGATCGCCTCCTTCTCCTCGGCGACTTCGAGCGCCTTGATCGAGACCTGCACCTTGCGGGCCTTCTTGTCGAACTGGATCACCCGCGCATCGACTTTCTCGCCGACGGCGAAGCGGTCGGCGCGCTGGTCGTTGCGATCGCGCGCCAGTTCCGAACGCTTGATGAAGGTGGTGAAGTCGGTGCCCGAGATCTTGACCTCGATGCCGCTTTCCTTGACCTCGAGCACCTCGCAGGTCACGACCGCGCCCTTCTTAACGTCGCCGGGCTCGGCGAAGGGATCGCCTTCCAGCTGCTTGACGCCGAGCGAGATGCGCTCCTTCTCGACATCGACGTCGAGCACCACGGCCTTCACCATGTCGCCCTTTTTGTAGTTGTCGATC
>Ga0210399_10001482_pt1 | contig 18299 bp, 19 predicted proteins | sample IncBWC14MmetaG_FD_150865 | JGI IMG/M metagenome (GOLD analysis project Ga0210399, IMG submission 150865) | Forest soil microbial communities from Barre Woods Harvard Forest LTER site, Petersham, Massachusetts, United States - Inc-BW-C-14-M | ecosystem: Environmental > Terrestrial > Soil >...
AACTCGTATGATCAAGGGAGTAGCACTCCTAAGACAACACCCTCGAGCGGTGCTCCGCGCTGCGTTCGGTAGGCGGCAAATTTGGTCGACAGCCCTTCCCCCGTGGCGCATCGCAGGACACTCCCTAATGCTTGAGGCAGTCCTGACGGGCGGAACGTTTGTCGTCCCAGCTGAGCCCGGTTCAGCCGCCATGAGTAGGACCTTGCTGAACGAAATGGTCACTGTACTCGCATTGGCCCCTGTGGAATGCGAGTTTCTCATTCGTCACGTCGAGACCAATGAGGCGAAATTTCCATCTCTTTTGGTTATAGGCCTCGGATCGGATCGGATATCCGCCCGGCTCGTCGAAAGAGCGCGATCAACGTTTCATTGCAGTGTAGTGGCCGGATACGGCTCAACTGAGTTGGGGGGAGGCGTATCGACAACTGACCCTCTGGTCGATGGACCGGTAGAGGACGGCTGCGTAGGCAAACCATTACCAGGAGCATCGATTCGTATCGTTGACGAGCTAGGGCGAGAGGTGCCGATCGGTCACATCGGAGAAATTAGGTGTGGACTAGCCACCCCTACGCAAGGTACGGCCGAGAGCCACGAGCAGAAGGATCCGACATCGATCGACCAGGGCGAAATATGGCACTCAACGGGTGATGCCGGATGGGTCGACTCGTCGGGACGCCTTTATGTTCTTGGCAGGCTAGATGACCTCATCATTAAAGGCGGCAATCGAATTGATCCGAAGCTAGTTGAACGAGTTTGCGAAGAGGTGCCCGGCTTCGATCAGACTGCGGTTGTCGCCTCCACCGGACGATCGGACACCACAAGGATAGTTGCTGTATATGTCCGCAATTATGAAACCGAATTGTCCGTCCAATCAGTTTCCAGTTATCTCGTTGAACGACTTGGGAGATCCAGAACTCCCGACCTTTTTGTGGAAGTCGCCAATATTCCCATGACCTCTGATGGCAAGGTCAAACGGAACGAGGTTCGAGCCCGAATCGAAAAGCTGTTTCTTTCCGAGAACCCAAACCTGGTACAAGATGGATGGGCCTTATCCATCGAGCACCTGTCCCTGCAGTCATCTCAGGCTTAGACGACTGCAACCGCGGAGACCCAAAAGGGGATAGTTCATGCAAGGCGACGCTAGCCACCGAAACTTTAGTCGTCGGGGACCCATCACGCGAGTCGGAAATCGAACATGGTTCGTGTCTGGGTATGAAGAGGCGCGCGCCGTTCTCTGCAGTGACGCGATCCATGTGGACGTGGGATCACCTCGGTCCCAGGAGAATGGTTGCGTAACGTCGCCACCCGTCGCCGATCGCTTGTTGATGATGAATGGATCCGACCACAAACGCAATCGGCGTGTAGTCGCACCTCACTTAACGGCAAAGTCTCTGTCGTCGCTACGTGAGTCCTTTGTTGCCAAGGCCGACGTCCTTGTAAATAAGGCCTTGTCGGCTTTAGGCGTCGAGGTGATTTCTGAGCTTGCGCTTCCGTTCTCAACGTATGCCGTTTGCGAGCTCGCCGGCGTTCCGGAGGCAGATCGCGAGATGGTTGCGCAATGGGCAGTCTGGGCGGCTGAGGGAATCGACCGCACAACCCGTGTTTTAGATCAAGATCGCGTAATTTCGTCGGATTCTCAGCTTCGGCATTACATAGAGACAAACCTCGACTCATTTGCGTCCAGCGATATCGTGAGAGGACTCCTGGCGGCTCGCGAAACGCACATCATAAGTGAGCGAGAACTCATTGGGACTTGTTCGATGCTCCTTATGGGTGGGGTAGCGACGACGGTCAGTCTCCTCGGACATTCTGTTTTGATGCTCGCATCAGGCGCCCCAACGTTTGAAGAACTTAAGGAAGATAGTTCGTTGAACTCAGCTTGGATTGACGATCTTGTCCGTCTAAGCAGCCCGGTGCAGACGGGCGTCAGAAGAGTCGTGAAAGCGCCGATAGAGATCAGAGACTGCCAGCTGGAAGCGGGAGACGAAGTGATTGTTCTCTTTGGGCCAGCAAACCGCGACGACCGAGTCTTTTCCAATAACGATTGCGTTGCACTAGGTAAGCGGCCCATTCGTCACCTGGGGTTTGGCGCTGGACCGCATTCCTGCATCGGAGCATCGCTAGCCCGCATGGAGGTTGCCATCTTTGTCGGTGCAATCTTGAATGGCGTCGACCGGATCGATGTGATTGAAGAACCCACGTTCGTTAACTCCCGCGCGATTCGTTCGATATCCAAGCTGACAGTGCGACTTTTCGCAGAGCAAGCTTAGGTGCGTATTCTTTTCACCACACAGCCGTTCCTCGGTCACTTTCGTCCGCTCGTGCCGCTGGCAGCCGCATTGCGAAATCGGGGGCACCAGGTGTTATTTGCATCGCTAGCTGAATTCAGTCGGGAGATCACGTTCTATGGATTCGAGGTTCATCCCCTAGAGGCACCTGCTGCCGGATATCCCTCGATGGCATCCACTCGAGAGGCTGAGATCGAAGCGCTAGCAGGTCGGCACCAAGAAGCTGCTGCTCTTGAACTTTGGGCTTTGGCGAGAGCGTGGTCCCCTCAGCTGATCGTGCGAGATGGTGGTGAGTTCGCCGGGTTTGTTATCGCCGAAAGGTGCGGGATTCCTCATGTTTCTGCAGGTTGGGTTGAGTTCGACTGTCTGCGTGTTAGAGATCCCGATTTGATGAGGCGAATCGAGTCGATGAGAGCGGCTGTAGGCCTTGCGAGGGAGTTCTCGTGGGGAGATTTGTATCGATATGTTCACATTGAATCAATGCCTCCGTCCTTCTTCACCCGGCGGGGATCGCCCTGTGCAAATGCCGCATTTATCAGGCAAGAGAACACCGTCGGTCCATTCGAGAAGGCGTGCGGATGGTACAAGGACCTCCCATACACCGAGAGCATCCTTATCAGCTTCGGAACGGTTGCAACGTCATCAAAAGAGAGCCTTCGACTCTGTTACGCACTTAGAAACACACCTATTAATGTGCTGTGCGCGGGCGGCAGCGAATGGCGGAGGATCGCCGCGTTTGTACGAGGAAGCAAGAACGTGGTGGTTCACAGATCGATGCCCCAATCGTGGCTTTTGTCTCGTATCTCTGTGCTCGTCAACCATGGCAGTCAGGTCAGCGTCAAGGAAGCCATACGAGAGAGCGTTCCCTTGTTGCTAGCGCCACAGTGGAATGAACAATTCTACGTGGCCGCGCGATGTATTGATCTGGGCATCGCCCACAGACTCGGCGGCGGCATTCATTCCAGTGATATACGCGATACGGTGATGTCACTCATGGCCGATGCCGACGTGCATCGTCGATTGGAACAAATTCACGCGGAAATGTTGTCGTTACCCAACATTGACTGGGCTGCTGATTATCTGGAGAGGATCGGATAGGAAACCTATCTTAGGCGCTGCTGTGATTGGGAAAGAAGTGAGACCCGGCGACTCGTGACCCGGTCCACTCGCTCCTACTATTTCGCAAGCGACATATCAGCAAAGTGTTCCAGGGCTATAACTCAGCGCCGAGAAGTAACGATTCCTGCCGTAAGTCCACCGTCTCTCGTTGCACGGGAGGGTGGCATCAGGGGCAATCTCCTCATGATCGTGAAAATGCTTGGTTGCGGTAGCAACATCGTCTGTCCGAGCGACGCATAGAGCGAGTCCAATTGGCGACTGGACCTGACCATTTTCTGGGCTCGGTGAGGCTTAGGCTCAATGTCGGCGAAATCGACGATTGGGTGTTGGAGATACGCGAAGGCCGAAGAATCCATATTCGGGTCAAAGGCAGACCTCGGCGTTAAGGCCAGCGCGCGGAGGCTTGGTGGTGCTTGGGTCTTCGATCGGACCGTGTGTAGCCAGATAGTGCTCGACCCGCTGGCGGCCGTGGCTGTGTGACATGACGGCCACCGTGTGACGCTGAACAGTAACACCCGCCTTGTCCATTGGCGCATCGGCCTCGGCTTGGACACACTTTCCATGCAGCTTGGCAAGTTGCACGACTGTTAGCGCCTCAACGACCAAGGTCGGGGTTTGCTACGCCAGTCTTCCTTATGTTCCGGATGATGACACTCCGGCGTTGCCGGTAATGCCACTCGGACCCAGGATTACATCAGTGACCCTAGAAAGAAGGCTCCGGAATGTCTCCTCACGGTAACCCACGATAAACGCAATGGCGTCATAAAGAATTACTGCGCTCAGTCCGCCAACGGTGCTGGAACCTGGTGCAGTGTTAGCGGGGGAGGTCAAGGTGGAGGCAACACCAGAACCGCCCGAGACGCTTGCAGTACTGGTCGTGGTCGTAGACGCACTGGTCCCTGTATTCGTTGCACTTGCTTGAGCGGCGTCGATTAGAAGTATCAAGAAGAGCACTGCAACGAACCCCAGAACAGCTCCAACCAGAGGGCGAGCAATGTGCCAGAGGTTGTAACTGGGAAGCCACGCATTCCCGTGCTTAAAGAGGCCCTGCAGACTCACGATTACGGCACCAATGGCGCCGAACAGAGGTACCGACAGGGGAACTGGCCCGACCTGGCCAGGTAGCCAGCGAAACATATGCCCAGGCTCAACCTTGTAGAGGATCACCACAACGATAAGCGCGATCAGATAGCTCATGACGAGCGGGAACATATAGCTAGGTAGAGAGGATTCAGCGACGGTGACCGAAGTCGAACCAACGCTGACCGCCTTAAGTTGAAGACCGGCCGCTCTTCCGACGTTGCTGATACACGGCACGACGACCTGGTCCAGCGTCATCGAAGCATCAGCGGCCGCATGTTTTTCAGACACCTTGGAGGTCGTGCCGTCCAACGTTGCTCTAAGGCTCTGTGAGGTGCCAGGAACGATCGATGTGATCGTCAACCAATGGCCATCTGTGCTCGCGCTGACGTTCGCCTCAGCTGTGTTGATCGCTTGAACGAGTTGGTTGACATCCGCAACAGGCTGTGGGGCACGAAGAATCTCGCGGACTGCTTGTTCGAGGACGAAGCCACTCCCGGCCTGCGTAAGGCTGTCTACGGCGATGTCAATCTGATGTGCCTGGGCTAGAGACGCCACTGAGAGCTGGTGCACTCCGCTCGGCACATCAGTCTGCATCTCGTCAATGGTGACTGCCGCCACTCCAGGGTTAACGACCGCAACCACCCGTCCGCGTGCTGGCATTGTCGAACCTCCCGCTTGAAGCACTGATCAACTGCCCGCAACCCGCATGCCGATTGTGTCAGGGTTCTTCCACAGGGGCAAGGGGTTCCGATCGGGGCTCATCTCAGACCATTCGCGTTCATGCCCGATGGCTTCGACTGTCGCGGGTTGATCCGCAGTTGTGCCATGCCACGCTGTGACTCGATCGAACAACGACTTGAAGTCGGTCACCACTAAGTTCGTCGTTTGGCGGTGCGTCGTGCCGAACGTCCTGCCTGGTTGAGGTTTGGTCCCGGGGGAGTTGTCGACCAGGTATGAGTTACCGACGAGTGGTGAAGAGGGACAAGCGATTGCGCGTCACGGTCGCGTTCACGGAAATGTCGCGCTCGTTGCGGGTGTTCGCGTCGGGAGCGCAATTGTCTTCCTTTACCCTCTTGCGATATGTGACCTTCGGACTACTTCAAGTCGCCGCGATTTGCCATTTCTTCGGTGAGTCAGTTTTGCGCGCTGTCGAAAACCATGTCTATGAATGTGACTAGACGAACAACGATGTGATCTCTGCTATGCATGATGCGTAACTGTCGCAGATGTTCGGAGAGCATCTCGTTCGCCCAATCCATTGAACTGCTTGGAGACGGCATCGTGGTTATCTTGCGAGAGCGACGGTTTCCCGCCACGATTGCTGACTTGATTTCGTCAACTCTCGAGTCGCCTGGAAAGGTCGAGAGGTTTGCTGTTTCAATTGGCTCTTGAACTATCTCGGTGGAACAACGAATCCTGGTAAATGGGGGGTCCTCGCCTGAATCCACGGTTTGGGTGTCCTTCACGAGACGTGGGTTAGCTGAATGCTTGCCAAGCTCGGATCCGCAGCAATTGCGACAGAGGATCGCCCACGGTGGGTGTGGGCGAGATCGGCTTCGTCAGAGGCTCCGCGGGCACGGGGAGATAGACGGTGGCTGGGAAGCTGGCCGAGATCACAAGCTCGACGATGTGGTCCGGGGGATCTGCTCGTCGCGACGACCGTCACATCATCGCTGCAGCGCGTGGTCGGTTACTGAACTCGTGAGGCTCGCTCTGTCAGACTGAGCAGATTTGGCAGGTTGGCTGGTAGCGGATCCAACCGCGACGATCCCGTTTGGAAATCGCAATCGGTGGAATCTCGCGGATTCGGGTCAAGGCGAGCAAACTTACCCACCGAGCCTGGGCACGAGCTGCCCAAAAATCGTCCTCCGTCGCCGCCAGCTCGTGCTGCACCTCTTCGCGGAGCCTCTCTAGAGGCACCTCAGCTGTGTTGACGAATGAAGCATCGGCGATGACTCCGATCGCACTTACCGGCCCACCACTTTGCTTGAAGGCAACGACATCTCCTGGCGCGGCAGCGAAGAGAGGTGCTTGGCGCACACGATGGAATCGTGATTCGATGGACTTGTCGCCAGAGAGAATGAGACCGAGAAACGGGCCCGTCATCACGGCTAGGTGAAGGCTGTTAGGAGAGTCAGCGTTGCAGACGAGGCTCGGGTTGCCTTCCAAGTCGGGATCGCCGGCCACCTCGTGGCTGATGACCTGGCGAAGCAGGTGAGCGTCGGCGAGCCCGCTCACGGCGCGCACTCAGGGGATGCGTTTGATCCTGTCGACCACGCTTGTGACTGCCGAGGCCAGATTGCTGTCTGCAGGCAGGCCTCGCGCCACACAGAAACGAACCGCCGCCGTGTCTGGGTCCTCGTTAGCGGATAGGGCGCGGAGAACACATACGAGAAGCTCGGGTTGCCCGGTGTGCCACACCAAGTTCCCATCAGTCCAGACGTTAGCAAGGTCGCGACGCGGATCTCGGGCACTTACCGAGTCAAGGACATCGTCTGGAAGGATTTCTTCGAGAAGGCTGACCGATGGCGCGCACGATACGTCCGCATCGTTGTACCTGACGCGGATTCTCAATGGACCAATGACTACCTCGACCCAATGTGTCTCAAGGATGTCTCGCGGAGTTGAGGTCATGGGATCTCGGTCTGTTCTGGAAAAGACATGGAGGTTGGCCACCCGCCACTCATCGGGAACGCCGTACAGGCCTTGCGCTTCGTGAGCGAGACGCTCAAAGCGGGGTCGCAGGTAGGTCACGCCGCTAATGTCGACGTCGCGCCACTCCAGAGCAGCCGCTGATCCGTGTGCCAGAGCTTTGGCAACGTCATGTCTAGCACTCGGCCGTGTGATCTCAACGGGAAGCGGAATGAGTAGCGGAGCGCCCGACCGAAGAACGCCAGAGGCTGCATCGAGAAATGCCTCGATGTGTCCCGAGTAGAAAGGAGGGTCCGCAATCACCACATCGGCGGGCGCTACCGAGCAAGGCAGTCCTTCAAGGAGGTCGACCCAAAGCTGGCGGTAATGGGCTGAAGTCGAGAGAACGGGCAGGCCGGGGTTCGCGTCGATCAAGGTTACGTGGAGCGCTGGATCACACCGCAGGAGTTCATAGGCGACAGTGGGGCATCCGAGAGCTACGACGTGGCCACCGGTCCCCGCGGCGCGCTGTACCGACGCGGCAAGCCGAAGGCGGGTGCTCTGGTTGAAACGCCACTCATAATCGAGAGGATGTGGCCGCAAAAAGACGTCGTCGATGGGATCGTGAAGATGTGTTACCGGCTTTCCGGCCGAGCTGATGAGGAGCTTCACATCAGTCCGCGACCAATCTCTTGCCAACAGCTGATGGAGTCCATCAAGAGCCGATTCTGGTGGCAGACCCGGAATGGACTCAAGGAGACGGCCGAAGGTGTCCGGGTGGGCCGATTCAAGCGCGGCCGCGACGGCTCCTTCCACCTCCTCGGACCAGCTCTTCTCAGAATGCCGGGTCACCCCTGGGACCCGGGCTGTGTTCGGTGCCAAAGGCCGCTTGCCTCGAGCTCCTCGAGAGCGAATCGCTTCTCGAGTTCGTCCATCCAGGCTTCAGCAACTTCGTGTTGGTAGTCCAAGGCGGAGCGCTCAAGCTCTCGCAAGCGGCGAAGCATAGGAGAGAAGACTTGGATTTCGAGCGGCACGGTTCGCAGGGGCAATCGTTCGTCGATCTCACCGAGGCGGTCAAGCATGGTTCGAACTGAGCCGGCTGGGTCAGGGTGACTTGGGCGGGGGCACGTCAGCGTGATGTAGGCGTAGAGATCGATCCCACGCTCAAGCAGGCGGCGAAAGACGTCGAACTGTGTCTGGAAGTTGTGTGGCTCGGCTCCCGTATTGAAGGAAAACGACGAGTCATCGAATCCCTTAAAGCACCCGACCCTGCCATACCCAGGATATGAGCGCATTAGGTCCCAGTCCGCCTCGCTGAGGTAGGCAAAAGCGAAATCGTTGCTGAGGTTGTCGTCGCTCCAGAGATAGACATCGTCTTGGATGCCTCGGTCCATCAGCGCTTGGATGGTCCAAGGAATCCATTCGGGCGTGAGATCGGGTTGGCCACCCGAAAGGTCAAGGATGGCCGGCGGGTTCGGTTCACTGCTATACCAATCGATCAGCTGGTCTACCGGGATGAACTCAGACTTGGCTGGGTCACCCTTGAGCATCGAGAACGGGACGTAGCAATACCAACAGCGCCAATTGCACACCGAGTTCTGAAAGACCTGAGCCCGTCGAAGATCGCGTGGCATTCGATCTTCGAAGAAGCGCGCTGCGGGTAACACGGGGAGGGGATTGCTTGGCCACGCCGAGGGAGTGGGGGCTCCAAAATGGCGAATGCGACCGAACCCATGACAATTAACTGGCTCTGAAAGATCGCGTTCTTGAGGCGAGTCTTGAATGCGGCTGATCGAGATGGACCGAGACTTCGGGTCGATCGCGCGGTCGCGCAGAGGCATGCTTACCTCACTCGTCAGAATCAGCCGCGGCATCTAGCCGGTCTCCGCGGAGCCGTTGGGCTGCAGACGCTGTTGATCTGTGACGGATTGCATAGAGACCGTACCCATCCCATCACTGACGACCGACTCGGTCTTTAAGAGTCTGAACTGCGATGCGGGAACTGTCAGCCCGGCCGGACTCCGCCCCTCGTCCAGAAGCATGCGTAGCGAAGCACGGAGATCAAAGGGGTCACTGGCGGGAGGAAGGCTACTGGCGAGGATCCTTCCGGGATCAGATGGCTCGTCGGGCAAATCAGGCAGCCTCAGGTCGAGGTAAAGCATCGCCAGACTGCTGAGATACGACAGCTCGGAGTCACTTAATGGTCTGCCCAATGCAATGCCGTGCCAGTAAAACACGCATTCACGACAACAGGCCGCCACTGCGTGCTGCGCGTAGGCCAGGACATCACGGTTCCATCTGGTTTGACGACCCTCAACGGGGTGCTCGGCGCGCCCAATGCGGTTCGCGATGACCTTGCGCGCCTTGTCGTGTAGCCCGATTCTTCCGAGGCGAAATGCCTGGTTGTAGGCCCAGAGATCCATCGGAGTTTTCCAGTAATGCTCGCGAATCAACTCACGCCGCTGCATATCGAACAGGTCTGCTATCGCCTCAACGGACGTCGCCCGTTCTGTGGGCAGTTCGGCCACAGCCTGGCAACAAGCGCGACATTCGCCGGGCGTGACAGACCCGCTTCTTAGCGCGGAACCTGCTCGGCCTGTGCGGGCGTAGTTGAGGCAATGAAGGCCGTTGCGGCAATCACTCGCATGGCAGGCAATATGGAGGGGCACCTGCCCGATCGGAGCGGGAGCTCGGATCAACTCTTGGTGGGTGGTCTCGATTCGGTCTCGAAGCGCGTCGATCGTCCTCTTATCGAAGCTTCGAGGTCGACCGGTAGTCACGCGGGGAGTCATGGTGCGAGCGCATCCACGAACAGAGAGCGATCGAGGTCGTCGAGTCGCGTCAGGTCGACATGTTCAAAGATCACGTCGCGTGCACTAGACCACGGGTCGGGCTGCTCACCATCGAAGGACCTGGCCGTACCCCACCACGAAATCCCGTTACGGACCAGCCGGTATGCCAAGTAGTACGCCAAGACGTCTGGCGCTACGTTGCCGGCCTCCGCCACCTCGGGGACAACGTCCTTGAGTCGTGCCACGTTGCCATTTGCAGCATCAACCGCGACCATGGCGATGGCTTCCGCGCGGTCGCCAAGCAAGATGGAAGCGGCAAACTCATCTGCCGCGACTTCGGCAGGCTGAGACTTCCAGGACCGGAGGTCCTCATCTTGTTCGATAACGGTGCGCTCTTGCGCAGGTCGCGATGCGTGGTAGATCTCGTGCCCCAAGAGGAAGGACCAGCGAGCCGCGCTTGACGTCCGTTGCTTGAGGACGATAACCGGACCCGAGTCCATTTCCCAGCAGGCACCGTAGAAGGCCGCTTCGTCGGATAGGGGAAGTACCGGAAGCCCGCGACTCCAGCAATATCCCAACAGCGCACTGAACGGCTCGGTTTTGATCTGGGTTCCAAGCTCTGCTCGTATAGCAGCTGCCTCGTCGTCGATCAGGGCGCGCTCGTGTGTCGATACCCGATCAAGCAGGGTAGCAACGTAGTGCGCATACACCGTGTAGGCGTCAAGCACGTCGCGATTTGCATCGACCTGGGTGCGGTAGGCCGAGGCGTAACTAGGCAAGCGAGTGTCGCCGGAGATCAAGTCTTCGATGGTGGTCCCAAACACTCGAACCGCTCGCGCCGCACCTTGAAGGAGAACTCCACCGGACACCCCGGCATCTGACGTGGAGCCTCGCAGGAATCGCCGCAGCGCGACCTTCCGGGGTAGGCCGAGGTCTCTGAGTCGCTCCAAGAGCTCTCGCGACCCGTTTCCGGTGGACGGAAGCGCAAGTTCGGCATCCAGGTCGACCCCCAGAGCGCTCATCACATCGCGGATACGACTGAGTCCAGCGCCTGCATATTCCTCTGCTTCGTAGCGTTGGATTTGCTGCTCGCGAAGGCCCAGTCGTTCGGCCAATTCACGTTGGGTCATTCCTGCGGCGATGCGCGCCTGAATCAAACGGCGCGGAAGCTCGTCGAGGGACTCGATACCGATGACCGCCGGGGCATGACCGGCACGGAGCTGCTCGTATTCGACCAATTCCGCGTCAAGGTCATTCAGTTGGGCCAGCAGGGAGCCTCGAAGGGCCTCTGCCTTCCAGTCGGCGGTTTCCTCGGTCCCCAGAATCGGACCAAGGCCATCGAGCGCCTCAATGAGCTCGTTCTTGCGGGTCGTGCTCACCCGATATTGGCGATCAGTGCGAATCACGACACCTCCTGCGGTTGGAGCACGACGATGCCCTTGGGTGCTCCGTCGCGATCGGTCTGAAAGAACGACACAAAAGGAAGTCCGCTCGTCGCCTCGACTCCGGCGAGAAAGAGATCGCCGAGGTATTTGGCCTTCATTGTCAGCCTTCCGGCGGGACTCCAGTCGAGGAGAAGTGGGTCGAGTCTCGACGGGTCGATGCCGTCGGGATCCCAACACGCGTCGTAGTCAGACGGGAGAACCTTGTCCGAGACGAAACTGCCATCTAGCCACAGGCGACGGCAGCCAGCGGCAGCGAGGGCCAGACAGGCTAGACGAAGGCCGGCGATCAGAGCCGCTCGGTGGCCGCCCTGCCCGAACGCCGCGACGACCTCCGACCATGTCGCTGGGTGTTCGCCTACAGGCAGAACCCCACTCTCGAGCATCGGCGGCATCACAGGACACAACATTAATGTTGTGTCCTGTGAATTGCAAACAAGATCCTTCGAGGAAGCCGCCTGCCACGCATACGATGACCTGGGTGGATGTCGTGATTGGACTTTCAGGGCACTCGGGAGCAGGAAAGTCGGCACTCGCTCGAGGCCTGGCTCAGAGGACTGGCGGCGAAGTGGTGGGTTTCGGCGACCTCGTACGAGAGACGGCAGAGTCGCTGGGCCAAGACTCCTCGGACCGAAGCATCCTCGCCGAAATCGGCCAAGGATGGGCCGAAGACGATCCGGCGGGACTGGCAAAGGCCGCACTCGATCGGGCCGGCTCCGATCGCTCCGTCCTCATTCTCGATGGCATCCGCCATCTAACCGTATTGCGCGAGCTGAAGCGTCTCATGCCCGCGATTCACCTCGTCTTTATGAAGGGTTCCGATGAGCTGATTACGAAACGACTCGGGGGTGCCTACGATCCACGAGGGCATCCGTCCGAGCACGATGTCGGCCTCCTCGAATGCGAGGCCGACATCGTGCTCGATGCGGCAGCGCACACACACGAACTCGTCGATCAGGTCTGCCGAGCGGTACCACTTTCGTCCCTCAATAAGGCCACGACGAGCGCGTGAACCTCGGACACTGTTTAGGTGACCGACACTCGGTGAGCGGGCGCGCCGCTCGCGATGCCATCGACATCGCCTACGGCCGACTCGCTTTGCGACCCAGAGATCCGAGAGAGGCCGACGCGGTCTCGTCTGCCGAATCCATCCTCGGCGCATCCCCACGCCCGGTCTATTGCTTCGTCGGCTGCCTCCATCCACAATTGGGAACGGTCGGCATGATCTTCGACGAAGCATCCTGCAGCGATGGACTCCAGGGCGTCTCGCGCTGCGACAGTGGGGGGCTCGCCGGCGGCATGGGACCTTTTGAATACGTGCCAGTCAACGAGCGTGAGACGGCGTTGGTCGCCCTGTCATTTCGAGATGGCCAACTCAATCAGTGGAATGGCGAGTTCATGACTGAGTTGATCTCCAGTTATTCGGACCCTGTGGAGTATGCACACGGCGTCGAACCTGACACGAGCCGGTGGAGCGACGCGCGAGCACATTGCCTAGAAGAGGTCGCACGAGCCGTCGCAGCAGGTGCGCTAGACGCGACGGATCGTCGAGTATGGACTTGGGAGGCACGCTTCGAGCGGGGACCCCACCACCGCCAGCTAAGAGTTATCGTGCTGAGTTCGGGCGAGGCGAGCTCATTGAATGTTGATGAGCTTCGAGAACTTGCCGGCCTGCCGAATAACGTGCGGGTCATCACTGGACGGCCATCTCCCGGGGGCGTTGAACCGGTACTTGCATCGGATGAGGTAGCGGCAGCGCTGGTAGCAACATGAAGCAATCCAGTTGGGGTGTGAAGCCCCGCTCGCTTTCTGATCTTCTTGCTTCGAGGAGGTGGAGCCATGGACATTGAACTCGTCGCGATTCTTGATGCGCCAAAACCTTGGGGAATGGGAATGCATGGGCTCATCTTGCGGGATTCCTCCGGGTTTCGCACTGGGGGCTTGCACGTCAATCGCAGGGTAAATCAGCGCGAGTTTGACGATTTGGTCGCCGGCGGCCACGTCCTGCTCGTGGACGGCGAAATTCCGGAACGTCTTCTCGGCGGTCTCGTCGGCGACGCGGGAGCGCTTTGGGTGGGAGACGAATTCAGCAAACGCGTTGGGGATCGGGATTTCCAGATACCCGAGCAACCACGCGAGGGAGCAATCAGGACGGCTGCGGGGACGTTCTGGCTGGACCTTCCTTCAGCCATCTTCTCAACGACTCAGTACTGGTTGAAAAACGCACTGCGACGAGTGGTGCGTAGTGACGATTTCGAGTTGGCCAAGTTGATGCTCAACGTAGACATCACTAGTGACTACACAAGGGCAGCTTTGCTCTCAACGAGTGACGATACAGCGCGCGACCTTCAATGGTTTCTTAGACTGGATTCCGACGCAGGCCTTCAAATCGGTGTCGACGATCTCGAGACGCGACTCCGTGATTTGACCCAGACCGCTCATTCTCGTGATGGGGTAGTCATTGCACTTGTTGCGCATGCGCGAGCTGGCTCGCATCAAATAGGTATCGATATTGCGCAGAGAAACCACGTTGGATTTCAGGCATTTCGGGATTACTTTGAGAGCGAAGCTCGCCGGCTTTTTGAGCGGCACGATCGCGAAGCAATGATCGGTGCCGGTGAGATTGTGACGGCGTTTCGATCGCCTGAAGCCATTCTCGAGGGCGCTGTGCTCGAGCGGGTGCGCCCATCAGTGGGCGGCGTCCCTTCCTTGGTGCTCGACGGTTTGCGTCATCGACACATTCTTGACGCCTTGCGTAACGTGCCTAGCGTGAAGGTTGAACTCGCTTCGATTTCCAAGATCGACACCTCTCTACCGAGCGGCATCGAGGAATCGATGTCTGAAGAAGCGATCGAGCGGAGTCCAACCGAACAGGAGGTGGGAGAGCTTCTCAAAGAGGCCGACTTCAAATTGCCGGAAGATCGACTTCTTGTAGACCGAGCCTTGAGTGCTGCCTAAGGGCCGGTTCACTACCAAGTTCCAAAAGGGTAAGCGTTGGCGTTGGATCTGCGACGCGCATCCCGCGGTTAAACCCACGATCTCCCAAATCAGCTTCATGAACCGCCCCTGGACTGGCCCCGTTGCTCGAGGGCTCACGCCTCGGCGAGGTACGTCGGGTGCAGTGATAGCGCCTCGACGGACGCGACGTCATGCCGGCTCTGCCGGCAGCAAGTACCCCCGAGAGCTGGGCCGCTGCCAGATTGCATCCAGCCCAGACGATCGCGAAATGTGGCGGTGGGTCAACACTGGCACCGGTGACCGTCGGGCACCGTGAGAGTTCAACGTCCGTCTCAGCGAAGAGGAGGCCGTACTCATGGATCGTTGGCCGAACCGCTCTGCGGCCTTCCGGATGCTGCTAGCAGATGCCATGGAGCTAGAGCCTCGGTCCGGCTGGGCCGAGTTCCGACAAAGCCAGCCGCCCTCCCGCGACGCGCAGAGCTGGCAGTACTCGGCCGGATATGACTTCCAGCGCCACCTCCCTTGGGTACATGACGCAACGAGACGCAAACGCCTGATCTCAGCGACGGCTCCTACGTCGGAGCTATTGGTCTTGGCTTCACGGCGCCTCGATCTCTCGAGTATCGAGCTTGTTTGATGAGTCCAAAGAGTGAGGGGAATGACACAATCCAAGACGCAGCCAGGACTCCGACCAGTACCTTGCCCTGCAGGCCCACCGCGATGGCGAGAGTGCCCACGAACATGGCAAACGCGATGAAGCCCAGACGTCCCCTGAATCGATCGGCGACTGAGCGGGACATCAGATGTTCATCGAGTCTGATCATGACGCCCAGGGCAACGGTCAGAGCGCCTAGAAGCAGCACGGTGACCGGGTCATCGGGACTCGACCCCAGCGACAGGTGAACGAACGCGGGCAAGTGCGCCGATGCCCATCCGATCGTGAAGGTCAAAACGACGAGCGTGCCCCAAGAAGTAGCGGCCAGATAGGTCGGAGCTCGCAGGGATCCGTGATACATGGGCCGGAGGATAAGAAGGACTCGACTGTCAAGGATGACGAAGGAATCGTTCGCCTCGCCAGATCCCTCGAGGAATCTCGGCGTCCATAAGAAGTGCGCCGCACTCCAGTGGACATCATCGTCGGCGATCTGATAGATCTCCGTGGTTTCATCATCAACCTCTGTCGCGACGGACAAGAACCCATTGTCGATGAACGTTCCCTCAGGCACCTGTACGTTTACGTGGACGCTCTTGGCCGTCATTTCGCGGATTGGTATCTCGAGGACATAGTCATCGTAGGAGAGCGACTTTTCCCATATGGGCGTGTTCGTGACCACCCTCGGATTCGAATTTGACGTTGCCCACTTGAGGATTGCTCCCTCTGACACGTACCGCCGCAGCTCCTGCGCTTCGAAGAGGGCATAGGGATCGCCGGGAATGCTCTCAGAGTGACACTCGATCAATCGAAACAATGATGGCTCTGTGCTCACGCCCCTCATACGTCCAAACACGTCGTCGGAGGATGGTGTGGCGATGATCAGGTAATTGCTGAGAAAGAATTCGAGTCCGCTCAGCCGATACATCCATGCATCCAAGCCGTTTGGCAATGAGGGCTGTTGCTCTGGCGGCGGAGGATCCTGCTGGAGCAGATCGAGGAGCTGCTCATATCGTCCTTGGCGAGCCCGAGGCGAAGCTGCGAACACTCCCTCGTTCTCGATCGAGATCTGTGCATACCCCGCGGCGAGCAACATCCGCTCGTTGGACCGAGGTAGGAACGGGAGGGTTTCGCCGTTGGCGTCGGTGACCGTGACGTCGTAGTGCTCCCCACGGGGGAAACTGGTAATAGGAATGAGGACTCGACTTCCAAGCGTCGGAAGCCGGATCGGCATCCACTTGTCGTCGGGCCAGTAGAGCCGGGTCAGGCTTATATCGAGGGTCGACTCTTTTCGAAGGGTTAGCGCATCGTCGAAGGTGATGTGCATCGCTCGACGTAAGAGCCAATGGCTCTGCCTTGTGGTGAGACGAACGAGCCTGCGCCCCCGGTTGGCCAGAGTTCGGTCAAGGAAGGCGCGCCGCCCTTCCGCGAGGGGCAAGGAGGCAAACCGCCGCTATGCCGTCTAGGGCAGTTACCGGCTGTGGCTTCGAGAAGCCTGGAGCTCGAGGTCCCTGCGCTCCAGGTTCAGCTTCTTCGCTTCGGACCGCACAGCATCGGCATCGAGCTGCGGCGCCGCGCGAAATGGATCCATGCCGCCAGAGCGCACCACGTTGTAGCGGGCGTGAGGGCCCGCTGTCTCCTGACTACGACGCGCACCAACGACATTCAAGAGTTCGCCCTTGAACCATTGCCACATGATGTGATCATTCTCCACTTCTGGCGAAGACCCGCGGATAGGCGGGTTTTCAACCTCTGACCAGGAACTCTACACGTTAGGACGTCGAGTTCAAGTGGCAAGAACGTTGCCCGTTGGGTGCCTTCGGTCCTGCGCCAAGGCTAGAGCGTATCGTCTCGCCGTGCCCGACGAAGCAAAGAGAGAGCTGCTTGAGCGCCTCTCACCTGGGTTTTTGGCACTTTTTCTGGTCGCCGACCAGCGCCGCCAGGACCCAAGTTGACAACCCCGGCCCAATTTTTCGGCCCTCGGAGACGAGCATCCCCTACAACTGGGATTGTAGAGCAGCGGCGGCGGAGGTCGCAGGTCATGGAGAACGGTCGCGGATGTGGAAGTCTCCCTTGCGAGAACGAGCATCGGGTACCGGGAGTTGGCTCAACGTCTTCTCGACGATGGCCCGTTCATACCCAGTGCCGACCGGTCTTTGTGAGTCGGGCTCCTTCGAGTTGGAGCAAGGCTGTGTACTCCGTTCTGCGGGGCAGATCTGCACGAGTTCGGGCGACCCGAGCTCCTGGACAGCAGACATGGTGCTTGGCGCGACTTCGGTCGGCCGAAGTATCTTGTAGACGGAGGGCTCGCTCAACGCCAGCAGGTGCGCCATTTGGGCGACCGATAGCGTCTGACAGAGGAGCTGGGCGGCCTCGGTTCGAATCGCGGCCAGATCGGAGACCTCCTGTTGATGGCGCTCGATTGCTTGGCGCGCTGCGTCGATGCGGTCGTCTCATGCCTTGTCCTGAGACAGCCTGCAGCCGACTGCAATGGGGGTGACAAAGGAGCGATGGGCCACTAGCGTGGTCGCCGCGTTTCGGCACGGGGAGGATGAGCATGGACTCAGGGCTGTCAGAAACCGAAGGTCAAGTCTCAAGGAATCCAGCGCCCGTCTACCCCCCGGCAAAGGTCACTCGTGTCGTCTTACATCGAGGCGAACATCGTTTTCGCGACCTGTATCACCAACTCCGAAGTCGTCGTGTTCGCGCCGAATCGACCATGCCGCTCGGCGTGCTGGGCTTGAGCGAAGGCGAAGTCCCTGCGTCACCGGGCGGCCCGACTGGGACCCACCGGCAGGAGTTGGATCCGGACGGGATCGGCATCTGCCTTTCTGGCGGTGGTATTCGCGCGGCCTCCTACGCTCTCGGTGCGCTCCAAGCCATGGGCGAGGAGGGCATGCTCTTTGGAAAGGGCGCAGAGAACCCCTGCCGAGCCAAGTACTTGTCGGCTGTTTCCGGAGGCTCGTACATGGCTACGGCACTGACTCTCGTGACAAAAGGACCGGTGCAGGATGCCGACAAGCTCGGGGACAGAAGCATCAATCCGTTCGAAGAAGGCGGCAACGGTCAGCCAGAGATCTGGCCATTCGCACCGGGATCACCCGAAGAGAAGTACATCCGCAATCACACCCTGTACCTGACTGATTCGAAAGGCGGGATCCCGGGCACGATTTGGCGCGCGGTTCTCGGCTTCTTGCTAAACACGTTTTTGATGGCGTGGCTCATCGGTACTGTCGCCATTCTTCTTGGGTGGATCTACGGCTGGGGATGGCCGGGTCTTCGAGCGGACTGCCCGAACCACTGCGCCAACGGAGGAGCGTGGGCGATTCCGGGC